>Ga0210036_1002162_pt1 | contig 21166 bp, 14 predicted proteins | sample CryGeymeta201515_FD_185469 | JGI IMG/M metagenome (GOLD analysis project Ga0210036, IMG submission 185469) | Groundwater microbial communities from Crystal Geyser aquifers in Utah, USA - Crystal Geyser metaG 2015-15 (SPAdes) (version 2) | ecosystem: Environmental > Aquatic > Deep subsurface >...
ATGGGTACTACAGGGGTCTGTAGTGCCTATAGGGGCTTGTTAACCAGTGGTAAGCCGGTTGTAGAGCCGGCTTTAGAGCATCATGGTGACTGATAACACGTAAAAAGCTAGTGTGAAGACTACATGAATATTAGAGTAAATGAATATTATGGATAGACTAGACTGGTGTCTCTGTGTGGATAGGAAGCAGGCATAGGCACACGACCTAATAGAGAGAGACCTAACTCCTGAGTCCTATGGCAGTCCACCTGGGCTTAATTTGCAGGGGTCAAACTCCCTCCAGATTTTTTTAACCAGACCAAAATAATTGTCTCTAAATACTACTCCAGTAAAAATCCCTGACGATCACAAGTGCATGCTACAGTAGTACAGTACCTGGTACCAGCTACTACGCTCGAGTACCCGAGTTCTAGTTTTGGTGAACTACATTTTGGAAAGTTTTTGAGAAAAAACACATGCGCGGTAGGTTCAGGGTTCAGAGAATCCTGCCCAGGGCATACAGGTTCGGCACGTTACCACCAACAGCTGCTTTCATAACACGTACAGTACATCAAAAAAACGCACTCGTCCTCAGCCGGCAACAGCGTATGAACTACTCGAAAAGGTTCTCATCGGGTCTATGAAAAATGGACCTGGCAAATCACTTAGCCGCGCGCGTCAAGTCTGTCGGGATTGTTTTGTGCAAACTTATGCCAGATTGGTTCCAAGCACACTCCGTAAAACTAGAGGACCCCAACTCACAAAAACACTTCAGCCCCTTCGTCACTAACGGTTGCTTTGGACAGGTCAAATTAAATCTAAAACGCACCACTGGAACATTATTGTAATCGACCTTTTTTACATTCCGAACGGTGGCTGATTGCCCCTCTCCAAGATGGTTTCAGATATAACTAAGAACAACCATTGTTGTTCAACCGCTGTAATTGTACATTGTGTTGTTGAAAAGCAAGCAGAGATCGGAGTCATCAACGAATTCTTTGGCGTCACGGCAATGCACTGAGATGTCCCGTTTTGGTCTGCTTGTTTTTTCACTACTAGTCAAAGAAATTATAACAGAGGTCATAGGATGCAAGATCCTTGCATCGCTCGGCGATGCCAAGGCACTGACTGCGTTGCGCCAATGCTTTGGATGAACAAATGCGAGTCGGCGAACAGTAAAATCGGATAAAAGGCGATTGGAAAAAGACGGATTGTCAGCAGTATGTATGCGGGCGGATGCTCGCACTCGGAACAGTCAATACCTTTTTCGGAGCGGCCGGTTGCTGGATTTCTCAAGAAGGCCTGTTTGGCATTTCGAAACAACAAAGCATGCATGTGCACATGTTGGAAGGTCGCAACCGCAACAGCATGATGAAGAGCACACCTTGCCAGGGTTGGAATAGAGAACACCTATTCCGAATACTGCGGAATACAATTTATTTTATTTATTAATATTGACGAAGAAAAACGAGAACCCACCACCTGAAGCAAGTTTATTACCAGGCAGATGAACCATCCGTCCGAGATCCCGGTTCGCGAATGGTACATAAAATGAAACATGCCTGTGAATTGGTATTCTCATTAAATTTTTACTGCCACTGATTCTACTGCGTCGTAGGAGTACCAGTACTCGTACTCCACAGTCGGACCACTAGCTACCAGGTAGTAGTAGCCCAGTCTAGTAGTAGTAGCTAGAGTACCTGGTAGTAGTATGGTAGTAGACTAGACTACCTAATTTAATAAGAGAGACATCTGATCGTGCAAAATTTGCACAAAAATTTGCCGTGCTGATTACCAGTCTGGCCTACAATGCGATACAGTTGTTTTCAGCACGCTTCGATCGCTAAATGTAGAACGTGATTTGCTCTTTTCTTCTTTCTCCTCTCTCCATATCATGCTTTTTTCATCTGCCGCTGTAGGTCGCAGAGGAGTATTTTTTTTCCCTCACACTACCGGTACGGTAGACTAGACTACTCCGCCCGACAACGAAGGCGAAGTGTCAATTCCATTGGAATCTGCTGTCTTCTGTCCATAAAACATTAGAATCAACAATTCATCTATAATCTATACATACATACAAGTATAGTCTCTACTAGTAGACACAAACAACTGCCACCATGAGCGATCTATTCAACTTTGCGATGGTAACCATCTTTGCTCGAGAGGTCTTGGAGGCATCCTTAATCATTGGAGAGTTTCGGACCATCATCTTTCGCGCCGGAACCCAGCTCTCGGATGCAGAACGATCGACGTTACTGAAAGGCATACGCGATTCTACCATTGTGGCAACTATAGTGGCCATTATTGTGTGTGCTGCAGTGGCGATCCCTTTGGCGGTTTTATCCAGAGAGTTTGACCAAGATACATCCACCATAATTGAGGGTGTGTCCAAGCTGGTGGCCGCCATTTGCATCCTGCAGCTCTCGCTTAAATTACCAAGGTGGTTGGGCATTTATAAAAGTCACAAGGCCACGATATCCGATAATGCCGACTCCTTCGACTTGTCTCTCAACAGCATTCGGTTCAACGTAGCCTGGAATATCTGGCGTGAGGTTGCAGAGTGTGGAGTGTTTTTGATCCCCTTCTTTCTGAACAAGGAGGAGCTTAAGGCCATACCACTGAGTGCCATCGTAGGGTCGGTTGTGGGATTTTTGGCCGGATGGGGAATCTACTATGGCAACGGAAGAATGCAAGATAAGGTATACCTGGCAATCTTCTCGGCCGGTCTGCTTCACTTATTATCCACAGGACTCTTTAGTTCGGCTTGTCACAAGTTTGAGATGGTGTATGGCGGCACATCCGTCGTCTGGCAATTGCAAGGTAACTTTTGGAGCGCCGACCGCTTACCTATGACAATTTTCAAGCCCTTTGGCTACAGCGACACGAGAACAGTCCTAGAAATTGTTTCTTTCTGGTCCTGGATGACCTTTGGTCTACTCCTGCACTATCGCAAATGGCGAATAACCAAATGGGTGGAGGCGCAGGAAGAAGAAGATGCCAAGAATTCATCGCCAGCCCCCTCGACAGCAGAGGAGGGGGATGACAGCGATGCAAGCTGCGCAGATATTGCGGAACCCTCCGGAGTCGCGGACGACACGCAGGATCTTGAGATTGGGAGCTCTCCTGCGGCCGAAGTCATCAGAACTTGAAAACCACCCCGACGTCCCCTGTTCTTTAGCTTTCTCACGGAATAAGTCTCAGAACGACGTCGGATTTGTCAGGCCGTGAACATGCGTAGTCGCGCACTGTTGTACACCAAACAAGTACTAAAACTGTCACCAGTCGTTTGAAAATACAAATCAATGCGTACTATATCATGTAGTATGAAAATTGACGCGAAAATATAACCATACAGGTTGTCATTGACCCTAAATTCAGCCCGCTGCCTTTCGTCGTAAAAAATGCAAAACATATAAGTCGAACGCATCTTCCATGTAAAAAATAGGTTTCAAACCACTGTACATGGGTGGTCCCGATCAATACGCAACAGCAGGGGGCTTTACTCGCAATACTCGTCCTTGTCAGAAGTTCCTTTCGAGGACTTCCTCTTCTTTACCCGGTAAGAGAAATCCAGAGGTCCCATGCGCCAAACGTCACCAATCAGCCACGTTGGAACCATCGCCAACTTGTCGCACAAAGCCAGATCAAGGGTCCGCAATCGCGGAAGGTTCTCCAGTCCTTCGGGCAGTGTCTCCAGCGTGGCGCAGGAACGCAGGTTCAGATGCGCCAGCTTCTTACAGTTGCTCAGCTGTGCGGGAAGGTTCTCGAGAGACGTGCATTTTGTTAAAACGAGCTCTTCCAATTCTGTCCAGTTTTCAATGGAATCTGGCAAAGACTGAAGGGACGAGCACTTGGCCAAAGACACATCTCTAAGACTGATGCAACCTCCAATGGAACTGGGAAGGACAGTCAGACGCTTGCAAGATCGCATGTGAAGCATAGTCAGACGTTTCAGATTTCCGATAGACTCTGGCAATTCTGCAAGAGTCTTGCATTGGTCCAACACCAACTCTTCAAGATGAACCAACTGACCAACAGATTCGGGCAACTTTGTGAGTTCCTTGTTGGCCACTCCAGAGGATGCACCAAAGGTTAGCTTTTTGAGACTGGTAAAGAGCCGGAATAATGGTGAAACAGTGTGAGATAGCATCCATAGCATCGCATGCAAATTTCATAGGAAAAAAAAATTATGCCTACCTCTTGAGGGCACCAATTTCTTCCGGAAGTGACCCAATCATGTTGCTGTCAAAAAAGCTCAACTACAGAAGGAAGATTGAAAGAGAAGGAAGGCAAGTTAATGGATGCCCGCACAACCCACCTGCTAATCAAAAACAGTCACCGCGTATCTATCTACTGTACCTCTGTCAGACTCTGAAATCCGCTAATCGAAGGAGAGATGGTCGTAAGACGACTGCACCGGGTAAGAAAGAGGCGCTGCAAACGCGGCATATAACAGGCAGGAACATCAAAGTCAGTCAAGTAGTAACTCTTATCCAGGTCTAGAGTCTCCAAGACAGGATAGTTTCGAAGAGCATGAGCGGGCACTCGATCCTCCCAGCGATCTTCTTCGCGACAGTTTTTCGTGCTCAACGACACCACTTCGCCAGTGGTGTGGTTGACGACGAGAGAGACTCCCTTGAGGATACCATCTTCGACAAGAATCCAGTCTCCTTCAGAAGAGGACGATCCTTCGTTGTGGCTTTCAGCTCCGGGACGAGAGAAATTCGCAACGGACGTCATGGTTCAGCAAAAGTGAAAGGTTTAAAAAGCTTTTTCGAAAGATAACTTTGAGTAGTACTCGTACAGTAATGAACTCGCTTCAGGTCTTTGCGTCTAATTGCGACTTTATCTACTTTCGCACGATTGCATAGAGCAATGTTACGTCTAATAGAGCAGATCAGAATACCTGATAACAAAGTAGTTAACTTGTTGTTGTAGTTGTCCTTCGGAAAGAAGGATATTTCACGAGTGAAAGCGGTGCGGGCGTTGGTTTTCGCTTCTTGATTATGAAATAATGGGGTTAAGGTTGACGACTAAACGTAAAGACTCTATTCCTAATGAACCACCAAAACTTGCTAAATGCGGAACTTCTTCAGGTCTAAATACCGTCGAAAGCGAATCCCGTGTATGAACATCAAGTGACCCGTGACATCCAAGAACATTATCTGCCTAAATTTGATTGTTCATTATTCTCAACACTCTTTCTGTATTTGCAATTTGCAACCATGACTTCCATCTTTAGCATCGCTCCTGCTCCCAACGCTAGCAGCCATAGCTCTGGCAAGAAAAATTCTCCTACTTTGGTCCAGGAGAACAAAGAACTCCAGAAACAAGTACACGAACAACGGCAAGCGATTCAGAATTTGGTCAAGAAGTTGTCGGTTGCAAATGCCGATGTTGCCAAAAGTGTTCAAAGTGTAGCCAATTACGACATTCTCGAAGCCAAACTCAAAAATTGTATGAAGGAACGGGATGCTGCCTTATCTGTCTCGGAGGTGCAAAAAATTGAAAATGCCAAGATTAAGATAGCCGTGGAAAAGCTCGAGAAAGAGATCCAACAACTCAAGGTTACCCGCAAATCGGAGGCCGAAGCCAACGAAGAAAAAACGGAAGCGTTTAAGGAAATGATACAGACAGTTTCGAATCAACTCACAGAGTTAACGGCTGCCAAAAAGGCAGTGGAATTGGATCTCCAGAAGAGTCAGGTGAAAGTGACCCAACTGGAGAAGGTGTCCAAACAGCGGGCGCAAAACGAGGCCAACTTGGAGGCAAGTTTAAAATCATTGTCAACGGAACGCTTTGAGTTGACGAAAAAAGTCTCTGCCTTGGGAAAAAGTCTTAAGAACAAGGAATCTCAGTGTATGCAGTTGGAAACCAAGGTAGCTTCCTTGGCTTATGCCAAACAATCTATCCAGCGAGACCTGAAGGCCTGCCAAGAAAATAACAAAACTCTGATCGAGTCTCAAAACGCTCTGATGATTTCCGGCGAGAAACGCAGAGAGACCATTAATGCCCAGTATGGTCGAATCCAAAAGCTGGAGACAGACACAGCCCAAGCCAAGGTGGAGGTAACCCGTCTCAAATTTGAGATTGATATGATCACCCAGACGCATGCGGCTGCTCTGGCTGAGATTGAAGACTACAAGAAATTACTGGATCAAACGCAACGTAATATGAAAGATCGGGAAATGACGGCACAGGAAACGCAGACAGAACTCGAGCACCGTCTGACTCAGCTAAAGCAACAAAAGGAGAGTCTCAAGGGAGATGTTGATTTGACGATTTCTTATTTGCAGGCAACTCGAGAAGAAGTAGCAAATCTGAGGACTACGGTACAAGAACGTGACCAACGAATTGAAGAAGAAAAGAAAAAGCTGGCTGCCATGGCTGACTCGGAGTCGACCGCTGTTTTGAACGAGGACGGAAAGATTACAGCCTCCATTTCGGATGGTTACTTTTAAGAACAAATCAAGATTTGTCATCGGCAGATGCACTTCAAACCTACATGGCAAAAAACTTCCTCACATGTCAATACTATTAATACCTCATGTACCTATTAATACATAGTGTTAGCAAATATGAACCACCATGCAGGTGATATCATCAATCTTTTCTTCATCGACAATAGGCAAATCCCCAATCCATTTTTGCCGTGCAGCATCTGCAATTTCAAAGCAAATTGTTTCAAGAGTACTTGTGTGTGTATTGTTGGATGATTGAACATGAGTCATCAGCAAATCACCGACGACCTCGTTGGAAAGAACGTCCCAAATGCCGTCGGTTGCCAAAACGAGGAACGAGTTTGAAGATTTTGGTATTGCAAACGAGTCGACCATGGGTGTCGGTACGACACCAGCACGCAGCATGACGGCATTTCCTAGAGAACGAGTCATAGCAATTCCGATGGGACCATAAAATACATTTGTGCCTCGCACGATGCCTTCTCCTTGTTCGATTCTCCGTCGCTCAATCTCCATTCTGATGGTCGTTTCAGAAGAAAGCTGTGATACTTTGATGTTGTTGTTGTTGTTGTTGTTGTTGTTGTTGTTGCCACTATCCCCTATTTCTACATGAATGACACGAGAGTCTCCGACATGAGCCACGTGTAGCAGTACGTCATCCGAATGAGAGTCCCGATCTACAGCCACCATGATACAAGTGGCACCATTTCGTCCTGCAGGAACTTCTGGGTTATTCGTGGCGGCAGCATGTGCACTATGAAAGGCACAAATCAGGGCCTGCTGGACAAAAGATCTGTTACTGCCCATAATTTCGTCCCGAGAAAGCCCTCCCAATTGTTCCAGTGTGTCCTCTAAATCTACCAACTGTTTTAAAATTTCACTGTCATCAGCATCTGTACCACCACTAAAACCACCATTATTATCTGATCTAAGCAAACGTTCCAAATGAAACTGAAACAGATCGGGCAATTGTTGAGATAAAAAAGTGGAAACAACATGTCCTTTGAGACCATGTCCATCCAGAACACCCATACAGGTATAGGAGGGTCCCACCAGAGCATTAGATATTGTTTTGTTGTTGAAAAAATAAGCATCTTGATTGACCTTTTGAGGACGGGCTGGATCGGATCCTGTGTTGGAATAAACACCCATTCTGTCAGATACAGCAGCTGTAGTGAACGAGAAACAGTGTGATGGGAAACGACGATACGACGACGTGTAGTGCTGGTGAGTCTGAAATGCCAGAGATATGGGAAAGGAAAAAGTCCAAAGGACTACGATGGCTGCAATACCGAGTCTTTGCGGTTGTGGCATCGAGAGGTACTCAGTCCGTGATTGGCATCACAACAACAATAATTTTTGATTTGCGTGTGAATGTATGTACTTTATGTACTAGTATGCGGCCACCACGTATACCGTACCCGTAAAGACACGTGAACAGAAACGAAGCATACGCCTTGGTGTTTGCTCCGACAGTGTAACAGAATAGAGAATGATGGCTGTATGGCTGTAGGTTGTAGGTTATCGTTAGAGTACAAAATAATAAATAATCCAAATCCAAATCCAATTATGAGAAATCTTTTTGCTTTTGGCAAGGGTAACCGTAACCTAGTAAGGGCTAGGAGTCTACTACTACTACTAGTAGTAGCTACTGGTAGCTACTAGCAGTAGACTATCCAGTACCGCCTGCTACTAGCGTAACACTACTCTAGTAGTAGTACTACTACTACTAGTACTACTACTACTACTACTAGTACTACTAGTAGCTAGCTACTAGCTACTAGCTAGCAGTAGTAGTAGTAGTAGTGTTGTTTATTACCACCAGCACCATACTCCAGTACTCTGTACCAGTACCTGCTTGTTACACTGCTACTGCTAGCTAGCGTAGTGTTGTACTCGAGCACAGCCGACAGAAATAGGGAGAAGGTTACCTTTGCAAAAAAAATTAGAAAACGAAACATGATTGATGGTCTTTGATTTATCCGAAACTAAAAACATACTCTGTCGACAGGCTTTCCCTTTTGAAAAACAGCAGTCATCTCAAGAAACAGAGAGCTCTACACATTCTTTTAAAGAATCTATCCTACCAATGTCGAGGAAAAAGTGGACCTGATTTTGTCGGCGGAACGAATATAAACCATAGTGAAAAAGAACAATGATCGTTCGACGAAAAAACAACAACGGCGGTATTCTGTTCTCGATCCTTTTGGTAGTAGTTCTTCTGGTATTGTTCATCAACGTAGAAAAACAATGGCAAGTTTTCAATCAACTGAGACGCATGGACGAAGTTGATTCTTTTCGGGAAAACTTCTTTCGGGACGAGGTCCCGCAGGCAATGCACAGGCAACATGAATTCACTAGACGGCAGGAGGTCAGAGAAACGGAACACCATTATTTGGCGCTCCAACGACGACGTGTCCAACAGATAACGAGTACCAACGCCACTGCTAGTACAGCCAGTTACAACAAAGATAAGAACAACGTAGAGTCATATGCAGTCAATACATTTCATTATAGCTTTTTCAGTGACGACAACAGACTGCAATCGGACGTTGCTCCAACCCAAGAAATGTACCAGGGACTTCTCTGTCAAACCAAAGCTTATTATTTACAAATGCTGCAGCACAAATTAGGCAATTCTATTTACGTTAATTTGTACTCGCAAAGTTGGACGTACGAGCCGTACACGCCCTTTCCTGTGACTCATTCCGTGGTGGTTCATGCTACCTTTGAAGATGGCTCGCCGTTAGATGCCAGAGATATCAATCGATGCGTCCGAGCCAGTCAAATGACCGAATATATTGAACAGTTTGTGTGGAAAGCTGAACCATTGCTCGAACCCTCGTGGTTCGTGGATGTTAACAAGGTTGTCGTAGAAGTTTCGACGCAACCGACCAAGGTCGTGGTGAAGGTGGAGGCTGCAACCACTGATACTGAGAACGATAACCAGGAGGCAGATATTGTGCTTGGCTCTACGCGGTCTTGTCCGACAAATGGATTTTACGAAGCCATTTTCCAATACGGATACTTTCCTGGCTTTGCCAAAAAGCCTAGCCCTCAGGAAATCCAACACTTGAAACCCTTGACGGAGCAATACTTGTCCAGAGTATTGCAATCATCCTACGGGTCTCGGCAAGTGAAAGTGTCACTGGACATGCAGGGATGGGATTTTAACGAGGCGACTTTGGATGATATGCCGCTGACCATTCGATACTACCTAACAGCATACTTTACTTACGGCGGTGGCGATGTCATTCCTATGGAATACGTCAAGCAAAAACTCGTACACGACGAAAATGTCCGGGGCACTATTATGAAAGAATATATTGAGAATGCCGTATGGGAGGTCCCGCCGTTCAAGAATAGTACCTTGTGGAATGTCAACCGTGTGCGTATGCGTAATAAGATCTATCGTCTAATGCATCTTCCCAGTCGGGGAGAAGAAGACAACAACAAGAACAGCGATGGTAAAGGTTCAATGGGTGGAACTATCGATGGAAGCATTGGGGATGATCACAGAGGTGACAAAGGAAGACCAGAAGTGAATGGTATTCAAAGTATTTATGGACTACCAGACTCTACCAAAAGTGATGATTTCGGTTTCCTTTCAAGTGACGAAACGAATGATGGAGCTCGTCCAGGCCCAACCAGAACAACGCTTCATAACGTGGTGCTCGAGCCAATCTCAATACGAGCCGACGAATGCCGGGAGTTCTTAACGAATGCCAACGCCAATCTTGATCGTCTTTTGAACACAACAGAATTTATTACCTTCTTGAACTACATGACAGGAAACACATATGCTGGATTTCCTTGGGCGGCTCTGCCAGATGCTGTTCAAGGTTGCTTCGAAAAATTGTCCATCCGAACGGACGACGATCAGTTAGCGGTTGACTTGCTGGGAGCCTTTCGGCCTGATATTTCTCAGAAAGATCTGAATATTCTGGCAGCTGAAAGAGCGAACAAAGTTTGCCAGTACACACAGGCTAACCTCAATGACGCTGTCACAAAGAGTCCTGTGAGGAGCAATGTACTTATATCCAATGTCAAGTTTTTCGCACAGTACACCAGTGATAGTACTTCGAAACCAAACTACACAGCTTTGAATACTGGCTTTGAAAGTGTTGTATCGGGGTACATTGGGCCTGGGTTGAAAGCTTCTATGGCAAACACGGCGCGAAAGCTACAGCTGCACACGAGCGTTTCAAGAAGATTCACGGTTCCTCGAGAAATGCGTCGCTTGCAACAGAATGACACTGCCATTTACGTAGTGTCTTTGCCCGCCGCCATTGACTTGGAAGAAACAGACTGCCGCGACCAGACGGATGTGCAATCGAGCTGCTTCAATGCTGTCGCCGGTTTCAATACATTCCTAAAGGGAAAGAATGTCTTAGACATGGCACTAATACTCCAATCCAATGCGGATGAACTGGCCGAGGACGCTGTCGCCTATGGCGAGCTTGGCAACGAAGTGTCGTCCTTAGACCCTGCCTGGACTATAAACACCATTATTGCCCGCACATCAATGCCATCTCTGGCTCCCTCCTCCCTGTCCTCATCGGTGCCTAACATCGCCCACAAGTCTGACCACGAGGACCAAAGCATTATTAAAAGAATTACGGACCTTAACGCTGGAGCCATTGCTATGGCTGTTTTGGGGCTTACTGTTCTCATGATCACAGTACTCTGCTGCGTTGTAGACCTTTTCGTTCGTATTTGCAAAGGCTTCGGTAAAAGGAGTGAGCGGTCTGGGGAGAAAGGAAAGTCTGAATTCGGAAATGAAGTAGCAGACGACTTCCGCGGAAGCAAGATTCATCAAGAGGGGATCGAAGACAATTATTGTATAGATGGAGAAGAAAACGAATACGGGTCACAAGATGGAAGCAGGTCTGGTGAATCACACGTCAAGTACTCAGAAACTAGAGTGAGAAAAAAGCAGGAGGAAAAAGAGGAGACGGAGGAACGAATACTTGATTTTGTTAACCCGCTCGAGCCAGTATTCGGAGAAAATGCAGTTCATGACAAAGTTGTCCTAGACAAGGCCGTGGGGGGCAACACCAATGCAGACAGGCGATGATCTGGCGAATAGCTCTGTAGCAACGCTCATGACAGTCGAGCAGTCATGAAGGCAAGTAATGTATCCAGAATACGACAGAGAAAGAATATCGCAGCTGTGATAGTTTGCTTCATATGAGTAAACGCTCGTTAAATCAACTACTTAAACTTTAGCGAGTATCTTAATTTAAATTGCTACGATACTAGTGTTGTGCAAAACTGCAAGTGCCTAACGCCCCCGTCTCTGGAATACCATCACTGTTTCTATTTCTATTTTTGCGACGGCGAAAAATTCTTCCACGCATCTGGAAATATCTCATCGGGAATGCCAATGTGGTGCCGAAACGCCTGTTTGAGAAACATGTCCGATGTGTAGGGGCGGTCTGTAAAACGGATCGCCATTCTTGGAATATCGGTGAGTTTGACATATTTTGGTTTTGGCGTTTCGTCCTTCTTGGCGGCTTCTGTTTTCTTCTTTTTCTTTGGGTCCGGTCGTGTTGCCACCGCAGTATACCGAATAACACCGTCCACCCTTCGACGTCGAAGAAGATCACACACCCACCAGTCCCGTTTTTCAGGGTCTGTCACGTTAATCTCACTTTTTGTTTCGAATAGTACCTGATCTATTCCTTTCCAAATGCCATGGTCGCATTCAATGTTGAGGTTTCCAGGATAGGGGTCGTGTTGCTGTTCGAATTCAGTCCGAAGCTCCTCGATGTTCTCTTCATTCAACATAAAAGACGAGACATACTTGTCACCGTCCTTTATGTTCCAGTTGCTCACGTGATTTTGCCAAGCCGCTTCGAACGTGTCTCCATAATCCAGAAAAATCTCTTCGTCTGGTTCAATGTCACGGAGAGCGACAAAGTCCATGGCCAATGCTGCTGTTCGCTGTGATGCAAACTCTGATATTGGTACGTTCAAAAGTTCGGGATTGTGGTTTCCGCGCTTTGGATCTGCCCATTGCAACTTGACGTTGGCTTTCTTCTGGTGGTGATTGACTAGACTTGCAACAGTTCCGTAGGGACATAAAACCATGGTTGAATTTTGGTGACCAAAACAATAATTTGTCAGCAATTGATATCCAGCAATTCGTCTGTCTTCCCTCTTTTTGGCCTTGATATCTGCTAATTCATACATTTCCAAGACGGTTTTGTCAACAATCTGAATGATAGGCAAAGGGGCGAGAACAGCACCTTTGGGTACTGCTCGGGTAGCAAAGGCTCCTCGTCCAGCTTGTCGAATTGTGGACGGTTCTTCCCGGATATGATCGGCGCAATTACCATACTGTCTCAACCAGTCCGTGCCGCGGGTTGTTTCCTCTTTTCGAATTTCATTGAGTGTTTTGTTTTGTTCGAGCCATTCCTTTTCCAGTTCCGTGTGCCAAAAAGCACCAATGGTGCGTGATTCGTTGTACACTGTATTTCTGACAAAGGTATCCCAAAGATCATTGTAAATTTTGCCGTCCACCTCTCTGTGGGCCCGCTTCAATGCTTGAAATTTGCGGTAGAAACTAGTCGATTGCTGGAGTCCTTTCCTTAAAGGTATGGGACCCAATCGGATGCGCTGCTCAAACCAATGCTGACCATAATTTACAAACAACTCTTGCCCAGCATTGATGTCGATCTTGGCATTAGATTTACGATCATGGTACGTTGTAAAGGCCCCGACACCTGGATCACTGGATCGATGCAATCCATTGGGCATGGTATTTGTGGGATCGCCTTCTTCGACATTCACAAGGTCCAGGAAACAATTGGCAGCAGCACCAAATCCTACAATAGAAATGAAATAATGCACAAAATAGTGAGGCAAGTGTTGACTTTCATTAGAGACAAACAAGATTACAATATTGTTAACTGTACCTGGAGATGCCGCATTCACTTCCTTGATGACCTCGTGACCCATGCCTAAACTTCGTCCATTCCAGGTATATTCATCCCACAGAAAGGTAAACTTTCCTCGACCTCGCTGGTGCATCATGATATCCACAATGGGAATAACAATATCTCCTCCCATCATGTACTCGCCCTTTTGAAAATCTCGTCCGGCATAGATTCCTAATCCAGCACCCTTCAAGGTGGACGGGGCCAGCCAGATACCGCAGTCATCAAGATATGCTGTATTGATACACGTTCCGTCCTGTTCATTGCAGATTTCGGTCGCAATGGGTCGAACTTTGGGTGCGTTGGCTCGTACGCGCTGGATATTATTAGTAGCAATTGCAGCCATAACCATCGCGGCAATCGCGTAGTGAACAGCGAGCATTCGTTTCATGATGGGCATGATCTTTTAATTAAAATTACTGTACTTTATAAAAAGTGCCTTTACAAATTTTTCCTCTCGATACTCCCCGTTAAAATTAGATATTTGAGTTTTTCTTTCTTTCGGTATGATGTAATGATCCGGTGGTATCGAGCAGATCTTCGGCCTCGTCTTGTGAACTTCAGGATCAACAACTTTAGTAATTTATTAGAGTAGTTCACAAAACCAACCAGTGGAGAAGTTTGGAGTAGACGCTACTAGTAGTATGTGTATGTGTGTGTGGTGTGTGGTACTCGAGTACTTGTCTGTTGTGAAACAAATCAACGATGATAAACGATCGCAGAGTGAAAAATCGAAACAATGCTGAGAAATGAAAGAGTGAAATGTTGAAAGGCAGCTATGCGTCTTCTTTCGTATTTTGAGTTTTTTAGCAATAGACGCTCATTTGCTCCATTTTGACGCCTGGCTTCTTGTCCATTATTTTTTTTAAACCACCGCCTCCTCACTTTTTTTGGAAACCAACAACAATAAAAATAAAAATCAGTGGATGATCGCTCTAGAGATCATAGATACTAGTACGGTGTACTTTTCCGTTGCACGCAAAAAGAGCAGCATTGTAAACTCGTAACGAAGGCAGGGAAAGATCCGCCGCCGTACTATGCAATGATCAATCATCATCATCGTCATCGCGTCCTGTTCCCTTAATGATTCTTTGGAGAAAAAACGCCTTTGGCGATCTTGCAGCAATGACTTTTCTGCACTATGATTTTGCTGAGAATTATTTTTTCAATGAACAAAAACATAACAAGTGAACAGTGCTATAAGAAAGTGGTTGATGCCTAGCTTCTTGTTTCATCTGTTGTTTTAGCTTTATCTAAAAGTCGCTGGCCTTCAAAGGTGTGCTTCGTGTAACATAAAATGTCCTAGCGAGCTTTAAGAAGAGCGCGCATCTTTTTTTGGCAAACGCAATAACTCAAGTTTTTCACTATTTGTACAATCAATTTTGTGTAAGCTGCCTGCCTTCCCGACTCTCTCAAAAATATCCTGCCCTGGAAGAATTTTCATCATTGAAAGAAGAAGGGGAAGAAGAAGATACATAGGTACTATCCGATTCCAAGTTTGTAATGACAGCCTCTGGAGTTGCATTTGTAACCTTTCCGACTGACAATGCCTTGAAGGCACGATCAACGGCACTCAATGATTCATGACGAATGGGTTCGTCCACATCGGTTGCCAACACTGTTTTCAACACTCGTTCTTTCTTGGTAGTCTCGGCACTGGCCTTATCAATTGTTGGTTCCTTCGTGGTAGGTCTAGTACTTGATATCTCGGCGGCAGCAGCAGAAGCAGCAGTAGTAGCATCAGTAGTAGTAGTAGTAGTAGGGCGCGGATTAATTGTTGCTGATTCTGTACCTGTTGACGTTGTTTCCTTGATAGTTCCATTGTTTTGGAGTGCACTAATTCGTTCCTTAAAAAATCCCAAGGCCGTGGAACCAGATACTTTGAGTGCAGCTGATGGTGGTGGTGGTAAAGGTAGTGCTACTTTTGTTGTAGTGTCAACATTATTGGAAGATTCACCTCCCGAATCTGGTAATAACACGGCAAACTTAGGGGTGCTATTGCTGTCGTCGTTGACGGTCGCGTACCTTAGAATGTGTTCCATTTCTTGAATCATCTCGTGTACTTCCTCTTTTAATTCCTGATCATCAAGATCGTCGTTCCCGTGCTCCTCGAACCAATCGTTGGCGTCGTTGATGAGTTGTTTCAAAACCTTTACATCTGGCTTGTCCGAAAATACAATGGGAGGAAATGAATAAGAAGCTGTCGTCGCTGGTGCTGGTGCTGGTGCTGCTTCTAGTGGTGGTGGTGGAAGTAACGAGTCTGACACAAATGCCTCCTCTTTCTTCATTTCCTCCTCCATTCGGGCAATATCTTGCTCCATCCTTGCAATGTCTTCAGCCAATGAAGTTGTACTGATTTGTGCAGTATCCACTTTGGAAGAAGATCTGGTATCCATCACGTTGATGGAACCTGGTTGATCCTCCGAGATGGGTACCACTGTTTTGGGTGTAACTGGTAATTCGTGGTCGTCCTCCGTTAAAAGCTTCTTCCTATCAAAATCATCATCTGCAATGATGGAAGTTACCTGTGCCGATGCGACAGAAGAAGCAAACTTTTTCGCATTCGGTTGTCCTTTGAGTGCCACCTTTGGTGGATCTTTGGAAACGGGCACTACGGTTGTGGAATCAAATTGATCTTTTTTTGGTGCCAATGATACAGGATCCTTCGATACGGGCACGACTGTTTTAGGTGGTATTGGTGGTGTTGAATGCTTGCCAACGACATCACCTTCAATGGGAGTGACAGTAGGAGATGCCACTGAGGATGCAAATATGGGTCCTTTGCGAGTGGTAGTTGTATTAGTGTGGTATGCTGCATCCGCAGTGGGTGGATGTTTTGATTCCGATGATGATGATGGCAATTTTTTGCTGGAGACTGGAACGGGAGCTCTGGAACCATAGTCTTGTTTGGGTGCATCAACGGTACTTTTATTCTTAGATTCGTATTTGGGTTCCATGGCGCTAAAAGCAGCTTTAACTAATTCTTTGGCCATGGCAGGTTCTAGACGACTGCTCACTTCTGGCATTCGAGTTTTGGTGGCGGTAATAGTAGTAGTACTGGTGCTGCTTGTTGGAGTTGGAGCAGCCGGCTCTATTGGTGCACCATAAACAATGGCATTGTGTTCTCTGGCCAATGCTTGCATCTTTTCTCTGTTTTGATTTTTAAAGGGCGACGATGTATCCATGAACACCATGAATTTATCAATGGATTCGTACAATTCTTTGGTCACTTCTTCTTGGGACCGTTGGGTTGTCGTTGTTGCTGCCAGTCGAATATTGTTGTAGTAGTAGTTGTTGCTGTTAATACTAGCATGATTTTTCCAGTTTCTGCGAATTGCACTGATCTGAAAAGCAGCCATATTGGTTATCATCAGTAATCTTAACAGCATCATCAACAATGCTCGCGTGTTTGTCTTGTTGGATGGCATTTTTGAATACAGTATCTCGATGAACTTCATCGGGGGAAGGGACTCGATAATAAAGGACAGAGGACAAAAGGGCCTTGGAGAAAAAAATGATGCTGTAATTTAGCTTTTTTGTTCAGAGGACTATACGAACTGCAGTAGTCTACCCAAAAGGTGAGTTGACGAAAGGTTATGTTGGGCTGCTGTGGCAAATCTTGTTTGTGTAGTATGCCATGGTTGATTCAAAGAAGAGAAGATACTTTTACGTTCTTGAGGCAATCTCGGGGGGAACGGCCAGCATAACGTTTTACGTTACCTGGTAAAGATCTGAGGGAAAAGCCACAATGACGTCTACAGCATGATTTAATCTTTTTCACGGGATTCGACTCGGACCTCAGAAAAGGATTTTCCTTGGAAACGTCTGAACTTGACACAAATCCGAACTCTATCCATGTTGCCCGAACGGTCTTTGACACAGCCACCACACAAACAACTTACGTAAAAATTCTGTTATCGAATTACTGTACTAAGTACCCTGGTACAAAAGCTTTAGTCCTAGCTACTCTAGTAGTAGCTACTATTGCCTATGTAGTACCAGCAGTACCTGGTACTAGTATGCATCACCAGCCAGTATTCCGGTTGTACAGTTGGACAGTGCTAAATCCGAACGCAGACATCTGAGAATTTTGGTTACAAACCCGAAGCCCATCGGGACAACCAGCGGCCATTTTGGGCATACCTGGTACTACTAATGGTATTACTGTACTACTTGGTACTAGCAATACCAGGTACTTCTGGTAGTAGTTGTAGTACAGTGCATGGTAGGCAGTACCAGGTACCAGTACTCGAGTGGCTCCAGTACGTAGTAGGGTAGTGGTGCAGTCTAGTCTACCCTGGTACTAGCTACAGTAGTAGGAGTACCTGGTAGAGTAGTATTTTATTTATTGTTTTTAATTACAAGGTACCAGGTAAGGACACGATCGCACTTACTGCGAGTACTAGTATGGTACTAGTACCGTACCTGGTACCGGTAGTTTTAATTAACTACCAGGTATGGTTCTTACCATTGCCAGAAATCAGACGAACTGTTCGCATTGGAACGAATACAATCGCATTTCAAATCAAATTTGGTTGCGTGCACTCGGTTGAACATCCAAGTGTTAGTATAACACTACTAGTAGTACTACCTGGAGTAGCTAGTAGTAGTCTACCATTGCTCGCGCCACAACGAGAAGAGTTGTCATCACACTTTTAGCAGCGCAATAGCAATAATACCTGGTACAGTCTGTAGCAGCAATAAATAAAATCACACAAGTGACACAGTGCAACATACTCTTCTGTTCGTGTCGACAGTTACAAATTCTCTTGCGTGTTGCTACTAATTCGAATACTACTACCAGGTATAATAATTCACCAACCAACCAACCAACCAAACAGCCAACCTTCAGCTATCCATCATGAATACCAGTACCAACACCAATCCGAATAGGAGTAGTAGCAGTACTGCTAGTACTGTACATCAGACGCAGCAGCAACAGCAATTGCTCGATCTGATGATATGCATAGCGTCATCGAATGATAGCAACAACAACAACAATTATGGCAACGATGATGGTACCACTCTTCTTCAAAGCTTTCAACAAGAGGTTCAGGGACACTTGCAGCAGCAGCTGCCGTCTATGCCAGCTTTGCAGCAGCAACGACAGCAGCCAGATCAACAACGTCTCATCATTGCACAACTTTTGCAGCAGCAAGAACAGACTCAACAGCAACATGAGATACTGCACACCATGAATAGTTCGAACTTGTTGGCACTCCCGCAACAGCAACAACAGCAGCAGCAGCAAAGTACTACTGCTTCCAATCAGAACAACAACAATGTCGGTAATAACAACAATGGCAAAGCAAAACAACAGAGAGAATTTCTCTTGTTTGTCAAGATTTTGCTCAAATGTTTGGAAGCAATGAACAATCATATTCTCAAGCAACAAACCAAACAGATCGTGTCGGAATGTACTCGACGCAATCGGAACGGGGAAACAGGATTTGTACCACTCCAAAAAGCCGTCGAAGATCGTCTTCGAGTATTGGTAGGGGAAGATTATTGGAGACGTGCCAAGAATTATGTTATTAAATACAAGACTATGACGAATTCCAACAACAACAACAACAAACAGCAGCAGCAGCAGCAAAGACAACAACAACCGTCTCAACCTCCATCATTCTTGTTGCAACAGCAACAGCAATCAGCACGACAATTGCAATATCAACAACAACAGCAACAACAACACCGTAGAAACTCGTTGGCGTTGATGAGTGCTTTGGGTAATGTTCGGGGTTTGTAATAATACTTGTTACTTGTTACAGGATTCAGTATTAAGCAAGTGCGTTACGGTAGCTACAGTAAAAGGGACATCACAACGAGAAGAAAAAGAGACTGTGCAAGCACATTGATGCAGAACTCTTATGTACAGTAAACCTGAATCATATATAAATGAATAAATACATGTATCAAAACTGGTTTTTTCTTTTTCTTTTTGGTGCTCATGTGGGTGTGTGGGTGTTTTTTACGTTGTATGGGTGTATCAGAGGTCTAGCAGGAATACTATAGGGAGACCGAGACCGAGACCACTCGATTGGTCAACAATCATCACTGCCTACTACATTATTGTTGCAAGATGATCATATTCATACCATTATCATTATTATTTCAGCAATATCGGATTCTAGTTAGTAATGTACGGTGCACGGTGCCATCCATTTCCGTCGTGTGTTTTCCTATCCCAAGAATCGATTTCAATTCCATACTATTATACTATCGTAATAATAATAATATCATCTTCGTGCCGCTGATGATGATTGGATTTTGGATTGAATGTTTTGCCATTATTTTTTTACTCCTTTCTGCTGGAAATCGAAGAAACAACTGAAGGGCATGCTGATAAGGAAGGTGCTCTCTCATCGATTACGTCATTCACAATACTGCTACTATTATTACGACCTTCCATCTTCCTACTTGAAATAGAGAAAGTATGACATCCCAGCACGGAACCTAATTCGGCAATCATAGCATTGGCAGCCTCTTGCGATTCTAATGTTTCATTGATGTTGTTGTTGTTGTCGTTGTTGTTGTCGTCGTCGTCGTCGTCGTTGGGAAATACCAACATCCCATAGATCGACTTCTTCCTTTCTGGTTGGTCTGGTTGTTGGAGTTGAAATGGTAGAATGACCTGTTCGGTCACAAATTCTGCAAACGATGGTCGCGCTTGTGGATACAACTCCTGTCCATCCTCCACTTCTATTCCTTCTTCTTCTTCTTCTAGCTGATGTTGCATAATATCTCCTTGGGAAAGCCGTTCCCTGTTACGAGTACTCGACAACAACTTTGTTGTTGAGCTTCGTCGTCGTGAACTTTGTCTGCGCCGTGCTTGTTGTTGTGGGTTTCCTCGGTGATACGTATCCCAATATTTGTATCCCATATACGTAGCTGATACCAAAAGCATGTTTTCAACAATATAATAAGAATAGTATTTCAATGAATGAATACTATTACAATGCTCTATGTAATATTGTATTTACTCCGGTAGTCTCCTGTTTTGCGAAAATAAATGCCTTGTTTGGTGTTTATGTTTGATCCTACTAGTTTACTACTTTAGCTAGTAGTAGGACTCTTTTGACTGGTGGTGTAGTAGCCTACTACTAGCTAGAGTAGCGACCTTTAGTAGTACCATGGTAGTAGAGTCTACTCTAGTACTAGCTAATAGTAGTACTAGTAGTACAACTGATCACCACCAGGTACTAAACTACCAGGTAGTAGACCACGGTTGTATTTAAGGAGTGCCGTTTGGCTGGTTAAATAAATACAGTACAACGCAAACGACGAAAATCCTCGGACAAAAATATAATAGACATCTCAATACCGGTACCGTAGTACCGTAGGGCTCCCGCTTGTAGTCACTCTACCTGGTACCTGGTACCTGGTACAGTAGTAGCTACTACTACTACTACTAGTAGTAGCTAGTAGTACACGCATTTATGAGCGATTTAGTTCTTCGTACTGGTAGTCTACCAGGTACTCTACTACTACCTGGTGGTAGACTACTACTACTACTCTAGTAGTACCAGTAGTAGTCTATTCTAGTACTACCAGTTAGCTAGTAGCTAGGAGTAGTACCTGGTAGTACTAGCTACTCTACTCTAGTACTAGTAGTAGTAGACTAGCTAGTACTCCTCTAGTAGTAGAGTACAGTACATGTTATTATTATCACCTACCACTCTAGCCAGTGGGTGGCCTATCAAAGTTTTATTTGTGTGTTACTGATAAATATTTAGCTTACTATTTTAGAAGTAGAGTACTAAAAATTTGTATAGTCATATCTTA
>Ga0210036_1002170_pt1 | contig 21125 bp, 19 predicted proteins | sample CryGeymeta201515_FD_185469 | JGI IMG/M metagenome (GOLD analysis project Ga0210036, IMG submission 185469) | Groundwater microbial communities from Crystal Geyser aquifers in Utah, USA - Crystal Geyser metaG 2015-15 (SPAdes) (version 2) | ecosystem: Environmental > Aquatic > Deep subsurface >...
ATGGTAGCCTACGGGCTACCATAATAATCGCTCTAGCTGATAAAGTTCACATAATTGATTGCGCCCTGGCAGCCGGGATCGAGCTGGGTGGAAAGGTTTTTCCAATCCAGTGGCAAGCGAGCGCTGAACGTGCGCGAGAAGGCTATCGTGAAACAACCCGGCCCAGCGTTATAGCTGGCCAGGGTGAATTTCCACAAGTCTTCGTAATCCACTGAGTCGGCTGCTGGGCGTCCGGTGAGTCCGCTGACGTACTGCTCGACCAGGCTGGCGTTGGCGAGAACGGTTTGGGCAAACACAGGAATGCTGCGCTCCGCCAGGGTCAGGTCCAGCCCGTAGAGGCAATTGGCGCAGTCGGCGTTCACCTGTTGGATGGCCACACCCATCAGGGCGGCTCGGATATTCGCGGGCTGTCCGGTATAGGGCTTCTTACAGGTTTCCATGGAGAAACTACCAGCGCAAATATCGTCGTAAAAGGGTGCGTTCCAGCGCAAGGCTGAATCGGCGCCCATTTCAGTGATGTGGCCCAGGCCGTATTCGTAAGTGTGGACGAAGACCGTCTTCGGCCAGAACTGGCTTTCCCAGGCAAAGAGGTTCTTGAGCAGGATGGGAGGTACGCCGGTCTCCTGGGATGTCGCCAGGATGGCAGCATTGAAGCGGTTCTGCCACTCGAAGACGGCCGGCAGGGCGCGTAGCAGGCCGCACTCGTTGGCTGCACCGTTGGATAAAAAACCGTTAGCCGGGCAATCGCTTGCATCCACTACCTTGTAAGCGATCAGACGACCGGCCAGTCCGACAAATTTGTACTCGCTGTAGAACTGTTTCGGGTCATTGCGCATTTTCAGCCAGGCTGGTTTCCATCCCGCCGAGTAGGTGCTGCGCAGAAAAGCGCCAGCCTGCCCCGCAGTCCGAACAAAAGCCACAGATGCTTCGACTGAACTTAGCACAAGTCTGCTGTGCTTCCATTATTAGTCCTCCAGCGCTCTGACGGCCTTTTCCAAGTCGGATTTTCCCGGCGTTGTATAGACGCGGGTGGTATCCAGGCTGCTGTGGCCGAGCAGAGAGGCCACCTTTTCCAGCGTCACGCCTGCGTCTACCAGGTTCTTAGCGAAAGTGTGGCGCAGTATGTGGGCGGAGAGATCCACGCCGGCGCGCCGTCCAAGTTCGCTCAAGCGGCGGTGAACGCCGGAGGGCGTGATTGGCTCGCCCTTTTTGCCGACAAACACCTGGACAACGAATGCTTCGCTCTGGCGGCTTTCAGGTCGTAGATTGAGCCATTCACCCAGGACGGATCGGGCAGTATTGTTCAGCGGGACGGTGCGGGCTTTCTCACCCTTTCCCATCACGCGGATTTCACCTTTGCGCTCGGAAAGGGTTATGTCGTCCAGTTCCAGACCGCACAATTCGCTCACACGCAGCCCCGTGTTCAGAAAAAGGATGACCATCGTCTGGTCACGGACGGCTTGCCGTTTTGCGGCCTCGGTGCGGGCAGCGGCGAGATCGCGTTCCAGTTCTTTGAGCAGGGCGGCCTGCTGGCGTTTGTCCAGCCACTGCGGGGCCAGTTTTTGCTGTTCCACATCTTTGATGCCGTTAGCGGGATTGTAGTCCATCAGGCCGTTTGCGCGTGCCCAGGCGATCCAGGCGCGGATAGCGGCCAGGTGGCGGTTGACGGTGGCGGGGCTGGCCTTTTTATTGGTCATCAGGAATTGCTTGTATTCCCGGATGTCGCTTGGGGTGACCGCGCCAACGAATGCTTCGCTCTGCGGCTCGAGAGCCTCGCCGCCGGACTGCTCGAACCAGCGGGAGAAGGCTGCGAGGTCAGCGCGATAGCCTTTGATGGTGGCCGGCGCACGGCCTTGGGATTGCAGATATTCGCTGAAAGCATCAAACATTAGCGGACTCCTATGCGGCGTGACTTGAATTGTATTGCGTAAATTACGAGGGATAACAGCCCGAAAAGGGGTGGTTTTCTTGCGAAACTGCCCCTGTTATACCACACAATGATTGTTGTATTGCGTATAGTACGCAATACAAAAAGACGTATTTTCAACGGTCTGCGGCCTGGCCATTACCTGGCCATTAAACAAAAAAAGTCCCGGCTTTCACCGGGAGATATGTCCTTGGGCAATCCGAATTTCAATCTTTGCGTCCAGCGCATCTGCGATGCGGCGCAGAAAAGAGATACTTGGCGCGCTGCTGCCATTCTCCAGGCGAGCTATGGATGGTTGGCATGTCCCAAACATCTCGGCCAGTTGCGCCTGAGTCATGCCGCGCAGAATGCGCAGGCGGGTAATCTGATAGCCGGGTTCGAGTTCACGGTCAGCGGCAACAAACGCAGGGTCTTTGAGTTGTTCCGCCTGCCAATCTTTGAAAGTAGCCTTGGATACAGGGGACATTTTATTCCTCCAGCAGTTCATTCATCCGGCGCAGCGCCGTAGCAATTTCCTTCTTGGGTGTCTTCATACTCTGCTTGCGGAAGCCGTGCAGGATGACAAATTTGCGATCCCGGTACAGGAAATAAAACAGGCGATTATCTCCCAGACGCAGTTCCCAAAGCCGGCCTTCGATCCGGCGAGCATGCGGCATTCCGAGGTTCGTGCCAAATTCTTCCAATAACTTCGCCTCTCTCGGTTTTCCTGGATGGCTGGCGCCACTATCTGCTCAACGAAATGCCGGATATGCACACCGAGATCAACCTGCTGACCAAAGAAGGTGATTTAGTAGCCTACTATGCAACCACCACCGGCACCAGTGTCGAGTACGGCCATGCAGCGGTTTGGGCCAAATCGGTTTTTGCCCGCTTCCGGGACGGGAAGATCGTCCAGATGTGGGGAGTCGAAGACGGCCTGAACCAGATGCAGCAACTCGGCTTCCGGCTGGTTGAGCCGGTGAAGGTGACGGCTTAATGGGGTGAAAAAGGCCTGGCTTAGTAGCCTGCCCCTCACCCGCCCTCGGCCAACACCGCCTGGGTGAAGATCTCCAACCCCGCCTCGACCTGCGCCTGATCCGCGTTAATTGCTGGGATCAGGCGGATGGTCTGCGCCCAGTGACCGCAGGGGTAGCACAGCAAACCGTTGGCCAGCATGCGGTTAAGGATATTGCCCACCGCCGTAGGGTTGGGCTGTTTGCCGCCCGGCTGCACGAATTCGACCGCCAGCATCAACCCCACCCCGCGCACGTCACCCACGATGGGTGACTTTCCCTGTAAAGATCTCAGCCCTTCCAGCAAATAGCCGCCCCGGGCACGGGCGTTAGCCAGCAGGTTTTCTTCCTGGATCACGTGTAGCGTCTCCAGGGCCGCGGCGCACGACACCGGGCTGCCGCCGAAGGTGGTACCGTGCGAGGCCGGGCCCCAGGCCTTCATGATATCGGCCCGCGCTGCGGTGGCTCCCAGGGGGAAACCATTGGCGATGCCCTTGGCCAGGCAGACGATGTCTGGTTCGACCCCAAAGGTCTGGGCGGCGAACAACTCGCCCGTGCGCCCAAAACCGGTCTGCACCTCGTCCAGGATCAGCATGATACCGTGCTGGTCGGCCAGGCGGCGCAGCTCGTTCAGCCAGCCCGGCGGCGGGATGACGTAGCCACCCTCGCCCTGCACCGGCTCGACCAGGAAGGCTGCCACTTCTTGCGGGGCGATGACATGCTCGAACAGCCGGTCGATGTCGTCGAGCGCTTCCTGGGCGCACTCTTCCGGGCTGGGCGCTTTCGAGCGGAAGGGGTAGGGAAAACGGGCGAAGTAGAAGCCAGGCAAGTAGGGACTCATCCCGCTGCGATAGCGCGCCTTAGAAGTGGTGGCGCTGATCGCCCCCATCGTGCGCCCGTGAAAGCTGCCGATGAAGGCGATGATCCCTGGTCGCTTGGTCACATAGCGCGCCAACTTGATGGCGGCATCCACAGCCTCGCTGCCGCTGTTGCCGAAGAAGAACATATCCGCCCCACCGGGCATCACCTTGCCCAGCTCCCAGGCCAGGCGCAGCGTCGATTCGGGGGTCGAAACGCCCACTGGCGCGTGCACCATGCGCTCCATTTGCGCCTGGGCCGCAGCCACCACCCGCGGGTGGTTATGTCCAAGGTTGCAGGCGCCGAAGCCGGAAAGCCAGTCCAGGAAGCGTTTGCCGTAGCAGTCGTACAGGTAGGCACCCTCCGCCCGCTCGATGGGCAGGTTGGGCCAGTCTTGCGCCAGCGGCGGCGCCAGCAGGTCTTCACGATGAGTGATTAAATATTCGAAAGTGGGTTGGTCGGGTTTCAAAAGTTTATCCTCCAAATTTTAATACCGTGCAGGTCACGAACACAGCGATGATGAACGCCAGCCAGGCATAGTCAGCCGGGCGAGCAGTGAGCACTTCGATCTCGGTGGGCTTAATCGGGGCGCCGAAGCCCTTGGTCTCCATGGCGATCTGGAAGTCATTCGCCTTGCGGAACAGCAGCAGGATTAACGGCGTCAGAATCGGGATGTAGGCCTTGAAGGCGCGTTTGATCACGTTCATCGAGTCGATGTCGAAGGCGCGCAGTTTTTGCGCGTCGACGATCGAGCCCCACATTTCGAACAGCAGGGTGGTGAACGATAATGCGCTGACGAACATGAACGTGGCGGTCTGCGGGATGCGCAGCTTGCCCATGGCGGTCATGATGCCCGAGGTCGGGGTGGTCATCACGAACAGCGGCAGCGATGAAGTGGCCACCAGGATGCGCACGCACAGCACCAGCCCGAAAACCACCCCTTCGCGGGTGATCACCCCCAGGTCGGCCTCCCACAGGCGCAGGTGGCCGAAGGTGATCAGCGGGGTGTGGCCGCCGCGGTAGGTGAAGCCCTGGATCAGCAGCAGGAAGATGAAGGTGCCGACCAGGATTTTCATCAGGGTGGTAAAGCGCCGCAGCTCGATGCGGGCGATGAGCCATAGCACAGCTGAAAATCCCAGCCAGATCAGCAGGATGGGGATATCGGTGATTCGGATCGGGTACATCACCAGCACCAGGGTCAGCATCACGTATAAAAACTTTACCAGCGGGTGCAGGCGGTGGATGGGTGTGCCAAGGTGGGTATAGCGGAAGACGGGTGCGCGCATGGGGGTTTCTTTTTATTGATCCATTTTCGCGTAGATTAGAAAGCAATTCGCGGACAAATTCCTATCCCAAGTTGGTTATGAACCCAGTACAGCATATAACTGATCCAGGGTCATGATATCCGGCGGTACGCCCAGCGGAGCCAGCTTTATCGCCAACTGCGTGGCCACGGGCGGCACGACAAAGCTGCGCCGCAGCTTCTCCACCTGCGTGAATACCTCAGCGGTGGGGCCATCCAGCAGCACCTGGCCATTGTACAGCACGATCAAGCGGTTGGCGTAGTGGGCGATCAGGTCCACGTCGTGAGTGATCATAAGCACCGTGCCGCCCTGCTCGTCATGGAAGCGTTTGGCCAGGTCGGCGAGCTGGTAGCGCCCGCGATGATCCTGCGCCGTGGTCGGCTCGTCCAGGATCAACACCTGGGGTTCGAGCGCCAGGGTGGCAGCCACCGCCAGCTTGCGCCGGTCGCCGAAGGACAGGCGGAAGGGGAACAGGTCAGCCACCTCGCTCAACCCCACCCGGCGCAGCGCCTGCTCGGCCCGCGGCTGGATCTCCTCTTCGGCCACGCCCACGTTGCGCAGCCCGAAGCGCACCTCGTCCAGGCACGAGGCGGTGAAAAGCTGGTAATCGGGGTTTTGCAGCACCAGACCCACCCGCCGGGACATCTCGCCCACCGGAATTTTACGGATGCTTTCCCCGTTGAAGAATACCTCGCCTTTCGACGGGCGCAGCAGGCCGACAAAGCACTTGACCAGCGTGCTCTTGCCTGAGCCGTTCTGTCCCACGATGCCGACGATCTCGCCCTGGCTTACCTGCATTGACACGTCTTTCAGGGCGGTTACGGCCGGTGGGCCAGGGTACTGCACGCTGATCCCACGCGCTTCGAGCAGGATCGTGTGCCCATTTTTCTCTGTTCCGCTATTCCCCTCCGCAGGGTGGGGGATTGGGGATGCAGGGATGGTTTGCCGTACCTTTAGTTCTCCTGCCTGCACCGCTGATTCCACCCGCTGGGCCACTTCATCCACAGTCAGGGTGATTTTGCGCTCGCCCGCATTTTTACCGGTCGTTCTGCCGCTAAACACCCTGGATTGGAACAGGATCAGCGCCGGGGTCTTGACGCCGGCTTGCTCCAGGCGGGCGGTTTGCGAAAAAACTTCTGCCGGGGTGCCCATCAGCGCCGTCTCGCCCCGCTCCAGCACAATCACCTGGTCAGCCAAGTGGAGGATCTCTTCGGTCTCATGGGTGGTCATTACGATGGTCAGATCACCGCTGCGCTTCAGCCGCTCAATCGCTTCGCCCACCTCCCAGCGCCCGGCCGGGTCAAGCTGCGAAGTCGGTTCGTCCAGCACCAGCACGCGCGGCTGCATGGTGAGCACGCTGGCCAGGGCGGCACGCTGCTTCTGCCCGCCCGAAAGATCGCGTGGGTTGCGCTCTTCCAGTCCATCCATCCGCACCAGGGATAGGGCGGCCTTCGAGCGGCGCAGAATCTCCTCGCGGGGTACGCCCAGGTTGGAGGGCCCGAAGGCCAGCTCGGTGCGAATGGTGGGCATGAACAACTGCACTTCGGGGTCCTGCATCAGTGTGCCGCAGACCTGCGAGGTGACATACAGCGGTTCGTCCCACGGGTCGATGCCGGCCACCGAGACGATCCCCCGCCGCCGCCCGCCGTAGATGTGCGGTGCGATGCCGCTCAGCAGGTAGCACAGCGTCGACTTGCCCGCCCCATTGGCGCCCAGCACGACCACGAACTCCCCCCGCCGGGCGGTCAGGCTGAGGTTCTGCAGCGCAACCACCTCGCCTTCGTAGGTGAAGATCACGTCCTGCAGGGAGAGGATTTTGTTTTCATCCATAGATTAATTCTCTGCTTCAATTTGCGGCAACCATGAATGCATTTCGCCGCCGGTATGGGGAAGGGGGCTCGGACAATCAGATTACCAGATGGAGCCTTCGATCTTGGGCAGACCGCTGCGCTCCAGCGCCTCGATGATCGGGATGGTGATCACCGCGGTGATGGCCGACAGCGCCACAACCCACCAGGAGTAGGCCAGGTGGGTGGCTACGCCCAGTTCGGAGGAGAAGTTATACAGGTACCAGTAGGGGCGTGTCCAGGGGATCCACCAAACCAGCATGGCGGCCAGGATCACCAGGAAAATGCCCGCATAGCGTTGGGTGCGCTTTTTGGAAACGATCCATTCAGGCATCAACCGGGTACCGAGTGGAGTGACGGCGATGATTGTCGAAGGAATCCAGTACAGCGCAGCCAGGATGAAATAGAGCGGTTCAGGCACTTTGCCAAAACCACCTCTTGCGCCCGGGAAGTAGAAGGGCACCAACCAGCCGAGGATGCCAATGACAATGAACAACGGCGCGTTGATCATCCACAGGCTTTTATTTTTGATCATCAAGGCAACCAGGATGGCGGGCGAGGCCGCGCCGATGATCACGTCCACTAATTGCAGTGGGTAAGCGGCGGGAGCGATAAACATGCCGATGACCCCCCCGATAATTGCAGCGACAATCCCACCGATCGGCCCTAGCAGCAGGGGGGCGATCGCCGCAAACGGAGTCGCCAACGGCACGTAGCCCCCACCACCGACATAGGGGAAGATAGGGATCAGCGCAGTCACGCCGATCAACGCCCCAAACAGCGTGACCCAGGCGATGGATGCTCCGCCAATCCGGCCGGTCGTCTTCCTGGAACTAACTTTCTCAGTCTGTTGAGACATAGGAATCAAACCTCCTTCGGTTAGATTACGCAGCCAGGCCTTCTTGGGACATTGCTTCCGTCCGGGTGAAAGGCCCTGGGCTGCTTGGATGAAACGAGCCCCCTTCCCGAGGCCCGGTAATCCTTTAGGTGGACTCTTCCTGGAGCACAGGAATCGTCGCCGACCCCTGCGGAAAAACCGCCGCCTGCGCCTGGGGTCCATACTGGCGCAGCAACTCATCCACGCCGGCTTGCAGCGAGGCTGGTTGGCTGAAGCCCATCGCCTCAAACTCGGCCGGTGGGATGCCATCTGTCAACATATACAGGCGCTTCTCCGCTTTGATGCGCGCCAGGGTGTATCCCAGCACACTGAAAGTCACTTTGCCGCTGCGCCGTGTCACGTCGCGCAGGTAATCTTCCGGCCGCTTGGAACGGTCGGCCATCAGGCGGTAGAATTCCTCTCCCCCCACCCCGTCAGGGCAAGCGGCTACCAACAGGATACTGCCCCCCTCGCGCACCAGGGCGTCGGCGTATTCGACCGCCCGCACCGCCTGGTACAGGTCGATATCGTAGGGCGCGGCGGATGTCACGGCGAAATCCACCTGCGCCGGGCAGGTCACTTCATATACTTGCTTCGCCAGCACGACGGCCTCGCGAAACACCCGTTCCGGTGTCCCGGCAAAGGCACGCACGATGCGCTCGTTCTGGGAGAGCACCACGTCCAGCACCAGGTCCATCTTCACCAGCGCACCCGCCTCTTCGAGATCCTGCCGGCAGGGCACGTCCACCCGCCCAAACTGGCGGAAGCCCAACACCACGTGGGTGTGGCTGGCGTTGATGGTATCCAGCGCGGCCACGCCCGGCACGATCAGCTTGCGCCCGCCCGAATAGCCGGCGTAGGGGCTGGGGCCGACGTGACCGATGCCAATTAAGCGGTCCGCCTCCACCGCCAGCCGGTTGACCCATACCGGTGTGCCGCGCCGGGTGATGCCCATATACACCTGGTTGGCCTGGTCGTCGCAGCGGTGCTGCTCAATGCGGTAGCTGGCGTAGATCGCCTCGCCCACCTTGCGCTGTAATTCAGCTTCGGTGCTCAAGCGGTGCGTGCCGTGGGTGACCAGGATGGTCACATCCTCGTTGCGCACGCCAGCCTGTTCGAGTTGCTCTAACAGCGCAGGCAGCGCCAGGTCGGTGGGCGTGGTGCGGGTGTGGTCGTCCACCAGGATGACCACTTTTTCGTTGGCTTTGGCGATCAGGTTCAGTGGGGGAAGGTCGAGCGGGTAGGCCAAGGCGCGGCGAATCTCAACTTCCGGGTCATCACACCCCGGCGTTTCGAACGGCTGGTAGATACCAGTCAGGTTGGCCCCGGGCACTTGAAACCCGATCATCTGGCTGCCATAGGAGATATGAATTTCCATCGCTCGTCTCCTGGATATTTAGGCAGCTTGAAGTGATCGTTGTGCGTCAGTGAGGTTGTTATGGAGCATTGGTTTTATTATAGCAGGAATTGACTCCCTTCGTCAACCAAAAAGTGACTGGTGTTGGCGCAACAATCCGTTCGTATTCTCGTTTGTACCGCGCTCCCAGGCTGAGTAAGGATGGGAAAAGAAAAATGTGGCTTTCAGTTGTTCAGCGATTTGCTGGTGTAGAGCAAATTCCTTGCCATTGTCTGAAGTGAGCGTATGGGTCTGAGCCATCAATGGCTGTAGCAAAACGAGGATGGCATCTTTCACTGCTTGCGCCGTCCGTTGATCCACTTTGCGGATGAGCGCCAGACGAGACTTGCGCTCGGTGAGAGTGACAATCGCCCGCTGTTGCCCTTTTCCAATGACGGTGTCCATTTCCCAGTCACCCAAACGCTGGCGGCTGTTCACGATCTCGGATCGTTTGTCTATGCTTACCCGGTTGGGGAGTGCGGAATGTGTCCAAATTGAAGGTTGCGTTCAGGATCTTGCTTGGAGCAGATTTGCTTGCTGTTAGTTCTCAACCGATAATCATGCGCTTTCAACAAACGGCTGATCACTGGCTTGCTGACCCGATGTTTTCCCAAGCGCTCTTGAATATCGCTCAAGCGACAATTCAGCCACTTGCGACTGCTCATCGGATCGCCTGCTGTATTGGGCGCAGCCAGTTCCAATAGCTTCGGCTCTAATTGCGAGTCTTTTTTTTGGCTCGCAACCGCCCACCACCTTCTCGTCGTTGCCGATCTAATGGCAAGGCAGAGAGTTGATCCTGCAATTCTGCCTTACCGTGTCGAATCGTCTTTTCATCCAAGTCTGTGATGAGCGCCAGTTGGCGGTCACTTGGACCATTCGCCTCCTCTGATAAGGTTGCAACATACCAGCGTCTCTGCGGTTCATTCAGGCGACTCAAAAACAGGTTCATTCTTTGGTGGCTTTGTATGATTCCCGCGCTAAATCCTGCTTTACAAGTCTCACACTCGCATTGGTGTACGATTGGCTCTGGGCTCACGCTTTTTCTCCTGTTCACCAAGTATAACCTATGTGAGGGAAGTTATTAATTTACGAACCCTTAGGTCTCCATAGATGTTTGGGGATACATCAAACGTAACTGCTCACTTGGTATTTGCTCTTCTGGGGACGCCTTGGACGAACCGCGCCGCTATGGAAGTGTTCGTGAGCCTGCCGCGAACGGCGGCCGTAGTAATGGAAGACTGGAAGGCGTTTGGGAGGCTGCCGCTGGTCGAGTGGGGGAGGGGGCACTTTTAGAGGTCCGGCAGGGAATGCTGTAAACGAACGTGGCGTCTGGCTAACGAATGGGGGTATTCAGTTGTGACCGGGTGACCGATGTTGTTACTTTAGTTTCCAAAGTTCGAGAAATTAGATGATCAATTCAGGTAGTTTTGGCCGCTGATATATCCAGGCGTCTTTTGATGATGTACACAGTACAAGTTCGCCTTGCTTTAAACTGTTCTCAGCTATAAGAGTCAATTGAGCACCACATCTTGGGCAATATGGTTCGTCTTCATTAGTAGCCAGAATCAGCGCTGGTTTTCGTTGGTATTCCTCGTATTCTTTCGTCAAGCCTTGCTGATGAATTTGTTCAATCAGCTCTTGGGCTTCGGGCGAATCGCCTTTACCAGCTTTTTCGAGCGTTTGTAAATGGATCAAGGCAGCGTACTTCTCATCCATTGGCGGACAGTATTGTGTTATCTTTGAAAAAATGGATTGGAGTCGTTCCATTCTGGCGTGATCAACGGTTAGGCTGGTCACATCTTCGACTGAGTCCAATCCCCAGGCTTCTAGCATGTCTTCAGCCTGGAAATCAAACACATTGTTGCCGAGCGAAGCCCTTATCCGGTTTGCCAATTCCCGAGCAACCATAAAAACGCCAACGCGATTTTTATCCCATAAGCCAGATCTCCAGTGGGGAGGCTGGCCGAATACCTCAGAGAACATGATCACGGTCATGATGGACATTTTAGATGCGCACCAGGCCTGTTGGATGCGTTCTGGGTGGAATTTCTCGCTAAGAGATTTCAAGGCCGAGGGGTCCTCAAGTCCAACGATTGTGGGCCAAACCAACGGCGCCCAGATCCACCAAAAGCATAGCACCAAGTCATCCTGCGTAAACGCCGCTTCAGCTTTACCGGCGAATTCACGCAGCACCCGGCTGATTGTGAAATGGTTTTGGAAGATGACTCCCGGCGCTTTTGATACCATAAAAGCCGGGTCTGCCAACCGGCGCCCATAGTGTTTACAGTACCCGAGCAAAAAGTTACGCAGGCGCTCCAAGACATTGATTTGCTGCGCTTCTTGTTGAGCCTGGCGCTGCTGATCAGCATCCTCGTCGCGGGTGCCGTCTTCCCCAATGGTCGCGATCGTCTGAGTAGGAGTGGTCAGGCGCAGCAGCACAAGCGAGAGCAGGTCTCTCAGGCTGAGCAGGCTGCGGTCAAAGGGTTGGTGATATTCCAAGCCCCAATGGACGGTGCGCACCAACGTTTCGTCCGTGATGAATCCTTCCGGCCCGGGCGGCGGAGGACCGTCGGGGGCATCCGGCGTTCCACTGGGATGCGTACCGCGCTTCTGCTGGCGCAAAACTTTCGGATCCCATTCTTCATCTTCGCTGCCAGGCTCTACACGTTCCCACAAGAAGTTCATCAGTTCCTGAAATAACTGCTCGGCTCCCAGGATGGTTTCCAGTTTGCCTTTGATGCGCACCTGATACGTGCGTGCACTATGCCGAGCCAAAACATCTGGCTGGTCAATCCAGCGATAGGGGGTCGCCCAATCACCCGCCACAAGCCGGGCAGCATCGGCGGATTCTAAAGGAGCAGGTAGCCGGCATTGAAAAGATATCCCATCTTGCAAACGCACAGGAAGACTCAAATTCAGGCGCAGAAAATGAAGGCTGATATCTTCGATAGGAGTGTCGAACGAGGCGGAAAGGCGGCCTTCCAGCATGTCCCCGCGGGCGCTCAAATCGCTCAGAATTAATGGCGCTACCAGGTGTGTGGCTCTATCGGACGATTCTGGCTCTGTGATCACTACATCGGCCAGGTTGAGCGGCCAGACGTTCACGGCTGAGTCATCGAACAGGTAGTCGAAGGTCTGGGGATCCGGCGACCACCGGAATGTGACCAACTCCAAATTGCCTCCATCCTGCCAGCTTTTTAGTAAGGCGGGAACCGAAAAGTTGGCGCTGCCAGCAATACACCAGGCCCCATTCTTTTCTCGGCCAATGATGGCCTTGGCGTGGACGTGCCGGGTGGCGCGCGTTTCTTCTCCCGGGCCAATCCCGGAAATCGTCAGCTTTGTTTCCCGGCTGCCCCAGCCGTGGGCGGTGCGACTGCCGTCCAGGTTGGTCAGGGCCGGGTCGAGGTAGAGCTGGATTTGATCGAGCAGGAAATCGTCCGCGAATCGCTTCAGGGCGGTGGTATCCCGGTCGAAGTAAGGTGAAATCACCTGCAAAGAATTCACCGGCAGTCCCGCAAAACCGCGTTGACTACGCCAGTCGGAAATCTGCCTCCAGAGCGAACGATCAAAGTTGTGCCAGACGCGGAAATCGGCCGGCTCGGGCGGTGGAACGCCCAACCAAGAAACGTTCTCTTGCAGTGCCTTGATTTGGCTGCGGGCGGATTGGGGAAGCTCATGGGCGCTTGCCAGCCTGTGGACTAACTGCCAGGCTTGCGTGAATGGGTAGCGGGCTTCATCGGGGTCGTCGGCCGGGTTGTATTCGAACTGTGAAAAGAGCTCCAGATTGCGGCCATAGCCGTGCAAGGTCAGATTGCCACTGCCAATCAACATGCGGCCGCGCCCAGGGCTGGCCATGAGCAGCAATTTGACGTGCTGTACTCCTCGACCGGCTCTCTCAACTGATGCACATACGTAACGCCGTCCAGCATCGGCTATGTTTTTGATACCCATTTCCAATGCACCGTTGTAGCCATCGGGATCTGCCAGGATCAACACATTGGCGCAGCCGGCCTGATCCAGAACCGGCGCAATCATTTGTTCATAGAAGACCAGATTGAGGGTGTAGGTGAGAAACACCGCTCCGGTAAAACCGCCCGACCGGAGTGCGCTGCCTTCGCTGATAATTTTGCGCAGGTCAACTGTCATGGCGAATGGCCTCCACGCTCTGCGCCAATATGCTTTCACCGTCGGCGTTCAGCGAGAACTCGCCCTGGTCGTTTTTGACCACCAGCCCCAGGTCGGTGAGGATGGTCAGCGCGTTGAACAGACGGTTGGCAGCCAGGCGGATGGGTTCCTGGTAGGCATCGGGGCTGGCGAACGGCCAGTAGAACTGTCCTTCGCGATAAGCAAACTTGAAGGTGTCGTAGCCCTGATAGCGCAGCTTTTCCAGGGCGATGAATTCGTGCTGGCCCAGGATGAATTCGCGATACAGCCGCTCCAGCCACGCCCCCAGCGTGCCTCCCGGACTGGAGAGAAATCCCTGCGTAAACCGGTAGAACGAAGCCAGCGATAGCCGTTCGCGGATTGCCATTTCTTGCCAGATGGGAGCGTTCTGCAAATGCCAATGCTGGAAGCGCAGGAAACTTTGAGCCAGAATCCGCACTCCAAAGCCGAGCAGGTTTTCAGCGTCGGTGGGGGACCTGGCCGCCTTGAGGTAGCAGGTGTATTCGTCCAGCCCGCTCCCTTGACGGCAGGCCTGGTCAAATCCGGTGTGAGCGGTTTCCCAATTGGGAGGCAGACTCACTCCGGCGCAAAGTTGATCCAGATATTCCCCCAAATTCAGGTCGAAGACTACGGCATCCAGTTTCTCCTTCACCCGGTCCATAAATTCTGGCAGGGCGATTCCGCCGGGCTGCTGACGGAGTTGTAACAAGAATGCCGCCCACAGGCATTGCAGCCCGAAAGTGTACAGGTGGCGGATTTCGACCAGCCTCCAGCGCAGCGCCCAATCCTGTAAGGCGGGGGAGGGTTGATAAGCCAGGCCGGGCGCGTACTCGCCGAGATACAGCGCCGGGCGAAGCAATTCGCGCCGGAACTGGCCGCCCGCGCCGCGCACCAGGTCCAGAACGACCGCCAATGCCAAACGTCGGCGGACGTGGGGATTGTCTGCGCCGTGTTGATCCAGGCGAAAGAATGCATGACGCAGCAGGGGAAGATCCTTGCCCTGGGCTAACGCCTCGGGGCAAAGGCAGCCCAGCGCGCCAAATTCCTGCGCATCGGCGTGACTGAGGGCTGTAAGCTGCCCTTGCTCGGCCAATTTCTGTGCATAGGTGGATTGACTGATGGATTGCTGGTAAGCCTGCGCCAGCGCTTCGCCGCGCGGGGTCAGGGGATACACCCAGGTGGGATGTTCGTTCGTCCCAACGATGCCCATCGCCTGCATGGCGGTCAGGTAATACTGACCAAAACCACCCAGCTTGTTGACAAAGTAGTCCACGTCCAGAGAGACAGGGTCGTCCGCTTTCCACCAGCGGCGCACTTTGAAATTGTTGATACCACTGCCGACCAGCCCGCCGATGATCTCACGATCTTTGTGATGGCTGAATGCCCCCAAGATCAGCGCCACCTCGTGACGTTTATAGAACGAACCACGAAAATCCTTGAGCAGCCGGCTGGAATCTGGCAAGTTGATAAAGCGATGCAGAACCCAGGCATAAAAACTATAATAGCGCGCCCGGTCGGTGGTGGTGATAATTCCGGGGATCAGCCATTGCTGATAGCCCTGGGCTGCACCTTCCACGCCAAGTTGGTCTTCGCCGGTGACGAAGGTGTCGGTGAGTTCAGCAGTCCATTGAGGCAAGGAATTCATACTCATCCCCTTACGCTCGGAATCCGTTAAAGCCACTCTAGCAAATGGAACGCATTCTCGTACTTCCGAAAACGCGGACGCGGGGTAATGCCTTTGCTGGTAACGTTACAGAAATTGATCGAATATTTCCCCTTATTCACGCCTTCTTTGTTTTGGTTAGCTTCCTGGATCAATTCCAGCGAAGGAACGACCCAATAGGTGTTGGCCTGCTCCGAGTAAAAAATGAAATAAAAGTTCTCGCGCGGCTGGCGAATTTCCATTGCGGCAAAACGCCCAGCATTCGTTGGTTCACAATCTTTGGAGCGGGCTTTGATTTGTATATCGAGATACCGCAGGTTGCCATTCCCTTTATCGAGACGGATGACACAGTCAATCTGTTGGTCATCCACAAGAGTCATATAAACATCGAAATTGCGGCGTAGAAGTTCAGCGACAGCGATATATTCCTGTCGTTTCCCAAAAGAGGCAGACGAGCGAAATTGTGTCATGAATCACTCCGTGAATTTTCCTTTGAATACTGCCACAATGCCCGGTCGAGTGTACGCATGGAAACACCTGCTTCTGTGGCCAGTTGCCGACAAGTCAGTGTGTACTCCCACCAAAAATCGAACTGGTAGACAGGCGGCGTCTCCACCCCCAGCGACCACAGAGCACGGAAATCGAGAATCGGGTAAGTGTCTGCATGCCCAAAATGGAGCAGCACCGAAGCTGTTGGCCAATTGACACCAGCCAGCAGGGTTAGCACTTCGATGCGCAGACGCTCATCCGGCGTGGACAGCGCCGTTTGCGTGACCGCCTGGATGAACCCATCCGGGTTGCTCGCTACCCTCGGCTGGCTGCGCGGAGTCTTCCAGCGGCATACATCCACAAAATCCGATTTGGTGAAATACCCCCGGGCGCGGACTTGCGGCGCGATGACCATTTCTACCTGATAATCATCTGCCGCCGGATAGAGACTTGCCCAATGATGGACTTCTTTCAGGTCAAAACGGAGAGAAAACATGGCTTGTCCTTTGAATTAGTCCCTGCCAATCATCCCAAAATGCCTCAGCGCGGACCGGATCGGCTCCACCTTCCCCGGCGGACATGGCTCGACCCGCTCCGCGCCCTGCCGGTTGGGTGCCTTGCGCATGGGCAGGCCGGACATGTGCTTGACGTGCGCTATCCAGCACGTTGCAGGGACAAAGCCATACTGCTGCTTGATCCAGGCTTGGATTTGTTTGTAGGTTGCCATAGATTATCCTTCCATCCCATCCCACGCCTCCAAAACGAGACGTCGCGTCCTGTACTCGCCATACCGCCGAATTTCTTTGTCCTTCAGCACGCGGAAGGTTTCGGCAGGGAAATCCTCGCCATGGACTTCCTTCGGGTCAAGGATGTAGCGCAGTGCGTCGCAGATATAGCCGTCTGACCAAAAATGCCAATCCACCAAGCCCGAAGGCGGTAATAGGAAGCAAGAGGACAAACCCCTAACGTAAAGTGAGTCTCAGCACCCGCAGTAAATCGAAGGTGTTGATGAACTTGACTTCTATCCGTTGGCAGATATTCGGTATCTTGATTTCACCCGCTATCAGGCTTGATTTCTTACTGGGCTGCTCCGCTTTGAGACTTTCCATTGTCACCACAACGAAGTCATGTGCCTTTGCGTAGGCAATCACCCAGGGGTCTGCGCCTTTCAGAAAGACCTGAACGTGTTGGGGTTCGTAATGGCGAACCGCCAAATCGGCAATCTCGCTATACGCTGTAACAGTGCTCTCGTCTGGGGTAACGAACAGAGACTCTTTATGGGCTTTTGCCCATTCAGCCAGTTGGTCCTTTGTATGGGCGATTTCATCGTAAATTGGCAGGGGGCTAAGGATAATTCCCTGCGCCGCCCAATCGGAAAACGCATCCCAGAAACCGGGCGCAATATCGAAGGCATAGTAGCGCCGATGGGCCTCGATGTATACATTCGCATCCAAGCAGTAAGTCATTTCCCGCTTCCAGGTTATCCAGTCAATCGCTGCTGGAGGACAGTTTCCAGAGTCTGAGGATGGATATTCAGCAAACGAGCGGCCCCCTGGTATAGAAGAGAACCTTGCCGCAAGGCAGTAATAATCTCTTGCATCAAAAGGCGTCCGTTACGGTTGCGCAGGGTGCGATAAAAATCCCCGCCGCCTCTTTCAGATTCGGGAGCAAACTCCCTGGCCTCCTGCTGTGCTTGAGCATACGCGCTTTGGACACTCTCCCAAGGGAGTAGGTTAACTTCATAGGCTCGAATGAGAATGACAAACACGCTCACGCGGAACTGCTTTGCCAGTTCCTGCGCTATTTCCAGGGTGTTCGGTTGTCTCCCCCATCGTTGCGTAAGGAGTTCGCCGGGCACGAGCAATTCGGCAGCCACCTGATTGCATAACCGTTCGATGCTCCCGGTTCCAGGAGACATCGTCGGCTCGAGCGTGGGATTAGAGATGCCGCTCGTTCCCGTCCAGAGATGCCCCAGTTCATGAGCCAGCGTGAAGATGCGCCCAGCGACAGAGTCACGCGCGTTGATGAAAACCAGCGGGGCGTATTCATCCGTCAGGGCAAAGCCGCGAAACTCTTTTACAGAGAGCGTCCGGTGGGTATCGCTCAACGCAAAACCGCTTTGTAAAACAATGATGCCCGCTTCCTCGGCGTGGCGGACGAGCAAGCGTAAATGCTCATTCCAGGATTTAGCGTCCCGCGCCGGTGGAATGGGCAAATCGAGCACCTGTCGAATATCCTGCGCAATCTTTTCGGGAGTGTCACCGGCGACAAAACGGCCGACAAACGGAAGCGGGGTGGCGCCTTCTTGAGTCCGCCATTCGCGCAGCCAGTCATGTTTACGTAGCGCATCGTTGAGCACATCTTCGAGTTCTGGGCTGAATTTGCCGCGCTCGGCCTCGGGCAGGGTGCGGAAGTCCGTCACCGGTAAAGCGGTCGTTGGCGGCGCAGAGAGGAAAAGGTACCCCAGAGAGATGCGCAACGCGCGCGCCAGCGCCTGCGTTTGTCGAAATGTAGGATGCGCGCTGCCTGCTTCCCAGGCGCGCACAACTTCCGGTTTTTGAGCCAGCCCGACTTTTTTTGCCAATTGCTCATTGCTCAATCCGGCGCGCTGTCTAGCCCATTGTAAGAGCAGAGGATTTATTTTCACGCCATCCATTGCAAATTCATCCGATATGTACCTGTGCCTTTGCAGGTATTTGAGAAACCGATTACACAATCTATAATGTAGCACAGGACGACAAGAATGTCAAAAGATTGTCCCTACTTGCGGGTGAGCCGGTCCCACATCGCCAGCACCAACCGCCTCGTGCGGAACTCGCCATACAGCCGAATCTCCTTCTCCTTCAGCACGCGAAACGTCTCGCCGGGGAAATCTTCGCCGTGGACTTCTTTGGGGTCGAGGATGTAGCGCAGTTCGTCGCGGGTGAGACCGTAGAGACGGGCGTAGTAGGCATCCAATTCGGCGCGGATTTGGGCGCGGCGCCCTGGCGGGTCATCCCAGCGGAAGGGTTCGCCGTGGTAGCCCATGTCTTCGGCGAAGGGACGCAGGTCGTTGGCGGTGTAGACTAACTCGAGCACGCGCGGGGCAATGAATTCGATATCGGCGGGGGTGTACGCGCTCGGCGGCAGGACGGGGAGTTGAGTAAGAACGCTAAAAGACAAATGGTTCCCGCCTATTTTTTGGCGGGCTACATAGTCAAAAACAATAGAATTCAAATTTGCCAATAAAACAGTTGGGGAAATATCGCTAGAAAATCCCAAGGCGGGAGAAGTTCTTGTTGCAATATACCTAGGAATAATTGTTGCTATACAAGTTCTCATCGTTATCGCGCTAGTTACGTCTCGCCAAACAAGCAACCAAGGTTTATCAAAGTCTGGATATTTAGCCAATAAATCCTTCGCAAGTTTTCTCGGCACATAATATCTTGGCGCTACACCAAGATTGGGATTCGTTTTTTCATCATCAGTTAAATTACGGGGAAGTCCAGCAACATAATCTTCCCTATCTACACCATCGAAAGTACTAAATCTATGGTCGTAGGCCCATAAAAGTTTGGATTCGTATAAGGGAACATCCCACTCATCATCACGATTTTCCCATGGAAACTTAACATATTCTGCGTGGTCGCTTAAATCAATCAAACGCATGTAGTAAGCACCCCATGTATTCTCGTTCGCTTGTTCATTAATTAGAATTGGCACATTTCTGTAAATTTTCAATGTCAAATCAGCATCCATACCAGTTCTAAATATTGGTACAGTTTTGGTATTTGGATTTATCAAGAAAATATCATTCTTGGTGAGAGTAAAATGTCTTTTTGGTTGATTTACTTGGGTAAAGTATCTACAGAAAAAAGCAAAATCTGGCTTTTCAACTTTAGTCCCGCTTCCTGATAGCGTTAAACAGCAGAATCTAAAAGAGTGGTGAACCGCTTGAAAAATGAATGCTTCATTTTCAAAACCAAGCAATTTAGCAATTGATTGGTTTTGAACAATATCACTAAAAAACCGTTTGTTAGTATCATCTGTAGCAATGCCAATGGGGACAATAATTCCAGTCCTACCTCTATCTGATAAAAGTGTTCTTGAATTTTCTACAAAAAGTGCGTATGTATTCACGTCCCCTGTGCTTGTAAGGGGGAATCGTTCACTGTCCCGAACAAATTTAGAAATCGCATCAGTAGAATGCTTCGCTTCATCGAAAGCGAGGGCAAGCGTGGGGTTGGAATGCGTCAGAGCGGTGATTAACTTTTGACGCGCGGCTTTGTTGGGGGCGGCGGAAATTTCAGGAGCACGTTGCGCAAAAAATTCTTCTTCCTGCAACTTGATTCGTTCCCACGGTGGATTGCCCAACGCACAATCAAAACCTGGTGCTGAGCCTGTCGAAGCATCGCCAGAAAAGACTTTCGGGAAAGCCAGTTCCCAGTGGAAGAATTTCAGGCGTTCTGCCAGTTCTTTCACGCGCTCCACCAGGCGCGCGTCCAACTCGCCGCCGTTGCGCAGTTGGATGAGTTCCTGCTGGGTTGGCGCGAGCATGGATTCTGCGTCAGCCTTGGGAATCTTCCAGAAAAACGCGGCCGTCCACAAGTCGAGTTCGAGGCGCTCCTTTAGGTATTCGCGCGTGGCGTGGTAGTCGTCGAATGCTTTCGCCTTGGCTTGCACCTGCGCCGAGTCGTCTTCGGGCATGGCATCCACCTGCGCGGCGCGATCCGCCAGCCAGCGCGCCAGGTCATCCATGTTTGTCAGCAGATGAGTCACTTCGAAGCGCATGCCCAGTTGCCCCGTGCGTTCGCGCTTGTTGCGTTTCTTCAAGGCAGAGGCGGTGGCTTTATCGTCGCCAAAGGCGGGGTTGAAGGCTTCATCGGGTATCTCGGAAATATCCAGCCCAGGCGCAACGCCCACCAGACTGTCGCCGCACTGGATGTGCGCATCCAAAAACGAGAGCGGCTTGCCTGGCTCCAGCGCTTCCATCCACAGGCTCACCTTGCACAGTTCCACCGACATGGGGTTGATATCCACGCCATAGATACAGTTCGCAATCACCTCGCGCAATGCGGCGCGCATCGCTTCAGGGGCCGGCTCGCCTTCGCCCGTGCGCACGGTTGCCAGCCGACGCGCCAAGCGGTGCGCCGCCGCCACGAGAAAATGTCCCGAACCGCAAGCGGGGTCGCAAATCTTCAGATTGAGGATTGAGGATTGTTGATTTTCGATTGAAGAACCGGCATTGGCGACAGCTTGCTGGATAACCGGCTCGAGCGCCGAATCGAGCAAGACCTGGATCAGGCTCGAAGGCGTGTAATAACTGCCCGTGGTCTTGCGCTCGCTCCCGCTCACTGAAGTCAGCTCAAACGTCGCCGCGTCCGTATTGACCAGCGGGTGCAGTTCAAGCAGGCTCTCGTAAATACTACCCAGCTCCTCCGAGCCGAGATTCTTGTAATCCACCGCCCGGCGCGTGCGGCCTTCCTCCATAAAGATCAAATTCCGGATTGCAGTCAATAGCGACTCGTTATCCAGTTCAGCGGACTCCAGATCCCGGAGCGACTCGCCTGCGAACAGGAACCCACCCAGCACGGGCAACCCCAAACCTGCCTTGCCCGCCCCGGACTTT
>Ga0210036_1002179_pt1 | contig 21066 bp, 17 predicted proteins | sample CryGeymeta201515_FD_185469 | JGI IMG/M metagenome (GOLD analysis project Ga0210036, IMG submission 185469) | Groundwater microbial communities from Crystal Geyser aquifers in Utah, USA - Crystal Geyser metaG 2015-15 (SPAdes) (version 2) | ecosystem: Environmental > Aquatic > Deep subsurface >...
GATAAAGGGCACAAACGGTATGAATTCGATGTCTTTATACAACTTTCCACCGTAAAAAAAGTCCCAACGAAACCCATTTGTCTGCAAAGGTAGCATACTTTCCAAAATCACTGCAAACATTGTATGCAGATCTTGCGCCTTCTCTGCCCCGCCAGATTTCCTTCTGCCCTCGTCGTTGTCCATAACTTGTCTTTGCAGTTCTGCATCCACATGACCAGAATCAACGTAAATACGGCAGGCTCGGGATCGCTTTGCCAAAATTTTGGGAATATAGCCAAGCGTCCTCCACATATGGTTCTTCTCCCGTGCCTTTCGATTGAAAATACCAAAAGTGAACTTTACTGCCGTAATGTTAAGATCAACAAAGAGACCGGTTGTGGCACCATCGATGTAAAATATAACCTGCAGCAATATTTGTTTGTCAGGTTTTGTTATTAATTTCTTGTATGTTTTGGTGTATGCAAGCCCAGTGTTCATGTCTGATATAATCGGAATGTGTGCAGGAGGCGGCGCAAAGGGGTTTTTGTCGAAAAATAAATAGTCATCATCCTTTATTCGGGGATCCGTTAACAAAGATTCAAACTGAGACACAGCATTGTGGTGGATAATATTGACATTTGCAGCCGAACCAGGGAGAGTAATTCTTCTTTCAATATTGTACTTTTTTGGATCCATGTGATACCGTGAAAACAGGTATTTATAAAGAGTCTCCCTGCTGAAGTAGTGTAGCGATTCGGAGACTGGCTGGTGGCGCTTAACACGTTGCATATACACAAAATGCCATTTCATTAACAGCTCGTAAAGGCCCAGGGGGGCACTGGTCTTTCGCAATAACACCAAAAGTTCGACGGCTTCCGCTGCATTATTGGGTAAACAATCCGCAAATCTCTGGCCGATCGATTCGCAATAAGAGTTATAATTATCGAGGACAGAATCTGTTGCTGCATCCTCAACAACGTAATCATTATACCCAGGATGAGGGTGTTTGTCATAATCCAAGTCAACTGGCCAATTATTATCCAACGATCCCCCCTCGCACTCGGCAACATTATTATAAAGTTTGACAAATTCACTTGGACCGAAAGGGACGTTGTTCCCATCCAAAACGGGTGTATTATTTAGGACTGTGGTACAATTGTTGGCATTGAAACTGTGTTTATTTGAAACAATTACAGAGGAAAATTGGAGAGATCTCATGGTTCCTCGCTGCCCTGATTTTTCCTTTAATAAAGCATCTCGGCTCCGTTCCTTGCAAACGCGATTTTTGCTAAGATGCTGCGAAAGTGCTCGACTATTGGAAAAGTCTTTACGGCCACAATATTTGCATGATATGGAAGAACTCATGGGTCACACTGATAACGGAAAATAAATGTTGATACGGCTAACTTTTTGTTACAAAGACCAAAATTCACATTGTCAAAACATTAGCCGTAACGATTTTCTTTGTTGGCTGATAATTCAGCCAGCGAAAAGCTGTAATTAGAGCGAGAGCGTTGCAACTGCCAATGAAGTTGGATATCAAATTCCAATTACTTTCGCATATATTGACACTTGTCAGCCAATATTAAGGATAGTGCTTGAAAAGTTCAAATGCGTGGAAGTTTTAGCCAGCTAGTGTTTATTACCAACTGCATAATATATAGTAATTACTGGATAATGCATAGCTACATTAAAACTCATACAACGTTTATCAGATAACGTACTTTTCAGACGTATCCATAATTGTCTATTTTATTAATTATTGCCAGTACCATTTAACATTGTCTATTTTATTAATTATTGCCAGTACCATTTAACATTATACTGGAATACCAATACGAATACGAATACGAATACAAATACGAATAGGAATATTATTTTAGACCACCACGAATAATATTTTTAACGAATAAATTAAAGTGGTTCAGCAGGTACCTGTTAAATACCAGCTTAAAAGTGCTCCTGCCATTTAACATTATACTGCAATACGAATACGAATACGAATACGAATACGAATACGAATACGAACCAATTAAATTAAAGTGGTTCAGCAGCTACCTGTTAAATACTAGCTTCAAAATTCTCCTGCCATTTAAAATTATACTGCAATAGACCAATATTGCACCTCTAACAGTCAAATACTAGTCCCCACTGGCCCACCCACCCAAACATCTGATCAATCAATATGAGAAAGCTTAAAAATATTTATTTGTTGGAGTACTACTATATATGATAACTGTAGTAAGATCAAAAAATGGAGACAAACAACAATCTAAATACCTAATACCATAAAATTATTCATTCTGGATATTAACATATAAAAATTACCGGGAATAATTTTTACCCCGGGAATGGTGATACAGGATTTCGTCAACAGCCCCGGGATTGGGAAACCCCGGGAATTGGTAGTTTCTGCCCCGGGATAATCCCAGCCCCGGGATTGGTGGTAACAGCTCTGTGCCAATAATATGTACGTACTGCTACCAGAGGACTAGCTAGTCTAGTACTGTACAGTAGCACGCTAAAAATTCAAATAAATCAAAATAATTAACATGTTGTATTTCACAGTCGTCTAGACTACTCGAGTATGAATAATGTTGTTGTTGTGGTCTATACCGCGCACCCCTTTCTGGTAAGAACTTGGGATTCTTATACATACTTGCTTGACATTTTGTGTAATCCGTTGGCGGTGAATTGATTTAAAATATGGTTCCGTTATGAGATAATTATTTATCATGGAACGTTGGCGTTGAGTTGACTTTGCAGGTTCCTCGGAAGTATCTTGTCCTGTTGGCAAGGGCATCGTTACATCATACCTAGTACTGTAATATGGTAGTCAAGGCACGGTCGGGTGCTGGATGGATATCCGAAGTTTTTACAGGGTGAATGAGCACGCATACGAAGTTATCTCGTTCTCATTGAATCTAATAACTAATAACAACCACGAGTAGTATCGCACCATGAAGACTACTACTACTCAACACCACTCTTCGACCACAAGAAGCCACAGGTTCCTCTTGACATGCTTGCTTGTTTTGTGTGGATTGTTCAGCCAGAGCGCGGATGCCGCCGAGGCTCGATTCGCTCCTCATCGTCGAGCTCAGGAAGACGAGGGACGCCAACAGTTGCGACGAAAGCTTCAAGGAGGATTTTCCAATGAAACCGTGTCTCCATCGTTCGATCTGGTGAATGACGAGACTCAAGATATGAAATTAGACAAAGAGCATGTCATCATCATTGGTGGTGTTACGGGTGGCGTTTTGGCTGTTACAGCTCCAGTCATCTTGACAGCGCTCTATCTGAACCAGAATGTTCATCGCATTGCCTCCGAGATTGAATTTGTTCTGCCAACCAGTGTCGATCTTCGAGAGCCATCTTTTACAGAATTCTTCGAGGTTATCCTGGCAACAGAGGCATTCTACACGTCTGTTTTGACGGCATCTGTCGGAGGTGGCTTTGAAGGCCTCACCTTGGCGCGAAAACGAATCGTGAAATACGACAACCCCAATTTGTTGACTGATATTGTGGACGCAATTACTAGCAACAATGATCGCATATATGGTTATACGCTGAAATTTGATATGCTTGTCAAGGTTACCAATGTCAATGATCTAACGATTGGAGAGATATTGACAGAACTTCTAGCAGCTAACATGGACCTCTTCCTGTCGGGTTTTATCAATCCGATCCCCGTGAACGTAAGTGTAAAACGAGGCAATGCAGATCAGCAAATGTTTACAGCTGTAGTACTTTTTACTTTGTGAACAATGACAGTATAAACTCAAACTCCTTCTCCCCTATATTTTTAAATTTTTTAATCATCTGTTGCCACAGATTATCGCAGAAGCAACATCTGCAAAATACATTGATAGGGTCCGTGGTTGGTAGACGTAACCGAACAACTACAGTGAAGCTCATCGACAAGGCTTTGAAAAATCATGTGAAAGGATAGCCTGCGCCTTGCGTGTTGGACGACACTTATTATAAGATGATCAGCAAATACGCGTGAATCTCCAATCGGTCAATCCTGGTCCTTGCAAGAGTTAAAAAAATATTTTTTCTTCAAAATATTCGTACTTCACACTAGAATAATGTGTAAATCATACATTCAATTTTCATGAACAGCAGTTTCGCAAAACGGAACATGAACATTCGTTAATTTTTTACGATGAAAACAAAAACGTTTCTTGGCTGTGGATCACAAGAATTGGACGGCTGGTTGCGCAAACACTCGAGATGATGGCCCACGATGTGCGTGCTTCTTCTTTCGCCAATATATTATATCTTCGGATGGAAGATTATTTTGTTTCACTATGACAAAAAGAACAGACAATTTAGGGTTGCAAAAGCAAAATATCGAATACAGATTACTAGACTACTCGAGTAGTAGTCTAGTAGTAATGCATTGCGATCCAGGCAATGGCCTACCAAGAAGCATTATTTTCGCTAGGGATAGATTTATTTAATGCCAGGGTGGTATTGATTCAGCCTTGATGCTCGTGGCTACAGTACATTCTTTTTACAAGCACCAATGGTTGTCGTTTCCGCAAACCAAAAAAATAGTAGTACCTCTTCTTTGTTGGGTTGCAACGTTGCAACAACTTTTTTGAAAAGACAAAGAGGATGGACGAGATAGACGCCGTCCTAGCAGAATTGGAAGGTCTGAATGAAAGACCTTCGTTGCCACCCGTTAAAGCAGCAGCAGAGGCAGAAGCAGCAGCAGCAGTAGATCAAGCGTCATCACTAGCAAATGCAGTAGTAATAGACGACCAACGACTGAAGGATTTTCATCTGAATTGGCCTCTCGTGTATGAACTGAAAGAGAGCACCTTGTGTGAGCAGTGGAAGGCATCGTCGGAACATGCTGCTAATAGTGGCCAAAATAAGAGTGGCATGAAATGTCAACACTGTCGCCAAGGTCCTGAATTCCATCGGTTGGTAACTGCGCAACAGAAGCAGAGTGACTCTGGCATACTAGCACAGCTCTTTTGCGTGACACGAAATATTCGATGTCATGCTGTAACAACCATCAAACCGTCAGACTCGATATCTCTTGATCAGCAATGGAAGCCTCCCTCAAATATGGTTCTGGAACTACAGCGACTGGTGAACGATAGCTCCCTCACAAAGGCACTCTCGTTAGTAGACTTGGAAGGCATCCGTGAACGCATCCACACGATTTTTCAAGCGTGCAATACGAGCACGACAAAGAATCGTCAACCCCTAACAGTGGACAGTCTTTTGGAAGAACGGCTGTACTTTATATTAATGACTGATCAACTCTACTATCGCCTATACTACGCGGCACTTACCTCTTCCTCCATCACCACCACCACCACCACTTCTGGAGATTATGACACAACAACTACTGTGGTTCCACATCCACACAAGTACTTCGGATGTCCAGGTATGGCGTGGTCGGGAGATGTGCAACCAGCAAAAGAATTTTGTAAACTTCTAGACCCCAAAGCACGCACACTGTTGGTAGATACCTGGGAACTTTTTTCTTCTACTTTCTGTTCAACGAATAAGAGCGGCACGCCTTCTGTGATCTACAATCCCCTGCATAAGCTCTGGCAGTACAGATTTTACGAACTTGTACATCATATTTGGGCCACAGGAATGGTGCAGCGATGTACGCTTGACATTTTAAAAAGCGTACAAACTCGGCCGGACAATTTACAAGCTGAATTTGTGGAGCAGGAAACCTTGGCCCATCCGCTAATGGGCGAATGGAGAGATGTGGCTCGGGACTTTCCCGCCTCCCTCCACGCCTACGCGACACCAACCGACCAAGCACTGGACGTCGTACAGAGAGTCGTCGGTAATGACAAATCATCATCAAACCCCATCGTACTAGAAATGGGAGCTGGTACTGGATATTGGGCTGCACTGTTGCAAGCACGTGGTGTTTCTGTAATCCCCTACGATATTAGTCCACCTGGGGCGCTTTCTGACAATGAATATCACGCTGAAGTACCATCCTTTACAAATATTCACCGTTCGACATCGTTGTCGTCGTCATCGAAAGCTGCATCGATACTCTTTCTTTGTTATCCACCACCTGGAACAGACATGGCCTTTTCCACGCTGCAACACTTTACTGGCGATACCGTTATTCATGTGGGCGAATGGGCAGGCTTGACGGGAAGTGTCGCCTTCGAGGAACTACTGACAGCTTCCTTTACATATGAGGACAGGTACACTTTGTCTTTGCCATCTTGGGGCACAGATGCCGCCTATTTGACCATATGGAAGAGACATCAAAGCAACGGAGGAGAAATTCCGTCATCGCCTGCTATCGGTGGTTGCCTTGCTTGTTCACAATTGGCAACACGACGGTGCCGGTTGGCACGCCTTGTACAGTACTGTAGCATTGATTGCTTTGTCTTGCACCAAGAAGCTCGAAAGTCGTTGCTACTCATGCAAATGCTGGATTGTCGTTGCGCTGGTGTGGACGTAGATTGGGACAATCCTCAACACTTTGCTGTTCTCTCATCAGGGCGTGTCGGAGGAGGAGAGAACACTCAATCAAAGCGTCGCAAACGTCGAAAAAAGAAGAAAAGCAAGCATTCTGACAAAGAAACGAAAAGGCAAAAGCGGATTGCATAACTAGTACCGACGAAGCTACCTCCAGCCAAAGTAGCTATGGAATGCTTCAATATTAAATAATTATGGAATACCCTGGTAGCGAGCTGTGCCAGTCTACATACAACATTGTTTCAAGCTCGATGGAATGACCGAGTGTGCGTGAAAAGGTGTTAACTCTAACTCCAATAAATCGTCATATTAGATGATAGTCTACTACTGTAGTGTACTAGATCTAGTAGACTAGTAGTAGTAGTAGTTGCTACCAGGTACCCGGCAGAGTAGAGTCAGGATGACACTACCGGATGAGTTCTACTGAAAAAAATATAGTGAAGGAATGAGACATGCAATCAGTACAAAAAGTAGTGCAAATGACAGATCTCATTGAGACCTTTCCATTCATAATTTATTTATTGAATTTGGAAAAGCACGTAATGAGCTAGAGGACAGAATAAAAATTTTAAGTCCTGAGGCCAGAAAGCCGCCAGCTGACTTAAAGTTTATGCAGTCATATTACTAGTAAACCTTGATTGATGGATTTAACAAGGTGTCACATAGGGTTTAACAACTATTAACACTAGTTAACATGATAAAATAAATGGTTAAGTTTCACTGCATGTGTACTAGTTAAATGTCTAGAATCCCTTAAATGGTAAGAGTCAGCTAACGTTACCTGGTAAGTTTCAGCCTGACTCTAGTACCATCAATTTTTTTCGAATCAATTTTGTTTTTACTTTCTTCAAAATAAAATCCTCCCACTCCCTCATTCAGCCTGTCATTCATGGTCGTCTGTGTGCTCCTGGGTTTTGATTCTACCAAATTTATCCTATCGCTGCTACCGCTGGATTGAATGTATTATTTTTGAAAGAACTTATGAGGCAGAGAAAAATGAAAGACCATTCAAAGTCTCGGTTAATCCTAGTAATTGCTGCCGCTGTATTCCACCCTTCAGATGCCTTTCTCCAATCGTTCATATCAGTGGGCGTCCAGCAGAATCCGTTAGTTTTTTCGAAGTTAACAAAAATAAGAAAGAATAAGATGAATGTCAGCGAGAGAGATTACGATGACTACCTCTGTGCCGACCCAAAAATTGAAAACGAAGGAGAGGCGCTGAACCATCAATCAAGGACTGTCCAATCCGACAATGACGAAGCAGATACGCTGCACCATATACAACACGACTACCGTTTGGCTGACGATGCTGCTGATGCACAAATTCATTCTTCGTGTCATCTTGCGGATGATCAAATCCACAGAATAATTGCTGCGAGACAACACTATAAACGAACTCGACAATATTCCAAAGCTGATCAATTGTTACAGGGTTTGAATCGAGCCGGAGTTTTTGTCCACGACAAACGTATGGAATGGAGAGCCGATGGCCATAGATCCTTTGGACAATCATCAGAATCGCGCTATGTACGACGGGGTGGAAATCCGGATAGTGTCAGTAACGATATGTTGCGTGAAATTTCATTGCTGGTGGAAACAAGATCTCGTGCCAAGAAACAACGAGATTTCGTTCAATGTGATGAACTAGAAGCCAAATTGAAAAACTACTTTGACGTCCAAATCGATGATAAACGACGAGAATGGTGCTTTGCATCCTCGACTACGAACGATTACGTCCCGTCGCCCTTGGCTTTGGACGATGATCCCACTTCTACTATGGATGAAGGATCCAAATTTGAAATTCAACAATTGTTACAGCAGAGGAAAGATGCTCGCGCCAGAAAGAACTACAAACAATCAGATGATATACGAAACAGCTTGTTGGAGATTCACAATGTCGTCATTGATGATCGCACTTGCGAATGGAAAGTCATCACTGATTGGAAGGATGAATCCGATCCGTTCGTCTCAGGGGCAATGGCGTCTCAGAGATCGGCCTTTGCCAGGAAGCATTCCGAGAAAGAGTCGACTGCTACGCAGACTGAACAGGAAAGAAACGAAGCATCAGCAAACGTGGTTATAAATAATGATAGCGGGGATGATATCAGCATGAAAAGCGGTATTGCAATGAAGAATGATGGAGTTTATCTTAGCATGGAAGGAATTTCTACAAAGATGGTATCACTTGACAATGATGCAGATACTGATACTACTACTGCCACTGAATCTGATATCCTCATACAAGAAAATAGAGCCATTTTGTCTAGTTTGACAGTCGTAATCCTCAAGGAAAGGCTACGAGGAGCAGGTCTGCCTGTTAGTGGACCCAAAGCTGAGCTAGTGGATCGATTGCTTTCTGCCGAATAGGGAGGAAACAGAAACTCAATATCTATAGAGGCGTCGCATTATGTAAAAGTTTCAAATTTTTGTATGTGTACTTTGCAGCTCTAAAAACCGTGTGGTTGATTCTCAATTGATTCGCCGATCTGTATTCTTCTCGTAACGTAAGAATTTGGATCGACAGTTCTTATACTCGCGTACTTCAGTTCGTCGGCCGTTAGTTTCCCTCTCAAGTTCAAATCGAATAAAATTTACTTCTTTGAGGAACAAAAGCAATACAACCATGAGAGAAAAGATAGCAAAACAGCACCCACTCTCGGACTCCTGGCACCGTCGTCATAATGGACTTCTCGGGTGGTCTACCTTGTTTTTCCGCCCACGACGTCTCGCCAGGAGATTAGGCTGTCGCTTCTTGACCATCAAGTGACTCAACCGCCACGACCATACTGCAGTCTTCCTGTGAATGGTGTCATTGCTGGGAAGGCAACGCAACGTGGGATTACTGCATAGACAATAATAAATGACGGAAAGGTCATCAGCGCTGACAATGCGTTCAATCCATTCATCGACCGTGATTGGGAATCGGCCGCCATTTAGATTTAATTTCAAATAAAAATCGATTTCTTTGTATTGTTCCTAGATATTTTCTCTGAAGGAACCCCCCCTCAAGTATAAATGCTGCAGCGAACAATTGTCTTTGAGAAGTATCCGGAAAGCCAAAATTTCAGCCTTGATTACCGCCCTAGAATAAGTCTCAAGCCGTTTGATCATCAGACCCTGTAGGGCAAAGCTTTCATTTGCCAAAATTTTAGGATTCCAGCTACTGTGAACTGCGATTTCTATTCGTCTCAACGTGCCCCTTACCAATTTCCCTATTAATTTGGCATGTCAAGGCGTGAACCCAAGCCGCGGGTACAAGCAGAGTTCAAGCAAACCAGGGCCATTCGATCAGAGAGTGCAGAAGTCTTGTTTCATGTCAATGTTAGCCTGCGATTAAAAACTCCCACTAGTATCTGTGGGAAATAAAGTTGTACGATATTAAAATAAATGATTGTATTAAGTTTATCAAGCAAATGAAGTAGTCGTTGCTACTTCAATTTCCGGCGGATTGTGTACATGTTCTGTACTAGCCATATCTGTAGTACTTGGAATCAAAGAAACACTCAGTCTACCGAACAAGATAAAGCATCCCCGAAGATAGCGGCCTTTGATCCGATCCATGAAAGTCCAAAGTCTTCGCCCATTCATCCTAGCCATTTTCATAATTGAACCAAACAATCTCTACTTTTTCCGGACTTTTATTTGATTGTCCTCACACTACATTTTATACTCCGTCACATAAGCCTCAACGAGAATCCCGGATCATCACGTTTTACAGTAATGCGGCCATACCCGTCATGCCTATGGTAGCAGCTGCCATTTGCAAGTTGGGAGGCATGCTAGGATTTCCTGCAGGACTACTATCTGGGGCATCGGTTTCAACTGGAGCCATGGACGGAGCAGGAGAAAAGGTTTCACCAAATTTTTGGGTATTGACCTGGGCAGTTGGTCCAATAGTACCTCCTTGAGTTAATGGATCAGCTGTTACTTTGGGATTGGTTCCGATCGGAACAGTAGGTGCCGCAATCGGCATGGCGACACCTGTCCCCTCTTGAAGGTGTCTGGGTTGTCGAGTTGGAATTTCATCAGTAGATGAGACACTAGTACTCATCAAGAAAAGAAAAGCACATGTCTTGGAGAAGGATCTCATGATTATAATTACTTGACAATGAGTTTTAGATTAACGATATGGAAAAATATTGGTGCTGGTGCTTAAAAAATAATGGAATAATAATTAATCTTGGTGCAGAATATAGAGTCTGCACAGAGTCCTTGTCCACGACAAATGTCTGGTGGTCATTAATCAAGTCGCGGGCGGGGGTCATCGTTCGTGACCTATTATTTTCGAACTGATAATACCAAACCAGCGGTACTGGTAGACTAATCGTCTGGACTCGTGCAAGGATAGTTTTTTGTGCGTCTTCCTTGTCATGTCTGTACCATAAAGTAGTAAATGAGTACAGTACTCGAGTACTATTCTACTAGCTAGTAGCAATAGTATCTATTTGAATATTATTATTTCTTGCTTTCCTTTCTCTTGGATTTGGCCTGATCCTTCAATGTTTGGGCCAATTCTTGAGCCAGCATGACAGCCCTTTCCTCTGCTACAGCTTCCATGCCTGGATCACTGCAATCATGTGCATCCATTGCGGCTTCTTCTTCTGCTTCTTTCAGTTCACTTTCAGTATCAATATGAATTTCTTTGGCACCATGAATGAGATGCTCCTCGTTCCAGTTATTCTTTTTTGCATTCTTCGCATGTTTGGATTTGTCTTTCATTCCCTGTGCTATTTCTTGAGCCAGCATGACAGCCCTTTCCTCTGCTACAGCTTCCATGCCGGGATCACTGCAATCATGTGCATCCATTGCAGCTGCTCCTTCTGCTTCTTTTAGTTCACTTTCAGTATCAATATGAATTTCTTTGGCACCATGAATGAGATGCTCCTCATTCCACTGGTCATCTTTGGCAGTGTTTCCCAGAGCATGGTGCGATAGGGATCGGGTGTGCAAATTAATGCGCTGATACGATGTCACGGGAGAAAATGAAAGGACTTTATCTTCGGCCAAGAGCAGGCTTACTGACGCGATTGAAAAGCTTCGAAACTTCATCTTTCTTGTCGATATCTTTGTTGTTAATCTTTGTTTTATCTTTAATTTGATACAGTTGTATTGAGTTTTTTACTAATATGGTAAGGATTTGTGAAGTGACCCTGCGATCCTTCTTCGCTTGATGCTTGGAAATAATCATCGTTGATGAAGACTGGATATTATTGCTTCGCATCGGAGCACATCATCGACGAACAGTTCTTTGCGAGGAACAAAGTAGGGCGATTAGTAGTAGAGTTGGGGTTAAAGATTGGCAATCCTAACAAGATGTTGAGTGTTGCACTTCGCAAGCCTCTGTTAGATAAAAAAATACTAATATTAATATCAATATTATAATATCATGTACTAGTAATAGTAGTTCTTCTTAAATGGGTTGAGGAGAAAGAAATTTTGCGCCTGCATTTTTCTTTAGCTCTACTTCCCTACCTACTTTTCGGAGATTGGCAAGTCAGAGAGCTCGAAAATTCTATTTCAACCAAGTATTTTACTACGTTTACCCCCGATTAGTTGTGCTCGTTCATAGAGAGAACAGTGGTGCGAAAAAGGCCACTGTTAGCAACATGCTTCTACACGAACTGCTTGAAGAAGAGGGGGCTCCCTGTTCAATATAGGAATCAACGAAGTTAGGACTCTCCTCGTTTTTGCCTCGTTCAGCTGTTTTAAACTCGTATTGAGAATAATAATACTCGGATGTATCCCCTGTATTTTCCATCACTACCGTCACGTCCAGTATTAGATCATCCAATGCTTCGTCGATCTGGAGGATACCTTTTAATATGTACTTGGGCGTATTGTCTTTGTGTGTAATTCCTCCAGCATTGCCGAGCGAGCAAAAGGCTTCTTCGACTTTGACGGCTGTTGCTTCGGGATCCGCAAAGGGGTTGTTCACGTCCTCGGGGATTGGACGCAGAGATGCTGTGAAATCATAATTACTCGTGATTTTTGTGTCGCTTGCTGATGATGATGCTTGCTTATATCCTAGCCGCGCCAAAAATCCTTTGATTCCCTTTCCTCCGTAGGAGGCTCGGATTAAAAGCTCCGTGTCTTCACCTACCCATACCACATATACACGTCCCGGTCTAAGGCGGTCATTGTCCAGATAGAATTGAACTTTTCCGTCTTCTAATGTTCCGTTGACAATGGTGGAGGCACCGTCCAAATGCGATCCAGCGACGGCCGCTTGATTGCCCGGACAGGAACCAGCACCGGTAGGGAAAGCTTTCAAAGGCGACGGCACGAAAATCGATAGCACCACCAAAAGGGTCAAGAACAAAAAAGACATTTTCAATCACCTGCTAATGTCGATTGATGATCGTGGTGCTCCATTGATCCTGTGTTTATTAATTTGTAGTACCATTGTTGTTTTAAGCCGGTTTGCATGCTTGTTGGTTGTTCACCTTAAAAACATACAGCTTGCAAATCAATTTTTTCTACTAAATACTGAAATCACGGATTGATCTTAGTAAAAGTTGGATTTCAAAAAAACCAAGCTCACTTTTTTGATGAAAATCAAAAAGAGAATAATGAATTCTGCAATCTGCAAAATATTTATTATTTCTCGCACGGTTACGTATTTGAGCTACACTACAATCCTACTCAACTTTTGGTGTACTGGAGTGGAAAATTTTAAAAAGGTAAGCTGCCAGCAATCATCATGAAAAAGACGTCCCTGCTAATCTGGCAATGGCGTAGATCAAGGGTGATGGGTCCCCCGTCCATGCATTGTCACAGCAGACCACAGAACAAGCACACCTCTTGATTTTCGATAGTTTGAAGGATACGTTTCTTCTCTCCAATCGCACTATGGTACCGGATGAGTTGCAGTCGTTGATTTGGTGAACGGTGTTGATCTAGAACATCCTTGCTGCACTCTTTTGCGCGTTCCAACGTGTGCCGTTCATTGGGGATGATCTTCCTATTTAGGTCAATAAGACTCTCACTTTTTCATTTTTCTTCCTTAAACATGCCATGTAGATTTAAGAATCCAAAACTCTCTGATACACCTACCATATTATCAATGCTCGGAAGTATTATGACATCCGTTCTGTGACTCTGCAGCACTTTCAGAATTCAAATATATTGGGACGAGGACTATAATTGGCAGGAATTAAACTATGAGTTTCAAGAATTTACTGGATGCGCAACTACTTTAGACTCAGTAGTTGGGGCGTCTGATGGTACGAAAATCTACGGTGGGTCTCTGCTATACCGACGCTGTTTACATTTCTCGCTACCGCAAGGAAGAACAACGCCAAACGTGGACCTTTGTAGATTTACGAGGAGGCGAGCTCCTCATTAAGACACCCCCAAGAAATCAATCCTTACAAAGAACGGGAAACAATAGCGTTCGTATGCAGCTTTGTAACCCCTTTAATGACGACCAACGGTTGGAGGGTGACGATTTTGGGACTCACTTTACAATATTCAAGCATGGCTAATGTCTCGGACAAAGGCATCATCCCAGGAATGGAGAAGTACTCGAATTGCAAGGCTGCAATATACTGCTAGATGATGATACTCTAATTGTGGAGAAGAGTTATTTCTAACGGTAGAAAAGGAAGAAGGCAAAACGTATGACCACAAAACAGAACGGAAAGAATGCGGAAAAGACCGGCATCATACGTAAGTTGAAGTGATATATGTGCCGGATCTGTAACAATAGAAAACTGGCTCCGACGAGAACATACTGGAACGATACTAAACGATACTTTCAGGAAAAAGGCGGTCATAGACATGCACGACAACTGCGTCTTTCAGCACAGACGGCAAGTGTAAAGTTGCGTACATCAATAAAAATGCACACACCCAGGCCTAGCGTGCAATAGAAGGATACCCATGTCAATGGGAACTATATTGCTCTTTACTCTCAACGTTTCAATAATCCCGTCATGCCACAGAACTGTGCTTTACTCATCAAAAGGTGCGACCTTTTCAGCAATAAACTTGAAAGAAGTCCCGGTCGTTTCCACCAGTTCAAGTTTCTTCATCCACTTCATAATTTCACGGTAACCGGTAGAATCGGGGCGCTTGTAGCCTGCAGCCAACAAGAGTTCCTCCCGACTGTGGACTTTTCCGTCACGCAAGACATTCCAGACGCTATTAAGCTTCTCTTCTGGAACCTTTTTCTGGGACATTTTCAAGATTCGCTGCTTGATAAAGACTTCCATCTCATGGTTGGAAAAAGGCTTGATCTTGGGTCCGGCTTTTGTCTCCAAAACCTTGATACCCTTTTCAGTGAGGGACCAGCATTTGCTGGATCTTTCAGCTAGCTCGTCAATCTTGATGATTTGGTTTGCAGCTTTGCGGTAACCAGTGCTGTCGGCGCGAGCATATCCAGACACGAGGACAACTTGTTCTTCGGGGACGGAAGTGGTTCCCACCTCGTGATTTTCGTAGAGAAAGCAGAGAATTTTCTCCACAACATCTTCTTTTGGACCCTTCATGGCTTTGCCGGGAGTCTTCTTGCCCTTAGCAGTGCATCCTTTGGCTACTGAAACATTTAAAGAAAGACGATGAACATTTATTTTTGTAAGCAATTGCAAAAACGATAACTGACAAAAAGCTCGAAGTCCATACCCAAGAACTTACCTTTGGTTTTGGCCATGATTAAATCAAAAGAGAATTGATAACTAAAGTTAGAATGAATTGACGCGCTCTGCAGGTTATGATGAGAATGGAAATTCTTTGATTGGTGTTAAAAATCACGCAACCCCTGCCATTTTTCTACTTCGAAAGAATAGATCGTGGACGTTCCTCCAATATTTTGCGTTTGCGTCTCCACGTTCAATGCCAACGGATTTATTTTTATATATTCAATCATAAAAGATTTAGTTCATAGAAGCTGTAACTGTAACGCCAATTTCTAGTAAGGCTATGCTAATGTGTACTCCGCGGGTTTGGAAAACACGACGATTTTTGTGCAGTCGTAAAAGAGGCGTCTGGTTGAGTACCCCACGCCACGATCAACACGAACAACGAATATAGTACATGTCAAGCCGCCCCTCTGACTCTATTCTAGACTCCAAAACAAAGCATTTTTAAGTTTTTCGCTTCTCAATTTCTCTGCTAGTAGTAGCTTATCGGAGTACTTCGAATACGAGTCGAGGAAACACGCCATCTTGTTTTTCTAAACAATGCCTACTCGAGTACTACTTTAATGTAGTGCTTAAGTAGTGTAGCACCAGCCAGCAAAAAAGGAAAAAAATGTTCTCAATAAGCATAGTGTTAAACTGTGAAGTCAAGTTAGGGTTCAGACTAATCTAACACATCGTCATCATTCCCTTCTACAGATTTTTCGCTCGTCGTCTCGACAAAAACACATAAAAAATAATAATATTAAGTAGTGGTATGTAAACAGACCACTTCCCTTCATCAAGCTTTGATTCAAATTCTCACCTGAAGAATGTTACAAGACAGGCAAAAACGAGCAGTAGCTTAATTTGTAATAAAAAGAAACTACGAAATCATGAAGCTGATTTCGTCTGCCTTGTTGAACTCTCCTCCCCATGAGAAACAGAAGTCGTTGCCTGCCCAAGAACAAGAACATGCTGCCGAGAGAAAAGATGAATTAAAAAATGAATTGAACTTTTTTGAAATTGGAGAATTAGACGACGACGACGACGACGACGAAGATGATGAATTGGAAACTGTGGAAGAAAATCATGAAGTAGAAAGGAACGAACCGATTAGTATTCAGCAACCACCCAAGCCGCTGTCATCCAAGATGCAGGATCCGACCTACGAAATCAACAACGACTTTGAACCTACACCCTACCATCCTGAATACGAACCAATTTTGGCAACAGATGATGACGAAGATGCTCCCCGTCGAAATATGCTCGGTTATGCTGCCTACCATGGCCCTCGTTGGATTCCGGCCGAAATCAAGGACAATATTGAGCACTGGAGGTCTAATCGGGTTACAAAAGCCCCTAGCCTCTGCGTCGCCCGACCACCTAATCTATTTTCGAACTGGGGTTCGTAGACAGTAATATGCAGCTCACTGGAAGTCAATGAATCATATTTGAACACAAGGCAAACGGAGTCGAGCCTGATACTATCTGAGAAGCTTCGTGATAGAAAAAAAAAATTGTGCAGAGTGACTAGCGACCGTTTGAAGTCATTATTCATGATAAAGTTACATCCAAAAGTATTCCATAACATTTTTGCATAATCTTGACCAAAATAGTATACGTTCTACCATGGTATAGAATGAATTTTCTATTTTAGGATCTGGAACGTACACTTAGATGTTTGGTGTTGAAAAACTAAAACCCAAGATGTAGCGGTTAGATGTATATCGTTGAAATTCCAACGTGCTTGAAGCCTCAACTTAAAAGATTGCGATCAGTGGCAGGGTCAGGAGACCAAGGATGATGTAGACAGATGCTACAATCGACAAACCAACAATCTGTGCCAGGGCCAATACCCACAGAACAAGGCAGACAGTGCCCGGCAGTACTCCGTCAATAGACCAAGTAGTCACAGGAGCCTCACGATTTACCTCTCCCAGATAACGACCAAACTGAGCGAAAAACAAAAAGGAGAAAATAGCCGTGCACATGAAGCCAACAACCATTGCAAGGCCAAATAGGCGGATTATTAGTGCTTTGCCGAGCTTTGATGCCGCACCGAAACAATAGGACGACACGGTAGCCTTCAGTCCATCCACTAAAAGATGAAAGGTTACATTTTGCCAGTGTTTTCCGAAGTACATGATGGCTTGTCCTCCTGCACGGAGCAACCCCATCTTGATTCTGACAACAACAAAGTTTTCCATTGTGAAGCGTGGGCCTCGCCGAAACCAAAGATACTGGATTTGCTTTGGCAAGTGATGCTGAATCGGCGACATAAAGGTATCCCAAAGGAACATAATGTCAACAGACACTTCGAAAGAGTGCGATGTAACCATAGGAATGCAGAAAGCCATCGTTAGTAGCAATGGCATCGTGACGTTCCCCATTTCCAGCAATGCAATGTCGCTGGCATCCCTCGTAATCATTCCAGGCGTAAGCAGCTCGTTCCAAAAGGACGCCAAAACAGTTGGTAGTCCGAAGCTGGCCACAAAAACACACAGCATGGTGGACACTGGAGTCTTCGGGAAGCATTCCCTTGCGTACATAAATTGTAGAAGAGGTATGACCAGGGCATAGAAACCGATGAAACTTGACAAAGTTGCAAAGAACCACCGCTCGGCTGCTGCAGATTGAGAGTCGGTGTTTAGTATTAGATGACGAATGTTCCAGTCAGCTTGTATTTCGGAAACCTGGATGCAAATAAAACCCAGAAGGATGATCGTAAAGAAGATAACGGAGCTTTTCAGAAGGAGCGCCACCATGACGCCTACGTAACTTCTCAAAAAGTTGGGTGCATCTTGCACACTGTCTTGGAAGCTGCTCACGAAGCATATTGCAGTATCCCACCCAATTAATTGACACAATAACGGTTGAAGAAAGCCGCACTGCGTGCAGTTGGAAAGAAAATGTGTCACGCCGTCACCAAACAATCTTACCGCCAAGAACAAAGTCGGCAAAAGCACTAAACAATTGCTCGTCATTGTGATTCCCTTGTACAACGAGAAAGAGGTTCCGCTCAACTCTCGTTGTTCAAAAAAGGCTCTCCAAGCACCTTCGGCCCCCATCTCGCGAGAGATTCCAGCTGGCGCAACTGTACAGGTAACAAAAAACAACAGCATGTGAAAGGGATTTGAAGGTGAATATCGTTTTGCAAGTCTGTTTCCCTCTATAATCACTCTTGCAGCCCCGCGGATTTGACTCGAGTTCAATTCGATGCGACTCTGCATGTCTTCTTGTTGGGTTGTCATTTGAGCCACAAGACGGCGCAATTGCGATTTATCTTGTTCATTTTTTTGAATATATGTCAAGGTAGCTAGAGTCCGTGCAAACATTTTTCCTGGTCTTCATTTTTTGCCCAGGGCCTTCCAGTAGAGTTAGTATTGGTACCTGGTAGCCTTAATCCTACTACATTTTTAGTGAGATGGATCTGTTGGCAAAACGAAAAAAATCGAATCGTCAACAAGGGCTTCTCAAATTCCTTCATCAAAAGATATAACTTCTGTCGATTGAAAGACATCATTACGAAGAAAAAGTACAGGTTAAGAAAGATGCAACTCCAATCCCTGCTAAGCAACAAGACTACTATGATGATCTCTCTTTTGTGTGCCCTACTCATCTTTGCTACAGGAGTATCTGGTCAGCAAGGAGTGGAAAAGCTCACGGATGCCAACTTTGAACACGACACACAGGCAACCACGGGTTCTACCACCGGAAATTGGCTCGTTCTTTTTCACGATGCCAACAATAAGCAACAAGCTATGGATGTATTGACGCGTCCGGTCTCTGCGGGTGAAGAAGAGGCGACTAGTACTACTACTTTGGCAGATCAGTTGATGGAGGCTGGTGTCGTGGTTGGAGCCATGGATGTAACGGCTAATCCAGAAACTGTGGATCGACTCGAGATTCCGTACGTTATTCTCAAAAACATGGTACTCGTATAACTGAAGACTCGCTTGAAAACATGATTGCTGTGTCTTACTTGTGTCTGTTCTTCTGCAATATTATTTTCGATCAATAATCAATAATACGTGGATATTAAATTTTTAGTGGAGCTCCTTATGCGGTACTGCTGTCCAAAGGCAAAATGTATCATACAAATTCCTGGGAAAATTTGAGAGAATTTGCCACTTCGGGATACGCTAATGAACCAGCCAAAAGCATTCCTCCTCCGTCTACGTTTTGGGACAATCTACTGAAACAGTACGCTAATAAGCCGAAGGGTGAATTAGCTTCAATGATGCTGGTAGGCATTATGGGCGTGATCCTTCTTTCTGTGATTGTTGCACGAAGGAATGTTTCAGGCTATTCGATTCCTGCAAATGAAGCTGCTGGGAAAATGTCCTTGAAGAAAAGCGACTAAAACAAAGCAGCAGTGAAAGGTTGGAGATGGCCGGCCAAATTCCACTCTGGGAAATGAAATGATCCATAAAGTTTGTAAGGCAGCACCGGTAGTGACTACAGTACATATTTTAAAAAATTCTGGCCTTTTGTCCATCAAACCCAGCTATGAGACTACTAGACTAGTTTGATTATCGAAACTCCTTGCAGTAAAGAAGTTTACACAGTACGAGTAATACCACTCTGTGGTACCGTAGCTAGTATTACCTAGAGTAGCTAGTACACGTATCATAGGTTTCCAATGAGAGCTAATGTGCGTCCTAGAGTTTTGAACATACAACATACAACAACAACATCATCATTAATAATGAAAATAATAAATAATAGTCTAAGTTTTGTTGGTCAGTTTGTTGGTCGACGAAAGTTCAAAGGATATCGTTTCGCAGAACCTTACTCTTTGTCAGATTCGATATTAAAAACCTTCGACAACTACTTGTTCAACACGAAGTTGGAAAGGAAAGAAAAAAGCAAGAGAGCCAGGAAGAATGACCTGCACAACCCGCGAGCGAGCCAGAGATGATGATGATATTCCCAAGAATATGTTGCTCCTGACAAGTCCTGACAACAATACTACCGAGAAGAGTAAGGCTCTTGCCAAAGCTCTCCTACAAACAGCCGATTCGACGTGGCATGGTACGAGAGAAAGTACAGCACAAAATTCAATGGATGCAAAAGTTGTAACTGCGCTGCAACGGACCTTGAACGACCAGCCGAGCACAAGAATGGAATCCTCCCAGACAAAACGAACGGTACATGTTATGGAATATCCCACGCAAGTAGGTGGTGCCGACCCAACGAACAGAAATCTGCTAGGACAAACACCAGATCATATTGGAATGGTATTATCGGCCAGTGAGTGGACGGGCTATGCCACGACGGAAAGACTATCCGAGTCAAACCGAAAGAAATCCAAACAAAAGACTCCTTCACTGTGGGGACATCCACTTTTACAACGAGGTCTACATTATTATACAAAGTGCGCTAAGAATCGCGGTGAGACGGCTGAGGACATTGCTCTTTGGATGCCATATCGAATCTCTGTCATCCTGTTGGTATCTCATGAAGATGAGGTGGAAGATTCCTCCACTCTACAATACTCCTCGGCATTGTTGCACACTGCAGATCATTGTCCTGGTGGCAGCAGGAAGCAGAAGTTCACAGCAACTGTTAATGCCAGTCCGACTGTCTTTTTGTGCCGTCCTGACGACTTAGCGAGTTACCAGTCAGTTTCGCGCATGCTCTGGAGGCGACTTGAAATACTAGAAACGTTACCTCATCGTGCGAGCCTTCTCTTGCTCTCCTAATTCAATAGAATGATTTTCGTGACGCACTGACTTGCACGATATCAAAAGAAAGTCTTGTTTTAACCACTACTCGTGTACTTTCTAATTTTCATGACTATTAATACTACTCGAGTAGTAGCCAGCAACAGAGAGGATACGGCAGGAGTAACTGTAGCTACCTACTACTACTACTACTACTACTACTACTACTACTACTACTACTACTACTACTACTACTACTACTACTACTACTACCGTAAAAAGCTAGTGTGGAGACATAAAGAGTAAATATGAATATTATGGTA
>Ga0210036_1002181_pt1 | contig 21062 bp, 11 predicted proteins | sample CryGeymeta201515_FD_185469 | JGI IMG/M metagenome (GOLD analysis project Ga0210036, IMG submission 185469) | Groundwater microbial communities from Crystal Geyser aquifers in Utah, USA - Crystal Geyser metaG 2015-15 (SPAdes) (version 2) | ecosystem: Environmental > Aquatic > Deep subsurface >...
TTCATCAGCCGGCATACCGGCCAGCAGCTGGTACAGGGCAGGATCGGTAAGCAGGCTGTCGCTGCTTTTGAGTTCTTTTACGCTGATCCAGCGTTTGATGCGGTTGCCGGCTTCGTCGTAGTCGAACATCACGGTGGTTTGGGCTGCTGCAGCAGTTGGCAGCAACAATGCCAGCAAAGCTAATGCTATCAGGTGTTTCATAATAAATGGTTTTGGGCAGGGGGCTCAGTCCTGCAGTTTTTGCTTGAGCAGTTCTATTTCTTTTTGTTGCTGCTCCATATTTTTCTGCTGTTGCTTCATGGCTTCTTCTTGTTGCAACACATAAAGGGTCAGTTCTTCCACTTTTTTAAGCAGCAGTGCATTCATTTCGCCAACGGGCATACCGGTTTCGGCCACTTGTTGGGCAGGGGGCATATCGGGCAGGTGCTGATGGGTTTGCACAAACTGCTGCAGCTCGGAAAGTGGCATCAGCGGATAGGTGGGTTCAAACACATAGTCAGGCCATTGGTTATAGTATTTAACCACTACTTCGGTAGCGACAATTTTTCCGTTTACGCCAAGCTTGTAGCCTTTGGTGTCGTTGGTGCCAATGCCTACATTGCCGCCATTGTAATAGATGGTACTGCCACTGGGCAGCCAATAGCTGCTTCCTCCGCCTCCACCAGATGGCACAGCCCATGTGCCATCGGCACGCAAAAACTGATCGCTGGTGCCGGCAGCTGTTGGCAGGCTGTATGCATTATTCACTGTGAGGCCTGCCACTTTTACGGAGCCTTCAAAATTGAACAGGTCGGCACTAAACTTCATCAGGCCAAGGTCGGTATAAAGCTGCAGGCCGGTATTTATACCTGCTGTGAGGCCGGTATTGGCATCCATCATTTGCAGCATAGCCTTATTACGGCGCGGATCAGTTGGCTCCAGTAACAAATTAGCATCCTCTCCCTCATCAGCACGGATGTGCAGCTTGGCCTGTGGATCAGTGACGTTGCCGATGCCGATGCGACCGGTGAGATTATTTGCACTTGATGCTGTTGATTCGCTTATAAATAGGGTTGGTTTTGTGCTTTTCATTCCTATTGCCAGACTGTTTTTTGATGGATTAACTAAGGGTTCTGTTAAAGATATACCTAACCCCAAAACAAATCCTCCGGTTGCTCCTGTTTTAACAAAATTCCCGATTGCAAAATCATTTCCATAAAGTGCTTGTGAATAGTCCCCAACAACAAAGCTATAGGTTGATCCAGCAATAGAATTGTTGCCTGCAACAAAAGATTTTATTCCGTTTGATTCAGAATTGCTGCCTATAACATAAGAATGACTGTGCCTGGCAAACGATTCAGAACCGATTGCTACTGCATTATTTCGAAGCGTGGTATTGCCATTGCCTAGAATCGACTGAAATTGATAAGCATTGTTTATGCTATTGTTATACCCAATTTTAACATTGTTATTGCTGCAATCAACGCATGTGCTGTTTTGAGCACAAAGTTTATTTTGCGCCAAAGCAAAGAGTACCAAAAACAAAACAAATAAACATTTCACTGATTTTTTTGCTTTCGTATTATCTGGTTTTTATTATCCTTCCTGTTTCCGGTAGAATGTTGTTTAAAAAGGTTACTTTGTAATGATAAATTCCTGCATCAAGATGATCAACTGCTATGCTGCCATTTGGTTCTTGGCCAATTGTTTCATAAACCAATCTTCCTATATTGTCGTAGAGCTGAAGCCTCGTAAAAGGCAGTACGCTTTGATAGTTAAGTTGTGAGGTAAAAGGAACCGGCCAGAAAGCAATATTGCGCTCCTTCATAAAGGTTTCTGAACTTGCTGTGATCAAGCCTTCCTCGTTTAGTTTTAAAAAGATAGGATTAGAGATATGTGTGTCGTGGTTGTACCAACTCCCGCAAATGAAACTGCCGCCATCACGCGTGGCCAATACATAAAAGGCATCATAATAGCGGTCGCCGCCATAATACTTAAAGTAGCGTGTTTGCAATTGCCTGTCGGTTTGCCCGGTCATTAGCCAACTCACTCTGCCAGGTTCCGGTATGCCTACTTTCTGATTTCTATATCCTATAAAGAAGATGGAATCCGGACTAATAAAATCAATGTTGTTACTGCCAAAGCCGCAAACATCTTTAGAATTTTGCTCGCCATAATATTCATAATGCACAGCATTGAGTGAGGTATCACTGATCATCAGATACATTTCATCATCATTACTTGTGCTATTAGACCTTAGTTCGTTATAGGAGTATAAAAAGGTGGTGTCTGATATCCATCTTACGTTGGTATTGGCGTGGCTACCATCAGGCAAATAGGCCGCATCAATATACTGAAAAGTGGTATCAAATTGAATACGAACCGGATAACTCCCATAAAATCCAACCATCGCCATCGAAAACACCCAAAGCTGACTGGAATCAGGGCTTAATAAATAATCAGGCATAGGTTGTGTGCGATACTCAAATGTGGTAACATCCGAAATCATTCCTGTGGTATCCATCCAGGCGAAATTTAAGTAGTCACTGGTACAAGGAAAGTCGCATGTTGTAAAAAGCAGCATGTATTTATTGTCAAATTCAAACACTTTATCTACAGCTGCTCTATAATAATTCCCTAACAAATGGTACTTCGTCCATAATTGGTTAAAATCGCTATCAGTTCCAATGATAACTAAAAACACCTCTTCTTCTTCTACTGGCTGAGCATAGCCCAGCAAGTAATAGCCATTGTGTTTGTCCTTTACGATCTGGCTTAATCTGAAAAGTGTATCGCCCAGGTTAAAATGTATGGTAGAAGTATCACCGTAGGCATTAAATTTTAACAAATAGGATTTAGTAGGTGTGCTGGGTGCAAAGTTCACTCCCGTAGATTCTGAAATAAGGGCATAGATATTTCCAAGCTGATCTTCGATAGCTATACGAGAATCCTTCCTGATGGGATAATTTAACTCAAACTCAAAAGTGTTTTGGGCAAGCATATCCTCACTTAGGAAAGAAAACAAAAGCAGCATAGTCAATAATACAGCTTTCATATTTAATCAATTGGGGGTATTTCAATAGCCACACCACAAACTTTCATGCGTTTTCTGAAGTAGAAAGTTGGTATATGATAGATGGTTTGAACATCATTTTCATATACACTTTTGATTTTTGCCATTGCAAAACGTTTATTACCAGTATTCTGAGCAGAATTAAGCCATTCATTGATAAAGGCTTTTTTGTAGTCAAAATAAAACTGCATTTCGTGTATGCCGGAGTTGTTGTAATTGTACTCAAGACATTCCGTAGCTTCATCAAATGCTGCTACTGCCTCGGATGCAGCAAACACCTTGTAATCCAAATAGTTTGTAAGTGGATAGTTCAACTGATGATCCAAATAATTGATTTGTATATCATCAGTTGACCCATAAAATGCCCAACTACAATTTGAACCCGGATCAGGGTTATAGAATTGGTATAGTGCAGCCTCAAAAGTTTTTGGAGCATTGGTATTGATAATATTCCCAAAGCAATCATTATCAGCATAATCCTCATACCTGAAAGTTTCCTCCTCCCCAAAATCACCTGAACTCTGCAAAATGCCAGTACCAGAAACAGTAACAATCTGCAGTTTATGTTTGTTTTCAGGCAGTGGCCCGGCATCATTTACTATGGCCATAATGAAGCGTTTGTTTTCGCCGCTGATGGCATGGTATTTTTCGGATAATCCGGATAAGGATTCGTCGTAGCTGGAAAAAACCTGCTGATACATGGCTTCATAATCGTTTACCAATTCCATTTCCACATATACCGTATCCCGGTGAAACTTTGCACTGGTGCCATTGCTGTTGGCATAGTAGTAATTCAGCGTAGCATCAATATACCAGATAGCTGAATCAATGCTGATTTTTTCGCCACTTTTAAAAGGTACGCCCTGTTTCCAGGCTTGCATGGCTTGGTTAAACTGCTCAACAAGTTGGGCAGGGTCTTCGTTGGTTAGTTGCGTTGTTTGTACTTCTTCGCCACTCTTCTGGCACGCACTAAAATAAATTGCCATCCATCCGCCCAGGAGGATCATGGCTAAAAAACCTGTTCTTTTAATTTTTGTGTTCATGATTTTGATTTTTGGTTAGTACTAATGGAATAAGATTCCGGATCTCGTATTGGTAAAAAATTGATTGTTGCATATTTTCTTGTTGAGACATTGATACTGGTTTAGGTTACAAATTGTCCTTCCCCTCTTCACCCATATATGTCAACAAGAACCCAAATCTAATCACTTTTTTTGAAAAAATTTTCAAAAAAGTTTTTAGCCCTCTGATTAGTTGCACTTTAAAAAGCAATTTTTTTTTGTTTTATTATTACATTATGTAAACTTGGTATATAATTAGTCATTTTATAGGTGTTTTCCTCAGACTTACACTTTCCTGCCTGGTTCCAGGCTGACGCCAATTTGCAATAAATTTAGTAACGGTTTTTGCACAACTAGTTCAAGTCCACATCGAAGAGGTTCGAGTCCATATTGAAGACGTTGTCACTCTTGTCAGAGTAGTTATGTCTTTGCTTGGTATAGCACAACCTCCCGACATTTCAGTCGGGACAGGCTCTTCAGGGTTGAAATACAATTTATTAACCATTTACTACAATAGCAGCAACCTCCCGACATTTCAGTCGGGACAGGCTGTCAGGGTTGCCCTATCATGCCAAACCAAACCTTCACTTCAAATATCAACGGGCTGGAGCCCCCAATTCTTGGGGGTTGGGGGCAAAAAACAGCAATAAACCTACAACCTACCCAATCTAAAACCACTACTAATCAAACCTACAACCATGACAACCTCTACAACTATATCATCCCCTCTCCTACGACAGCCAAAGCCTCCTTATCAGTGCTTCCCATTCGGGTGGGTGCTGGGTTTGTTTCAGCTTGTGACTGTTCAATGGCGGATGCGGTTCGGTGTGCCTTTTCCTTTCAGATAATTGCTTTTGGATCAAGCCGTCAGCTGAATGTTCAGCGCATTGATTTTGGATTGCAGTGAGTGCGATTGCACAGGCATTTGTGGATTGCCTTTCTTTTGACAGGCTTGTCTCAGAATTCGTTGCTGGTGTAATAGTTTGTTTTGCCTGCTGCAAGGGTTCTTGCCTGACTGGTTCATGGTGTTGGGTTTTTGCTTTATTTGCATTGCTTCTCCTGCGTTTGGGCTTGCGGATTTGCTGATACGACTGGTATAATAATGGTTGCAGCTCGCGATGGTGATGTATCAGTTTGTCGAGCTCCTCACGCAGCAGGGCATTGCAGCTTACTATCAGCGCCCTTATCTCGTTGTTGAGTGCCCGGCGCATGGCGGCTTGTTTTTCTGCTGAGTTGATAGACTGCTGATAGGCTTGCATCTGATGTGCCAACAAGTCGAGGTCGGCCTGGCCTGAGCCGAGTTGTTCCAATTGCCCGCACAAGGGGCTTAACAGTTGGTGTGTTTTGCTTCCAATGGCCAGTGCCCTATAGGCTGAGGTTTCCATTAACCGGTGATGGAAGCTTTTGAAAATTGTTTGCTGCTGCAAATCTGCATTACGGCTGGCCAGCAACTGCCCAAGGCTCACGAGCTGTTGTAAATGGTTCATATAGTCGTTGCGCATTTGGATGCGATCCACATAGGTATGGCTAAAGGGTTGAACCAGCTTGTTGATTTGCTTCTGAAGGCGTTGGGTCTTCTCCAGGTAATCTTCAACGACTTGTTGTGCAAGGGGCATAGTGGCAAAGGCCTGGCGATGGTGTAGTAGCAGCTGCCGCACTTCCATGATGCGGGCTGACCGTTCGGATACTGTTTTCATTTCTTTTAGATTTATATTTAACTTACTTTTAACTTTAGGGCTTGTTTGTTGTGATCTGTTACTTTTGGCGCAGCTCACAACTGTTGCCCTGCTGTTAAGAGGAATTATGTGACACTTTTTGGCGGGTTCTGTTTTGGTTTTGAGTTCAATTGTAGGTTTTTGAGCTGTTCTATAGCTTTCATTTTCAATTCACTGCATGGTGGTAATAAGTTATTTGAAAGGGGTTAAAAAAAACGATAAAAAATACTGTTTTAAGGCTTTGTTTTCAGTACTTTTTCTTGGGGTTTTTGCTGGTTTTTGTCTGGGGAATGGTGTTTTGTTTGCACGAAAGGCAGCTCACGGTCAGTGAACAGGTTTTACTGCTTTACGAAGGGGGCTTGCTCGCTTGTGAGGGGGACATACGGCTTTACGGAGGCTTTTTCATCTTTTACGAATCGCAAAAACGGCTTACGGATTGCTGTTCATGAACTGCGAAGTAGGCATCATGCTTTACGTTGCTTTGATGTTTTGCAACGGAAAGTGCTTGCTGGTTTGCGAGGGGCTTTTCTGGTGGTGCGTTTGGTTTGGGGGTTTAGCTTTTGGTTGTTGGCGAGAAGAAAACGAATCAAATCATTATGAATGAAATCATTTTTATTAAGTGCAAGCTGTGGTGTGAAATTGATTTTTCCGGATACGGATTGTTAATCCGCAACAGCCTGAAGTTTCACAAACCGTTTAAATTGGGCTTTGAAAGTTTCAACTATGATAATATCGACAACACTGACAACTATCCTTCAATCACAACACAAGTGAAGTTGGAAAACCGTTTTTCCATGGCGGCTGTTGACGCCTGCTATGGTGTAGGTTTTGTCGTTTTGTTGCGCTGATATTTTGATAACATCCTTAACACGACATTCGTTACGAAACTGCATTTCAAATTGTTTCACATGTGTTTGCGTTTCCGAAACTTCATTCAAAACATCTGCTGCCCATTCAAAATAACGGGTGTTATTCATGTGGCCATGCATATCTGTTTCGGAAAATTTTACTGTGCGATCTGTTTCATAAACAAGCTTAGCGGTCTGTGCTCCTGAACAAACAAAACCCTCCAGCGCCTGCTTTTCCTGTGCTGTTGTGGCAAACTCCTCCAAAATATCAGTTTTGAGCGGACGACGGCTTTGCCGATGCATGATCACCCAATCGCTGGCTGCCAACGCAAGCAGATTGTCATGCTGATCTGTGAGTTTATAATCCCTGAAAGCCAGCAAGCCCTGATAACCACGATGCCAGGTTTGCAGCAGCACATTTTGCTTCCAGGCAGGATACTGAAAAACTTGAGCCCGAATGCTTTTGAGCACCCAAAAGGCGTCATGCTGAGCCATAAAGTCAAAACCAAAACCCAGATCCTCTGCATGTTTCCAGGCCGATTCCTGCATAAAAACAGCAAACGACCTCAGACTCAGTTTTCCATTTGCGTCGATATCATGCCAGGAAACGGGATAAGCATCTGTTCGGATATTATTTGATTTCATAACGCTGCTTTAAAATGCAAAGCTAAGAAAATGTCGTAGTTTGACTTATGCACGCTGTGGTATGGTAAAACAAAAGCGTGTGCCTTTCTCTGGCAGACTTGTAACCTTTATTTCGCCGCCGATCAAATCAACAAATTCTTTTACCAAAACCAGCCCCAGGCCAGTTCCAGATTCATTTTCGGTGCCGGGATTATGAAAAGAACTGTCTATTCTGAACAATTCAGCTTGTTTCTCCTTCGGAATACCAATGCCATTGTCGTCCACACAAATATGGCAGGCATCTTCGTGATTATGCATATGAACCCTTATCGTGCCGCCAGCCGGAGTAAACTTGATGGCATTGTTTACCAGGTTAATTAGCACGCTGCTCACTAAATTGGGATCGGCATAAGTTGTAGCAGAAACCGGCAAATCATTGATAAGCTGATGATTTTTACGCTCAGCCCGTGAAGCCAGCAAGTCAAAAACCTGATTGACTACCTGATGACAGTCAAAGGGCTGGGGTTTGTTTTCGATTTTTCCTTTTTGAGCTCGCGACCAATCCAACAAATTTACAAGCAATTTATAGGTATTGGTGCTGCTTTTGTGCATGGATCTGATCATCGTTAGGCGCTCCTCATCAGTTATTGACTGATATTCATCGATAAAGATTTCAAGCAATCCGATCAATGAATTAAAAGGGCCTCTTAAATCGTGGGAAATGATCGAAATAAATTTGTCTTTGGTTTGGTTAAGTTCTTGTAAGGTTTTGTTTTTCTGTTGTATATCTTCTTTTTGCCGGGAGATTTCCTTGCTTTTCTCCAGGATTTTAGCGCGCGAACGACGCAAAACCAAAATTATACCCAAAAAGAGCAAAACAGCAATAGCCGAAATATAAATCACCTGGTATTGCTTTCGAATGATTTCCTTGTTTAATTGATTTTGCGCACCAAGGACTTCAAGTTTGGCGTCCTTTTCTTTAATCTCATAAATCACCTTGAGCTCCTCGATCCGGCGATCGCTCTCTTCGTTAAAGATGGAGTCTTTCAATACAGCTGATTTTAGCAGGTGATTGTAAGCAGCATAATAATCCCCCTTTAAACTATCCAAGGAGGCCATACCAGCAAGTATCATTTGTTTCCAATACCTGCTTCCCAGCTGTTCAGAAAGAGCTAATGCCTTTTTCATGTAAAAATCAGCGGAATCTGTGATGCCATGCTCTCTGAACATATTGCCATAATTGCTGTAAGTACCCACCAGGCTCTGTTCGTATCCATGTGCAATAGCTTGATTGATTGATTTTCGAAAGTAATTTGCAGCACTGTCATTTTGTCCCAAATTCCTGAGTGCTGAACCAAGATTTGCGTATAAATAGGTCTGGCTTTGCAGGTCGTTATTTGCCTCCACAAGTCCTTTGCGTGCATAATATTCAGCCTTTTCAAAGTCATTCATTTTGTCCATAAAATAGGCCGTAATATTATTGTACAAAACAGCCTTATTGTAATTACCACTGTAAGCATCAGCCAGTTGTTCCACTTCTAAATAATAGTTAATAGCTTCGTCTCCCTTCTTTAGGTCGGCGCTCAGCACACCCAGCGCTACCAAAGTACTCATCATGCGCATGGTGTCTTTTTGCATGCGCATCAGTTCCAGGGCTCTTAGCTGGTACTCGTATGCAATGAGGTATTTCGATTGGCTGCGATAAAGCCGGCCAAGGTCGTAGCTGGTTTTGGCAATCCCTTTTTTGTTGTCGCGCAATTGATCTAACTCCAGGGCTTTGTGCAGGTATTTGAGCGAAGAATCGGTTTGAGTACCTCTGCTAAATAAAACACCAAGGTTGTTATAGGCTTCCGCAAGTTTATCATACAAATTTTCCTGTACAGGTAACCGAGCTGTTTTCGACAAATATGTTATGGCGCTGTCGGCTTCATTGCCATACCAATAATATAAACCCCAGGTGTTGAGGTAATCAGCACGCAGTAACAAGTCCTGATTATTTTGAAGCGATGTGTTTTGAATAAGCATCATCCTTGCCGAATCCATCTCATCAGGAAGTAACCACCTAATATACTGTACTTTAGTTTTTAATTGCTCCTTGCCAGTTTGCTTGTTCATGGCGATGAACAAGCTATCTTTTCTTGAATTGGATTGAGGAAAAAGGAGAATAGTAAATAATTGGAGTATTGTTAAAATAATGGTTGTTTTTTGTGTCATGGAGTATAAACTTTAGCTAACTAAATTACAACTTTGATCTTTTAAAATAAAAATATTTTGAATTTAATTACCGCTTTCTTTAATTCTCCAAAACCAAGAGGCTTCTAAAAAAGTTTACATTTGCAGAGGTTCCAGGCTGTATTCTGTTGTGGCTTGAACTTTTAGTTATTTTCAGGGTTAGGTAATTGAATTGTTAGCTATATGAAAAAATCCACGCTTATTAAACTTGTCAGTTTGAGTTTGGCCATCCTTTTGCTGATCTGGTTGATACTATCGGGAGGACTTTTCGAGAGTAAAGAAACCGATGATCCTTTGCGCGCGCCTTCGCGTGCCAGCACTGTTTTGCCCGTTCAGGCCATGATTATTAAAAAAGCTCCGCTTACAGATGAACTTATTGCCGGAGGCTCCGTAATGGCTGATGAACAGGTAGATGTATCAGCCGAAATTGCCGGACAGGTCATCAAAATCCATTTTGAAGAAGGCAGCACTGTGCAAGAAGGAGAGCTTTTAGTTACCATAAATAATGCAGATTTATTTGCCCAGATCGATCGCAACAAACATCAGATAAAACTTGCCCGCGAAAGCGAACAACGGCAGCGTCAATTGCTCGAAAAACAAGGCATCAGCCAGCAAACCTACGATCAGGTTCTCACCGAACTGAGCACCCTGGAGGCAGAAGCTGCCTTGCTGCAGGCGCAGCTCGAAAAAACACTGATCAGAGCGCCATTTACAGGACAACTTGGGCTCAGAAAGATCAGCGAAGGCAGCTACCTCTCGCCCGGAATGCCAATTGTTTCATTGGTTAGCATACAGCCCGTAAAGCTTAATTTTAGTGTGCCAGAACGTTACGCTCCGTACATCAGTATTGGTCATGAAGTGCGTTTTACGGTAGAAAACAATCCCGGTAATTTCACTGCAAGTATTTATGCCATCGAGCCCCATATCGATTCAAAAACACGCTCACTTCCCGTAAGGGCCTTGTATGCCAACAGCGACAAAAAAATCGTGCCCGGCTCCTTTGCCCGCGTTACTATTCCATTAGTTAGCAGAAATGAAACCATGCAGGTTAAAGCAGAGGCTTTAATCCCGGAAATGAGTACCCACAAAGTATTTGTATTTCGCAATGGCACCGCGCAACCGTTAAACGTTATAACCGGTTTGCGCACAGAATCTGCCGTTGAAATCGTTTCCGGATTACAATCAGGTGATACTGTAATCACAACAGGTTTGCTACAGATGCGTCCTGGCATGAAAGTTCAACTTACAGCAATAAACTAAGCTATGAGTTTATCCTCTTTAAGTATTCAAAGGCCGGTTCTGGCTACTGTGATGTCGATTCTGATCATCCTTTTTGGCTTGATCGGACTGGTTTCACTCGGCGTTAGAGAATATCCCAGCGTGGATCCGCCCATTATCACAGTAAGTTCAAACTATGTGGGTGCCAATGCCGATGTTATTGAATCACAGATAACTGAACCACTCGAAGAGTCAATCAATGGTATTGATGGTATACGAACAATTACTTCAGTGAGTCGCGACGGGCGAAGCACCATCACAGTAGAATTTGATCTGGCTGTCGATTTGGAAGCCGCTGCCAATGATGTACGCGACAGGGTGTCGCGAGCCATTCAAAACCTTCCGCCCGATGCCGACCCTCCGATTGTTTCCAAGGCCGATGCCGATGCCACTCCTATCATCTTTTTGAATATCAAAAGCGAACAACGTTCGTTACTGGAGCTCACAGAAATTGCTGAACGCACTTTCAAGGAAAGCCTGCAAACCATTCCCGGCGTGAGTTCGATACAGATTTGGGGCGAAAAACGCTACTCGATGCGGCTGTGGATGGATCCTATCCGCCTGGCGGCTTTCGACCTGAGCCCGCTGGACGTAAGGAATGCCTTGCTTCGTGAAAATCTTGAACTACCATCAGGACGTATTGAAGGCAACACAATTGAACTCACAGTTCGCACACTCAGTCGATTGGAAACACCCGAAGAGTTCAACAAGCTCATTATCAAAGAAGGCGAATTTGGCCTGGTTCGTTTCAAAGACATCGGATATGCCGAGCTGGCTCCACTTAACGAACGTACCATCTTGCGACGCGATGGCGTGCCAATGGTTGGTAATGTTATTATTCCGCAGCCTGGCTCAAACCATATCGACATCGCTGATGAGTTTTACCGTCGTGTGGAAAAAATCAGAAAAGACCTGCCCGAAGATATCGAACTCGGAATTGGTTTCGACAATACCGATTTTATCCGTGATTCGATCAAGGAAGTGGAACAAACGATTTATATGGCTTTTGTGCTGGTTGTGCTGGTAATATTTTTCTTCCTCCGCGACTGGCGAACAACCATCATTCCGGTAATCGTAATTCCAATTTCGCTGGTTGGTGCGTTTTTTATCATGTATATCGCCGATTTCTCTATCAATGTGCTTACCATGCTGGGTTTGGTGTTGGCGATAGGACTGGTGGTGGATGATGCCATTGTGGTGATCGAAAACATTTACAGTAAAATCGAAAAGGGAGTAAAACCGCTTCAGGCAGGTATCGAGGGTTCGGCAGAGATTTTCTTTGCCATCATTGCTACCACAGTGGCGCTGGCCACGGTTTTCCTTCCGGTGATTTTCCTGCAGGGCATTACAGGTAGGTTGTTTCGCGAATTTGGCGTGGTGCTCGCCGGATCGGTAATCATTTCCTCTTTTGTTGCGCTTACGCTAACTCCTATGCTTTCGACTAAAATCTTGAAAAAAAGAGAGAAACAAAACTGGCTTTATCTGGCTACCGAGCCCTTCTTTAAAAATCTTAACGAGCTATATGCCAATGCTTTGTCGGGATTTTTGAAAGTGAAATGGATGGCTTTTGTCGTAATTGGTATTTCGGCCTTAATCATTTATGCCTTAGGCAAAAACCTCCCTGCCGAGTTAGCACCATTAGAGGATCGTTCAGGAATGCGGGTGGTTGTGACCGCTCCCGAAGGCAGTACTTATGAGTTTATGGAAGACTATGTGAAGGACATGATTGATGTGATACAGGATGAGGTTCCCGAAACTTATGCTCTGGTAACTGTTACCTCTCCCGGATTTGGAGCGAGCAGTTCTGTAAACTCCGCATTTGCCCGCCTAAAACTTATTGAACCCGACAAACGCGACCGCAGTCAGCAACAAATTGCCAATGCTGTGGGTGCTCGAATGTCGGAACTCACTGCAGCTCGAAGCTTTGTTATTCAGGATCAATCCATTGGAACACAACGTGGAGGATTGCCAGTGCAATATGTCATACAATCGAATACAATTGATAAACTTCGCGAAGTGTTACCTGAATTTATGGAATTGGTAAGGCAAAGTCCTGTTTTTCAATTTGCCGATCTCGATCTGAAATTCAATAAACCAGAACTTCAAATCTCTATCAACCGCGAAAAAGCCAGATCATTAGGGGTATCCGCTCAGGATATTGCCCAAACCATGCAGTTCTCGCTCAGCGGAACACGTTTTGGCTATTTCATCATGAACGGAAAACAATATGAAGTAATTGGCCAGTTGGAGCGAAATTACAGAAATCAGCCACTCGATTTAAAAACTTTATATGTCAAAAACAATGTAGGCGAGATGATACAACTTTCGAATCTGGTGGACATAAGCGAAGAAACCAATCCACCACAGTTATTTCGTTACAACCGTTATGTTTCGGCTACCGTATCAGCCAACCCTGTTGACGGCAAAACAATTGGAGACGGAATTACCGAGATGGATCGTATCGCTGCTCAAGTGCTCGATGAAACCTTTAGCACCTCACTGGCTGGTGCTTCCAAAGATTTCGAAGAAAGCAGCTCGAGCCTGGCATTTGCATTCCTGCTGGCTCTGGTGCTGATCTACCTGGTGCTTTCGGCACAATTTGAAAGCTTCCGCGATCCGCTAATCATCATGTTCACGGTTCCATTGGCATTGGCCGGAGCCGTCCTCACACTTTGGTATTTTGATAAAACCCTGAATATTTTCAGCCAGATAGGTATCATCATGCTCATCGGGTTGGTTTCCAAAAACGGCATCCTGATCGTGGAATTTGCCAATCAGCGAAAAGCTATGGGTCTCAACAAGATGGAAGCGATACATTCGGCTGCTGTGGCACGTTTCAGGCCAATTTTGATGACCAGTTTCTCCACCATATTGGGAGCTGTTCCAATTGCTTTGGCGCTGGGAGCCGGATCCGAAAGTCGCGTGGCAATGGGAACAGCAATTATTGGCGGTCTTACTTTTGCCACCCTGCTCACACTTTTTGTGATTCCTGCCATGTATGCGTATATCTCAGAGAAGCAAAAAACGGTTTCTAACGTTGGTGATCAGCTTGAAGATCAAGAATTAAATCAGGGATTGAAACATTCATAACAGCAGCTTGATATGATACGTTATACCTTATTTCTTATACTTGTTTTGCTTTCCATACTGGAAATGCAGGCTCAGTCGTTGCTCACAGAATCAGAAGCTGTGAAAATCGGGCTCGAAAATAATTACGCCATACGTCTGCAACGTTCGGATTTGCAAATCGCCGAAAATAACAACACCCTCGGCAATGCAGGTTTTCTGCCGCAGCTCTCTGTTGATGCCGGTCAATCTTATAGTATTACCGACTCGAAACAGGAATTTCTTACCGGCCAGGTGAACGATCGTCAGGGAGCCAAAGCCGATGCTTTTTCGGCTGCCGCTCAGCTCAACTGGACACTTTTTGACGGATTGCAAATGTTTACAAGAGCCGATATGCTGGCAACCATGGAACAGCAAGGTGAGCTGGAACTACTGCTTACCGTTGAAAACAACGTTTTTGACATCCTTGCAACCTATTACAGTTTGGTACAAATGACTAAGCAAAAAGAGGTTATCCTCAAAACGCTTGAGGTGGATCAGGAAAGGGTTCAGCTGGCAGCTCAGATGCTCGATATTGGAGCCGGTTCGCGATTGGAACTGCTTCAGGCCGAAGTGGATCGCAATGCCGACAGCGCCCTGCTGCTGGGCATAAACAACGAACTTATCCAGCTCAAAACCAGCCTCAACAACCTTTTAGGCCGTGAGCCCGGAATAAGCTTTGTAGTAAGTGACAGTTTTGCTATTAATCCAGCACTTTCAAAATCTTTACTTCAGGAAAAGATGCTCACTCAAAACACCTCACTTTTGCTAAGCACACGCGATATCAAACTCGCTGAGCTGAGCCTGAAATCAATCAAAGGACGCAAAGCGCCCAGCCTGGATTTCAATCTTGGCTACACTTTCAACGACCAAAATTCTGAAGCAGGATTTCTCAAAACAAGTCGCACCAACGGGCTAACCTATGGCGTGAGTGCCAGAATGAATCTTTTTGACGGACTAAATCTCAGGCGAGAAACTCAAAACGCTAAAATTCAGCTCGAAAGCAGCAAACTCAATCTCGAAGCACTTGAAAATGAAATGAAAGCCAGCTTGCATCAGCAGTTCGAAAGCTACCGCAACAAGCTGCAACTTTTAAATATGGAAACACACAATGTGCTGGCTGCCCGCGAAAACCTGATTATTGCAACCGAACGCTTCAGGCTTGGCGACCTTTCGGGTTTGGAATTTAGAGAAGCCCAGCGCAACTACATTTCGGCCGAAAGCAGATTGCTCAGCGCAAGGCTTCAGGTGAAGCTTAGCGAAACAAACCTGCTGCAACTTGCAGGCGAATTGGTTCTCAACTAATACCGCTATCCAACAACTGATTTTAAGCATTTTTTTTACAAGCAGTTGTCTTTTATTCTTGAATCACTTATTTTTACACCGAGAACATAGGTGTACTTCATGCATTATCTTGCCTGTGAAGCTATATTTTGTAATTTATGCTCTTGAAAACAAGCATTATGTTACCTAATCCGTCTTGCTGTATTTATCTCTCCGTTTTAGCTTGCCCTCAGCATTACCTAAGCATTGCAAATTCCTATGGGCTAACCGATCAAAAAACTTCAAACAAAACAAATTAGCCAAACATGTCAACGCACTCTTTACCTCATACAGCGCTCCTGAACCAACTCGGGCATTGGGTTCTGATTACTGACCCAAACTTTAACCTGCAATATGCCAATACGGTTGCAGCAAAATCACTTGGCATAAATACTGATGACTTTACTGCTTTTGATTTACCGAAAAAAATTAGGCAAATAACAGCGCAACAGCAAACCGAAAAAACCTCTTCTTCTGATACTAAAAACCTCTTTATCAAGCACAACAACAAAGAATGGCCTATGACGGCTACCCTTATTAAGAATGAAAATAAAAGCTTTTGGTTGCTACAGCCTTTGGCTCAAAATCATGATGAACACGAGAAACTAATGGCCAAAACGCTGCGCGAAAGTGAAGCACGTTTTAGGGCTGTAGTGGAGCAAAGCGACGAAGGCCTCATCCTGTTTGATGATAAGGGTAAAATCACACTTTGGAACAAAGGCGAAGAAATCATTACCGGCTACAAAGCCAGCGAAATGATTGGCAAATACATCTGGGATGTGATGTTTATACTGGGGCCGGAAGAAATAAAACAAAAATCGCCCGAAGGAGCCAAAACAATACGTAAGAGAATTTTAAACTTGCTCGCTCGTAAAGATTCCCGTTGGATTCACGAACAAAAGGAACGAATTATCTCCAAAGCCAATGGCGATGAACGCATCATTCAAACTACGCTTTTCCCGGTTCTGCTCGAAGGAGACTATATGTTTGGCAGTATCAACCGTGATATTACCGAACAATTTCACGCTGCAAATCAGCTAAGTGAAACCACAGCAAGACTAAAAGCCGTTATAAAAGCCATGCCCGACCTGATGTATGTTCTCGACAACACAGGTATTTTATTAGAATCATTACAGCAACAAATTCCTCCTTTTGCAGAAAAAGAACCAAATAAAGGAATGCTGATCAGTGATTTGATGGATAAACAAACTGCCTCAAGCATTATGCTCGCCGTGAAAAGAGCTAGTAGCAGCAAACAAACACAGGTTTTTGATTTGATGATTCCACTACGTAATCAAAAACTAACCTATGAGGCCAGGGTTTCGCCCATGAACAAAAGCAGCTGCTTGCTCATGCTTCGCGAAATTACCAACATCAGGCAACTCGAAAGCATCTTAATGCAAAACAACCGCTTGCTTCAAACCCTTACCCATCTTGCCACACGTTTTATTAACCTTCCCCTGTCGAAAACCAATGACGCCATTAATGATGCACTTAAGCAAATTGGCCTTTTTGCTGGTGTTGACAGGGTGTATATCTTTGATTATGTGTGGAGCGAAAATTATATGACCAATACTTTCGAGTGGTGCTCCGAAGGTACAAGCCCTGAAATCGAAAACCTGAAAAGGGTTCCAAATAATTTGATTCCTGAATGGGTTGCCTCTCATCAACAAGGCGAACTAACGATCGTTGATGACCTACAAAAACTTGATAAAAACAGCGAACTCTATAAAATACTGGAGCCTCAGCAAATTAAATCGTTGATTACGATCCCTCTGATGGAAGAACAAAACTGTTTGGGTTATGTAGGCTTTGATGCCGTAAAAAACCACAAATCGTTTTCGGACAGCGAATTATCCCTGCTACAGATTTTTGCCGAACTACTCACCAACCTCAAAATTAAGCAGCGGACGGATCACTTGCTAAAACGCAATCAACTAACTCTTGAGCAACAAAACCAGCAACTGAGCAGCCTCAACGAAAAGCTAAAACAACAAAATGAGGAAATCCTGGAAAAAAACACGGCACTAGCCAAAGAACGTGAAAAAGCCGAAGCAAGTGATCGCCTTAAAACAGCCTTTTTAAACAACATTTCCCACGAAATCCGCACACCCTTAAATGGAATTGTAGGCTTTTCGCAGTTGCTTTCCGATCCCGATCTCAGTCAGGAAGATCGACTCGATTTTATCGATGCCCTTGGAATAAGTGTAGAACGACTCACTGATACCTTCAACGACATCATGGATGTGTCGCTGCTGATGTCGGGCAATATGCCTTTCAACGTCGAAACCATTCATCTGGCTAATCTGCTTAATGAGGTCAATAAAAAACATCAACATTTGGCCAAAGCCAAAAATATTGAGTTCAAGATGATGGTTTCGGAAGAATCGATGAAAATGCAAATGGATGGTGACCGTGGCTATTTGTATAAAATACTGAACGAGCTGGTTACCAATGCCCTAAAATACACCCAAAAAGGATTTATCCATATGGGGTTCGAAACAGCGGATAATGAGCTTATACTTTTTGTGCGCGACAGCGGCAAAGGAATCAGCGAAAAAGCCCTGCCCGAAATTTACAAACCCTTTATTCAGGAAGACTTTTCCAGCACACGAAATCAGGAAGGAGCCGGACTCGGCCTCACAATCGTAAAAGGACTCGTGCACCTGATGCAAGGCCGCATTCGTATTGATTCTGTAAGTGACAAAGGAACAACTTTTTACATCCATATACCCTTAAAATCTGCCATTAATATGCAACTTTCAAAACCTATTGAAAAACCGGTTCAAGTAGATCAAAACAAAGATTGGCCAACAATTCTGGTCGCCGAAGATGAAGACCTTAATATTTTGTACACCAAACGTATTTTCAAATCAAAACCTTTCAACGTGCTTTACGCCCGCAATGGCAGTGAAGCCGTTCAGTTGGTTAATGAACAGGATAATATTGATTTGGTTTTAATGGATATTAAGATGCCGGTGATGGATGGCCTGGAAGCTACCGGTCAAATAAAACTCATCAAACCAGATCTTAAAATAATTGCCGTTACAGCTTATGCTGCCAACGACGACAGGTTTATGTGCCTCAATGCCGGCTGCGATGATTATATCACCAAACCCTTTAAACCAGCTGAGCTTTTTGAGATGATTCATACCTGGTTAGATAAACACTAAATAAAAACTAATGGATCTCTCTTATAAATCCATACTTCACGCACTACCTTACCCACTTTTGGTATGTAATAGGGAGGGAAAATTACTTTTTACAAATCCTTCAGCCAGCCAGATTTTTGGCGATTTGGAAGATCAGATACTGCAGCAAATCATTCCGGACTTGAGTGATGCGGAACTGGCTCAAGATTGGTTTAATCAGGAAACCGAACGTGTTTTTGATACCTTTATCAAAAGTGCAAAAGAACAGATTACGTGGAATTGTAAAACCACAGATCAGGAGGATGCTCCATCGCTTGTTTTGCTTTTTCCACTGGTTTCGCATGCAGTGGCTCGCGGCCAAAAAAAACCCGACTTCAATGTTTTTAAAGCAAACACTAAGCTCAACAAAAACGAAACAGAAACACTTTTCAGAAAACTCTACCACAAGGCTCCTATTGGCATCACACTAATTGACTCCACTACCAAAAGATTTGCTGACAGCAATCCCATGATGACAACAATATTGGGCTACAGCAAAGCTGAATTACAACAACTTACCTATTTCGACATCACCCCTAAACGCTTCCACCAATTAGACCGCATTCAAACTGAGGCACTCTATATTTCAGGTCAGTTTGGTCCATACGAGAAAGAATATTTTCACAAAGATGGTCATACCATAACAGTGGTTTTGCACGGCGAGAGTTTTTTCAAAGATAACGGCGAACGCATGGTTTGGCTTTATATTCAGGATATTAGTCAGCAAAAAGAAACGAAAATCAAACTTAAGGACAGTTTGAATAGCATAAAAATACTTTTTGATGAAGCTCCGGAGGCGTATCTGCTAACCGATATCAAAGGCAATCTTATCGATGCCAATAATGCCGCCGAAAAACTTTTCAGGCTCGACAAAAACAATTTTATCGGAAAAAACCTTTTATATCTTTCACAGTTACCCCTAAGCGAAGTGCCGAAAGTAGCCAGTGTATTGGCTCAGCACGCCATGGGCAAAATAAGCGAGCCCTATGAACTGCTTTTGCAGCGCGACGAAATCAATATGATGATTTTAGAGGTGCAAACGTTTAATGTTACCCTAAGCGAAAAAACGCGCTTACTAACTATCGCCCGCGAAATTACCGACCAAAAAAATTACGAACAACAAATCATCAACGAAAAAAATAAAGCGCATCAATACCTGGATATTGCCGGTTCAGTGATTATGGGGATTAAGCCAGATCATTCCGTCAGCATTGTCAATCAGGCCGGATGCCGATTGGTAGGCTTTGAAAAACCCGAACTCATTGGCCGGCAATGGACAAAGTTGTTGAAAGAAAATCATGAAACAGAAAAAATAAAACACTTTTTGGATCACTGTTTCGATGAAGCAAAAACACCCGATGAAGCCGTCGAAAGTAAATTGGAACTGCCAAATGGGAAAAGCATTACTTTTCTTTGGAAAACCACTTTGATCTATCAAGAAGATGGCAGTGTAGACGGCCTGTTAGCTTCTGGTATTGATATCACTGAACTAAAACGCATGCAAAAGCTTTTGATAGAAAAAGAAAACAAATCAGCCCACCTCAACCAGCTTTCACACCTGGCCCTGCAGCGCGATTCTGATAAAGACTATTGGATAAATCTTACTGAAAGCCTGAAGGAACTGATGCAATGCGATGAGTGCTATATTACAGCCTGGGATGAAGCAAAACAGCGCACTATTCCGCTGGCAGCCCACCGAAAAATGTATGACTATTACAAAAGCATAGCTGTACCTCCTCAGGAACGTAGCCTTACACAAAGTGTGCTCGAAGAGGGCAAACCACTTGTAGTGCACGATTACGAAAACTCAGCCTTTATCAGCAAGGCGATAACAAAGCTGTTTAAAACTAAATCTATGCTAGCTATTCCAATGATTGTTGGACAAGAAAAACTTGGTGCCATACTCATTGGCTTTCTACAAAAGCATCAATTCACACCCGACGAATTGGAATGGGGAGAGTTTGCTACCAATCATCTGGCACTGGCCTTTCATAAAAGTAAGCTCATCGAAGAACTTCGAAAATCAAATGCAACTAAAGATCGTTTCTTTTCAGTGCTCTCGCATGATCTGAAAAGTCCTTTTGCAGGAATTGAAACTTTGACTGGTATTTTACTTGAAAACCACCCACCTGCAAATCAAAAAGAGCAAAAAAACATGCTTAACACTTTGCACGAAACTGTTGCTCAGCTAAACACACTGATCGATCAGTTGCTTAGCTGGAATCGGCTGGAGCGTGGCCTGATGCCATTGAATCCTGAACAGCTGCTTGTAAATGAATTGATTGCCGAACTTTGCAAGCAGCTAAACCCTGAAGCCAAAGCCAAAAATATTATCCTGCAAACCAATATCCCTGAAAATACGCTTGTTGAAGCTGATGAACGGATGCTGCAAGCTGTTTTGCGTAACATTTGCCAAAACGCAATTAAATTTACTTACCCCAATCAAAAAGTCCTGATCACAGCAAAAAGCATCTCAGAAAAAGTTGAAATTCACATCCAAGATAGCGGGATCGGGATGAGCAAAGAAACGGTTCAAAACCTTTTTGAACTGGAAAGACCAAAATCTGAGGATGGCACTTCAGGTGAAAAAGGTACAGGGCTCGGCTTGCTTATCGCCCACGAATTTGTAAAAT
>Ga0210036_1002183_pt1 | contig 21058 bp, 17 predicted proteins | sample CryGeymeta201515_FD_185469 | JGI IMG/M metagenome (GOLD analysis project Ga0210036, IMG submission 185469) | Groundwater microbial communities from Crystal Geyser aquifers in Utah, USA - Crystal Geyser metaG 2015-15 (SPAdes) (version 2) | ecosystem: Environmental > Aquatic > Deep subsurface >...
TCACTAAATCGTCAAACAAGCCCGGGATATGGATATCCCGGAAAATTGGATACACAGCCCCGGGATTTTTCCATATCCCGGGAATGGTGATAACAGATCCTTAAAATATTAATTTCAATTTGTGAGCAGGTGTGGGATGGGATGGTTTGCCAGCTCTCTCACAATTCTACATAGAAGGCGATGCTTGCTTGACGGTAATTAGAATCTGATTAAGAACCATATTTTAATAGCAGTCGTGGAAACTTTAGTTTTAGCTGCTGTGCATGAGCTTCCTCCGCATACTCTACTACCTGGTACTACTGGTACCTAGTAGTACTAGCTGCTAGCAGAGACTTGTACTAGTCTACTCTAGTAGTAATCTTCTCAAATCACATGCTTGTGGCCATGTTCTTGTACTGCTGACGTAGCTACCAATACTAGATCTACTTCCAGTAGAGTAGTAGTAGTTAGATGCTCGCCTGTTCCGGGGCTCCTACCTACCTGGTAGCTAGTACCGTGGTAGCTAGCTCATTGAAGGGATCCATTTCTAATGCACACAGCAATAACAGCCTAAACCCGCAGTGTCGAACACCACGGATAAACCATGTATATGGTAGTGACTTCGCATTAACATTGGCTACTCTAAATTTTTACCAAAATTGTTTATCCTTCCACTCCAACTGCATTCTAGGCAGATGCATTCTCTATCAGGTTACAATCAGTGTTTTCTAGAAAGCTCGAGCTAGCATTGATGAACTCGTGACTTGGTCGCTTCAACCAAATTGGGGCCAACACTTTTATGTAATGTATTAGTAAGGCAGCATCCTCTCTGCCATGACAAACAGCGTTGGAAATATCCAGAACCCCACATTGATGGAGTGCAGCACAACAGTCAAGGAGTGATCCCATCAGCCGTTTCTACAATCCAAATTTGGACCATCCGCCCATAATGTATTCCCCATAATCCCATGCCAGTTCTTCGCCCGCCGTAATATCTCTGAGAGCAAAGTCGCACTGTTTTTTACAGTCGTCACTTTGAGTCGAATTGGAAGCGGACAACGAACCTACGTTTTCTTCCTCGGACGTATCTCCATCATTTGCAAAACATGCATCGTTCAAATCAACCACAATAAAGCTGTTTTTTTCAAACTTGTCGTAGTCTTCCGAGTCATAGTCGTCTTTGCTAACGTCTGGATACCACGTCGATTCGACTGCAGCACACTGCATGGCCAGACAGTGCAGCATGCCCTTGTAATAGAGTTTCCCGTCATTCTTCTTATTACTTTTCCTGTCGCCACGATCACCATCATGATTGTCGTTGTCGTTGTTATGATGATCCATCTTCATTAATACTTCCAGATACTTGCGAAAGTCATTGCCATGGTCGAATCGGATCCGTCCTCTGTTGTGCTCCAGACGCCCGTCAAAGACTCGCCTACCCTTTGTAATATTGGCGGTTGCAATCAGTCCCAATCCTTTGTGTCCAATAAAATCTACCTTGTACGGTACTTGCAGCGCGCCCTGCGAAGGAAGCCTTGACCATGTGCTGTTGGTGTAACGCAAGTGGCGCTTCGTTTCTTGTAGCACTGCGTTAGATGTTGGAATATGGTTTTCGTACAGTTGGTACATGGCATTCCAAATAGCTGTGTGATTGGTAGGTCGTTCGGCTGACTTAAAATAGTCTTTGCATTGATAGTATTGGCGCATCTTCTTGAAGGATAAATGCTGTGTAGCAGCAGACATTGATGTTGGTGCGACAGTGGGTGAAACTGTTGCTGCTCTGTTGTCGCTGCTCCCGCTGCTACTGATGCTCTCTAATTTTACGGTTACAGAAGCAGTGGCGAACGATTTTGGATTCCAGGTACGGAGTTGCTGCTGCTGCAATCGTTCTCGTGAACTTTTGTTCTCGAGAATCACCCTAGGATCTGTAAATGCCGTTTTGGTTTTGGTGATAGGAGCTTTCGTGGCCAAGTCTAACAGAAGTGATCTTGGGGTGTACACTATTCCAGCAGGCTCTTGATGATCCGTGAATGTGAGCATAAGGAAGGTTGCTATCATCAACATCACCACCACCATCACAGTGCCTGTACCCATCAATAATAAAGCCAGGTTCGTGGGCCTTCTTGAAGCAAGACCAACTGATGGCCACTTTGATATGTTCTTTGGTGGTGAAATGGAATGGCTGTTGATAAGCATCGTTAGCGTATCGTTTTTTGGACCTTTGTGAGTTTTTCTCAGTGCAGGTGAGTTGTGTTCGCAAAGGTGAGTTACGTGTGCAGTAGTGTTTGTAATAATCTGGTACTGCTAGTACCAGCTACTACTAATATGTGCATTACTTCTTTTTTGCATGCTTTCGTAAATACTTTCATGTAGTCTAGTACTCATTATTTAATATCTACTGGTATTTCTTTTTCGCATACCGTTTTTTAGGAACCGTTTTGCACGATTGAAAGGACTCAAACTTTTCAAATCGCGTTTTTCCACGTGCTCATCGTGATCATTCTGAGGTGTACCTGGTATATTCATTCCCCTTTTCCCTATGGTAAAAAAAAAATAAGTACCGTAAATCAAACTACCTATTCCATCAAACAGACAATCCGAATTTTTATTTGTTAGCAAGACTTTACCAACTCAGCATCAGGTAAAGGCACAGACAAAAATACAAAAGATTTCTTAACTCCAGAAAAAGACTTCCAAACTCTAATAACTATAAGCAAACATTTTCAACTGTTCATTTGGTAAGCCTAGCATCTAGTTTACCGGGATCATCATGCCTTCTTCTGGGCAGGTTCACCTAGTTGTCCTGCCTATTCAATTTGCCTCGGTTGGTGACATGCTGTACCTTACCGTTTACTGCCTTTTGTAGATAGCTGATCCTGTCTTTATTATTGTATGTGATACCACTGTTGCGATCAACTATGTGTGGCCCCTGTGTGCATGTCATTGTCGTGATCCTTACACGAGATTTCTTTTGAGTAAAATACTACAGTACGTACCTGTTGGTTCTACTACTAGCTACTCTAGTAGTAGTAGCTAGTTGAGGTGGTGTCCTCCTGATCAGCTCAATGAAAAGCCCGGGTGGACAGATGTTTGAGACTGCTTCAGGAACACCTCAGTCCACGCACCTATTTACACTGACACACACACACACACATCACCATCATAACCTTTACAGCGCCCCTCTTTCGAATTCACCACGGCTTCTTCAGTGAAGCTCCCACACAACCTAACAGAGTGGTAGTAAGCTCCAGCATGAAGCATACTTATAAATAATTACCCTCTACAGTAGTTACTACGAGTAATAAACAAACAGAAAGAAATTGTGCAACTTATCATTTGAACGCATTCAATCAAAAGAAGGCAATCAACAAAAAATGAGTCCTCAAGAAAAACAACAAGACGTAGAAGTTACATATCAACAACATCAAGATAAGATCATGTCAGAACAACCCAACACGACTACCGCTGGTACAAGAAATCCGTCAACACCAGCACCATCAGCACCATCAGAACCAAAATCATCAGAGAAAAGTTCACAAGATAACGATGACAACGAAAAGCCCTCGTTTTTGTCCTACTATTGGCAACGAATTGTATCATTTTATTGGTCGAATGAATTTTTAATACTCATTATTCTTGCCATTTTATTGGCAAGGGCTTATCCACCATTAGGTGCGACCTACTTGGCACCCGACATCACCGCAACGTGGATGGCTGTCATTTTTATTTTTGGTACGTCACAATAAAGGGTGACTAAATAGTAGACAAATTCTCTTTTTTTTTCTCCCTCCTCTGCCCTTCCTTCCATCTCACCGTAATCATATTATTATCAACACACCATGCTTTTTTTTGTAAACCTCTTTTTCTCATGATCCACCCTCACAACAACAACAACAACAACAACCAAAAAGTCATGGCTGGATTGGGACTAAAGACGGAAGAATTATCCAAAGCGTTTCAACAAGTAAAATTTAATTTGTTTGTTCAAAGTTTTAATTTTGGGGTTGTGAGTGCGACAATTTTTGGAATCAGTCGACTGTTCATCGAATGGAGTGTTATTGATCGGCCCTTGGCAGATGGGATGGTAATTTGTGCTTCATTGCCACTTACAATCAATATGTGTTGTGTACTGACCAAATCTGCTGGTGGTGATGAAGCATCCGCTATTTTTAATGCCGCTTTTGGAAATATGGTAGGCGTATTCCTAAGTCCAGTCCTCATTTTGGCATATCTTGGTGTGGAGAACGACGACTATGCACTGTCCTCCGTGTTTTATAAGCTACTCTTGAGAGTCGTACTGCCGGTGCTGGTGGGACAATTGTTACAAAAATTCTCCAAAACGGTTGTGGCCTTTGTCAAAAAGTACAAACCCAAATTCAAATCATTGCAACAATACGCACTGGTGTTTATTGTATACACTGTCTTTTGCGAGACATTTGATTCCGATGCACAATCCAATGTGGGTGATATTTTTATCATGATTGCTTTTCAATTCGTTTTCCTGGTAACGTTCATGGTAACGGCGTGGCTGTCGTTGGGCCTGTTGTTCAAATCACAACCGGAATTACGAGTCATGGGATTGTTCGGTTGTACCCACAAAACCGTGGCTGTAGGAGTGCCCCTGATTAATGCCATTTACGAAGAATCACCCTACTTGGCACAGTACACACTACCGCTATTGATTTGGCATCCCATGCAACTAATCTTGGGATCCTTGTTGGTTCCCCGGCTTGTGGCCTTTGTGGAACGAGAACACGAACGATTGGGTATCGTTAAAGATGATGACGACGAAGACAACGCAAAAATTAATGACGATAATAGGAAAGCTGACGCTGCGCAAGCAGTGGACGAAGAACTGGCACAAGAAACACAAGAGCGACAACCGACACGTTGTGATAAAGTATCAGTATCAGCCAGTATCATGACGGGAGAAATGCCGGCAATGGAAACGAATTAAGCAACACAGTGGCATCCACCATATTGTACTTATAACACTGCAATGCAGAACACGGAACGCAAGCTAACAACAGCGCACTGCTCGCAATATTTTTATATTATTTATTTATGCATTTTGCTTGCCACAAACAATTCTTCCTCTCAACAGCATAAAACAACTTGCGGAAAGAAAAGTGAAGCTCTATCAGCCTCAAGATGAGGAGGCAAAAGAGGAGGCAAGTCCACATATTGGAGGCTATCATCTTAAATTTGCTAAAAAAAAACTACAATAACGGCAATGGGCTCGTGGGGAATTTAACTAAAAAATGACATGGAAGTTGCTCTTTCCAATGGCTCGAATCGAGGACAAAGTCTCCCTTCGAGGCGTTTACCAGATTCATGTACAAGGATGCAGTTGTCGAAGAATGGGTGACCCAAGAATTCATTATTTCTTTAATGCCTCGTCCATGTCAGTGGCAACTTTCAGGTGACCTGCCTTGTAGTCCGAGTACAACATCATGTCCACAACTCGAGAAGCAAGCACTTGACGAGACTCAAATACGATACTATCTTGCTCTGCTCGGAGTCGAATTCTCAGGTTGATGAAACGGATCCTGTCAAAAATCAATCTCGTGAAACTTGAAGCGTCGAGTAAAATAATTGGTTCTTCCAGGTTCTAATTGCGCCTGTGCAAAACTTATGTGAATGATACTCGGAGTACCCAGTAATAAGTTCCCAGTGATGATAAGGGGGCACTTGTTTAAACGTACCTGTTACCAGTTACCACTCTGAATGGTACCACAGTAAGTTGTGAGTAGTAACCAGTACCAGCAGTTGTCTAGAGAACCAAAAAAATCTACTACAGTAATGACTGAATTCCGCTTCCTGATTAATGTCCATCCTGGTAAGATGACTTCTACAGTATGCTACCATACCTGGTAATCGAGTACCTGTAGCTACTACTAGCTAGTCTAGTAGTTCTTGCTATGGTAGCTACTACCTGGTACGTATTACCCCTGGTACTAATAATTACGGAAACGTGCATGTTCGTGACCTTGCTTGGTTTTCGCAGCACTCGGAGTAGTACTACTAGTACAATTGAAATTTGAAAAAGTATTAATACAAAAGATGTGGTCATAAAATTTTCAAAAGAACAAATTAATTCTTTATAGATTAAAATTCCAACATGTTGTTGTTATTGTCTCTTCTTTTTTCCCTTCCATCGTCAGTCCATGGTCATGGTTACATGTACCAACCAGTATCTCGAAACTGGTACACCCATACCGATGGACTGTCCTGGGGAAGCTCCGACGGTCTTCCCTTTGCGGAATATTGTCCTCACTGCCTCAACCGAAACCGAGGAGTCTGCGGTGTTTCTGAAACTGACGTTGACTACGATGATTGGCGAGATTCCAATGGAAACGCCATGCCGTTCCTTCAGCTCGAAACCTACCAACGAGGAGACGTGATCGACGTCCTTACGCATCTTACGGCACACCATGGCGGTCACATGGAACTTCGAGGCTGCCCCGACGGTGCAGCTTCGACGCAAGCCTGTTTTGATGCGCACGTTTTCGAATTTGTAGAGGACAGTACGAACTATCGTATGCCTAAGGATCCTGCTCATCCAGAGCGTGGATATTACGGCGGTGGCGCTTCACTTGGCAACGGGCAGGACTTTGCCATGAAATTCAAGATCCCAGATAATCTCGTTGGCGAAGAGGTTCTCTTGCAATGGCTCTACGTGACAGCTAATTCATGCCTCCCTGATGGATACACCGAATATTTCAACGGTGCCAATGAATTCGGCCAGCAGCTCGATGCGTCCTACTGGGGTGCTGGATTGGTACCCTGCAAGGCTTGGGGCGCCCAATTCATGCCACTTGCACCCGAGGGTACAGGTTCTGGAGCATTTGAGCAGTTTGTAAGTATTTTTCTACTATATTTATGCATTGTCGTTGTTCTTGTTCTTGCAACACATTGGATCTCATTGACTGGGCCCTGTCAACTACTATCCGTCACAGGTCAACTGTGCCGAGGTCTCGATTGTCGACGGATCAGGCCCTAATCCGACTGATCCTCCTGTTCCGCCACCAACAAATGCCCCTGCAACTCCTTCCCCAATTGCTACTAGCCTTCGCCCTACTGTTGCTCCAACTGTTTCTGTCGTTCCTCCACCCACTCAAGCACCCGTGACGAGCAAGCCTAGCAATCGTCCCACAACACCAGTGCCCACAAAACTCCCAACTCCGGTTCCACCCAGCACTACAACGGATGCCCCAGTAGGAGGAAGCTTTTGCTGTTCGCACAACATGCGCGATTGTAATGCTGCCGAATGGTGCTCATTGTCGCAAGGTAATTGTGAAGGCAGCTGTGACGCAACGTGGATTGCCCAAGGTTGTCAGGGAGCTGCAGTCTATGAACAATGCAACAGAGACGCCGATTGCTGCGGTCCTGCCACTACTTGTCAAGGCAACGAATGGTACAAGCAGTGTCAGAAATAAAATAAAATAAAAAATAGCAATAAGACATTGTTTGAGCCTGAGTTTCCTATCAAGAACGGTGTATGAATCGATGTATGTAACAAGCAGCGTCAATAATGAAAAAGAGCTCTTATTTCATAGCGATCAAGATTTTCCTGAGCGGGTGTTCCTTTCAAGAAAGCTATGACATAGGAGACTTTTTAAGCATTGAACTAATTTTATTTAGCTTCCTGATCAAGTTGCTCCTTTAATGTTCTAGATAGCTAGCATGAGAAGTACTAGCTGAGTGTAAATACCACTTCGTTGTTTTGGGGGCAGCAGAGATTCGAAAAAAAGCTAATAAAAACGTTCGTATTCGTGTTGGGGGTGCTGGCTGCTGCTGATTCCTTTTTCCATGCCGACGATAAATGTTGGTGATTTCGTTGAACAGAATGCAAAAATAAACATGGTCCTCCAATATACTCAAGCAGAATGTTTGTTACCCCTCACTTACAAATATATCTATTGTTTATTCTATTTTCCAAATCGTGGCCTGACTGTACATGATGCGATCTTTTTTTATAGGTAGGGCAGGCAGAGTAGCATGCAACTATAATTATTTTCAAACTTTACAATCAACGGTATCATGTATCATCCTCCTCCCGGCAAATACAATTCTCCATTCATGTACAATCGAAAGGTTTCGTAAGCATACAGACCACCAAAGCCAGTGATGGCCAATAGAGTAAACACAGGAATGAATAAATCTCGTTGTTCTCTTCCAACTACTACTGGTTTTGTCTGCTTGGAAGAAGGCAAAAAAGACGACGAAGACGATGAGGAGGAGACTTCTTGACGTCGTTGCTGGTTGATGTCGTGGTCTTGTAAGGATTGAAGAATTGCCTTGTCGTCTGTTGTAGTAGTGGATGATGACACAGAAGAAGAACCCCATCCATCATCGTCATCTAACAGGTTGTTGTCATTATTTTCCAGGAGAAGAGTAGTTGTAATTTGTTTTCTTCGAGTGCTTGCGATGACTCTACCGGTGGGGGAAAGTTTCGATAAAGATACAGTAATACCAGTTGTCGTCGTGCTGGAGTAGTAATGACGATTTGCCGGTAGTACCACAAAAGGTTCTATCACCTCCACAAGGTTGAAAACAAACAATACCTGAGATAATGATGTGACTGTAACTGTGACTATTGCTATTGCTACTCCTACTGCTGCACGCAACATTCTCATAGTATGACCTCTTCTTCTCATGTCGTGTAGTTATTGTGTTATTATAATAAATATGTTGTCGTAGTCACTCTGTAGTTCCTATCGTAGCAGACGCATATAGTAGACAGTTAACACGCCGTCCTATATGCAAGTTGTTATGGTATTCTGATGCTTCTGAACAACAAACATATGCTCAGCATTACTCTATTATTATTATTATTATTAGTTGGTGTGTCCTTGAGTTTCAATTACTACGGTAAGTTGTTGGATTGGATCTCAAGTAGCAGCAAGTGTGCGTGCGTGAAGCTTTATTGCGGGACCCGGCTCGTGATCAACTTGGTATCTTTTTTTTTTCCAACTCATAATAATATCTTTGCAATAATAAAAACACGATGCACTGACGATGGCCAATGACAACAGGGACAGCTGCTTGTATACATTATTCTCTTTTCCTCAAAATAAATAATAGAGCACTTTAAAAAGAGTCAAATAGAAATTAATTTGTTGGTAGTCAACAATCATACACTTGCAGTATATTATTTATTATTACGATGAAATATATGTCTTCTCTCCGAGCCCTTGCGGCAGCCTTTCTTCTTGTTGTTATTGTTGTTATTGTTGTTGATGTTGAACCTGTGAGTGCCTATTCTGCCATTCCTCCAAACAAGATGAGTCACAATACCATTCCAATGATCACAACGACGACTAACAGTCCGACCAGCCAAACCATTGTTCATCGTCGCGAATTTATGAACAAAGCAACTCTCGTGGGTCCGACAATGCTGCTCTTGTCTGAACTGTTTTCAGCACTTCCAGCTCCAGCTCATGCTGCTACAACAACACCAACAACACCAACGGAAGTATTGAATGATGTGAAACACGGCTTTCGTATGAATGTACCATCTCAGTGGACCAAACAAACACAAGAATTACCAGATCGTCGTTGTATTGTCATTTGGACGGATCCGAACGATCCCAAAACGGCATTATTTATTGCCTACACACCCGTCCGGGATGATTTTACCAGTCTATCGAGTTTCGGTTCGGTCGATGTTGTAGCATCGCAAACGATACTACCCAAAGGTGAACTGGCAGGTAATGTGGGCGTTAAAGCCAAGATGCTCACAGCTCAATCGATGAAAAATGCTTACATTTTTGATTACGTACAAGAAATTGAAAATGTACAACCTGAGACACACTTTCGAACCATCTTTACACTGCAACAGGGAGCAACGGGTGGTGCTGGTGCTGTACTGGTAACTATTACGTTGCAAACGCCGGAAGCAAATTACGAAAAAGTCAAACCATTGTTTGATGATATCATTAATAGTTACGGTAAAGCCACCAACACGAACTAACAGTGATCGTGTCGGTGGCAGTGGTGGTAGTGGAAATATTCAGCATAAAAGCAATACCTGGTAAGCACCACGTGAAACAAAAAGCTGCAATTTCCAAAAAAAATTGGGGTGTGTGTGAAGTGGAGGTGGTGGCGTTGTTGGTGGTAGTGGTGGTGGTGGCGATGACAGGACAGGAACAGCAATTACAAAAACCAACGTCGTAATAATATGTTAATATGGTACCACATACCACTTCTTTTTATCTAGCTACCGTAGCTAACGTAACTGTCTACTTTAGCTAACGTAACTAGCTTCCACCCACGCTTTAAGAGTTCTCTTGGGTACCACGTAACTGCTGCAAAATACAAGTACCCAGTACGTACTACTAGTACAGCAACTATCTTTTTAGTGAGAATACAATCTTGGAAGTGCAAAAGTTTACGAGTACTCCATAACACTTTTTAAAATTTTTGTTATTGCAGTACCAGGTACTGCTCTAGTACTAGTAGCTACTTGGTACCTGGTACTACTAGCTAGCTAGTACTGGTAAGTACCTGGTACCTGGTAGAAAACACCTGAGCGACGACAAAAAGACCCCTTGACCGACGACAAAAAGACCCCTGAGCGACGATGAAAAAGACCCCCCTGAGTGACGAAAAAGAAACAGAGTAGTCTACTGTAGCTAGCTACTGTGCTGCTTGTGCCATCGAGATATTTCTTGGATGATAACTAAGTATTATGTGCGTCTAAGGCTCTGCATTTACTACTCCGCCGTACCGTACTCTTACCAGGTACCACTTAGACTACCAGGTACCGGTACCATGGTACCATGGTACAGTGGTACGATGACATCACAGCATAGAGGACTAGTAGTAGACTACGTAGCTACTAGTCTACTAGCTAGAGCTAGTTTAGTACCATAGACAAAAAATAATGCGTTTTTTTATTTAAATACAATAAAATAATATTCCAATATGCCTAAATAACGTAAAAGTGGATTTTTGAATAGAGTACCGTAGTCAATTTGATGGAAAGAGAAAATTACCAGATAGTCATCTGGTGGTAGTGCCTACCTCTCCTGTGCAGCGTCAGAAGCAGCAGCACACGCAGCAACAAGCACTTTAATTTTTTTAGTTGCTGCCTTCCTCGTGAAACAAGACCATCATCATTATCATATACTCCGTATTATTACGGCACTACGTAAATACTCAATGTTGTATTGTTATCATTATTCTTATTATTAGACCATACAAACATCCTATTTTATTATAAAGAGATTTTATAAAAAGAGCATCAACAGCGCATAATAATATTATAACGTATAAGAAATAAGAATGACACAAACCAGCAGCCACACTCCTTCGACAGCACCAGCACCAGCACCAGCACCAGCACCAGTACCAACCACTGCGGCTGCTGTTGCTGTCGGTGGTGCAACTGTTGTTCCAACGAAAGCTACATCATTCTCCTCCTATTCCTCCTCCTCCTCCTCCTCGCAACAACAGCAACAGCAACAACAACAAAAACAACAACAGGTAGATAATTCTTGCAGCTCGTGTGTAAAATTGGTACACTCTATTTTGCAAGATGTTCATTCCAGACCACGACAAGTTTTAGAAGCTCTCGTAGGAGGACCGGCTACAAACAGTACTACTACTAACATCAGTAGTAGTAGCAGTAGTAATAGTAGTAGTAGTGATACTGGTCCTACTTTTCAAGTCGTACCAGCTATGGATGGTGTTTACGTGAAAATGCGTATTCCTGAAATACCGACCATTGAAATGAAAACATGGCGTCATATTGAACCACCACCACCACCACCACCAGAAGTAGAAGCAGTATTACTAGAGAATGATCCTTTTGATAATGATAACAATCGTACAAGACGATCCTTGTTCTTTTCCAATAACAACAGCAATAACAATGATACCAAAAACAAAAAACCATTGGCAACATCCGTATCTCATCAGCATTCGTTTTTGACATCTGATCCAGATTTGTCAAAAATAGACACAGCAGTGGCACAGCAGCAACAACAACAACAACAATCTACTTCCAACAGTACTACTACAACGAGTACGAAATTCATTACCAAAATTATTAAAATTGAATGTCGTCCGTGTGATACGACAGGTCCAGAACAGGGAGCACGAGCCTTGATTATGGGTCCGGATCCGCTCAGTATTGTGGCCTGTACGAATCGATTGGAACGGAATAATCGACAAGAAATGAACGAAATATTGACACACGAATTATTGCACGCCTATGATGTATCAAAATTACGATTGGAATTTAGAGATTGCGAATCGGCTGCCTACAGTGAAGTCCGAGCAGCACGAGAAGCCGAATGTTACGTCCCGACCAACACAAACACATCATCGACATCGACATCATCATCAGCATCGAATAAAGCACGTCGATTCTTATTACAAAGTCCCAAGTTTTTGACAGATTTTTGTATCAAACAAAAAGCTATTGCCGCAACACAAAATGTATTTCCAACACAAGGACGGACCTGTGTTACAAAGGTGATGAATGCTGCCATGGCGGATCCGAGACCTTTTTCAAGTGCAGATTTGTTACAATGGAAAATACGGTTACAACAACAACAACAACAACAACAAGCAGAAAACAACAATAACAACAACAACAACCAAAATGACTTTACGAACGACGGCAAGTAGGATAGTAGAATAGCGAAAATTGAAGAAAAAAAAAAAACCCACTATTTGTATGCATGTAGACAGACAACAAGAAATACTACTCGTCTCTTTTATGATTCGAATATAGCATTTTTTTCTTGTCGCACCTGTATACGTTATTATTTTTTCGTGTTTTATTTCTTCTCTGTCATGGTATGGTATGGCAAACATTTTGTCCACCATGACAAAGTAGCAGCCATCTCTGTAACGATGATGGACGGTAGGCTTCTATGACTACTACGAGTAGACTCCAGCAGAAGCAACCCAGCAAATCGGACATGGTACTGACCCAAAATATTCGTCTACGTCATCATCAATTGTTATTTATATATATATATGGTGTTTTCTCTAATCTGTTATAAAATTGCTTATAAAGACGTTCTGGGCTCACACAAGAATGTCGTCGTCAACGCAGGCTTCCTTTCGTTTCCTTTCGTTGTCAGCGCTCATATAATAAAAGGTAAATCATATATATTTCTCCGTATTTATTTATGCAATTTCCACGTAATGCGCTTTTGTGTGACAGTAGTGACGATAACGTCTCCATCCAAAAAAGGACAAAATGACAAACGTTGGAATCAATAATTGACCACCCAAGCCAATCCAAAAATGCCTGTTATTACCACTACCATGATCAAACGCAGGAGAACGATGGTTGTTTGGTGTCGTTGTTGATGTTGTGGGCTCTGATGGAACGATGATATCCGATTCATTCACCAACGATCCTCGCCAGTAAACAGGATCGATCCAGGGATAGGGATGAATGATCGCCTTGGTTTCTATTGTGTCATGCAGAATATCCATACAGGTCCCGTACACATCTTGACTGGGACGACTGGGACTCACAATTTCGGGAAACCATCCTTCTTTGACACCACGCACTAAAAGAAGAAGAAAAAAATTTAACACACACACAAGAGAGAAAAATGGATTTTTGGGTGAGAGAACCAGCAATTATCAACTTGTACAGTGAAGAGTGTACCAATCTCTCGTTTTAATTCCAAAACAAAGACTTACAAAAGTCCCATTCAATGTAGGCTCCTCCTTCTGTTTTGAAGTTCCAGTAGAACCATCCGTAAGCCAAACCTTGGACGTCGGCAGCTTCGAATGTAACAAGTTGTGCCTCAATAAATTTGGTCAAGAACGATTTGCGTTCGTCCGACAGTTGACGATCCATCAGGGGAGCAGTACCGTGTTCGTGAATGCCCTTCATTATTACCTTGAGTACTTCTCCGGGCATGGCATCAAAGGCACCCGTAAATTCAGTCACAATACGCTTGGTACCATCGACAATGGGCACGGTGTTTGCGGGCGTGTCTGCGTAGCAACAGTCCAGGACATTTTCACCCTCGTCGGGATGGCACACGTGCTCAACGTGTTCTTGTGGCGAAAATGTGCGAACTGTGGGTGCAAAGATATTGTAATAGTGACTGTCCAAAAAGGTATTATTGAAAAAGTGCGGATTCCTCCCAAAGATCCCATCATTGAACAGGCTGGCCTGAAATAGATCCGACATGAATATATGAATTTCATCGCCGAGCATGCGACGAATAATGGTAATTCCGTCCTCCAAAAACTTGCGATAGACATGCTTGTTACAATCGCCGAACGGTTCATTGAGCAATCCAAATCCTGTCACGACATCCAGCACGTCCGCTTCCTTGAGAGCCACGGAAACTTCCAAGAGCACATCGAGACTTCGTTGGACGTTGTGAGGATCGTCGACCCACCCACCGCAGGTTTTGACCGTGTTTTGAACACCCGAGTTGTCGAATCCATTTTGGGAACCGGGTGCCGTGTGGATGTTAGGCCACAGTTCCAGTCCTCCAATTTCTCGGACCCAGTCACACAATCTCAAAAAGTACCTCCATCGATCGGCCTGGATCCAGGGTTCGTTGTCGTGAATGTCTCCCATAATCCAGTGCGGCAGAGGTACCCGCAAGTGGGTAATGCCTGCCGCCTTGATATCCAAAAGATCTTGTTTGGTCAAGAAGTGTTCAAAATGAGAATTAAACCAGGCGGCACCAGCCTCGGGATGGTCTTGAAAGGCCAGACCCAGGTGCCACTCGTCCAATGGATAATCCAGATAGCCAAAGACATTTTTGGATAAGACGGGTTTACAAAACGTCTGATTGTGCTTGCTTGTGGCAATAGTATTATTGTTATTGGGTTGAGTATTGTGAGTGGTCAAATTAGTGGTAATATCCGAGGAAAGCTCATTGACTTCATCACCTTCGATAGCATACATATCTTCTAGCTCAGCAGTTTCCTTTTGACTGGTATCTTTGCTGCCGGGCTTGGTAACATTTAATGTACACAAATGATAGGTGGGATCATCTTTGGGAGGAGCATCAATTTGACCAGGATACCAACACTGCGTTTCTTCGGACAGGTGACAATCTGTAATGGCAAAGGTGTAGGGAGTAATGTACCGTTCGAGCATTAACCATCCACCAAGGTTAACACCACGAATAAATTTATGAGCGTGGTCGGTTTGATCCAAGTGAGGAAACGAAGGATCGACGGGCTTTACGTCATTTCCATCTTTATGGTGATTGTTGGCGTAGGTTTCAGCCGCTGATGCTTTCTTGGGGGACATTGTGTGTTTTCAGTGTTCTTGTTGCTTTTTGTTGTGTTTTGTGTTCTTGTTGGTTGGTTTTGAAAGGAAGGTGGGCAAGTTTTGTGCTGAAGAAAGGAAAAAGAATGCAAAAATAAGATGGATCTGCGAGAGGTTACCTGAAAAAACAATTCTCGAAAAACTATTATTCTTGAATCTTTTACGTATTTTACAGTAGTAATTATTAGACTAGCTACCCTGGTAGTACGTAGACTAGCTAGAGTACTTATTAGTGTGTAATCGATTTTTCGATACGTCTCCTTTTTTCTCTTTCTCATTTTGGCAGTTCTTGTGCTATTCGTGCGTTGGCCCTTGCTATTAGTACGCTAGCAGTCGTACTACTAAAAAATTTACCAATGAAATTCATCGAAAATCGGAGTGTTTCCAGGCAAACTATTGACTCTCAGACGTGGCACTACAAAAAGACTACTCGTACGTGGAGATTTGTTGCCTGCGTCAAACCCTACTAAGTTCTACAGTTCTTCCAGTACAACTTTATCACCTCCCTACCGGCCGGTAGACTTTTAGTAGCAGCACTCTATGATTGCCATAATTTTTTTCATTACAGCAAGGATGCTGCTTGGTTGTGCTGCAGGTTTTCGTTGCTCGATTTGCCTACCAATTGATCTAAAGAGGTACGAGTAATTGTTGTTCAGAAGCAATTTTCCACGATCGTCCATTGTAGGAGTACGAATGCTTGATGATAATAAAAAAGCGATTACTTGGATTTTTATGTCATTCAATGCAATACGAACAACAGAATTAGCGCTAACAAAGATACACAGAGGCATTGATAACCGGTATGATTGTAGATTATGGCCGTGTAGTTCTGAATGATACTATATTCCGCATTCAGTTTTCTTTCCCAGCACTACTAGTACACTGCATCATACGCTCCGCTGCTTTCGGTATAATTATTGTATTTCTTTCCTGTTGTATGGAAATATGCCCTAACGGGAAAATTTTAGACACGTTTCCATCCATCACTGCACTCACCGCTACTGTCGTCGATTGTGGTGCACAATCTCATAATGACAGTCAAAAACGTGAATGGTCTTGTTAGTAGACATCGTCCATTTTTGGGTCCACTTGGGATTTGCCGATTGTAGTGTATGGTGTTTCGTCAAGGTGCGATTGTCACAATCTTCTCTGGCAAGGATATCAAAAAGTTGAGCTGGATCCGTAACGTTATCCATGTTCACAAGTTCGTACAACCTGGAATCCATGTCACGATTACCAAATATATCTTCACCCGTATCCTTAGTAGTAGCTTCGGGCTCGTCGTCCTTCCCAACTGATTTAAGGTCTCGATGTTTCCGTATTCTTCTAAAGGTCGGCTCCCATGTTGGTGCCCACGTCGGCGCCCACGCTGATCCTCCCCTACCAACATCTGATTCTCTCTCCTCACAGAATGATGAAGCAGCGCAAATATTACTACAGCACTGTTGATCAACTTGGCATCGCTGCGAAGCTTCACGACAATTGCTATCGTCGTTACCTTGTTCATCATCATCATCATCGCCACCTTCGTCGTCATTGTTGTTGTCTTGGGGAACTTCTACGACGTCCCCCGGAGTACAATCAAAACCGGAACTACGACCTGGGACGTTCCATGATTCGTCAACTAGGAATCTGGTGTCCGTTCTGGCCAATGCCAGTGCCAAATTATCTTCCAAGTACTGGACGTGTACTAAATTCCCAGAATTGGACAAGATTTCTCGAGGAGTCGGTTGTCCGAACAGGCCTCGGCGATCATTGACATATTGGAGTGGTTTATCTAGATTTGCACTGTAATGTTCCGCGGTATAATCCTGTTCTGATAACTGAGAATGCCCACGATAGTTTTGCCAAATAGCCCAAACGCGATCGATATTGGAACTGCAGGTAGTAGAGAAGTAAATGTAACAGCGTCATTTGAGTATACTGCTGCGGGATGAACTTACAAAAAGCATACTCGACTACACACACACACACACGCAGACAGAATCAGCAGGTCGCGTTTCTACGTTCTACGTACTGGTGCAACCAAAAGATGGGATCATCGGGACTGAAATCATCCAGCATAGAACCACCAATATGATTGTGCACGGCGGCGTGTGGCGATCCTTCAGTGGCGATCCAAATTTCTTCGAAATTGTCGGCATTGGTGATGCGACTAAGGAGCTCTACTTCTCTCGCCAAATCTACGGAGGGATTGAATTCACGTTGGACGCACCCACCGGATGCATGTGTTTCCCAGTCGGCTACAATGCCATTCACAACACATCCTCGCCGTCTCGTTCCAAAGGCGTTGGCCGTAAATACGGTTTCCACATAACTGTCGTCGTCCTCATCGTCTCGTTCCCAATTCCAGTATGGTACCGTTATGCAACTGGACGTGATGCGCTGGAGTTCGCGTTCAAAAATGGTCAGGTACCAACGATGCCACGGGAAAAAGGCATCGGTCCGATGGGCTAAATCACCCGTAGATGCATGAACACGAGTAATATCATCGTACAGTCCACTCTCTTTCATTGCAGTAACACCAACTAAAAATTCTTCCTTTTCTCGACAGCTCAATGATCTCCAAGGTCGACGACGACTGATGCCACAATCATTATTATTATTATTTTGGGCCAATGCGAGTGGAAGACAGCAACAGCAAGTTACAAATACTACTACTACTACTACTTTTGGTAGTGAGATAAGCATCATCATTGTTGATTTCCTTCTTTTCCTTCTCTTGGTGTTGTTATTGTAGATTGTGCTATTTTTGAAGATTTTTTAATGTTTGAGCTAGAAAAAATGCAGTGGAATACAAATAATGTGCAAATGATAGTACCTAGTACTCGTATTTTTCAGCCATGCATGAAGTCAAAACCCGTTTCACTCAGTAGTAGTGCTGGTATAATTTTCTGAACTTTAAACCATTATTAAGTGGACCTGGACCTACTACAAGAGAGAGACTAGTAGTACTGTAGTCTATCGTAGCTAATACCAGACCTAGTACCGGTAGTTCTTCCTTGTGCGTGTATGGCTGGCTGGTGAGGTGCGAGAATTTACAGTTCATGCTTTTTTTATTACTTAGTCTAGGTAAGCGTCCATCTTTGGTACTCTATTTAATAGTAGAACAAGATGAGAGGAGAGGAGGCTTTCAAAATTTCTTTGACCTTTCGACAGAAAATATTCAGAAGGTTTTCACCCATCAACGTCAATTTCTTCGCAGGGCGAATCCCTTGAGATCACATAGTGTACTTACTTGATACCAGTACCTGGTACCATACTGCAAAATTGTAGATTACTCGGGTACTGAGTAGTAAGACTCTATGTCAAGAGTCAAGAGATTCCGTAGATTCTTTTATTTATGACCAGTAATTACTACTCCGTCAATGGGATATTGTAAAGTACCACAGTGTGGTACCTGGTAGTTACTCCAGAACCTCTGTTTGACGACGAGACTACTACCGTACTACATCATACTAGTACATTCATGAATTGGGTAGACAACGGAGTTAAATGACTAGGTAATGATATAAATCCAGCATGAGCCTTCCTTAGTATTTCCAGAATAACGAACTACAAAAGACTACAGAAGACACTACAAAGCCTCCTCGCTCACATCCTTGCATGATCAGGTGCATTCAAATGTATCAATGTTACCTGCTTGTTTCTCCACTTGAGACCTTCATTTTGGACGGTGAAATTTGAGACGTGTCGTTTTATGTTTCCACTTCCATTTTGATTATTATTTTTCGTCAAGCGATCCAATTCTTGAAAAAATACGTGTCGTCCTCCTTCTCGTTCTCCACTATCATCATCTCCAACTATGATCCAAGCATTATGTTGTTCTACAGCGTCATACACACGCTGTGCCAACATGACAGCCAACTCTGAAGTGTACAACATGGCAGCAGCCACTACTAGCAGTTGTTGCTTACAACTGTTGGAAGAAGTTGTGGTGATTGGTTGCGTCGTTACGTTTCTGGAGGACAACGACACGGGCTGAGTCAAAGGAATGGGCAATGATTGCTTTGAAAACAAATCCATTTTAAGGGTTGTTAGAATACCCAATGTAGGTGTGGTTCGCTGCTGAATATCGATACCTTCTTTGTCATCCTTAACGGCCAGTCGTCTTTGTGTTGCCATCCATCCTTGTTGTGTCATGTTCAGCACTGTGTCGGATACGTCCAAGGCAACTACAGTTGCTCCTAAGGTTGCCGCCGCAATACTGCAGATACCACCACCGCAACCCAACTCCAAAACGTAATAGTCATGAAGACTCCTTTTAGTAGTGGCGCAATCGTTCTGATTTTTTGTTACATTACAACCCACCATGCTGTTCATGAATTGTGCAACAGCTAATGCACTGGGCCACAGTCTTGCACCATACGGATTCTTTGTTGCTTCGTTCATTGTGCTTTGTTCTTGCCACCATGTTCGATCTTCAATTTGATAGGCCACAATCGAAAGTGGTGATTTTGTAAAGATCGTGGGTTCCAAAGATATTGTGTGTTTCTTTAGCGCAGGTAAGGGAAGGTGGTAATTAGCTACATGAGATGCAGCATTACTTTTGCTTGTTCGTTTGGTGCTTTGGGGGGGAAATCTCCGATCGTTGTTGGTGTTCTTGGCCTTCAGTCGAACTGTGGGGGTTGCAAGAGGGGTAGCTTGTCTCGTACCAAAAGTGTATTGTTGCCGACTTCCAATATTACTATCCGGTGGTGCACAAAATGCACACACCCGACACGTGACCATTCCGAAAACTGATATTCCGGAAAGAATCAAAAGTCTCCTCTTCTTTCTGTCATGATACATGCCCACGGATTTCTTGGCGCGGAGACGCATAGCGAACAGAGATCAGAGATAGCAGCAGCAGCAAAAAAGTGTGTTGCTGCGCGCTGGCTGCTGACGTCTACTTTTCCTTCTATCGAAAGGCCGACACAACTTTCAAAAGAAGCTTTTATTTAGAGCTACTCTTTGGAACTCTGTAAGCTTTGATGAGCTGCTGCGTTAGCTGAAATCAGAAATCGGTACCTGGTATTTAAGTCTGTGTGGACTTCTGTTTTCTGTTGGAATGAAAAATCCGACTTCTTTGTGTGGTTTCGGCAAACCGCCAGGATTGATTCAACAAAATATCTTTTCAACTCTAACCCTTTTTAGATTATTGTGATCACAAGCGTCTGCACCTACTAGCTAGTAGGGTCTACTACTAGCTAGTAGTTTAGTACTAGTACTAGTACTACTACTAGTCTAGTAGTCTACTACTCGAGTAGCTAGCTAGCTAGTACTAGACTAGTAAACTAGCAGATCTATTACCACCATTTCCGAGATTTTTCTGTCTCGAGTTTTGGATAATGGAAACTCGAGAATATTTTCATTACATTTCTCTAAGTATTTCAGCCGTTAAATATTCACGGTGGTCAGTGCTAGTTACCAAATTCATGCTATTTTATTAATTAAAATAAAATGGCAAAGCAGTTTAAAGCTAGTATTTAGCAGGTAGCTGCTGAACCACTTTAATTTGATTCAAATAAACGTATTGGTCTAAAATATTATTCCAATAAAAAACGTATTCGTCTATTAGTGTATTAAAATAAAATGGTCGAGCCCTTTTAAGCTAGTATTTAACAGGTAGCTGCTGAACCCCTTTAATTTAATAATTCATTACTATTCGAATAAACGTATTCGTCTATTTGTGTATTCGTGTATTCGTGTATTCGTGTATTTGTGTATTAAAATAAAATGGTCAAGCCCTTTTAAGCTAGCATTTAACAGGTAGCTGCTGAACCCCTTTAATTTAATTCATTCGAATAAACGTTGTATTTATTC
>Ga0210036_1002193_pt1 | contig 21000 bp, 13 predicted proteins | sample CryGeymeta201515_FD_185469 | JGI IMG/M metagenome (GOLD analysis project Ga0210036, IMG submission 185469) | Groundwater microbial communities from Crystal Geyser aquifers in Utah, USA - Crystal Geyser metaG 2015-15 (SPAdes) (version 2) | ecosystem: Environmental > Aquatic > Deep subsurface >...
CCAACAAATGCTACTTCCAAAAACAACCCCGGGAATGTGTTTTTCCCTATCCCGGGGTAATTTTGCAATTCCCGGGGTAGGGATATCCCTCGATTGGTGACAACACATTACCCATTCTAAACAAGCGTAGCCTAGTAAAAAAAGTATCGACCGACGTTTATTGTATTGATTCCTGCTTCCATTCAGATCGTCTCATCAACAATTCACCATGACCGACAATGAAATCACCACCACTACCGCAACCACTAAAACTGACACCAGCATTGAGGTTTCCAGACCTGCGAAACCATCCAGCATGATGTTACCGAAAAGTTCTCTTTTGGACCGTGTCTCTACGTTCCTTCCTCAGCTTCAAGCTGCCAATAAAGGTTCGTTCATGTTCAACGATGTTTTTGTTCTGTGTGACATGCAGTTGTTTTATTTAGTGGAGCTATGGAATCTTTTGTGGAGCTGTCGACACGTTTTCGTGTACCTCAAGTCTCTGGGTCTCTGCCTACTACTGTATACTGTATCTGTCTAACTGGTACTTTAAATACTCTGTACTACTCTATTCGACTACGATTGCCACAGATCTGGAAAAAGTTTCCAACAAGGATGCCTTACGAGTGGATCTGGAAATGAAATTAGACAACAACGATGACAATCAAGGCGATGCTAATGATAGTGACAGTAGTGAAAATGATGAAAGTACTAGTAGCAAACAAGACGAAGAATTTTTTCTTCGAGAAACCAAAGCAGTAATGACAACGACAACAAAAGAGGAACAAAGAATATCCAATGGAAAGGATGATGCAAAGGAGGAGGAAGAAGATGATGATGAAAATGCAACAATACAACATCCTACCATTGAACTGAAGATTTCTCTGGGTGATTATGGCAGTGGCGGTGGTGTGATGGATTTGTTGGGAGGAGAACCTGCCGCAACGAACGAAGCAGAATTAGTACCCAATGACGACGACGATGACGACGACGATGACGATGATGATGATGATGATAATGATAACGTATTCGATAAGGACAATGGCAGCACTCGCAAGAATGCAGCGGAACAGTTGACATCCAATTTACTTTTGACTGGGAAACGAAAACGCGACCATGCAAGCGTGAACACAAAACCCAAGGGTCCACTGATTACAGAGCTATCGTAAAATTCTAGATGAATGTGGTTTTTCTGTCCTTTCGATGTCATTGCAAAATAAAATAAAACTAGAAAATCGCCATGATCTCCCCTTAAACGCAGCATAGTGCACCACAGTGAAGAAAGAGACAGCGTTGTAGATTCAAACTGTATTACATAAAGTAGAAAGTTAAATTAGGTTTGAACATTCATCTCTCGCAACAATACGGCAACACTGGTTGGAGGAATGATCCCAAGTTCCGTCACAATACCGCTGACGAATTGAGAGGGTGTCAAGTCGTACAATAGATTCAACAACCGTAGATTGTCCATGTCCAACCAATTTTGTAAGACATTGTCGCTGTTTTCTTGCACCACTGACACGGCGGATGGGTCCCCCAGTTCATTGCCCGTGATGCTTTCCAACTGGACGCGATTGGAAATTTTGTAGGATTCACAACAGCACAAGACAGGAATATGATGCATGTGCGCACTCAAGGCCACACAGGCCGTGCCGACGCGTCCCAACAACCCACCGTCGCTCATCAAGGCCGAAGCACCCAAGTAAACTTTGGTGACATCTCGCATCACATACGTCAAGGCATTCAACAGTACGTAGGTACAATCGATGTTGGCCGCCCTGAGTATTTGAAGCAATTGTTTGCCTTCCAAAAGGGGTCGAGAATCTACCACAATCACACGAAACGTTGAAACGTCCGATACTTCTGCCATGCGCAAAAAAATGGCCGCAATGGCTTCAGATTTCCCGTACGTCAAAAACACTTGGGGTTGCGCATTCTGATTGCTGCCGTTATTTTGGGGTTGCAATTGCAAGGCTGGTTGTTGGGCAATGGCTTCCTGTGCTAAATCGATGCGTTCGCGAATATAGGCTTCAATGGTATCTTGAATAATTTCTTTCATATCCGATGGTGCCATGTCTCGCTCCAAACTGGCCACTGCAGTTTTCAGGAACGTAAAGGCATTTCCCATGGCCACACAATGAGGACGACACGATGCTGTCCAGTATTGAAAGGACGGCTTCAAAATCCACAAATCAATTTGATGTCTCAGATCGGTGGTCATATTGCTATGGGGCAGCAGCGTTGGTGGTACAAAGTCCCCAATGACTTGATGAAAGACGCGCAGCATGGCACGACATCGGGCATTGCCTCCTCGAATATCCCCTCGGGCATACTGATATCCCAGTTTAATGACGGCAGGATGGAGCGGAAAAGGACCCGTATTGGCCGACGACGAAGAGGAGGAAGACGACGACGAAGTGGTACTCGTAGGTTTGGGCCATAACCGGGGACCCGTCTCCACAACACTCTTGGGATCTGAATAAATCATTGAATTTATGAAAAGAATTTTGAAAATAGAATAAAAGCAGGAACGCTTTGGATCAGCCGATGACCGATGACATGACATTTGACAAAAGGCAACACTTTTAAAATGAATTAAACATCGAGAGCGATGACAAGCTTCGCCACGCAACGCGACCAACCAACGCAGCATACATCTGTTTGTAACGTACCTCGATACGGTGGTAAGTGAGAAAATAAGGAAATGGTTTTCCGATCGTCCTTGCTTTTATCCGATTTGATCGTCGTCGGAGTACTAGTGATAGTAGTGGTTTCCGTTGCTGTCACCTCATCGGAAACTTTTACGGGAGGGGTAGCTACTGCAGATGGCTGTTGCTGCTGTTGTTTAGTAGGTCCATCCGTTTTATCTCCTCCAGCTTTTGCAGCTCGCTGTTGCTCTTGCAATGCACGACGTTCGGCTTTGGAAAGTTTGGGTTTCTTTTTTGGAATGACGAGACCCTCCGGAACTTTCTTGTCCTTTTTTTTCTTAGATTCATTGCTTTCAGCAGCAGCGGTTGGTGTGTCTTCTTTTTGTTCGGTCATGGTGATTGTACGGTAGACTTGTATTGTGCGTGCACTCAAGACAGCAAAATATTATACTCGAGTAATAATAATATTATGATAAGGATAAGATGCTGAGCTAAAAGATGTGTGGTGTAGTGGTGTTTGTGTGCGTGTGTGGGTGTGATTGTCTAAGCTCTGGATTGTACCTTGATGTTAAGAATATTGTTTACTTCCAATTTCAGACTATTAGGGTTGCGGCTACCCGTATTGTAATAGTGGCGACCTGGAAGAGGCGGTACTATGACAAGTATTTAATTAGGAGCATTTGGTCTTTATTTAGGAGCACTTGGTTTTCATTTTTTGGCAATTAGGAGCATTTCATTTCAATTAGGAGCATTTAGAGGAGAGTTGCAATTAGGAGCGTTTGTTTTTTAATTAAGAGCGTTTGATTTGGAATTAGGAGCATTTGTTTTGCCATTAGGAGCATTTAAAATTCGTTTTCTAGCTATTATCTCTTTGTAGTAGGAGCATTTTTTTTAATTATTAGGAGCATTTGATTTCCAATTAGGAGCGTTTGATATGGAAATAGGAGCATTTGTTTGGGTAATTAGGAGCATTTCCTTTTTAATTAGGAGCGTTTGTCAATTAGGAGCATTTCAGTACACCTTGAAAATCTCTTATTTAATAGGTGAGTGCAGAATAGTACTAGCTAGTAGATAGTACCGGCTCTTCCTGATTTTCAAAAAATACTTTCTCAACAGAGACATGGTAACTTGTAACTTGTATCACTTGCACAACTCCAAATAAATACACAGCTCTTTCATTTCTTGGCTTCTCGTGAGAACGTACAAAAAACCACCAAGATACGAGTAGTACAGAACATTGCTTAAGTCGTAGCTTCGATTCTTGGCTATTATCTGTTGATTTGTGATTTCATTTTCAAAAGAAAAAGAACATAATGTCCACTTCTGCTTCTGCACCCACGGAAAATACTGCTGCCGCCTCCTGTTGTACCTTCACCGAGCAAGTGGGTATGGACGAACAAGATTGGAAAGTAATTTCAAAATTAAAAGGAAATGAACACTGTATGGATTGTTACGCTCTCCATCCTAAATGGGCATGTGTGCGATTTGGAGTCTTAGTATGCACGAGATGTTGTGGAGCCCATCGGTAAGGTTGTTACTGCTGTATTTTTGGAAATATGTAGTTCAGTTCGTCTTCTAACGTTGTCGTTTTTTTTCCCTTCTGGCACGTCTATCTGCTTCGTAGTGCCTTAAGAAAGAACATGTCCCAAGTTCGATCGGTCACCATGGATTCCTGGACTCGACATCAAGTAGAACGAATGAAGGCAGGAGGGAACCAGTCGTTGCAAAATTGGTTGGAACGTGCTGGAATACATCTACAGTCGTCCATTGATGACAAATACGATACCACAGTTGCCATGCTGTACGCTCAAGAAATTTTACTAGCACGTATACAACAACAACAACAACAACAACAACAACAAGAAGGACCATCATCATCATCACCACCATCGTCATCGTCATCATTATCCATTTTTCCGGATATGACCTTGGAAGAAGCACAGCGACGATATTATGCCAAGCAACACAACGAACAGAACTGGTGGAGCTATCTATTTTCAACAATCAACAACCAACACCTGATGTCCCCGCCACCACAGGAAGACGACGACCCGTGGCATTGTCGTCCCTTGTCCGACTATCGACCAATTCTACAACGCATTCAAAACTACATTTTCAGCTCCGATGTTTACATGGTGGCTTACATAGTAAGCTTGGTGGGACTACCGGTATTTTTTTTCCTGTACGTGTATTCATAAATGAAGCTAGTAGGTAGGCAAGCGCTTCAGTCACGGTGACTTGTCAGCATAATTTTGCCGGGGAGGAGGGCAGGGAAGGCGGTATGTAAGGCCCTTGCCGTCATAGTATCTATTTTGTGTTCGAACACATTTCAGGGGTAATACGTGCACAGGTACGAGTATGAGAGATTCGTCAGAGTAAATTCCAAAAAAGGTGTACTCAAGTTTAGGAAACCATGGTTTGTTTCACAGAGTTAAAATGTTATTTTACTCTGCGAATGGAAGTCTATCTATCTACTAGGACTACTAAGACTAATGAACTAATACTACTAGTAGACCTGGGTAGTAGTAGAGAACACTATTATTTTTTATTTTTCTGCTCTAGCTAGAGTAGTACTAGCTAGCTAGTAGTACTAATAGTAGACTACTACTACTACTAGCTACTCTAGCTAGCTAGTAGACCCTACTACTACTAGCTAGTCTACTACAGTAGTAGTCTAATAGTAGTAGACGAATAGATCGTTGATTGGATTGCCCTCCACGCATTACCTTTCTTCCTCTTGGAAGTTACTCTAAGGGTAAAGTTCTCAAAATTTCTTGCTTGGACAAAATTACTTAACTGTACCTTTTTTCTTACGAAGAAGTCTTTCCATGCAAGGTAGAGAGTATTATTTATTATTTGCTCGCTCGTACCAGTAGACTACTACTTTTGGAGTAATTATCTATTGTTTTAATCAATAACAGTTTTTTACTGGAGGCTGCAGGCGTCTTCGGCCTACTTTAGAGCTACTACTAGCTAGTATTAGCTAGAGCAGAGTTAAGTGATTAGCCAGAGAGAAAAAGGAGGACGAATACACTTTACTGAACAGCCGAGCAGAGCCGAGCAGCTTAGCACTTTAGGAAAAGCACACACCTGAGACCTGAGACAGTTTTCTTTTTGGATTTTCACTTCAAATTCACGACTTTGATTTGCTAAGGCTAGCAACTGTACCTACATTCTACTGCAGATTGCAATATTATTTACAAAATGAAACGTCCAGCTCGGAGGAAACATGTCATTCGACATTCCATAAGTACAACAGCTCTGATAAAATTGTATTTCTTTTGCGTTTGCACAGCCATATTAGTGATCTGGGATCTCCGGCATGTCTCGGCTCAAGAAGAAGACGCAGAAGGAGATGATACGACAGGAGGTGTTGACATAATATCAGAAAATGCAGAAGAAATTGGAAACGAAACAGCGACGTCGACCCTGAATTTCAAACCATCGTTACGACCGTCCATATCACCTACAATCACTTCAGCTCCGTCCGATGAACCTTCACTTGTCCCTACTGTGAGTCAAGTGCCATCAGGTTTCCCTTCTGAGGCGCCTACGAAAAGTTCTCAGCCATCGTCGCAGCCCACCATTAGTTTCCAACCAACACTGTCCATGATCCCCAGTGATTCTCCCTCGAATATACCATCAGATGTACCCACGCTGTCATTAACACCTTCCTTGGATCCAACCATATCGAATCAACCGACCGCATCTTTCTCTCCTACCAATTTACCAAGTTTGGTTCCCTCTGACCCGCCTTCCACGGTGCCCACGGTATCGCTGGTCCCCAGTGACACACCCACCATTGCTCCCACGGGGAAACCCTCAAGTAGCCCGTCAGCTGTTCCATCGAGAAGACCAAGTTCCGCTCCTACTTACACTCCCATCTCTGCCACACGCGATGTGGGCATGTACGTGACGGGTCTGGTCAAACAATTCAACCAGGGATCGTCTGAAAGTCGGCAATTTCAAGAACTGGTTGATAGACACATACTCCATTATTGGTTAAACGCGACCAACGTGGGAACAATCGTGTATGAATCCAATACGACCTTCACTGTAATGGAACGTCCGGATGGAGACTGGGGACCACGTGTATTCAGCAGCAGCAATCCAGACGGAAACGATGAGCAGGATGACACTGCGGTGCGAATCTTTCTGAAAGAAAAAGACACTGGTAGCCCAACAGGTTTGCAAGAACAAGAGGCTCACATGAAGCCACGACAAATAGGAGACGACTCTGTTAATGCTCCTGATGGGCAGAACCAGACATTGCTTCCCGGAAATTTGAGTAATTTCTTCACGTTTGCCCCAACGATAGGGGGCAATGCGAACGTTTCTAGTGATACAGATGTGAATGTTACCTCTAGACCTACCATGAGCCCAACTATAACCACACGACCGTCCACATCGCCATCCGACATCCCTACAAATCATCCAACTTTCTCCTTAGCGCCATCAGTATCGCCAACTGTGACGGTTCCACCTTCATCGCAACCATCTGAACAGCCCAAGCTTGACACTTGGGTAATTTGGTACACACAAGTCATTTCGTATGGTGAGAAATTCGATATTAATGACACGAGAGCCAATAACGAAGATGACATTTTTAGGTTCCCATTTATCTACAACCAATTGCCCTTTACCAACGAATTGATCAGAATAACAGGAAATCAATTACCCATCTTTGTTGAAGAAGTAGAAACCCGAGATGGTTCAGCAGCTCCTTCCACGGAAGTCTCAGAACCACCATCGGTTGCTCCTTCCATGGCACCCTCGTTGGCCCCGACTCCAGAGGTACCGTCTGGTGGTGGAGATGACATTAGTACTACCGAGGTGATTGTGGCGGTGGTCGTTCCGGTTTTGATCGTATTGTTGATTGCCTTCGCTGGAATCATTTATGTGACAAGAATCGAACATGACTCTCCTGGCGGAAGTTTCGAAGGTGAAGTAATTCCTCTTCCAGCTGATCAGCAAGATCCGGGAACGCCACCTGGAGTGAAAGTAGATCAGACTCTGTCAGCTTTGCCGCCTTTAAGCGTAGGTGGAACTGAGCAGCAAGGAAATTTGTCCTGCACCCCGGTTCCCGTGCACTTTGGTACGAGAAATACTGGGGCGCTCATAGACCCTTCGGGGCAATTGACCGTTGATGGTTCGATGAGCCAACAAGAACCACCAGTGGCATTCAGACAAGAGCCAACCAGGGTATCATCAGGCAAGGCTAGTCAAAGTGGCAGTGATTCAATGTACCCCATGGATTTCGTGGCTTCGCCTCATCGAACGACAAGCAATGCGAGCTATATTTCAGATGTGTCTGCGGATAGCAGGAGAGCTCATACGTATTTTGGTGGTATCGGCTCCGGTACCTTTATCCCAACACTGGAATCTGTGCCATCGTACGTGTCGTTCTGTGATTGTTTGTTGTTGTTGTGGTTCCTTCTAATAGCTGGAGTACTTACACTTGACGTCTCTTCTTCTGCCGCCTGTTGCTGCAATAGGCCGGATAGGGGGGAATTGCACAGCCGAGAATCTTCTCGTTCGGATGCCTATATATTTACACCTTTTGGTCGCCCGGTATTTGATGGAATCCAGCGAGCCAATACGACTGACTCACGCGGGGAACAAAGCAGCAACCGCGGATTGCAGCGACCTCATACAACAGGTGAATTTCAAAGAGTATCCGATGAAGAGACTTCTTTCACTGGGGGCATGACAACACCGACTACGGACGCCCGAGGAGCTCAGATTCCCTCCATGGCCACAGAGCAAATGTCTGTGGCCACAGATGGTATTACTTCAGAGGATGAAGGTGACGGTTACAACAACAATGAAATGAGTGGATCAGCATTATCAGAGTACGAGAGTGATGCTGACGAGTATCCGCAAATGGGAGCTTTCTGCATGCAGGTACGGGATATAGACGACTAGTTCAAGGTAGCCTTTGGCGACATTGAATCTCTCGGGAGTAATTGGGGGGGGGAAGTAAGAAAACAGCATAAACGAGAGTTTCCCATAATTCTTTCTAGTCAGTTATCTCCCTAGTATCTGCGTGCTCGCCTCGCCTTTAAACGCCTGCCTTAACCTCAGTGCTTCTGCTTTGCTCATCAACTAGGCTATATCAATCCTTTGGTCTCACGATTGGTCAAGTGAGAAGCCCTGGCGGTGCGAATGGTTATGGCTTTACCCCCAGCTTGCTGCAATTCTCTCGACTGCTTTACAATTTTGTGCAAGACATCGAATCCGTCAAAGACCTTTCCAACACAAACATCATGCTTGCTGAACTCGGTGTTGTCTTGAAGATTGATAAATAGTTCCAAGCCTCCCACACCTTTACCACTGCCTTCTAGCGCGCTCGATTCCACCAATCCCACCGTCCATGCTTCATGCCGCTGTTGCGATCGTTCCACAAAGTCCAGCTTTGTCCCCGCCGTTTCTTCCCGCGTTGATGCCACATTCAGGACGCGATTGTTTTCCAAATGAACGACGGCTCCATCCCACAGGCGTTGCGAAATTTGTTCCAACCAAGTCCACGCGGCATGCGGGGTATCGTGCCACAACAGGACGGATATTTTGGAAAGTTCATTATCAACTTCTACTTCCAGGGTGACTTGAACGGGACCTTCTCCGAACTCGTGAACAATCGAACGTACGGCCGAGTGCTGAATCCGTGTTTGAAGTGTTCGTACCTCATGACTCAATTCCTCTTCCATTTGCAACAATTGTTGGGTCTGTTTCTGAATCAACGCCGAGTCAATGTGAGGGGAATTTCTACCAGACGAATATTTCCCGTCGCTGTTTTGTTGTTGCAAAAGACTGGGATCAAAATCTTGTAAGGATTCGTGCAATTGAATAGACTGTTGTTCGATTCTGTGTAAATGCAAAAAGACCATGGCTTCTTCGCTTTTAAAATCTTTCAATCGTTCGGCAATCAAATTGGCCTTGTGGTGAGAATCGTACAATAAAAACATGACCAATAATCCGACGGTCACTTGCAGAAAATGACCAATGTTCCAAGCACGGATATTGCTTAATGAATATCGCAGTTTGTGCAATAAAATCCAGTGCAGATTGCTCAAGGTGTGGAAAGAATTGGATCGACTGTTGCTGTGGGGACGATAGGGAGATTCTTCGAGAATGTTCGATCCGGAAGAGGCAGCTCTCGAGGGATGTCGATTGCGACTACCACTGAGGGTGCCGGTCATAACGTGACCGGCAGGCGAGGCTGGATAATCGGCTCGTCGCTGTCGCAAGAGCTGACTGCCACCGCCACCACCACCGCCACTACCATTCTCTAATTCCGTAAGATGCGCTCCACCAGTGTCACTGCTGTGTCTAGAAGAATATCCTGTACCATCGTCTTCCGCACTTTCGTAATCCCGAGCACTGAGACTCATGGTGTGCTGCGGCATACTCTGTGAATTGTTCGTTTCGGAATAAGTTCTGTTCCGAGGTGCACTGGAAGAGTTGGAGGGACTGGGTGCAGCTGGTCGTGACCAATCTGGCAGTGCCGTTTCTCGTCCCGACAAGGCAGCTTTCATTTTACTGCGAACTCCACCATTGGATGGAATTGGACTGATAGATCCACTGCTACTACTAACTGGATTGGTGAAAGGTAAGGCCTCGCTGCTCTGACTATTGCGCCCAGAAAATCCGGTTCGACCATCCGTAATGGACTGGGACTGTTTAAGTCGGGCGGGACGGGGACAACTCGAAGCACTGTACGCGGATCTGGCCTGTTTGATGGTAGGTCGGCTGTCGAACCGTGGTAATTGATCGCTGGAGCTACTGCTTCCCAATACGTTGAGTGGACCATTGCTGCTGACATTATTACTACCCGAATTGGACTTTTCTCGCGTTGCTCTGGAAAACATGTTGTAGGATATTTATGGGAATTGGGAGAGTATGTGGTGTGTATATTGTATATTGTATATATATGGCTGCAGACTGCAGACTGCACTACAGTACGTATTTCTGGGTGTCTGGATCAAACAGGCACTACTAGGTACTTGAAGGATACTGAGTACTCGAGTAGACAATTGCAGATCTTCAGATCAAAAGTAACCTACTCGGACGAGATATTTGAGATAGTTCCTTCTAGCGTCTAGAGTCTAGAGTCTTCTGATGGAAAGCTGATTGATAATTGGAACTATTGTTCCAGCTTACTGGGTAGTAAGTATCGGACTACGCTTTCAGCTGCGCTTTATCAAATGGATATTTCAAGCTTCTTCAGGCCTGCAGCTGCTTGTACACAATGGAAGAGATGATCTTGGATTGACACGAGAGATAAAAAATCGACTCTTTCTGCGGTAGAGGTACACGTGAGAAAAAGACTGTGACTCGGATACTCGAACTCAATTGGTTTTCTTCCAACTTCCAATGTCTGTTCTGTTTAGGAATAATGCACGGCTTATTCAATATATCTATGTTGTTATTGCCGTTGCTTTTTGCCCCCTCTATTGGCCTTGGAGCAAGACTAATAAGACTACTCGAGTATTCTAGCTAGAATGGCGAATCTGGAAGCTGGAAACGGCGTCTTTTTCGATAAACTTCGCTCGACAGCCTTTTATTATTACTGTATTTAATTACAGTACTGGTAGCCTAGCTAGCTAGTAGACTACGACTACTATCTAGTAGCTAGCAGTCTAGAGTAGTCTACCAGGTACTAGCTAGGAGTAGACTACTAGTAGTAGTATTCGTGCTTGAGAGCAATTGAGTCATTCTCAACAATGCCTTATTTAGGGTGTAGGTTATTTTACTATTGGTCTTCGTAAAAACAGTTGGTTCTAGTCTACTTTTGTGCGTTGGATGAAAGCACGGCAACCGGATCCTTTCGTTATGTAACAGTACAGGATAAAGCTGCAAATCGATAGTAGACCAAGAGTCGCTCTTTTAGCTGCAAGGGGATGTCTTGACCCTCCAAGCCTCATCAAGATCACGCTCACTTCCTTCCCTACTAGCTACAGTAGTACCGTGCGTCAAGCGCTCCATTCTGCTTTCCCTCTCCAGTTCAATCCATGTCCTAACAACTCACTTATTCCACGATACACGCAAACAAAGTACTCCAGCCACAAAAAAGAAAGAGTCTTCGCCTACTACCACGGCATTTTCACTGCGACTTTTTTCATCAAAGTGACCACCGCTTTTATCTATTTTAGCAGGAATCGCAATGTAATAAAGTACTGGAAGTCAATACTCTGTACAACAACAATCACCACCTGCCTTGTCTTCTACTCTAATAGTCGCGGCGCTTTATCTTATTACCATTATTAACAAAGTGCGTTTTGAAAGATTAATGCAGGATTCGTAACCCCACACACATGGCATGTTACTACTACTGTACTAGAGTAGCTACCTGGTATTACTAGCTACAAGTGGTCTCTAGAGTAGTACTGGTAGCTAGCTTGAGAATACAGCTTGGTCATCATCATCTCTCCCAGTTTAAACTGCGCAGTTCCCCGAACAAGTATTATTATCGGTGTCGTTTTCCAGAGTACTACCTGGTAGTCTAGTAGTAGCAAGATTCTTTCTATGATAATAATAGTACTGTACTCATTATGTACAGTAGTTGGAGGGAATAGAATCATAGTCAACCGGTTCTATAACCGCTGCATGAGCTGTACTGTATGTGAAATCCGTGATAACGGCATCCTGTAGTACAGATCAAGTGAACCAGAACTAATTCGTTGAATTTGAAAATGATTGTGACGCAAATTCAAAAAAAAATCCCCGCCCTTGCGGTGGTTCTGCTTTTGCTGCAAAATAATGCACTGGTAGAAAATAATGATATTATTATTACTGGTGGTACTACGTAATAACAGTAATAATAAACCAAACAACAAGGAACAAAGACAGTAGAAAGAAAATCATGGTAGCCTACAGGTCTCTCAATACGCCAACAGGCACGCCGACAGGCACGCCGAAAGCCTCGTCAGAGTCCTTGGAGGAATACAAATACCCTCCTTCTCCTTCGAACAGTTCATCCCGGACCAATTTTATGCTGTCCACCGTTCGGTTGTTGGCAGTTTTGGGGGGAGCCTCCTTGTTGGTGACAACTTTTGTCAGCGAATACAATTTGGAGAGTATCAAGCAAGGCTTGGTTCGTAAAGCGAGTAGCAGTGGACGCCTTGTTTTGGTTGAGCTAGATTCTGGTTCCATGAGCACTACGGGAAATGTTGAGGCGGCAAATGCGACGAAGACGACGACAATCAATGCCGCTGGCACAACCGCCATGGAACTGACGAATAATGTGATTAAAAGCAAACCAATCACACCAAAATCAAGGCACGAGGGAATTTTCGAATATACGATTAAAAGTAGAAATAGCCAACAGAATATCTCCACCGACACAAACTCAACCAGCAGTTGGCCTCGCGTTGCATGGCTCATGTCCTTTCCCAATTCGGGTACTAGCTATACCGGTCAATTTGTCAAGCAAGCCAGTAACACTCGTACCGCGACTAATTATGGCGAGGAGAACCTGTTGAATGGAAAAAGTGTTCCTATCTTTCCAGATCATCCCGAAGGTCCTTTCTATGTCGATCCCTCCTCCAGCAGAGTCAGAAATCAACTCTCTAATCCACCACACTATGTCCTCACAAAGACGCATTGTGCTGGATACAGAACCAATTCGCCACCGGAACTCTATGTGGAGAGTATAACCAGTTTTGCCCGGAAATGTGCCAGTACCAAGTATATTGCTGATAGCAAAAGTGGAGTTGTATTGACTGGACGCTACCAGGCCCGTGATATGGTTGACAAGGCGATTCACCTGTACCGAAATCCCTTTGACAATATTGTCTCGCGTTTTCATTTGGAACTCAAACGACAAAGCACCCATGATCCCTTGACGGCTGGTTTGACAAAGTCAAGGAAAGGATTTCGAAAGTTTTGCAAACGCATGGATGAACGTTGGATCGAACACGAACGCACCAGTATTGTTTACACGGACGAGCTCTTGAGCGTGATGCAAAATATTCCCTGCCATTCCGATTTTGTGCGCTACGTCGAATGGCACAATCAAGCACACGTCACGACTTCGGATTTGCAATTAGAGACGTTGTTGTTGCATTACGAAACCTATGCAGCACCGACGTATGAAGCAACCACCCAAACGTTATTGGATTTTTTGGAATTGACCCGAAAGTCGAACAATGTGCATGTCTTTGTCGAAGGTAAAGAGTATTCCCGCGAGTACTTCACAAAAGACGAACGAGCGGCGGTCAAGAATGTACTGCAAGAGTTGGCATTGCAAGTCACGTGGGACAATTTAAAACATTATTTTGCAGCATAAAAATGACGGAACCCATTGTGGTGCTACTAGTGGAATGAGGAATGGCAGTGGGAAGTCATTTTACCAAGAATGACTTCTAAAGCTCGCAACTTTCGGAGATTCGATGACTATCCTGTTGCCGACAACACTTAATGCTTGTCTGGTTGTTCCCAGATAGTTGCTGGTGTTGAAATCATAATTTGTTATAAGTATCGACTTATGTTGAAATTGTTCCAAAACCGTCTGAGCGTTCAATTGGATATAGAATTGTCAATTCCTGATTAACGAAGAAGCCATGACATGATATTTTGGTCTTGCAGCATCATTTGGAAGAAATGCCTGACTGTGAGGGCCCAATAATGGTGCACCCATGATTTTCAACGACAAGTTTCTTTCCTGAGTTTGGAGGCATGGATCTAGCGACTTTCCTCGTCATACCGTCTGCTACTCATTGATCCTCTTTAAAGTATTCTACATGAGAGATTGTGTTCAAATTTCAAATTGTTGCCGCCTGAGGTGCAATCACTAATCCTTGTAACTTGGCCAGTCCGGTACAGTGATGGTACTTCGGCAGCATTTAAAAGCCACGCGGTTTGTCTTTCGTTTGATACAGGAATTTGTGAAACAAAATAAAAATATTAATAAAAGACGTCTTGTGCTTTCGTCAAAATTTGTCCAGTGGTTAAAACTCCTCCCTCGGGAAATTTTTGACCCGCAATAAAAACAATAATTTATATACAGCAATCATGAAGCGAGTAAGAGCCAAAATAGCAAAGATTAGCATTCGTTACTCAATGGGTGGGCTGGACCACCTGTATTGGCAGCATGCAGCATATTAGTCTACTACCAGGTACGTAGTAGTAGATAGCTAGTACCATACTAACCTAAAGGAGACTAGTACATGGAATTCCTACGAAGTCCTACAGGAAATACTCGTCCCAATGAGGCAAAATCACAAGTCCTGTGCACTAAAATCACAAGGGAGCTTTCAGCTTGCTTTGAACTAATGCTTGGCCAGCGCAAGCAACTACTGTACCAGGCAAACAGACACACTCTCTTTCAGCTGCACGTGAAGAGAGAACAGAACCCGACTTCCTAAAATAACCGTGACTGCGCTCTCTTCATTTTACTACCCTGGTAGTCTACTCTGTTATTACCTACTAGTACGGTACTAGTACCGTACCTGGTACACACTCTTTTCAGCTGCAAGTGAAGAGGGAACAGAACCGGACTGCCTGAATGAACCGTTACAGCGCTCTCTTCTTTTACTACCTACTCTGTTACCTGGTACCTGGTACCTAGTAGTACGATACTACCACGTAGTACACACTCTTTTCAGCTCAGGGAGGAACAGGAAGAGGGAACAGAACCGGACTTCCTGAATGAATCGTGACTCTCATCCATTCTTGAGACTGATGCTAAAATAATCCAAGTGTAACATGTCAATGGTATGAAAAAAATCGCACAAAAAAATCGCACATTTAGGACAAACAAGTTTCATTCCAATTTATGTGACTTCGTCGATTATATGCCTTTTGACAATGAGTCGTGCTCCTAATCGGAATTTTTCGAATCTCTGAATTACGGGTTCGCATGCGATATCGCGTGCAAGGAAAAATCCAATTTAATTTATTTAGTCTTGACAAATACAGTCGTAGCTACTACCAACATTTTTTAATAGTCTCGTCAAAGATTAGTAGCCACTCCTACTACTACGACCATAACCAGAACAACTACAGGACAAGATAAAGTAAAATACAATATTTTAACATGAGCTCCACCAGTAGCACTGGTTCTCTGGCATCGGCTCATGATGATCATCATCATTCCGGCCACCAAGGCCAGCCCAAGCCCTACGGTATAGTTCATTCTTTCTTCCAACAAGTGGACAGTCCCGTGAACGATTTGGTTTCACTTAGGCAGCACTTGGAGGAGGACGATCCGCTTCTCAACTGGTTGCATACCTCCAATTATTCAAATCGAGCGAACACTCATGAAAGCATTGACTTTGCCGATGTCAAGACATGGTTTCCTAGTGACGATCAGGTGGCCTTTTGCACTCCCGCTGGAGAACGTGATGAATATAATACCAGAGCCGCGAAGTATCATTCTCTGACTTACCGAGAGCTGCAAGACGAGTTGGCCTCGTGTCCAACCTTTGGAGAGGGCGTAGGCGGTAATGCCCTACCAAGAGTGGCTATTGTGATTCCCAGCGACCAAATGGCCGATATGGCCATGGTCCTCCTTTCAGTGATTGGCAATGGTGCTACAGCTGTTCCTCTCGACCCTCGCATGCCGGCCAAACGTATCCTTGAAGCCATGCAGCAGCTCGAATGTACCTCTTTGGTGACGACGGAATCGCTGGCGGTGGAGCGAGAGATTCTGGAAAAGAAATCCGTGACTGCTTCGAATGCAGACAATTCTTACTACACCATCCACGAATCCTTGATTGACAACAATTTGTCAACCTCAGAGAATTGCAACGGTTATCTTCGTCAAAACGTCAAGGAGATTCGTCTAATTACTAGTGGATTGTGTGGTCGCGTCTACTGGACGTGTCTTTCTTCTACAGAAGAAAATGTGTGGACACCTGAACTGAAGACTCCCCGAGAAAAGCAAACCAAACCACCGCCAGCTTCGAAGTCACCAACTTCCATGATGGACTCTAAATTCGGAAACACGTGCACTTGGAATGCCGCGGAAAGTCCCAGTGACAATAGCACGAACAAGAAGACCGTGGATGGTACGGACATCGCCATGCTTCTGCGCACCTCTGGTACCACAAATGTACCCAAGGTAGTGCCCATTACCTATAGCATGCTTTTGTACGGAGCTATTAGCATTGCTGCAGCACTGGAACTCACGCGAGAGGACTGCAATGCCAACTCAATGCCGTTTTTTCATATTGGTGGCATTAGTTGCAATCTCTTTGCAGTGCTTCTTAGTGGAGGATCTGTCTTGTTGGCTGGTCCTTTGCAAGATCCTAATGTTTTTTTGGATCACTTGATAGTGGGACCAGAGCAAGCAAGATGCAAAACAGAGCTTATTCCAGCTCCCACTTGGTATTATGCTGGTCCATCTATGCACAAGGCGATTATTCTCATGGCAGAAGCTAGATACAATGATCCCAACAACAAACAACAACCACTTTGCACTCATCTCAGGTTCCTTCGATCTGCATCTGCTCACTTAAATCATGATTTGGCCTTGAGATTGTCAAAAGTCTTTGCCTGCCAAGTCATTCCCACCTTTGGAATGAGTGAAGCCATGCCCATCTGCTCCAGTGCCCCCATTGATGTTAGGAACAATCCACCTTGTCAAGTCATTGATTCTGTGGGATACCCAGCAGGTACCAGTGTCAGGATTGCTGATCCAGAAACAGATAAAGTGTTGGAGTATGGTTCAGACCAAGTAGGGGAGATTTGTGTAAAAGGTGCAGGTGTCATATATCACTATGTAGGACTGGATGTGGCAAAAACACACACTCCAGATGGTTGGCTTCGTACAGGAGATCACGGGATGTTGGACAAACAAGGAAGATTATTCATCAAGGGACGCAGCAAGGAAATGATCAAGCGTGGTGGTGAACAAGTCTGGCCTAATGAAATTGATGATGTGGTGGAAAAGGTTCCAGGAGTAGCCACGGCATTAGCCTTTGGAGTTCCCAATGAGCTTTGGGGAGAAGAAGTGGCGGTAGCAGTTGTCTTGCAAGACTCAAGTAAGAAAAGTGATCCAGGGTTCATAAAACAGATGACAGATCAGATCATGGAGACTTGCCAGCAGAATCTGGATGAATTGTCCACTCCAAAACAAATCAAATTCTTGGGTTCCGCAGAAGAACTGCTCAAGGGATCTACTGGCAAGTACATCAGATCCAAGATGGCTAGTCATCTCAACGTCACTGCTGTGGATACAGGTGCACTCCGAGTGTTGACGTCTGTCAGCCAGCTTCATCGGCAACAAAACTTTGATGGAGCACAACCTGCTGCTAGTCAAACTGATTCACCATCTTTGTCTGGAAAATTGGGATGGCTGGTAAGCTTAATCAATGATTTAGCAGTAATGGAGCCACACGGACACCGAGTAGTTCCTGCAGAAGCTCTCAATGGTGTCCGCTTTCTGGTCTCATGCTTTGTTGTCATGGTTCATGTGGGTTTGTTTCCCAACCTTACCTGGATTAAGCTGCAAGGCTATGCACCAAATATGATGGTATTTTTTAGCCTTGCTGGGTTTCAAACAACATGCCAAGTTGCCAACTCAATTACAGGAAGATGGGCCAGTTTTGTTGGGACCAAGATTGGGTCTCTTCACAGCCTCTTTGTCATTTCACAACTCATAACATTCCCATCCTATGTGCTGTTCACTGCATTTGATGACAACGGAAACTTGCAATGGGGTGTGATGGACTGGGTCAGAGTTGTAATTCGGTTTGTTTTTTCTACTGCAACTGGCCTTGGGCATGCAGGCGATGTGAATATGTTTGCATGGTTTCAATCAGTGTTCTACGTCTTCCTTATACTGTTCCCATTCCTCGATGGCTACTTGAGAACACAAAGTTTAAAGAAGCAAGGCACGCTGCTAGTTCTGTTTGGATTGATTGCTTCAGCCTTTTGGGCACTAGTATACTTATTTCTCCCTCGTGAATTTTTCTGGGAAGAGTTTTACCCGATTGGCTGGTCAATTATTGCCTGGCTGCCACTGCTAATAACAAGCATGTTGATGGGATACATGTTCCAACGGCTAGCGGGATACTACTGGCAAAAAGAACAGGAGCAGAAGGCCACTGCGAGTGATGCTGAAAATCAAGAAAATGAAGAAGAACCTGCAACCATTTCTGTAGCTGATTTCATGAGCCAGACCAGATTCTGGGGCATCATTTGTGATCTTTGCAGCTGTACTCTGCTATTGATTTGGATCTATGTAGCTCTTGCGCCCAACTGCCTCTGCATCTACGAGGAGACATTTTTGGCAATGCGCCCAGAAGATGACTTACCAGAGCCAGGGTGCCGCATGACGTTTGGACTTGATGACTACGTGAGAGCTTGTAGTATTACATATGATGAATACATGGATTATATCCGGACAGATCCCAACTATTTTGAGTTTGGACGCTTTGTTACAATGTGGTCTGGTGGGATGGGCTATGGGAGAATTCCCGCTCCTCTCTTTGCTCTCTGGGTGGCATCAATGGCTTTTGGTCAGGGTTATACTGCCAGAATCTTTGGGTCCAAGTTCATGACCATGCTGGCACCGCTTGGATACCCCCTCTATTTGATGCAAATGGCTGTTGCCAGGTACTATTGGCTTGCCACGCGAGGTCTTGAGCGACAGGACTGGTGGGGCAAGGAGGGAGAATTTCCCTTTCCTGTGGAATGGTATGAATTTTTTATCATTCTCTTTACTGCTGCTCTTTTGGGTGGCGTGATCAACACCTTTGTGGTTCCCTTCCTTATGCCGCACAGTATTTCTTTAGGTGTCAGCATTTGCTCTTGGATTCAGCGATGGGTTTGCCGAATTGTCAGTTGTTGTTGTTGCAATGCTGCTAGTAACGATTCAGAGGTCGAAAGCGGCGAGAATGATGGAAAGGTGAACTTGGCAGAGCAATCCACATCGTCGTATCAACAAGTCGAGAAAATGGTGCGAGGTCTCACTGGTGCCGAAGTCGGTCCTGGTCTCTCACTGCGTCATTTGGGCCTGGATTCGTTGGGCGCAGCAGCATTGCTAGGTATGCTTCGATCATCTGTCCCCGCGGCACGTAAAATGACCCTTCGACAGCTACAGGATTGCGACACGATTGGTGATCTTGCAACATTTCTCGATGGCGACAACACCAGTCGGAACAGTTCAAACGGAGATGATGCACTGGCCAATTCCACTCCCAGGACAGCAGCTTCCACGGCAACCAGCTTTGAGTAATTTGCTGTAAAGTAATCAATGTTGTACATGCTTCTCGCTTCATAGTCGTCACCACAATACTTGGCTGTCGTTTAGGAACTGTTTGAGTCCATAAAAGAACCCTGCCGTCACCATGACATTCAAGACATCGTGATGCCGATTTCCGAAATTGAGTAGCAAGGATACTAAACAAATAGCCGGACGAGCCACGTGGTCTTGAACCAAAATTCTCAGTGCGGCCATGCTAGACACAGTCATCAGCAACTGCTGCAATCCAAACATAGACTTGACACTCATAACTTGACGTTTTACCAGCGTTTGCAGAAAAAATTCCATCACGTAGCTGATATTCAAGGCCAACCAGTACGTACGCCAAGAAAGAGTGATTGTTAGAGGCATATGACTACTGTCAGCTGGATTTAGTGTTTTTGTTGTTGTTGCAGCCGCTGCTGCCGAAAGAGCAAAACTGATGTTCAAACCATGCAGTAAGACGTGCTTGTAAAATATATATTGGCTCTTCTTGATTTGGTATAAGATTACTTCTTGATTTGTTCGTTTGTGGACGGGTGTTACCTTCCAGTTGTGGCTGAAACTATGCACAGACCAATGGTGACGGAACAACCACGGACTAGTCACGACCCACAGGGCGACAACTGGTTGCCAAACACTAGCGGTACTTTCCCTAGATTCCTGTAAGGAAGATACGTAGTATAAGTACCAAGCCTGAACTAGATTTAGTCCTTGGTAGAAGGAATGTTCGATCATTTCTGCTTGTGTGACCAACGCCCTCTGGGAGAGGGAGCCCGATTGTCCTTGCGCATTTCGAACGTATTTGTGGGGGAAATCACGGGCTGCCGACAGGGTAGTAATGATTCCCAAAAATCCTAATATAGTGTCATAGAACAGCCACCACCGACAGCGGTCTTGAATTGCAAAATCAGTAGCAGCAACGTTGGCATTGCTCTCGTACCATTCCTGCAATAAAAAGCTGTGATAAGTTCCGAAAACAATCCACGCTAACAAGGCTGCTCCCGCGAACCGATGCGACCAACCTTGTCGCGCCAAAAATAATTTCTGGAATCGGTAGACCGCCAGAGCTACGACCAGCGCTGTGAGGATCCAGTGGGAGTCACAAAAGGCCTATAACCGGCAACCAAGACCTATATATCATGGCATGGATATATAGGAACAGTTGGCAGTTTAAACCAGGCG
>Ga0210036_1002204_pt1 | contig 20930 bp, 10 predicted proteins | sample CryGeymeta201515_FD_185469 | JGI IMG/M metagenome (GOLD analysis project Ga0210036, IMG submission 185469) | Groundwater microbial communities from Crystal Geyser aquifers in Utah, USA - Crystal Geyser metaG 2015-15 (SPAdes) (version 2) | ecosystem: Environmental > Aquatic > Deep subsurface >...
TAGTCGTATCCGATTTCTCCCGATGTGTTCCTGTTTCTGAGTGGGAGACGGGATGGGGCATTTCGGGTCATTCCGGTGACGTCGGATTCGGGTCTCCTTGTCTCACGTTCCCTTCGGCTGGCTCTGAACGAACGTACTAGCTAGAGACCTACTGATGTAGTAGACCAAGAAAGTCTACTAGTAGACTAGTACTCGTACTAGTGCACAAAAAAATAATGTGTTTAGTACTAGGCACTTATTTCCTAGTTAGGTATTTTTTATTCCGATGCATAGTTTCAGTTTTCAAGAGGCGATAAGGATAGGACAATAGTGATTTTTTTCAAATAAAACAGACAAGCCGGATAGCGCATTAGGTAACGACAGTGGGCTCCTCAGTTCCAAGGAATCCCTTAAGGTCACTCAAGTCCAAAGCCACTCGAATGAGACCAGCAAGAGCATCCGAGGCATTCATGTTGACATTGGTTGGCTCGTATTGTTCAATGTACATCCGAACCGTAGCACCAGATCCGGCAGTTCCCGACAAACGGAAAATAATTCGAGACCCGTCCTCCATAAGGAAGCGAATTCCTTGCTTTTTAGACACAGAACCGTCGACAGGATCGACGTAAGTAAAGTCGTCAGCCGTGGCAATCTTGTACTTGCCAATTGTCTTACCGGTGTTGGCCTGGGTATCGGCGCGCATCTTGTCGACCATAGCAGTGGCCTTGACCTTGTCCATATTTTCAAAGTCCCAACGAGAGTAGTAATTGCGACCGTACTTGGCCCAATGTTTCTCGACAATATCTTGCACAGTGACCAAAGGCTTGGAGGCGTCGGTGTTGGCGGCAGCCAAAATACTGAGCCAAGCCAAGACAGCCCAAAGACCATCCTTTTCGCGAACATGGTCAGATCCAGTTCCAAAACTTTCTTCTCCGCAAATAAATGGAGTGTAGTCGGTACCTCCAAACAATTCCTTCGAGTCCATCAAGTTTCCAAAGTACTTCCAACCAGTAGGGGTCTCGAACAATTCAAAGTTCAGGTCTTTGGCAACTAGATCGACGGCTCCACTGGTAGGCATGGAACGAGCAACACCCTTCAAACCGCCTTGATTGCGAAAGAAAGGCATGACATCGGCGTAGGCTGCAATCACGGCCAACGAGTCAGAAGGACTGACAAAGAATTGAGATCCAAGAATCATGTTACGATCGCCGTCACCATCGGCTGCTGCTCCAAAGGATGGAATCTTTTTGCCACCAATATCAATCTTCATTCCCTTCTTGTCCAAGCCCATGATGGCGACGAGTTCTTTCGCGTAAGTCAGATTCGGATCAGCGTGACCACCGTTAAAGTCGTCCTTTGGAATGGCGTTCATGCAAGACTCCTCGGGTTGGCCAAGAATATCAATGAAGCACTTCTTCGCATAAGGACCGTTGACTCCGTGCATGCAGTCGTAAACCATAGAGAAATCAGGACGGTCTAAGAGCGCTTTGATAGCAGGGAAGTCAAAGACGGTCTGAAGAAGACCAAGATGAGCTTCAGTTGAGTCAATTACTTCGATGTTCACTTCCATGCTTAAGTCGTCACTCTTAAGAGTCGTCAAGCCAGGCTTGGAGATGTCAATGGAAGGGATTCCGTTGCAAATTTTGTAAGACTGGATAGTGCAGGTATATTCATAGATTGCTTCTGTGACCTTTTCTGGTGCAGGCCCGCCGTTCTCGCAATTGTACTTGATACTGTACAAACAAAAAAGAGGGGGGGAAAGATAAGTTAGAACCGACTATGAAGCAATGCTCCCCTTCAAATGCAAGAAAACATTTATCTTACCCAAAATCTTCATTGGGGCCGCCGGGATTATGACTGGCAGTCAAAATGAATGCACCAAAGCATTTTTGCCAGAGGGGTCCGCGTTCCCTGATAATAGCAGAGACAGCTGGTGTGGACAAAAGACCGTCCTTTCCAACCCAAAAGCGCTTGATGCCGTTGGCAACACCCATGTTGATAATGGTTTGGATTGCCTTGTCATTGTAGTATCGGCCATCGCCACCGATGAGGAGAGTTCCTTGCGTGACATCGGTTCCGCTAGCCTTAATGGCATCGAGGGAGGACTGGACAAAATTGTTCAAGTAATGCTCTTTCATAAATTCCTTCGTCTTCTTACGGAGTCCGGATGTTCCTGGCTTTTGTCCTTCAAACGGAGTTGTCTTGACGACGGTGGGCTTCAAAACTCCAAGTCCGATGCTGCCAGTAAGATCAACGTTTTCAGTAACCTCACCTTCAGGCACATACTTGGCCTCATCACTTGAATTGACAATAGAGACATCACCTACAAACTTGGTCTTTTTGCTCATGCGAATGGGTCCCTTGACGGTCAATCTCTTGCAGTTTACAAGAGAAGGAATACCGCCTTCTGTCGCATCTTCCAGCTTTCCAACAAGTTTGTACAACTTGCTATCCAGGGAAATAACTGGAGCACTTCCTCCACACGCAGGGTTAAGGACAGGCTTGTGCTCCACGAGTTGGTATGCGTCACTGCGCAGCAGCAAAAGATCGTTACATTTCTTGACGGGAGCAAATCTTGTTCGAGGAACAACAATAGCAGTTGCACCGTCGAAGCATTCAACTGCAGCACCCATAGCAGTTTCTAGTTGAAGAACCTTTTGTGAAGAATCATCCTTGGGATCAACTGTCTTCTTGTTCTTGATCATTGGCAAGGGAATAAATCCTCCGTTTTTGTCAATAATTTCCTTCAATTTCGGCAAGTCAATCCAGAGATTGTTGGTGTTGAAGAACTTATGCTTGGAAATATCCTGGAAGACTGCCTCGTCTTCGTCCAAGCACATGGCAGATTCACGAAGCACAAGCTGTTTGTCAGAATTACGAAGGGCCAAATGTCCACCCTTCTTGTCATTTTCTGTTCGCTCACAGCACTCCATCATGAATGGGGCACCACATTTGGCAAAGTATGTCAAAATGCTCAAATCAAGACTAGCCCCCAAGTTATCGGAATTTGAAACAAACATATATTTGTAACCGGAGCTGAGAAGATTATCCAAGCACCCAGATCCCACCAAGGCAGCGTACAAATCTCCATGGCCAGGAGGACACCACTCGTTATCGGGGTTGGTTGGACAAGTTGCAGGCTGTTGGAAAGTTGAGCATTTTTGAAAAGGCGACAGGCGTGAGAATTGTTTAAAAACAAACATTTTATCGACAACAAGGTACAATACTAAGGTAGCATATATGCACATATGAATATTGCATGTGCACAAAAATTCACAAGAAGGATGTAATCCAAGACTCACCTCGAGAGTAGTTGCATCCAATTTAGGGACCTTGTTTTGTAGCATTTCGAGGCCATCTTCTCCAGCCAGGCCAGGATATTTTTCCTTCAAAAACTCCATAGTATCAGCACTGGTGGAGAAAGAGTTCATGAGCATGAATTTGACCTTTTGCCCATAATCTTCTCGCATTTTGATGACTTGCTTGGCTGTCAAGTCCAAAAAGGTATCATCTCCCTTCACTTTCAAGAGAGATTTGGCCTTATCTAGACCCATACCAGTTCCTAGCCCGCCGTTCAGCTTCAAAACAACCGTCGAAGCGAGCAAGGATGTGTCCGGGGCATCCTTGAAATCCTCCGCCTTAACCAACGTCGGGACGGGAGAAATCGTAGACTCTGGGATCATTCCGGTATTTCCCGAGACGAGGGATTCAAAAGCAGATTCAAAGGCAGAAATAGCCGAGGGAGAAATTCCCTCTGCCACCATTTTTGCCTGTGAAGAAGGAAGCAAAGAAAAAAAATCGCGAATGTGAGCTGGATTCTCAAACGGAAGATATTCAAAAAATAGTGGATCAAAAACTGCGCAGTCCAATCCTCCATCTTCTCGAATATATCGCAAGGAACAGAGTACATACCTTGCATTTGTCAAAGTTAGCCATGGTTTGCTGATAATTATTTTATTACTTCGGATCTGTACGGTAACGATATTACGCAATTTTGTATGCAAGAAACAAATAAAGTGGAAAAATATTGAGAACTTTTCCTTCGAATCTCTTCCTGCCTGTATGTACTGCGTACTCAAGAGTTGCAAAAACGCTGCGTACTTCGTTTTCGCAAAAAGATCTAATTTTTCAAGATTCTGCTTGTGTCATAAGATTCCCCTCGCGTACTGTACTTGTCGTTTCGGCACTGAAAGAAATAATATGACATTTTCTGCTCACTTGTTATAGGTTCACCAAACTCGGTCGTCGTCATGCATACTATTACTGCTACGTGTTTAAAAAAATGAGAACGTATTACGCATTCGTCAGTCAACTTGCGTTGCGCCTTGCGTCCCAGTAGGGTCTATTAAGAGACTCTATTGTAGATCATCATCGCTCCTCAGCTCGGAACTCTACTCTTGTGAAGACGAGGCAAGCAAGAAGAGCGCCTTCACAAGTTTTACTGTGATAAAAAGCTTGTAAAGCCAATGACACTAACTACTAGCTATTAATGGTAGGCACGATCTTCACTGCAGCAGTAGAAAATGTCGCCGCCATCACTAGGGAAATGATGCGATCGGCGCAACCACGGCAATCCGGTGGGAAGTTCATCGAGCAATACAGCGAGGAACGCGCACCTTTGCAATTACTTGGAATCTCCTGGTACTCTAGTCGTAACTAAGTCGTGCCCATGCGCACAATAAAGTCGTCAAACATAAATTTAGTACTTCTAATGATGATGCAGTCGTATGGTGTTGTTTCATCCATTTTCTTTTGAAATGTCGTTGAGTGTGAAACAAGAGCTCTTTGTGCGAACAAACTGCTAGTGAAAAAGTATGATCATGCTCCAGCACTGATCCGAGGAGATTGGAAAAGAGTTGTCAAAACAAATACCAGTAGTAGGAGGTTCAGAGAATTATAAATAGGTACATATATTTAAAATTTGCCCCATCTTTGTATATCAATTCAGATATCAGGAGATTCCGGGTTCGACTCCCGGGCAGGTTTCATACTGACCTGTTGGCCCAATGGTAAGGCGCCTGACTACGGAATTACTTGAAGAATTTGTTTTTCTACATTTTTATCAGATTTGTATTTTTGCTCTTGAAAATGGAGCAACACAGATCCTAATTGAAGATCTTTTTTAGTAACTCTGAAGACAGAACCAAACGTCGCCACCGCCTGCTAGAGTGAGTTGACTACTTTGCATTTTGCCGAGACTGGTGTAGAGGGAGTTAAGCTTCCGTTCTCAGACCCATCGGCGTCTTTCTCGGTACGGTAGCTCCAGTAAGACTCGAGTCTCAATGATAGTTTCCTTTTGGGCTAAGGCGCCTGATGAAGGCTCTGCTTGCAGAAAAAACATGATTATTCTTTTTTACATTTCATATACAGCAGCCTTTGTGTGGTTTCCTTATATAGTATTACAATTGTTTCTACTATGCAATCACCAATCGACTGCTACTGGTACCTTGGAGTGTTTTAATTCATTTCCTCCCCTCGGGGACTAAACCATAAGATTCTCGTAGACTTTGTGTATGCCAGCATTCGGAGTCGTAACATTGTGCGATGAACTCGATGAAGGGTGTAGCAGCGCAAGCAAGTCCTGGACGCGGCTACATATATGCGCTCCCTAAAGTATATGCCGAATATAGGTTGAAGACAAAGACAGATACTGGAATATCTACAAATAGGCATATGTATCGTTTATTCATTTTGAATTTATTCGTAGACCAAAGGTACACGAACTCGAATCTCACGAGACAATGATGTGCTTCCGGAACGTTCGATAAGCAGCCGATACATTCGCGTTGAGATGCTTACCCTGGTAGTAGAGTTTAGCTCTGCTTGCACTCGGGGGCTGCTTCCTTTTCGGGATCCGAGCGGCTAGCTTCGCCCAAACCGGGTGCTGCTGACTTCATGCTGCTTCTGGTCGTACGGCCAGACCCCGGCATGCGAGGGAAACGGCGATTGCGCTTCGGTGTTTTCTCTGTGCCAGCTGTCGAGGACGAGCTCCGCTTTTTGGAGGCAACAGTCGAGAGAGAGTGAGAAGACATAGTGGAATGAACCGTCAGATTCTCCTTAGTAGAGGGTGAATTGGGTGCATCAACGTTAATAGAGTGGTCAGGTTTGAGAGTCTTTTCATAGTTGTCACCTGAAGTCAACGTCAAAGGCTGGCGGCTCAAAGTGCGAGTCGGGGAATCATCGAGAGCGGCGAGACGAAGAGCAGAGATTTCGCTCCGAGCAGCTTGCAATTGTCCCCGCGCAGCTTTCAAGTCCATCATTAGGTTCAAGTTTTCAGACTCCAAAAACTTTACTTGATTTCCATCTTGGATGGTACTGGCGGATTTCTCCTTCTCCCCTAATGTCTGGCGTAATTCTGAAACAATTTTTTCCAACTCCCGGCAGCGTGCAAAGGAATTTTGCTCGCTTTGAGCGAGACGCTTTAGAGTTGCACATTCTTCTTGGAGAGAAGCACACTGATCACAGAGAGAAACGATGGCGCTGGCAATGTCTCCATCAACAATTGGCTCTGCCAACGTTCCAGCGAGAGCATCTGCGACTTCCTGCTTTTCGTCTTCGAGAGACTGACAATGAGAAGCATACTTACGAAGTTTCTTCTCTAAAGCTTTCTTATCGAACAAGAGGCTTTGAATCTCGGTCATCTGAGCCTCTGTGTGTGAAGGCCCCTGGCCTTGTGTGCGCCAGCCCTCGATTTCTTTCTTTGCCTTGTGGAGGTCACTTTCGGTCTTGCGTAGCTTCTCTTTGAGCTCCACCGAGTCTCGCTTGATCTTTTTAATAGCTGCGCACTGTTCTTTGGTCAATCGAACGCCCTCTAGTTTCTGTTGACAAAAGAGATCAAAGAGAGACAAAAGAACGGTTTTGAATGAGTAAATTCTGTAATGAAGTAATCAAGCACACATACAAATAGAAATGCTATCGAATCACGTAGAACCAAATACGTGCCTTGATACGTTGATCCTTCTCTTGGAGCTTTTCCTGAAGTTTCTTTATGGACTCTTCACCGGCATTTTTGTCTTCAATGTTTGCCTTCATCTGTTTCAATTCTGCTTTGAGGTCACCAACTTCGCGCGTAGCAATCTCCTCGGCACTGGTAGAGAGCCGCAATCGCGCGGTCAAGTCCATAATGGTTTGCTTACTGGCATAGATTTCTGCTTTGCAAGTGTGAACTGACGATACCAGCTTTGTAATTTCTTTTTCTTGGATGGCCTCTTGCTCCTTTTTTGTTTTGTTTAGCTCAAAAAGACGTTCCTTAAGCAGATTTAGTTCGGATTCCAGTTGAGACAGTTGATTTTCTGAACGCTTTGCGTTTAAGGATAGCTGTTCGTTGGCTTCTCTAGCAGCGTACGCTTCGGATTCCGACTGCAAATAGAATGAAAAGCAGGTGTACGTGAAAGTGGTTAGTAGGTAGCACGAATAGGGGCAGAATGGAAATAGCAATAAGAGCTTCCCGGATTTTCGTACCTCGTTCAATGCATTCTCGAGTTCCGAAATGCGATCACGAAGATCCGACATTCGACCCTCGGCTTCGCTTATCAACAGTCTTTGTTCTTCTCCCATAGTTTGTTTAAGTTCCTTTTCGGACTCTTCTCGTAAAGCACGTTCTTTGTTGAGAGTCTTGGACAAGCTGTCATAGTCCTTTTGCAATGATTCGTAATTTTCTTGAAGTTTGCTGTCATTATTTTGTTCGAGCTTGCTAGAGGTTTGCGATTCTGATAGCAAAATTTCCAACTCCTCTTCGCACTCCGATAGACGACGCCGGAGATTTTGTATTTCCCTTTCCTTCTCTGTTAGCTCTTCGTCTGTGGCTATTGCCGCATCGCGAGCTTGTTGGAGCAATGCCGAAGTGTGGTTATCCATGTTGGTTTCAAGTTGTAAGATCGTGGCATCACGCGCAAAGAGTTGGGATTCAGCTTTTTTCTTCTCTGCAACCGCTTCAGTCAATTGTTGAGAGATTTGCCTAAGACGTTCTTCGAGATCTCTCTTTTGCATTTGGACTGCTTCCAGATTTTGAGTTGTGCTAACTATTGCTAATTTGTCGCTTTCGTTAGCTTGCTTCAGTTCTTGAATAGTAGTGATAATACTGTGCTTCTCCGCCTTCATTTCATCAACGACTGTCTGAAGTTGTCGCACAGAGGTAAGAGCCACGTCACGCTCTTTTTGCACCCGCGCTAACTCTTCCTTTTCAAGCGGAGACGGCTGGATCGTAGACTCCAACATTGACTTATCTTTTTCGAGATCGATAACGGCATTCTTGGTCTCAACAAAGGAAGATTCCGTTGCTTTGACAATGACTTCTAACTCTTCAACTTTGGAGTTAAGATTCTTGATCTCAGCAAGCGAAGTTTCCAATGCTTCTTTGGTGCGGTTGAGCTCTTGAAGCTCTGCGTTGAACGACGACTGCTTTTCTTGAAAGGCTTGGGCCGCTTTTTGGGCTTTGTTGTGTGCAAGTGTTGTGCCGGAGAGATCATTTTGTGCTTGCTTGAGTGCCGCCATTAAATCGCCTTTTTCGAGCTTTTCTACTTCAAGCTGAGACAATAACTCAGCAGTTCTTGTTTTCAATTCGTGTTCGAGGGAAGCCTTTGCATCTTGGACTCGTTGCAACGATTCGATTGTTTGCGAATGGGACAAACGAAGAGCTTGCATTTCTTCAACCACTTGGCTAGTACATTTCTTTGCGACTGCAATTTCTTCCTTAAGCGAGCAATTGTTGGAAACTTCCTGTTCATTGAATGACTTGGCTTGAGCAATCTCATTCTCGAGCAACTCGCAGCGAGACTCGACTTCGTTGAAATCACGAGCCAACTTGTCGCGAGCCGAAATAACTCTTTCGTGGTCTGAGGTCACAAGATGAAGTCGCGCCTCTAGTGACTCTTTCTGTAATATTAGAGCATTTGCAGACTCGGTGCTTTCTTTTATAAGGGAATCGTGTGACTGAAGAGATTCTTCAAGTTTTTCCATAGATGATTGAAGTCTTTGATTTTCTTCTTGCTGTTCCTTAGTCTCCATCGCGAGTATATTCTTTATCGCCGTGAGTTCTTGGAGGTTAGAATTCGCAGCCATCTGTCTCTCTTCCAAGAGTTGAACTGCCAGCAGTGTACTTTTGCGGAACTCTGACACGGCCGAAAGCTCTTCGTTTGTGGCAGCAACAGTAGCCTGCAAGTCACTATTGACCTCCTTGGCGTGTAAGACCTGTTGCTGCAACACCAATACTTTGTCTTTACACTCATCCAACGACGCAAGAAGACTGGCCTTTTCAGTTGATGACTCGTCCAGCTCCTGAGAAAGTCTGGCCTTATGATTTTGCAATTCGATAATGGTAGATTCAAGGCAAGCCAGCTTTTCGGTAGCTGCAGCAAGATTTTCACTGGACACAGAAGCTGATGAACCCAACAAAGCTAGCTTTCCCTCTGCAGACTCAATGTCAGCAACCGCCGTCTCCAACTCGCTCTCGAGAGCAGCCTTTTCTTCCATAACGTTGCTGAGACTGGTACTGATGTCTTCGGTATGAGCATTCAAACGGTCAACATGCTCCTGCAATTGTTGATTTTTCATTGAAAGATCTTCGAATCGGCTGGCAAGATCTTCATGTGATATTGTCAAATTATTCTTCTCTTGCACAACCTTTGCCAGTTGTGATTCCAACTGTTCTTTCTCCGCGTACAATTCCGAATTCTTACCCTGTGTTTCGGTACACACTTTGGTATTCCTATCCAGGGTGACCTCCAACGAGGATATCTTGGCTTGCAACTGGTCAATTTCAACGAGTCGTTTTTTACGTTCGGCTTCCAACGTCGATTTAGTGATCGCTAGTTCATTGAAACGAGCTTCGAGGCTACCGTAATTCTTTTCAAGTTGATGAATAGCCGCAAATGCTTCGTCTCGAGACAAGCATGCCGCTTCGTGTTCTTCGGATAGTCCAGCAATGCACAACTGAGCCTCTCCGTTTTTGGTAATCTCATTCTCTAGTGCTTCCTCTAGAGCCGAAATTTGACCGTTAGCGTTGATCTTTGTCTTTTCGATTAGACGTTGGAGCTCCTCTTTATCGGAAATGTGACTATCATGGACTATTTTGCATTGCACTTGGGTCTTAGAAATATGCTGATCCATTTGCGCAATCTGTGATTCCAATGCTGCGAGAGTCGCTATTGATTCCTTGTTCCCCTCGCAGCATGCATTTTGTTTGGATACAATTTCCTCTAGGACCTTTTCGAGTTTTTCAATTTGCTGCGTTGTCGACTCTTGCTGGATCTCTAGCGGAGAGAGCTTGGGATCGAAATTGTTGATTGCCTCAAGCACGTTCTCTAGCTGGCTCGTCAAATGTACGACATTATCTTTTTCGGTTTTGACGTTCGCTTTCAAAATGTGGAGTGCCTCTCGAGTACTTGAAAGTTCTTGCCGTATAGCATCTCCATCCTTCACCGATGAGTTATACTCGGAAGTTTGCTGGGCAATAGCTTGCTCCAGCAAAGATATTTTGTTTGACGAATCAGAAAGCTTCAACTCCAAAGAACGGACCTTTTGCGAGAGGCCTAATGCATTTTTCTCTTCGAGACCCAGCAAATCCTTGAGTTCTTGATTTTCATTCGTCAACGTAGTCTCGGAGTCTAACATTTCTTTCATGGCCGCTGCCAGACGCAAGTGATCCTTCTTCGTGGCTTGGTTCTCGAATCGACATTCTTCTAGCTGGTATGCTAACGTATTTGTTTCGGTCTTACTCTCCTGGAGCTGAAACTCGAGCAGGGACATTTTTTTGAGTCCGCTTTCGTTCTGTCTGATTGACTCGTCCAGATTAGACTGGAGCAACGCACTATTCTTTTGGTTTTCAGATGAATACGCGACGAGTTGGTCTCTCTCAGCTTGTGTTTGTGTCAATTTGATTTTTGTTTCCCCGTGTGCTGCTTCTAAGTCTTGGAAACGAATCGACATGCACTGAAGCTCTTCTTGGCCCTGTTTGTTAGCAGCCTCGAGCTGAAGAGCGGATGAGCGGACCGTGACAATCTCTGAATCTTTGGTCAAGAGGAGTTCTTGAGAACGAGCAAGATTCTGGTGGAGTTCTTCGATGAAATTGTTCTTTGCTTTCAAAGCTTCCCGCAACAGTTCAATCTCCGATTCGGGTGAAAGTGGTTTACCGGCACCAAGTTGGCTGCTCTTATGGATGGTGTAGGGTCCGGCCATGCTCGTACCCCGCTCTGGTGTCGTTTTGAAACACTTCGTGTTACCGCCAAAACCCGAGGATCCTTCGGACAGGCGACGCTTTCCCCGGGTCACCAGAGACTGGTCCACGTTTCCGCTGATACTGCCGAAGACTTTTCGGTTGTGTCTATCTAGTTTTTTACTTGCAGCGTTCCCAAATAGAACATTGCTATTTAGAATAGATCGTTTTAAGCGATCCAATTTGTCCTCGGCTTCCTTGGCAGCGTTGCCAGCTTCGTCCGCTTTTTGCTTGAGTGCTTTGAGGTGCTTTTTCTGTGCCGACCCAGGAGCGACCTTGCGTGCTTCTGCCAATTCTCTCTGAAGACGTTTAATAGTAGACTGGTCATCAAGGACTTCGTTGACTTGTGCTCGGGTTTTGACGAGTTTTGCTCGCGTTGCAAAGGCAAGGGTGGATCGCGTCTCTTCCAGGTACATCTCTGAAGGTGTCGCACAACAGATTACAGCCATTCGGGCGTTTCCCGACAAAGATGGCTGAAGAATTCGAGTAAGTTTCGAATCACGAAAGTTGATGTGCTGTTTGTTTGGAGTCCCCAGTGCAACAATGACTCGAGATAAGGTAAGAAGACTAAAGAAAATGGATGACCGGAAAGAATAAGTGAGTTCTTTTCGAATTATTCCAGCACATAAAGTTGCTCCACAAGGGATACAACTGCCAACCATTTGCACTACTCGTACCTGGTATTGATCATTCCCCCCTCCTTTTGACGATCTCCAGTGGCCCCAGTGTGCCGCACACTTTCTGATCCTGCCAAATCGACCAAGTTCAACGTAGATATAAGGACTGCCCCGTCATCCCAACCTCTATCACTCTCTTCCTCTTCGCTGTCACTATTACCGGTATTATCGCGCTCTATATTCTTTTTACGACTTTCAATGGTGACACGAAAGATGGTATGGCTGCGAGACGATCGTTCGTTCATTGCGGTCGAAGCAAATTGACGATTGTTTTCTCCTCGAAAGAGAATAGTCAAAAGGGAGGTGAAGTCTGTGACGATTTCTTCCTTGGACTGTACAAAGACTCCTCGACGAGGATCTTCTCGAATCTGCAAAGTAGGGCTATTGCGACTCGCCAACAGATCGCGAACTTCCTCGTTGTAAATTTCCAGATAACTTACACGGACTAAAAAGATGCGATCCTGAGACTGGGAAATGTTGTTAAAAATATCATTGGCGGCCATATGGACGATTCCTCCACCTGATCCTCCTACTGTCCCTTCTTTGATGCTACCAGCTCCTTGCATCGTGTAGGTTTTTCCACTGGACGTTTGACCATAAGCAAAGATGGTTCCGTTTAATCCTGTCACGACAGAGGACACAATGTCTTGGGCCACACTTGCGTAGACTTCCGAAGTGGACACGGATTCGTTAAAAGTCTTGTCGAAAGTAAAGAAATTTCGCCCCTTGATACGCTCTGTAAGAGGCTTTCCATCGGGGGCAGTCTGTGTCACAGAGTGATGTTTTGGCAGGACTCTCCAGATTTTCCTGTGGTTGTCTTCCTTGTCATTCAAAGGACGCATACGAACAGCGACTGTTTTGGCGTGAATAGTGCAGGTTTATAGGTTTTGATAGTACGTGTGATACTGTAAATGTGAGGATGACTTCGATCGTGAAACTCTAGAAAAATCAATAGCAATATCGATAGCAACAGCAACCAAATCAAATCAAAGTGACCAACACTTACCGATAATGCCCTCTTCTTTACCACCACCACTTGCAATACTGGTATCAGTATCAGTATTAGCGTAATCAATAGGGACAACTTTGTCATTGTCATTGTCATCGCTACTTTGGCGCTTGTATGTAGATTTATCAGGAGATTGCTGGACAGGAGTCTGAACAGTGGATTTTGAACGAGCCTTGCCGGGAGTCTGAACGATGGAACTTGAACGAGTTTTACCAGGAGTCTGAACGGTGGAACTTGAACGAGTTATACCAGGACTTGGAATTGTGGAACGCGAGGCTCTCTGGACAGGAGTCTGAACGGTGGAATTTGAACGACTTTTGCCAGGTGGTGTTTGAACATTCGAACGTGAACGACGACGCTTCGTATAAAGATCCTGCTGATCCTGCGATGTCGGCTTCGGAGACTTCGTCATCTTGTTTGATGCTCTAGCTTGGTTACCTCTTTTAGGTCTGATGCATGCAATAAGCAATACAATATACAATACGTAGAGTACTCTACTATTTGTTTGCTTGCTGTTGAAAAGTACCAATTATAATAATAGTGTTGTTTTTGTTCCTCGTGTGGAAGAAGAAAAAGTGAGCTGAGTTTGAATCTTCTGTTACCCCGCTAAAACGTGTGTAACAAACGGCTAGATGTGAGTCCCGTCGTAATATTTTGAACGAATCAAAATGATTTGATTTGGACGCACACCTTCCTAAAAGTGGTTTTGTCCACCAATCAACCAGAAACCAAAAAGTAAAAACACGGTATAACACGCACCTACCCTACCTGAACTCGTTTGGTTGACTGTCCATTGTCCATTTTCTTCCAGAAGTACGAAGACAAACCAGCTTAAGATACAAATGAGTCTCAAGGATCCCCCCATATCTACGTACATTTCTATTCGCGATGACTCTGGGCTCAAGTCCCTGAGTCGCAACGAACGCGCCTTTACCAGAGAATGCGCTCTCCGTGCCTTTGGCAACGCAAATAGTAGAAGCAAGGCGTTGAGAGTGGATGGACGTTCTTCAGAACAAGTACGCCCTGTGCGATTGCATCTTGGACGCTGGGATCACGGTGCCGAATGTACGGTGCAATGGGGAAATACAAGAGTGACGTCCCTATGTACTGCAGAGCTGGTCCGTCCTAATCTTGATCGGCCCAATGGTGAGTCTGCGTCACGTTGCATATTGCTGCTTGCTGGATCTTTGAATATTGAGCTGCCTCGCTAATTTCGTTTCTTGCATGGATTCATTTAATTACCTACTCCGCTATCCAACTGTTAAGAGGGACAACTGATCATATCGGTTGATCTATCTCCGGGTGCATCTCCATCGTTTCGTTCGGCGCCTCCCGTGACCACGGGTGGTGCGGCTGTGGGCGGAAGCAGTCATCAGCCCAATTTTGCGAGTCAAAGTCAAAGGCTCTTGTCCAATCGAATTTTGAGATGCATCGAAAAGATTGTTCTGACGGGTGGTACACTAGATCTAGAGGCCTTGTGCTTGATTCCAGGACTGTGGGTGTGGCGCTTCCAGCTGGCTCTGACTGTGTTAGATGATGGCGGAAATATAATGGATGCATCCGTCATGGCGGCCATTGCGTCCCTTCGCCATTATCGAAGACCGCAAGTCGATTTGGGTGGAGCTGACGGCAAATCGAATAGCGGTTCTAGTGGAAATAATAACACGGATGAATCAATTGTAACTACGGTACCCATGCTCATTCCGTCCCATTTGAAAGAGCCGACCCCGTTGCCCTTGCATCACACGCCTCTCTCAGTATCCTTTGCCTTTGTTCCTATGGAAGATGGTAGCAGTCTCAGTACCGCAGCTTCTGTGGTCAGTGATGGGATCAATAGATCATCGTCTTCAGGAGTTGTAGCCGCATTGGTAGACCCGACAGATCGAGAAGAACTATTACAAAATGGAAGTCTGACTGTGGGTATGAATGCGTACGCAGAGGTCTGCTTGCTGGATTATGGGGGAGGCTGTGAACTTCCACCTACGCAGTTAGAAGAATGTTGGAAAAAGGCAATATCTTGCGTCCGGCAGCTCTGTACCATGCTGGAGACATCCTTGGAAGACGCCGATAAACAAGCACAAACGGACCGATTGGAAAAACTGAAGCAACAACAGTTGGCACCTAGTTTTGCAACAACAAATACCAGTTCCCAAATATCAAGCCCTTTCTTTGAACAATCCGAAAATCCCGGCGGCGACAACATGATGGACATTGACGACAACAATGACGAAATCAAGCGGATGGAAACCGAAGCAGAAGAAGCCTACCGACAACAAGCCTTGGACTATTCGCAAGGGTACAAGGCCAACAAAGTGCGCGAGGACGATGATCATATGCGGAATTCCTCCCAACCCTTTTTCAATCAAGCTTCCAACTTGATGAAGACTCTGCTCGCTTCAGCTGCTTCGCCAGCGCCGTCTTCGTCTCGTGGAAATGACGCTGTTCAAAAGAGTGCCAACGCGAAGCAGTCCAAGAAGGAGACGAAAGAGGCCGCCGAAAAAACGGAGAAGCAAGGGAAGAAACCGATAAAATATAATGCGAGCGTAAATTTGGAAAGTGACGAGGAAGAGGCCATCGAAATGTTGCAAAGTGAATTCGATACAGTATCTGCGCCACCAAACGCTCAGAGCAAGATAGAACCAGAGAAAGGAGCAGTAGAGGATGGCAGCGACTCAGATATTGACGACCTTGCCATGGCTGTCACCAAAAAGAAGAAAAAGAAGAAGAAGGATAAGAAATAGCAAAATCACCTCACAGTTTAAAGATGATCTGGTTTCTTTCTTGTCGGAATAAAAACTTGACGGTCATCAGTGCGCTCTGAGACACCGGGGATACCTATTTCATGCGTGTACTGTAATAAAGAATAGAGTAAGTACTCCGTAGCAGACAGTCTGAAAATTTTAAAAACTACATTAGAGGGTAGCATCCAATGTAGGAAAAGATGAAAGTGTGGAGGTGACAAGCAAGCTTTCTAGCTTATCGCGCAGTGGTGTCGATAAAGGTCGTACCGCTTGGCACGCGCACAGGAGCCTCCGACGATTCTCCTTCTTCTCCATCCGCTTCACTTCGAAGCAATGGCGCGTCAAAACCGCTGTAGTAAATTAAAGTTACAGCAGTTACAAAGAGAAGCAAGATTACGTCACCTCGGACATCACTTTCGAATAGTTTGTACCCCTTGAAGAACTCAAAGTCTTGTCGTGTTGCCAACTCAGCCAGAGGGACCAGAAGCGCCGAGATCAAATTTCCTCCAATTTGTTGCACGCTCTCAACTCCAATTTCCGAGCCAGGATACGTAACGTCAACGGCTAATTCTGCGTTTATGGGCTGGACAGGACCAGCCGCCAGGCCTAATCCTAGCAGACTTAGAACCAACAAGATAGGTTCATTTCCAATGAAGTGATCCGTGAGACCCAATGGAATTACTAAAGCAGCCGTCACGGCTAGGCAGATGAGTGTGGTTGTCTTGTACTGTTTTGTTCGATCAACGTAACCTCCAATGATAATTCCACCCACCAAAATAGCTAGCTCAAAACCAGCACCAGCAAGGTCAATTTGAAATTGGTCTGTAACTCCACCACGTTCCATGACCTCATCAATGAAAGCACCGACAATGTTCGTAATGGAGATACTGCAAACAAAGGCTGCCAGAGCTCTCGTGAATCCTTTGGTGGCAAAAAATTTCTTGGCAGATTCAATAAAAGGCGGCTCGACCTCACCATTGATTTTCTTTTCCAATTCGGAAATACTAGGAGGGATCGCCGGTTCATCTTGGAACTGCAGTAAGGATCCTACCGCCAGGATGGATGTCAAAACAGTAATCAAACCAAAATAATTTTCCATTCCTGATGGTGTTGTGGCCATTTCACCGCCCACTAAAAATGCTGTAGCGATTCCGATTTGGTTAAAATTCAAAGCAACGGCTGTGCTCGTAGCACGTTCGTCACTGGCAAACCACAAAGCACTTAACATTGGCGGTGTGCATTGAAAGAAAGGCTGAGCAGCTCCTACCATGAGCGTTCCAGCCAATAATAGTGGATAAGGAACCAGTCCATCAGCGCTTCCACTTGTCGATGACATGGATGCTACTGTTGTGGTTAACGCATCTGGTAGGTCAGCAGCATGGGCCGATAAAACTGGCAATATAAATCCAAATCCTGATCGAAGCCAGCAGCCGACTGCCATGAGCACGCCAGCTCCTTGAATAGCTCGTTGCAGCCCAATTTTTGCCACAACATCTGTGACGAGAAAGCAGCTGGCAACATTGGTAAATAGAAACATGTCAATCAGCGAGGCCGAGGAATGCTGAAAAGCTTCTTCAAAGGTTGACGGGGTAGCTGCGACACTGAAGCAAACCCAGTCTGAGATGAGAGCAAGTAAAGACAAGTATCCGAGCTGTACCCATCGTTGTGGATATACTCGAGGCTTGACCTTGGTTAAATCAATCTCTTCGCTTCTGTCGTTCTTTCCATTCAACAGATCCAGCTTGCTCTTTTTTCGGTGATCCGTAGGGGCACTGGCACCAGTGAATAATGATCGATATTCGTGTGATATTGGCGGCGTCTTGGTTTGGAATTGCCGAGTCTGCGAAATACGATTATTCGAGAAAAAGGCATCTGCCGATCCAACATTGTAAATGGTCCAGACGAAAGCTGCCAGCATCACGGTGTGTCGGCTCATCATAACAATTAACAATAACCTCTCTGTTCGGCAGACACTCGTGACAATTCTTTTGCTGGACTGCGAAATTTATTTTTACAGCTCTAGCCACGCGCTACTCGTACCAGTACTCCGGTAGTATCGTAGCTAATGAGACGTACTCGTGCTCTACTCGAGTAAGTCTAGCTTTCGTAGACTTTCATCATGCCGACAAAGCAAAAGAGCCTCCGAGATCTTCTTTTCAGCCAGCTCCATCCTCAAGTTGCTGGTGTCAACAAACCATAATAATAATGTTCTTGTTCCAGCCGATCGACACCTCGTGATGACGTAACTGCAGTTGCCAATCCACCTAGGCATTCAAAGAAAGAACCTGCACTACGAGAAGAAGGTCGAGCTCCCAGAACGGAAAGAACCTGCAAAGTGAAAGCTACCAGGTAAAACAGTACTCTACTCGAGTACTAGCTAGTACCCAAATAGCTACTACTAGAATCCAAAAAGGAAAATGCCAGCAAAACAAGCTGGAAATGGAAATGCCCAGCAGATAGGCCATGGGTGAGATGATCTCCTCCAGCAGATGATTATTTGAGAATCTGTTGCTGGCGAGCACTCGCACTAGCTGCCATCGCACCTGCCTGCTTCTCCTGCTCTTTTCAGCAAGAAAGTAGCGTTGGATACAACACCAAAGAGCACACAAACAAACAAACAAACCAGCTTACTGTTATGTATTGAGTAGATAAAAAAAAGATAAATAGAAGCTACTGCTCCAATCCATATTCCAATGCATACTAGAGTACCATAAAAGTGAACGAGCTGAACCTATCATTCATGGATAATATCTTCTCATTTAGATGCACGTTTTGCCTTACTGGCTAGCTGGCTGGCTCTGCCATTGCTTATCTGTCAAAACTCAACACATACTCCTGCAGATTTAATATTTACTCCATTTATTTTTATTATTTATAACAGTAGACTAGTCTAGTAGTCTAGTCTATTATTTTGTTTGATTGCATATTACTCTGTGTTATCAAGGTGAGTAATCCCTGTATCCCTGTCCCTACAGAGTGACTTTAAAAACATCGTCATCATACGAAATTCTAGTAGTAGTCTAGTAGCTAGCTGTAGCCCAAACCCTCCTTCAAGCTTGCTCTGCTACAGGAAAAACAGTGGCAACCACCAACAAGAAGCTAGATGATGCCCAGACCAGTAAAAACAATAATAGCATCTTGAATAATATTTTTTGAGCTCCACTCCCTGTTATCCTTGTTGCGTGTTTCATTAGCCATCATTTTGCTCTTGAATATTTGTTAAAGAGACACCTCTCACTCGACAGTGTCCTATTGTTTCCACGCAAGTCCTCTGGCTTTTTAATCTTTGTAAGCAGATTAAAAGACAGCGTGCATTTAGAGACTTCTCTTGCAAGTTGCAAGCACTCACTCACCCTCTCTCTACCTGTACCTGTCATTCATTGATTCATTCACTAGTAATTCCTTTCACTATAAATTGGTTTTTCGCTTCATCTTCTTTTAGTACTGCTCAATATGGCTGCGGAAAAACAAGATACTGCCATGGATAACACTGAGACTTTGGACGACAGCCACGACGAGGCGAGGGAAGAAAGTGTGCTGGAACGGACTCGATTTGCCAACGTCCGACCCTTTGATATTCCGACCTGTCTAAAGATCGAAAAAGCTTCCTATCCGTCAGAAGAAGCTGCCTCAAAGAGCAGTCTCCAGTATCGTCAGCATCACGCTGCTCCTTACTTTCGATGTGCGTATCTGATGGAGTCCGCCGAAGCCGTTGCGAGTACGCATGTAGAAGAAGAAGAACAAGAATTGATAGGTTTCATTTGCGCTACAAGATGCCATGAGTTTGTGCAAGAAAGTCTGACTGCACACCACGCGGAAGGACCGTTATTGGCAATTCATAGTGTCGTCGTGTCGGAAAATTACCGCCGTCAGGGAGTTGCCACTGCTATGGTGAAAGACTACATTGAAGCCATGCGGCAAATGCCCGAGGACGGAGTGCAGAAGCTGGTTTTGATGGCCAAGCGAAATTTACTGTCCTTTTATGTAGACTGCGGTTTCTCCGTGATTCGGCCCAGTAGCATTGTACACGGAGAGGATACATGGTATGAACTGGAACTCGATTTAAGCTCCAACAAGAGCACTGGCTGTCTATACGCGGTCGTGGACGCCTTTGCAAACGTGGAGGTCACCGGGAGTGGCAACCCCGCTGCAGTAGTTACTTTACGCCGGACAGATATCGTGCCACATGGACGAGATCCTGACTTGCTTAGGTGGATGCAAGTCGTGGCCACAGAATTCAATCTTTCCGAGACCGCTTTTGTCTGGTTGCACGAAGATCACAAACAAGGACAAGAACTTCACTGGTACATTCGATATTTTACTCCAAAAATGGAAATTGATCTTTGTGGTCATGCTACACTGGCAGCTGCCGGTGTGCTTTACCGGACTTTGTCAGTCAGGAATACGAATGAAACCAGTATTGTCTTTCATGCGCGGAAAAATGTACTTATGACACAACTGCCACCAGGAGGTCTGAGGTCTGTCAAGAAACGACCAGCAACCAAGATTGCCATGAAGTTTCCATCCAATCCTCCCAAAGTGATCGACGACTCGGAGGCTGTGGCAGCTGTCCAAAATATGTTGTGGGAGGCCCTGAAAGTGCCCTCGGATGTTCTACTGTTCATAGGTCTCTCTGATACAGGTGATCTCATGGTGGAAATGACATCCGATGCTTTTGACAGTGTTGGATACGAGGGTATCCAGTACGGCGCCTTTTGCGAATGGGATGGTTACGCACGTGGAGTGGTAATCTGCTGTGCTACACGAGCACACGAAAAGATGGAAGTAGACGACACTGCCTCGGTCGGAACAGCTACCTCGCTTCTCGCAGACATGGATGTTGAGTCGCTGGATTTTTTATCGCGCTTTTTTGCACCCAAAACAGGAATAAACGAAGACCCTGTTACAGGTTCTGCGCATTGTGCGCTCGGCCCGTATTACAGCAAGAAGCTAGGAAAGGAACGAGTGGTCGGAAAACAGACGTCGGAACGAGGTGGCATTGTGGAATGCCTAGTTGACGAAGACGAATGTACTGTCACCTTAATAGGCATTGCGGTACAAACAATGACAGGTAACATGCTACTATGATTGGATGATACGAAGTCAATTGTATCACAAGTATTGGAATTTGGAAAGAATTATTCTAATACGCTAACTTTAATTAGATGCTTTAATGAAGTCAAAGTCGCAGTAGTCTCTTCATATGGGGGCCAGTGAAAAAGGTGTACTTGGGTGTACTTTTTTGGTGTACCAGTGAAAAAGGTGTACTAATTCTAACCCTAAACGGTGAAAAAGGTGTACTTTTTTCTTTA
>Ga0210036_1002226_pt1 | contig 20836 bp, 13 predicted proteins | sample CryGeymeta201515_FD_185469 | JGI IMG/M metagenome (GOLD analysis project Ga0210036, IMG submission 185469) | Groundwater microbial communities from Crystal Geyser aquifers in Utah, USA - Crystal Geyser metaG 2015-15 (SPAdes) (version 2) | ecosystem: Environmental > Aquatic > Deep subsurface >...
AAATGGCCGGTCCGACTCGTTGTCATTCCAAGCAGTTGAGAATCGCTTAAACGCAACCTTGACAATCGCTTGCTCAGTGTCCTCCTCTTTTGCATCACCCACTGCATTCTTCTTGACGACACGAATATCCGCAAAAGATAGTTTCTTGCCCATACAGTTCCGTCGTACTATAACCCCTGAAACTTCCAACGCCATCTTCAAATCTGTTGAAATAGTTATAACATAGTTATGTTTCATAAATACAGCAGTCGAAATAGATTTTTTTTATTGTTTGGGCATCCAAGATCCAAGCAAGCAAAAGGGTTTTGTATGGTACCCTGGTACAGTACCCTGGTAGTTGATTGGTCGTCGAAAGCCCTATCCCTAAGGTCGAGTTTGTTTTGGACAAAACACTCTCCAGCATTGTTATTAGAGACTCTGTTTAGCAAAGACGACAGTTCAACCAAAAGCATATTAAAATATACGAATTACTAGTATAAGAGTGGATAGACATCAGCAGAAGAGTCACAGCTGTAGAGAAGACCAATCCAACGCACACGTGCACTATTGAATAAATGATTCTCAGGCATGTTCCTTGCGGCACCACCATCGTCATCGTTCAAACTATTTAGCTCGCGCCGCAATGAAAACAAATAATTATTCCAAGCGTTTTCCCTTAAAGTTGAATCCAATGTTGTTCAACTCCTCTATCTGCTCCAGGGATAGGAGGGAAGTACGTCCTTTCTTCAGGTGACGAAATTCAGTGCGCTGAGCAGACACCCACTTGGCAAGTTCTGAAGGAGAAGTTGGGCTCATTTCAATGTTGCAGTTACCTGTGGTCGTCTTGTACTTCTTGAGCTGTTCGAGCTGATCATTCCAGGTTGGCGGGGCAGGATACTTCTTTCCCCAAAAGAATCCGATAGAATCCAATTTATTGATTCTTTCAGATGTGATCTTAATACCTTTCTTTCCTGTCTTGAGAATATTATAAGCACGCCTCTGGTTGTTCACCCACTGGCCCAGAGAGTGTGTTATGGGAACCATGCAATGTCCATTGATAATGCGGTACTCTCGCAAGAGTTTGAACTTAATACTCCAAGAATCTTGGCTGCAATCATCCGCGTCCGAGTCAACGTCATCACTTTCCTCGACTAGTTCGATGATGGCTTGATTTGCTTTGAGCTTTTCAACTTCGGATCTTGTCTCCAATAATGCCGTTACGAGTTCCTCGCGGGTCATCCCAGCAATGTTGAGATCCACATCCGCTGTGTCGGTCGTCTTTTGTTTTTTATTGTTGGCAATCGACGACATTGTTGATCTATCTTTTTTTGCAGGAGAAAATTGAATACAAGACACAGAAATGATTTTTTGTGAGTATCAGAATTTAAAAGAAATAAACAGAGGGGAAATGGTAGTGTTGCCGCTTCGTATAGCGACATAACAAGGCACCAGCTCTGCGCTGCGTGGAGACTCCTCTTCCACTCCCTTTGATCAAGTATACAGTGCTGAAAGCTATATTAATAGAGAATGAACAAGTCCGCCGAATTGCAAAATCTAGAGGAATTGGCCTTCCACGCTGCGGAGGAATCTTGGAGACTCGCAACTTCCGTCGTGATCTCTCCGGGTGCTCGAGTCCCAGTTCTTCTGTCCCGGATGACTAGCCACCGATTTTTAGTCCAACCTACCGTTTCTCTTTTATTTCCAAAACCCCCACGAACAACGCCACATTGATAACTCTCGAGAAGCCAGTATTCCAAGTAAAACCTAGCTATAGCACCAGTTGACATTCTAAAATAATAGGAATGTCTAACAAGGTTATCTATCGAGAGATTCGGCAAAAAAAATTGGAGGGTTCAGATGTTGTCGACGTACACAGCAGCTAACCATTGCGAGATGTTATTATGCTACCTATGAGAGGCTCTGCTCTTCTGGTCTCACCTGCTTCGAGCCTGAATGTTGTGGGCATTCAGTAGAAAAGTTTCCTTTCGCGATTTACCAAAGCCATCTAACACTACCACCATGGCTCCAGCGGCCGTCACAATGAGCGGCGATTTTATGTGCGTCATGGGTGATACAGCTACATAGCTAGTTCATGGCTTTTACCGTCCGCGGCAACGAAATGGTCATCCTCTCGCCCGATGCCTATTTCGATACTATGGCGTCTGCGTTTACAATTCTAGTTATCCTCTCATCAAAGGTTTATTTCGGCATGGCGCCTTGATTCTTCTTCCCCGTCACTTGACGCGAAGGAAACAGCATCTAAGTGATCCACAAAGTCCACCGAACTATTTCCTGCTTCAGTTACACTATCGGAAGAGTCTGGTGGCAACCATTCCTCTATCCTACGTTGGATTTCCCGCATCATATCTTTTTGTTCCTGTAGACTTTCAAGGAGACGCGTTCGATCCGAATAGAGTGGAATTCCCTTTATTTTGACATGGTCAACACATGCATAGTACCCAAGCCGTTCTCGGGCCCTCTTTCCGTACAACGTGATATGAATGCCATTGGCAACAACGCCGGCAGGAAAATCATGAATTACCACTTGATTCTCGTAGGTGTTTCCGGAAGGCACAATGGCAGGATTCTCCAATTTTGATGATTCGTATACGGGAATTTGGTCTTTCAGTAATGCTTTCATTTGAATGGTGTCAGAATGTGGGCTATCAACAGGTGTCATTGCGGTGCAGTCAATAGAAGGAAGCCCAAACGAACCAATCAATGAACGAGGCAGCGCATAGGCAGTGATTTTGGTATAATCCCAAGAGTACACCTGCAAGACTCCCCGAAAATAGTCCACCAGAGGTTTTATTGTGAGTTGTGTCATGACCGTGAGGTGGGAGGAGGTCACATAAAAAAGTTCTTCCCTCGAATCAGGCGAATTTGACGATAGACTGGACCACCATCCAGGAGTTGTTGGTCTGTATGTGAATCGATTAAGAACCATGGGTGATAACGTATACTCAATGGCTTCCGACGTTGTGTGGTGGGTGCTGGATGCCAAACACACCCGCCGCTGTGTCGTTCCTTCTTTCAATCGTATGGCCTCATCTGCTCGGGGCAGCAACGATTGTTGGAACAAACAAGGATAACAATTTTGGCTGTTGCTCCTCCTCTCAATTTTCCCTTGCTCGTTATCATTTTGCGACTTCCAGTCGGACGTAACAAAGACACACACTTGTTGTATCTGAAGCAAGTTCCATTCGTGTCTTCGTATCCTCTTGTTGTTGTTGCTGCTGTTCTTTTCCATCATCAAGAGTCTTTGACTATAGGACTGCCAAAAGTAGTAGTCCATCAAACCGGCAAATCGCCGACTGACGCGGTTAACATTCTGCAGGAGGTCTAAAGCTGGAAGAAATTCCAATATCACGGTCCAAATATGATCGTCTAGCATGGAAGCAGAAGCAGCAAAGCTAGAGTTTTCGGTAGTTTGTGGTCTATTTTGGAATACTTGGCCGTATTCTGCCATGGATGAGGAAGTCTTTTATGGGAATCCAGGATGTTAGGTACCGTACTACTGGTACTCTAGTAATTAGTAATCGCTCTGGGGTCTTCTGCTTTAGCATGTAATAAATAAATAAAAAAGAGTATGGACTATGGACCAGCAATCTAATTGTTTTAAAATAACAGATTGCAGGCTGGCGTCTGGCTGATGGCTGCATCACGTCTGAAACATATTATTACTACTATGATGTTGTATCAACCTTGGCTCGTCGCTTTGTCGGGAAAGAAGCCAGTTGAAGGCATTTCAATGAATCGTGGCAAGAATCAGACTATCTGATCTGTCCTCGTCCCGTTCAGGGAAATTGAAACATGCTTCAAAACCTACCGTTGCTTTGGTACCTCTACACACCAGGAGAGTCGCACGAACGACTTCTTTGGCGAGTGCGAAATTTTCTTGTTCACAAACATGAATGAATAATACCATCGAGTTCTGGAGAGCAAATTCCTCACGACATACACTTTTCAAAAGAAATCTTACGAAAACGAATCATCTTATATTCTTTATCGTAACCAACAATAACAGCAACAACAATAGCAATAACAGCAATAACAAAAACGACTGCAATATGACGATCCTAACACCTAGACGAGCTCGCAGCAGTGGCACTGACCGCTTGCTGCAAGGAAATATGTCTCCTGCTTCCTGTCAAGATTCCTTTTCAGCACACGAAGATGTTAACAAGATGGAAGAAAAGAAGATCATGGATGAAGGCGACATTCTTTCGTTTCAACGAGAATCTGTCATCTCTAATAAGCGCCCTGCGTCTTCTGACAAATGGCGCAACATGATTTCCAAAGGTACGAATAGGTGAATTCGAATGGAGAAGGCTTTAAGAAAAATGTTGTTGTTTATAATTATTACAATCCTCCTCGTTTCTGCATTATTTTGCTGACACTCAATTTTCATGCGGGACATATGAACGTTAAAATACTACTAACCAAACAATTCGTTCCCACGACCAAAAAAAAAAGAACCTGAATCCAAGTTTTTACCTCAAAAAGGGCGTTACACGCTTTATGTTTCCCGTGCATGCCCCAGCTCTCACTACATCATGATGATGCACAGTCTCAAGGGATTGAAGGATACCGTGTCAATTGTTACAGTGACACCTCATCCTGACGATCACTTGCAACGCCGGTGGATGATTTCCAACGAGTTACTTGGCGATGGGTCCTCGGCCAGCTTGAAGAGCGACGAAGGAGAGTTCAAGTCCATTCGTGACATTTACGAAAAGGAGGAGCACGACCACTCCAATTGCAACAACAGTAGTATTCCCCTGCTCTACGACAAACAGCACGAATGCATCGTGAATAACAACACAGGCGATATTGCTACCATGCTGAATACTTGTTTCAACGAAAATGGACTGTGCCAGAATCCTGCGCTCAATTTGCTTTCCGCGAATGACACGACGAACAACGCCGTCGTGAAATGGCTGTCGCCCTTGATGCAATTGACTCCTTCCATGTTTCCACCGTACCGCTACGATGTCTCGCCTCGTGAACTGGAATTTGCCTTTCATCGTGCGACTGTCATTTTGCAACGACAGAGGTATTTGACGAGTCATTCTTTCGTGACCGAGGCTGATTTGCGGCTATTTTGTACTCTGATTCGTTACGAAGAGGTCTATTCCAAATTTTTGCAACAGCCACCAGAACTTATGCACAATTCGGTATTGATGGACTATTGTCGAGATATTTACCAAATGGAAGGAGTGAAAGAAACTGTGAACATGAAGGAGATTCGAACACATTTTCTGGGCCATCATTCTTTTGGAGGAAGCTCGTCAGTTACGGAATCACTTTTGGAAAAGCCACACAAACGACATTTGTTGTAAAGAAGTAGCAAATGTATGAATAACATCTGCATAGCGCAGCATGTAAATTAAATTTCATGTCATTTGTATGGATATATCAGCTACAACGTACTACTAGAGAGCCAAGGTTCACGATCGGGTCCACAATAGTGCCAAGAAGCGTCAAAGTCATCGATGCTGGCGATCGCACCCGACAAAGGAAGCACATTCGTGACCAAGCCTTCGTCGCAGACATGACACTCATGCCAGGAGAATGCTGCGGCGTCATCGTGGTTGGTCTCCGACAAAACTTCGTCTACGGTAGAATGAATCGTGGCAGTGTCAGCGTCATTAGAGGCTATCATAACCATGAAGCCTCCTCCTCCAGCACCGCATAACGATCCCCCATAAATAAGATTCTCATTCTGTAGCTTTTCTAGCACACTTCTGACGATATCAGGTTCTACACCGCTGTCTCTTCCCGCCATGTTCTTTTTTTGTTCGTAATAACGGCCGAGACATTTCCCAAGTCCTTCCAAATTGCCGCTTTGCAAGGCGGCTCTCGCTTCGTGCGCTCCTTCCACAAGGACTCGTACAGTATCTACAACCTCTGGAGTCCTTTTGGCCCAACGACGCAGAACGTTCTGCAAAATGTTCTTCGCCAAGCGAGTCTTACCCGTAAAAGCGAGGAGCATTTTTTCATCCAGTATTTTTTGAAAGGCAGGATCAACAGCGCATTTTTCAATGGAAAGCTGAATTGGCAAGTAATTGGCTGCCGAAGATACTGTTTTGAATCCACCAATAAGCCCATTCACCTGGTCTTGGAAGCCTCCTCCAGTGCTCAGGATTTGTTCCAAGGCTAAAACGGAGTCCATTGTGTACTTAACGTTTCCACTGGTCGTTGATTCTCCGCTCAGCTCAATACCAACACAACGCCCCACAGCTGCAAGCACGCAGCCACCAAGGATTGAACTGGTGCCCATTCCCGATCCCTGAGGAAGGAGAGACGTCACAACAATTTCCATCCGTACATTGTTTCCTTCTTCTGCTTGGCAAAATATATTCACCAAGTCTTGAAGGCTCTCGCCCCCTTTATCACTCATGTCTTTCTCCAAATAATCCACTGGGATGAATCCCAAACATACAAGAGCGCATTTGATGAGAGCACAAGAAGCGCTGGGGTCTCGAGCATCGCGCAGGTCTTCCAAGCTGTGCAACTTGGTGTCCATGGCCGATATCAATTCGCAAGATACACTATTGCGCAGTTCAGATCTCATAAAAATAATACCGTGGTCGTTGATTTCTTTGGAGGAGGGAAGAGAGGGCAACACTCTGCATCGTGAAGACAAAGGTTTCTTGCCATCAACAGCAACTGCCATGCCCGTAACTGTACTTCCGTACTCGTAACAGACAGGAGGTGTATCAGTCCATCCACCAGCTAAATCAACTCTAGCGGGAGCTCTTGCTACACACCATTGCCCATGCACAGCGGCCTTCCTCCTCGAGGTCGTGCTACCAATCAATGTATTTTCGCTGAGAAACCCGGCAACACATACTTCTGTCATCATGCGAGCGATCTCTTCGGCCATATCGGAGAACACAAGAAAGACTGATTTTAGGTGATCACGAGAATCACTTTTCCAGTTCCATAAGCGTTTCCGTATATGAACGATTTCAGTGTACGCCTTTTGGCGATCAGCTCCTGAAGAGGTAGGAGACTGAATTGCTTGGAGGAGAAATGAACATTCTTCTCGGATTGCTTCTGTACTGGCGACTTGTTGCCGAGCATCTATTTCAGTCGCCGCCATTTTTGCAAGATCATCCAGAACCGCACTCTGCACCATGAAAGCCCGACCACAAACGTCGTACTGTGACCGGTCAAGCAGTGAAGCCTGGATCACTTCGTCAAGAGTCTCCAAACCTTGCATTGCCTGCGAGCTCTCCTCCAATAATGGCGAAAAGTCGCATTCAGTGTGCTGACGACGTCTGAGCGTGTCCGCAATGGCTTGACAGTGCTCGCGTTGCCGAGCAGGTATCTTATTATGAACTAGATGTTGGCGGTAACGATACTCTTCTGCGGCATCTGACAGATCTCGAACTTGAGACAACGATAGTCTGGGATAGTTCTTCCAGAGCTGTAGACTATTCTCTCTCTTGCGTGCGGCGGAGGCAACGCCTCTTGTTGTTGGTAGATGATTCACCCAATCCCACAATTGATCAAATGATATTCTTGAAACGTTGGTCACCACAGGGTGAAGTTTAGCATTCCATATGGTTCGCTTTGCAGAACTATCCCAAATATATTCTGGGGATAGTTGTGCCCAGTCCAGGAATTCCTCTAATTTCATTCCGAACAAAGTCGATTCTGATATCGGCTTTTTGATTGGATCGTTCACCCCCAGTGCCATCAATACGACAGAAGGTTCTTTGACCATGGTACCATCAACTGTGAGAGGCATCATTTGTACGCACGAATCGTTTGGGATCTCCAAAGAAGAAAGCGACTGGCCATCCATGTGCTCGTGTCGCAAACCACTTATAAGACAATTTTTGCCAATGCTTACGGATACTCTTGTAAAGGAGCAAAATTCAACTACGGTGCCTTCGCCGATCCGGGAAGGCACTTCCCCCTCCAGGATACAACCCATCAAGATACAATCTTCCCCAATGGGCAAGACCTTTTCTCGATTCTTGCTCCTATTCTCACCCATTAATTTAGCAAAGGCATGCATCCGCCGCACCATTCCAAGCTCTTGACCGAAATATGTGCAATTTCGGGTGTAAAGTTCACGGCGACTTGCATCGGGCGATGTTGCTACCGAATCAGCAACCTTATTACTCGGAGTATTATTTGTGCCGCCAACTTGTCGACATCCGTAAACGTAAAAATCAATCAGTTCTCGTGTGGTTCCCAAATGCAAGAATTTTCCTTTCGGAATCGCCAGGGACATGAAACGAAGGGGCGACAACGCGTCAAAAATACCATTAGCCACGGCTGGATCCAAATCAGAGGCGTGGTCTCTTAGATATGTTTGGCGACGCGCGTCTGTCGATGCATTGCTTCTTGGCTCTACTGAAATTGTCAACGCTTGTAGGAAATGGGTATACAAATCAACTTTGTGTGTGACATCTTGATATGTTAATTGTGGTTCATTCGCTTTTCGTTTCTCGAAGGCCCCGAGCAAACCGCTTTCTGTAGTCGTTTGCAGCACACCATGAGCTAGTTCGTGAAGCGATTTGGCAGCAGCTGGCAAGAACGCAATTATTCCATTGTCAATCCAGGCTAGACCCTCTCTTGAAGTTTGCAGTTCTCCGAAGGCAGCAAAGCTTTGTTGTTGTAAGGTTTCTAGAGATGGCTTCTGCAATATAGCGTGAATCGGCACTTCCATAGCTCTAACACCTTGTTGAGACTTGACAGTTTCATCTGGTTCTGCGAGGACATAAACACCATGATTTTTCGCCGTCTCCCAAGGTGCTGGAAAGGCCACTCCCAAAACGTCGGGATGAACGGGGATGTTGTCATTTTTGCCATGTTCAGATGATTCCAGTTTAATTCCTTGGTCCCTATCCGAGGATGGACTGCAATGAGGAATGCTAAGCAGTGCATCCGATGCGGCTACAACCACTGAACCTTTAGGTAAGCAATGATACTGTGTAAAAATGCGAGCGATGCTATCCATACCAACGTGAATGGGATTGCTGAGGAACGCCTTCCCCGATGTAGTATCCATCAACGGAAGATTCGTCCAGGCTTTTCCCAGCGCCATTTGCGTGAAGCAGCGAGACGAATCTCCACCGGCATGTAAAATTAAAATTGTCTTGGTGTCAGCAGTTCCCACTTGAAGTTCGACGTGCTCCAAAGCCGCCAAGGTCCCTCCACCCGAGCCGCATCGACAGCCCAGAGGGTCGCAGGTGGCCAAGAATTGAGTCTTGGGATAATTTCCCTGGAGAACCTGAATTGGACCACCCAAGGCAACGCGAGCAGCTCCTTCGTCGGGAAATGTTACCACCACAACATCAAAGGGAAACTCGTTGGGCATGACGGTACAAATGCGGCGTATTTTCTGGCTGTTTGCTACTATTAATCTAATAAACTAGCTATCTAGTCTACTGTATTGGTATTTTATTATTGACAGTAATGGTGTATTTTATTATCACCACCTACGAAAAATCTTTCTTGTAATGCACCTTGCGCAAATAACTCAGTCCCTATTTACATGTAAACTGAAACATGACTAGGCTGAACCGATTGTCAAGCGTGCAATGAAGAATTATGAAACAAATGGCAGGCACATGCTACGGTATCGACGTTCTCCCGAAATTCTGTGTGCTACCAGGTACCTGGTACCAGGTACAGTACTATCCCACCTGGTACCAGTAGTACTACCTAGTAGTACGGTACAACACCTAGTACGGTACCTGGTACCAGGTACCTGGAACCAGGTACCGTACTACCGTAATAGTACCCTGGTAGTACCAGGTAGTAGATTCGGATGCCAGACACTCGGGTCATAAAGCTGCTTTGACGCAATGCCTTCTGCACGTGGACATTTAACAACTGGGAATGAAATTACTACGCTCGCACCTGGTACCGTAGAACAGATCTCTAATGAACTAAACGGATTCTCAGGCCCATTGAAGTTTTGCAGATTGATAGTTGCCGCAAAGGGCGTAATGCCATTTTATACGTAATACCTGGTACTACCGTATGTGTTGTCACTTGAAGCTTCCTCCTCTTTCCTCGCGTAGATACGACGTACTGGTACCTGTATTATCGCTGCTGGTATCACATTAGTCATTATTGTTTACTTCATTAAATTGATCTGCTTCTTGACTCCTGACGAGCTGCAAACATGAAAGGACCCCAGCCCCAACAACATGAAATTGAGCATGACAGTGGTGTTACCACTGATGTTGGTAGTAATACTGGGAGGTCTGATCAAGCGTTTCCTGTTTCGGAAATCAACCAGGATGATGACTGCCGGACCATGGCATCCGCCATTACAACAGCTGCTGGTCTCGCCCTTGATCCTCATGTAGGAGATGGGGAAAACCAAGACGAAGTGGAAGATGAAAAAGTGAAACAAGTAGAAAGGAATGATTCTGTTGCTACAGCTACCGATACGACTGATGGAAGAGGGGCTAAAGGTATTAGCGAAGCAGCAGCGGCTCCTAATTCTTTCCCGCAGACTAACACCGACAGAAACACTGATTCTTTTCTGGAGGAAATAGTGTCATCTATCCAGTCCATGCCAGCGATCACAAACCCTACATCTGAACCGCCGCTTCCCGGAGCTTATGCTAGGACGGGTGGTATCGCCCAACCACCGGGAAACCTATCACAAAGTGGAGTACATCAACAAGAAGGAAGCATCGCTTCCCAACGGGATAACATGGAATCACAAGGAGAAGACGTAGACAGCGACCTTGGACTCGTGGAAGCAAAGCCGGTCGAACAAGACATTTCTGTCGACCTGGAGCAAGCTCAGCCGGTTTATGAGGATTTGGTTTCGTCGAGCATTAGCGGCACGTGGGATCAGCGGAAAAAGAAAGCATCGACACGTCGCATGATTGCGGGCTCGGTACTGATCGTCTTCGTCGTTTTTCTCCTGTCCTTCACCTTGCCCAGGCCTACGGACAACAGCATACCAGCGAATGGACCTAACACGAGCAGTACGGAAAATGCTAGTGATGTCAATTGGAGTGACACCGATGATTCCCTGCTCGTTCGACACTTCGCCTATCTGCGAGACTTACTCCCAAACGATCTGATCCCACCCAATGGTAGCAATGGGTATTATCCCTCGGCCACTCTTAACCCTCAAGATAATGCATTTTACTGGCTTGCGAAAGACCCCCGTCTCGAAACTTACTCTAAGGAGAGGGCTGTTCAAAGATTGGCATTGGCGACGCTCTATCATTCCACCGAAGGTGATAACTGGAAAGAAAACAAACACTGGTTGGATTACAATATTCATGAATGCGACTGGTATCATGGAGATCGAATGATTGCCTTCTTTGAGATGGAAACTTCCGACTACCCCTGCAACAATGAAACTGGTCTCTATGAACGGCTGTGGTTACCCAACAACAACCTGAACGGCACTCTGCCAGATGCAATCTACGCCATGTCCTCACTTCTTAGCATGGAATGGATATGGAACGGGAATCTGAAGGGTACCATTAGTCCCGAAATCTCACGGTTGCAAAACCTTGAGAAGGTTTCCTTTACGTTTTGTCATCCAACGGGAACCATCCCAACAGAAATTGGATTAGTTTCTAGTCTACGCATTCTGTATGTGACCACCGAAGAAAATGATGGGGGAAAGCTGCAGGGTACAATCCCGGAGGAGATTGACCAGCTTTCAAATTTGGAACAACTCAATTTTGGTTTTCAAACGATCACTGGAACCCTTCCTACTACTATCGGCCTTTTGACTCGTATGAAGTCACTAGGGGCGCAGGATGCGCTCTTGACAGGATCTCTCCCATCTGAACTTGGGCTTCTTTCTGACATGGTCTACATCTACGTTTATGGAAATCATATGTCTGGAGAAATTCCTTCGGAGCTGGGCATTTTATCCAATCTAGTCTCTCTCAATGCCCACAACAACCAATTCAACGGCAGGATACCTTCAGAGCTTGGTTTGGCAACCAGCTTGACAGAGATACTCTTGTCGAACAATACATTACAGGGAACCATTCCATCGGAGCTTGGTTTGCTGAGCAATGTAAAAATGGTGTATCTTTCCCACAACAAAGACATCAACGGAACTCTTCCAGAAGAACTGAATGCCTGGAACTCGACCATTCAGGCCTTTGATATTAGCCATACAGATATCACTGGACGTATTCTACCCTTTTTGGAACAAGCACAGAACAAGACTTCATTTGAAAGATACTTTTTTGAGTGCGACCAACGCTTTCCCTGCATAAACGACCGACCCGACGATAGTCGAACACCCTACGAACGAGATCCCGAGGAGTAGCTTAGCTAGCAATTTGGGAAATTCTCTAGCATGTCTTCATCCAAAGAAAATAAAGTAGACATTATCAAATAGTTACTGGGTTACAACGAGCTGCCTTTGTTGCACATCTGCCCCATCTCCCCGTTTTAACGGCTCCCACATGCCCTCAGTCTGCATTTTTAGTCGCGAATTATACGACGAGGACATTAGATCTGGGCGAGCGTCGGCGGGTAGTAGAAGTATTGTTGGCAAAAGTATTTGCATAGTTGGATTCATCGTAGGGCAGGGATAACTTAGATTCGGGAGACTCTAGGTCATCATCGCCATTCTCTGAATAGGTTCTTTCCTGCATATCATCGTCTCCTCTCCCGATACTTCCTTCGCACACTGTTGAATCAAGTGTTGGCCATTGTTTCAGATCAGTGCTTCTTCCTACATCATCGTCTCCTCTTCCGTTGTTCCCGTCGCACACGGTAGAGTCAAGTGATGGCCTTTGTTTCAAATCAGTGACTACCGGCATAACTAAACTATCCCGAAGTTGCTTTTGATGCCGTAAAAAGGCAGTCAAAGCTAAGGTTGCGAATACAGCAAACATCGCGATCGAGGCCAAAGCTGCCACAATGATCACAGTATCGTAACTTTTGTTCCCCAGAGATCTACCGACAAAGTCTTCCAAGAGAAGTTCAGTCGTCTTGCTTGAAGATTGAGCTAATATGTTTGCCTCAATTGCTTCTCGGATTTGTTTTGTCACTTCTTTGTGGTTGTCTTCTAAGACACCTGATACGGCTTTCTGAAAAACTATTTCGTCAAACGCACCACCAACTGCCAACGCCGTAATTTTAACCTGAAACAAACTTATCATTTTGTTGTTTGGATGTGGCTGCTTTCTTTCCACGTCGGCTCGCAAAAAGAAAACTGAAACATCTTGGACTTTTGTCACAGTTTTCGTCAAGAAATCGACCAGCGTGGTCTCCACCGCCAATTCATTGTTAGCTTCTAAACTTTTAGGAATATTATAGAGTGATACTGCCACAGTGGCTCGGTAGTTAACGTGTAACGACACTGTGTCAATGGGTGATCTTGTCGGGGGATACAACTGATCAGCAGACACGGGACGGGGAGATGGTGTATCATTGTGGATATAAGTGACAGGTATAGAAGCGTCACCAGTACGAGTGGAGGTAGTTTTGACGGAGGCAGAGGATAGATTTGAATGGAAGTTTCGAAAGGGAGAATCCAATTTGGTTGGCTCGGTAGTTGGAAAATAGGTGGGCTCATAGGTCCGACCGTTGCTAAAATGATACCTCAAGGGATTTGTATTCCTGCGTCCTTCAACGATCGCCTCATCACTAGAGACTGATATAGAAACAGACACATGGGTGGGCTGCGCAGATGGAGTGGTAGAGGGTAAGATAGAAGGAGAGGTTGAAGGGAAAGCCGATGGAGCGCTGGAAGGGGTCACTGAAGGAGCTGCCGATGGCATGACACTGGGCATTGCAGATAGGGAAGGTGCCAAGGATGGTTGCGCTGAGGGCGCGACACTGGGTATTACAGACAGGGAAGGCGACAAGGATGGTTGGGTCGATGGTGAGACACTGGGCATTGTAGATAGTGATGGTTCCAGGGAGGGTTGAGGAGCTGCCGATGGCATGACACTGGGCATTGCAGATAGGGAAGGTGCCAAGGATGGTTGCGCTGAGGGCGCGACACTGGGTATTGCAGACAGGGAAGGCGACAAGGATGGTTGGGTCGATGGTGAGACACTGGGCATTGTAGATAGTGATGGTTCCAGGGAGGGTTGCATAGATAAGGATGGCGCATTTGATACGGACGGTGCCGCGGATGGTGCTGCGTGTCGAAATGCTTCAGCGAGAAGAGAAGAGCTAAAGATTCCCGCAAAAAAACATACTCTTTGGAAAGATAACATTGATCTTTCTTTATCTTGTCTGAAAAAAATGCTAATTTGTCAATGATACAAGCAGAAGAAGCTATTGACATTATGAAGAAAAGTGGAACTTTCTTTCGAACAAATTTAAAATTTATTATTATCTGTCAGATGTCAGCATCGCATTTTATCCATCGCCAGTGCAAGTGCAACTGAATATCGGAAGAAATGTGAGGATCGAAGATTTCCAGTTAGCCGCCTGGCTTTGTGATCTTAGCTGTAGCAACATTAACCTTAATTCGGTAGTCTACAAAGACTTGCTTATGTAGGGGGGTCTACTCGGGTACTCCTACCAGCTACCAGGTACCGGTACTCAAGGCTCAAGGGCGATTTGTAATAATGTGCAGAACGATAAGGAGGTCAAGCAATAACATAAGCTGCTGCCTACAGAGCCCAGACTGCAATGGCGAGCAACGGCGCGCCGGAGAAAATACATTGCGTATCTTTTGATCTGCAACCTGATGTTTACGAGATCCCACCACGATCGGAATTTTCGGCTGAAGAGATGGACCAGTCCTTCTACTGCCGTTTGGAATTGGAGGCCATGGCAGCGGCCGCCATGGATCCTGCAAATGAAAAATTGTCCGAGGGTGGAGGAAATCGGGGGTTAGAAAGATATACAATATCGGGGAGTACGAGATTAGAAATTCATCGCGTGCAAGTCGTGGCGGCAGTCTTGAGAGAGCAACAGAGATTAAAGGACGCCATATTGGGTAAAAACATGGGCTGCTGCAGCGACATCCCACACGACACAACACCTATGCAGAGCAAGGAAGAACAAATAGCGATAGCAGCAGCTACAATATCCCAAGAGTGCCAAGAGCTGGCATACATGCAAGGATACAATGACGAAGTGGAAGCTTATGCCGGAACACCTTCGATCAGCACGGATGTTATCGAATTACCCAAACCTGGCTTCTTCACAGGTTTATCCAAACAATTGGTGGCAGCGAAAGATTTGGCCTTTTTGGCACGCCAATCCAAGCAAGCGAGAGGGTGATGGAGAGCTATCTCCTACGTTCCACGCACCGACCCAATCGAAGGATTATCGAGATTTTCTCCAGCTGATTCGACCTGGCATCTAGGTTAAGTTTTGCTTGGTGAATACTCAGGAAGTCATCGCCAGCACCTTCGACACGCGCTCTAGGCATGAGATGCGCGGTACTTTTTCTTCAACTTGGAAGTAGAGACACCACCAGAGATCACGAAAGGTTGAGCAAATCCTTTTTGCAGCATTTTTAGCATTGCATTTATCGTGTACTGGCGCTCAACAATCCTTGCTGCCAGTATGATCAACAAAGTCGCCTTTCAGTCATGGAATAAACTTTTTTCGCCCAAACAAGTATCTCTCTAATGTCCCATCTACGGAAAAATAGGCAAGATCTTTTTCTATGAAGGGTGCTTCTGCAGCAGACGAAAAACAATGCTTGGAGTGCAATCTTTGTTGTTGCTGGTAATTCTGCTGTCATGAAAGATCTATGATAGTGACCACAACAAAGACAAGAGCCAAATACGACGTACTAAAACACAATTTACAAGAAAGTTTTAGGGAGTTTCTTCACTCAAACAATCGCAGTTGCAACCACAAAATTGTGAGGTGCAATCGGAAACCATCTTGCAACCTCCGCTTCCAGCCCATCGAGGACAGGGCTTTCCATGAGGGAGGCATAGCTCCTCAGGGACGATCCCGGACAATAACGGATTGTTCTGGATGTGAAAGTCGGCCAAATATCCTCCACCGTTCGTCCATAACAATGCCAGTACCTCTGGGACTGTTCCACTTAGATTATTGTCATTTAGATACAACGCTTGCAACTTCGTTAGGCGACTTAATTCGGTAGGAATGGGTCCCGTCAAATCATTCTCCGCAAGATCCAAGTATCGCAGATTCGTCAACTGACCGACCTCCGAGGCAATCGTCGATTGCAGGCTGTTGCGTTTCAATGACAATTCCACCAATGACTGCATGGTACTACCCAACAGGACTGTAGGAATTCCTCCCGTGAGTTGGTTGGTGTGGGCGTAAAAATACAAGAGATTGGACAAACGTCCCAACTCCGAAGGAAGTGATCCCGTCAACTCGTTTTCATGAAGAAACAACACTTGCAGTGATTTTAAGGTTCCAAACTCGGATGGAATGGGGCCTGCAACAGAAAGAGAATATTAGTGTGCCGTGCGATGAGAGAAATGGCATGAAACGACGACATACACCAACACATTGCGCGGTTTGCACACTACAGCATGCTACCTACCGGTAAAGGCATTCTTTTCCAAATTGGAGTACGATAAGGCTGCCAATCGTCCTATTTCGCTCGGCAGCGAACCAGTTAATTTATTGTTGTGCAGAAAGACTTTTTCCAGGTAAGAGAGTGCACCCAACTCACTTGGCACTTTTTTTAAAAATCAGCAGAGCGAGGAGGAATAAAATAATTGTTCGCCGGATCAGTTGCAAGTAAATTTAGGCATGATTTTCCGTTTTTGCCCACAAGACAAGTACGTACCGGATCCAGTGTGATTATTATTGTCCAAAAACAAAACGGCCAAGTCCGACAACAAACCCAGCTGGGAGGGTATCTGAGCCGTCAAGCCAGGGTTCTTTTCCATGGAAATGCTTTGGAGGGACGACAAGAGGAAAAGCTCTGCTGGTAGGCTGCCACGAAGATTGTTCTTAACCATCCACAAATGACGCAACATTCCATCATTATCACAATGAACCATGGTGTCTTTGTAATACTCGTACGAATTAGTTTGCTCGAGGGATAGTGTAAAGGATGTACTCGATGCTCGATGATACCATTCACATTCGTGCGTCTCATAGTCCAACCAACGATCCTGATGGGTCCAACTGTTCATTCCGTCGGTACTATAGTACAAAGTTGCCAAAACAAATCGTTGTACAAGTCTGTTGTTCATAATAATAATAGTAGTTGTAGTATTATCGATCCGGGAATAATTAGGATCACGAACCAACCACTCCATGGCCAAGGCTTGAGGCGACGTTGGATCGTTTTGCAGAACGGATACGGTAGATACCGGTAAGAGACCTTCCATGTGCACTTGGTTGCTCCTATAAATGACTGAATTGGCACTATTATCTTGTCCAGAATTTCTTTTCGTACTCGTTGCACATGGTATGGCACCGGGTACCATGAAGACCAATACCAAGAAAACCATTACTGTAAGGAGGGCAAACAATGCTAGTACGAGACCAATGACGACACATAGCCTGTTTTGGTTGTCGTTATTATTACTGTTGCGGCGGCTTGCTGTGTGGGTGCTGGTTGACCACTTTTTTTTGAAAGAGTCAGAGGCGGCGGAAGAAGCATTGTTGTTGTCACAGTCGCTACCATGACAGTCTTCGAGTTCCGAGGCAAGATCTTGGGTACTAGTACTAGTAGCATCCATCTGCTCTTCGTCTTTTTTGTTTTTATGGAGCATCATTATTTTTGGCAAGATATTGGTGTCCTTGCTGGCTGGTTTATAGAGTATAACTACTAGGAACTAGGTTTTTATTGTTTTGTTCTTTGTTATCGATCTTGTACGAATTCGTTTTTTGGAAGAAAGAAAGAATAATGCAAATCTTCTTTGCTTCCATGACTACTCTCTACTACAGTAGCTAGCTATGACTACTACTAGTAGTACTAAAAGTAGCTAAAGAATAGTAGCTAGCTAGTCTACATCTGATGTACTCATCAGAGACCTACCTGGTACTCTACTAGTCTACTCTACTACCAGGTAGCTAGAGACTACAAACTACGCAAGCAAACGACTACGAGTACTACTAGGTAGGAGAACCACGAAAGGAACCACTGTGCGATCTAAGCATCAACGAATGCGAGCCTCATAAAATCGAATAATAATAGACCGAAGCTCGACAATGACGACAACCTACAAAACACAAAGCTTTTGTTTCATATTGTTCTCACAAGAAGTTTGAACACCAGACAAAATCAGCTCTAAAGTTGACAATCCGTGCCGATTATTATAATTTATTTTTTACTTTGTTCAAAACTACAAACCGAAAATGATGTCGGAAAAGAACGAACCAGAAGGTAATAACGATACCAAACATACCGATGAAACCACGATACAACAACACCATCACAATAACAACACACCAGAGAATGAACCTCCGAAAGACGAAGAGGGGCTGCTCTTGAAATACGACGTTATTATTTGCGGTACTGGACTGGTACAATCGATATTGGCTTCCGCCTTGACACGAGCAGGGAAAACAGTATTGCATTGTGATGGAAATGATCACTATGGCGAGCTAGATACCGTCTGGACCTTTGATTACTTGCAAGAGTTAATCCAGAAGAAGCAAAGCAGAACAAAAAATACACCTCGGGAATTCACGGACAACAGCAATAACAATAGCAATGACAATGACAATGACACTGACAGTATTACTTTATCGCCACGAGGTGCCTACCAGAGCTTACAATTTCATTCCAGTCAAAAACACACCTCGTTTACGGCGACCGAAATCGATGCACAAGTGCACACACCCTACGGTCCCGGTCGGGTGGTCCATAAGCGACTGCCCACATCCAATAATAATGATAATAATAATAATCATGGTAGTTTGGCAGTGGCACTTACCAATTGGACCTTGGCGAATGGAACATCACCCATTGTTTACATGGGAGTTGCCAAAGAACAAGTCACATCATCTAATGATAATAATAATAATAATAATAATGACACCAGTAATGATGACAAAACAATCGACAACAATGAAGACCAGACAGTTGTCGGCATGGAAGCACACTTTGCATTGCATCGCAAACAAGACATCAAATCCCAACGAACCATATTGGCCGAACGAATTTTGGAACAACATTCGCGATCACTGGCATTAGACGTGAGTCCCATGCTCTTGTACGCATCCGGGTCGGCCGTACGAGGATTTTTAACCAGCGGTGTCTGTGACCATTTGGAATTTCAAACCATGCAGGCTGTGTATTGGTTGCAACTGGATTCAAACGACAAATCTTCGACAGCACAATTAGAACGAGTTCCTTGTTCCAAGGGTGATGTCTTTCAGAGCACACTGCTACCACCACTGGACAAACGGCGATTTATGAAGTTCTTTCAATTGGCCATGGATTATGCCACGGAACGAGAGCTCGTACGAGAGCAAGAACGAAATCAAATGGCAACCTCGGTAGAGGGTCCGACAACAACAGCAACAGCAACAACAACAGCCAAGAACAATGACGATGCGACCACCGATACCAACACAGACGAGGGTGTCTTGTCCTTGAACGAAAGACGATTGAATCAGGGACGATCCTTGGCACGACCTCAGAACAAGGCCATTTCCAAAAATGACTTGCAAACCTTGATGGATTGTATGGACCAGAATCTGGATTTCGAAACGTATCTGAAAAATCACGCCAAACTTTCCGCCCAGCTGCGAACGTTGATTCGGCATTCGTTGGCTCTGGAATATGATGGACGACGTCAAGGAGCCTTTGTGGGAAGCAGTTTGAGTACCCTGGACGGTATGGGACGATTGTGTGATCATTTAAAAGCACTTGGTCGGTACGGCACTACCGCCTTTTTAACGCCCCTCTACGGCAGTGGTGAAATGAGCCAGTTCTTTTGTCGGTCGGCGGCCGTCTATGGCGCAACGTACCTCTTACGCCGAGTTCCCAGTGTGGTCAAGCTGAACAGTAAGAATGATAATGGAACGTCCCAACAAAGGGAAGTCGAAGGAGTTGTGATTCGTAGCAGTGATGAGGTCGACAAGTTTATCAGTGGATCAACGGTGGATATTCCAAAGGAAAAATTCATCAAGGCAAGCCATGTAGTCATCGCACAAGAGGCCACATTATCAGTACCCACACAACGACGACTATTACGGCGCATTTCCGTGCTGCGAGGATCCCTTGTTCCGAGTGTGGGACGATCGGTTATTATCATTCCTCCGCACGGTGTGGGTGACCATCCGTATGCCATTCACGGTTTAGTCTTGGACGAAACCGCCCGAGTAGCTCCTTCCGGATGCAGCGTTCTTCACCTGACTACTGTCATTGATAAAAACACTGGAGAAAATGTTGGTGATGTATTGAAAGACTCTTTGGAGGTCATCCTCGCATCATCAGCAAGTACGTCGTCGGGGGATGCCGTCGACGAAATTTTTCACGCTACCTTTTCCTATGATGTTTACGATGAGCCCAGTAACGAGAGCGGCGACGACGATGGCAAGGTGAAGGGTTTGCATGTAGTTCACCGCCTTCCCATGCAAATGGTATGCGACGGCTCGTTTGAACAGGCACGGCGTATCTTCCATGATATTTGCGGACCAGACGAGGAATTTATGGCTCTGTCCCAAAGAATGCAAGCAAAGCTCAAAGAGCAGTTACAAGATGCCTACCGAGGTCCAAATCAGACAGAGGACGATACAGATCAGGTTGTTCTCGACAGTGCCATGGAGATGCTTTCATGAGAATAGGAAAGCTTCGTAATAATACAGCACGGCAAGTAAATTTGGCGGGGCCAGTGAAAAAGGTGTACTTGGGTGTACTTTTTTGGTGTACCAGTGAAAAAGGTGTACTAATTCTAACCCTAAACGGTGAAAAAGGTGTACTTTTTTTCTTCAACCAAAATAAAATGCTTTTACCAAAATAAAATGC
>Ga0210036_1002227_pt1 | contig 20828 bp, 12 predicted proteins | sample CryGeymeta201515_FD_185469 | JGI IMG/M metagenome (GOLD analysis project Ga0210036, IMG submission 185469) | Groundwater microbial communities from Crystal Geyser aquifers in Utah, USA - Crystal Geyser metaG 2015-15 (SPAdes) (version 2) | ecosystem: Environmental > Aquatic > Deep subsurface >...
CAGGAGTTAGGGCTTACTCTATTAGGTCGTGTGCCTAGCTTGCTTTCTATCCATAATAATATCTAATATTGAATAATACCTCTTTTTTACTCTATAGTCTGCACACTAGCATTTTACGGCATGAAGGCTGAACTACGTACTTGACACACAATCGTGCATACAGCTCACACGATTTTGACGTCATTTAATTTCTGCTAAACAGTCGAACAAAAGATTCAACCAACTTGTCTCATTATTAAAATTTGATACAATCGAATTGCAATTCATCAAGTACAACTTTCTGCTGGCCGAGCATCTTGGAGATTAATTCATTAAAAACAACAACAAAAACAGCAACGAGCAGGCAGCAGCATCAGAGATCCCTGAACTTCTTTGTTAAGAAAAGCAGCATGCTCGACCAACCTCTACCATCATCATACAAGATGGATTCAAAGTTTCAGCAGGCTCTAGACTTAATTGAAAGGCTGCGAAAGGAAGACTTCAACATTTCAACCGAGAAAAAACTTGCCTCCCACCCCTATCTCAAAGCAGCAGTGGCCAACACTCTCACTTTGTCACAAAAACGTGCCTTTTGTCTCGAACAATTCGCCATTCAACGTTCCGACGCCATTTCTTTTGCTCATTTCGCAGGCCACCGAGGATTCCGGCCAACGTCCTTGGCATCTACCAACGTTCCAACAAACCCTGAGATTATTTACCCCAAATACCACGGCGTACCTGACCTGTTCCAATTTCTGCTCGGTGGCGAAATCTTCGCAGCTCCGTTACTCCTCGACTACGGCCAATATCTTGGATTGGGAAGTGAGGATGATATTCGATTGGCGTCTCGTGGAAAACTATCACCCCTTGCTCAGGCCTATGCCAGCTATTGGGCTCGTCTGGCATTGTCAGATCAACGAGCGGCAGGAGCTGCAGCTTGTGCTGTGAATTTCCCCGCGTGGGGTCGCATGTGTCAACAGATCCTCGTAGGACTACGACAGTCTCATGATGCCACACTGGACATGACGAAAGAAGGGGACATGGACAAAGCACTGGCCTTTATTCAGTTTTTTGCTACACCTATTGATAATTTGGACGAAATGGCGGCCGCAATTATTATGCAGGATGATCATTTGTCCTATGATGATGTCTGCGAACATGTCCGTCAACTACAAGGATGTGAAGTATTGTTTTGGGATGCTTGCTTTAATGCTTCGGAGTGATGCATGCAAAACTTGCGCTTGCGGTGAACTGCAGGTGGTAGATAGTATTCAGAGTAGCAGTGCTTTGATCGGATCATATTATTTCGTAAATGTAATATTATAAGACTCTATATTTTGCTCCTGGTTTTACTCTCCCCATGTCAAGAATCTTTTCAAAGAGAACTAGTCTTGCACTCTACCTGATTCAATCCGACGATTCCCTTGGCCTCAATACCTTGCTCTGCTGTTGCACTTTCTGGTGATGGGGAAGGCACTTTCAATACTGCTTCCATCGTCTTTTTCAGAAGGCCCATAGTGCATTCACCTAATTATTACCCGTTTACAGATATAGCTTTACTTCACCCACTTCCGGGTGCTATTTTTAGTTAGCTTTAGTAACGTACAAGTAGTAAATCGTGAGTTGCATATTATTTACTGATAACAAGCCTACAGGAGCCGTCATGATTTGCACCAGCCCTACTGGCCTAGACTACCCTCTAGTCTACAACCTAGTACTTCTAAAACTAAACTTTGCTAGCAGTGATAACAGATGAGCATCTCGACGAGGAGGTAAAAATTCGTACAGTAGAATTTTCTTCTTGGATTTTATCCACGTCAGTGTTGTTTCGAATTGTCCAATCGAATTATTCTGACATAAGATTCACTTTCAAATGATGCGAATTCAGATTCGGCCAAAAAATAACAATAAAATCGCTCTCCTCATTCCAACATAAAATAATAATAATAATAATAATAGTCCTGCCATAAACGTCAAAAATAAATTCACACTTCCTCTTCCTGGCGTCTTAACTCAGACAAAACACAAAAGCAGCTACAATCACCTGTTGACTATGGATACACACGACACGCTTTTTATAGCGGCAGGATTGACAGCCACGGCTGCTGTCATAGGTCTGACAGTCGCGCAAACAGATCTCTTTAGTAGGAAATTTCTATCTCTTCCTCAACACCAAGCGAAGCGAATGAGAGAGTATGCCTATAGATGGGAACAGTCCCTTGAAAAGTCCCTGTTGCGCAGTAAGATCTATTTGGCAGGTGGACTGAATGCGCACGAGTCCCAGTTGATGCAACCGTCGGGTAATACAAGCCGACAGCAGCGAATGCAACATTTTTCGCCCATTAAAATCTGGGACCAAGATGGTTTGAGGAATTTGATTTTGGAATGGATGAAGCAAGAAAAGCAACAGGAACGAAATAGCAAGGATAGTGGATCGGTGATGGTATCCCCCTTTCCCCGCATTCTTGGAATATCGAGGGAAGAAGATAGTCGCGACCTGCTGGTAGAGCTGTATCACTTCCAGAGTGGTATTTACCAACTACCACTAGTGAACTTCGGCATGGTTTTGGCAGACATCTTGGAAGAAACTCTCACAACCACAGCTCTGTGTTTTCTGGCTGATGCGAGCTCTAGTTTAGGCAGTCGCATGGTGGCAGACATGTTGGAGGCATCCAAGGCAGGAGTGGCTATTTTGCGAGAGCCCTCCTGGATGGCAGCGCTGGCCAAAATAGCCGCAGAGCGGGTCGTTTCTGCAGACAAATTGAGACGGCTAGTGTTTGGACTTTGTCGCATGGAAGCTCTGCGGGTTCGAGACTGTGTCGGTAAGTTTGGAAAGCATTGATATCTCGTTCGGTTTGATGAGTATTTCATATTTCCTTTTTGTGTGTTAAATGTTAAACAATTTTCGATATTTCTACTATGATAGGAGATGCACGGACTGTCATGTTTACCATTCCGGGACAAGCAACTTGTCCAATCTTACTACCTCTTGTTCAGGCAGCGTTTCCAGAGGATCGCCATGTCTTTTGCTATGATGGCTGTGTAGCGTCTGTGGAACGAGCCTTGTACTTTCGCAAGCTATACAAAAGAGCCACCGTTCCTGCGTCACTCGAGGAATCGCTTTCCATGGGCGGAGATCCCGCTTTATCGGATCCAACACGCTTTACGACTCCCCTGAGATCAGGGCTCACTAAGTCTATCCTCAATCTATCAGCAGCGTTGTCAGAAATTCGCTTGTACTACGCTGACACAGTAGAATGTTGGATGGGGAGTGTGGACGCTTTTTTCAAACTCAAAGAGGAAGAAAGAATCAATGGGTATTTGCCTTATACCTTGAAATTGCCATTACTGGTGGGGGATCCCAATGGAAGTTTGGAACCAGACAGTGACCGATTTTACATCCTATCTAGTCTCCTTCAATTCATCACAGGATGCCGCTCGCGACCCCTTCCAGATGGTGTCCTAGACGCTGCCCGAGAGTGGTTGCGTGATTTTGCGCACGAGCACAATCAGACGACAAAGAAGTATTATCATTTAACTGATCAACAACGAAAAGCTGTGGAGAATTGTGTGTTCAGGCACAAACTGATTTTGATTGGTGACAAGACGCTCAAAGATACTGTATTGCCAGCAAAACACTGGACGCTCAAGCAAGCGCAAAAGCGGGGTTGTGCATGTTGTGCTCCTGAAGAGGAGGACGAGGCAGAAGAAGAAGCGCAGCGTGGAAATATGACCAGCAACACTGGCATTAGCAACAGAGATGATGACAGACCTTCGGCAAGCTCGGGATTTATCGACGGAAAAACATCTTTTGCCTTCGATCCATCTAAATTTGGAGAACCAGCACCGGCGGCTAATAAGAAGCAGGCGTATGTGGATGGCAAAAGTGCATTTGCTTTTGATCCTTCCAAGTTCTCGTAACTCGCAGTCTTTGCAGTCTTTTTTTTATTTTTGTGTCGTCAATGCGTTGTTAAGAGTGATGACCTGGATTTTATGGAAGGGGGCTTTAAACATTTTTGATCATCTGCTGTTCAGGCTTGGAAAATTGTGAAGGTTGCCAAATTTTGCTGGTGTAGATACTATTAGGATTTTTAGAAAGTATTGAAGTTGAACGATTTAGTCACACCAGCTAGTTAGCTGGCTACTCATAGCAGCCAAATGTGGATAACAATGTTTTAAAAAGCTTGCGCTATTGAGAATGAAAATCCAATTTCACCCTACCTCCTCTTCTTCTCTCCAAATTTTTCTACAATTCTTGTCATATCACTAAAATCTTTGACGAACCAATCGGCAGCGTCTTCCACAGCTGGTCGCACCACTACTCCTCCAAAACCAATAAAAGCATCGGCTGGTGGTTTGGCCTGGGCATCGGTTGCACCATCGCCTATCATTAACATAGTGGTGTATTTATGTTCCTCCTTGATCTTTTGCAAGGCCTTGGGTTTTCCCATATCTGCACTGGTTGGTTCGTTTGGATCAAATCCCGCGTAATTTCCTTCGTCGTCAAACAGAATAGTATTGGCAAAAATTCGATCTTTGGCGACTGCTACCTGAAAAGCAATCGGTTCGATCATGATGCGAAATCCTCCACTGACAAAGTACACATCCACACCGTTTTCCGTGAGCGCTTCGATCAACTCGCTCACACCTGGCGTTACTTGAAAAGGATTCTCTTCTACACAGGCCAAAATGGATTGTTTCGAAGGCTTCAACAGCTCCAGTCGTTGCTTGAGCGCATCTTGAAATTTTTGGGATCCCTCCATGGCCTGCCTGGTTAGAGCAGCGACGGCTTCACCTTTGCCCAAATATTCGGCAAGCACATCGATGCCTTCTTCTGCAATGACGGTCGAGTCAACATCGAAACAAACAGCATCCGCTTTTGCAAGTGTTTCCATGGCTAGAGCGACATTGCGACCCACAAGTGGAGTGGAGGAGGAGCTGGCAGACTGGAAAGATTCCAAAATTGCGTCTCCCGTTGGAGATGAAGTTGTCATCATGAGAGGGACTGTGCGGCCAGTGAATGCACGAACGGTTGGCGTTGTGATCTTTTGGGGAGTACTGGTTGAAACAACAACCATTGGATTTGTTACCAAAGAGGAAAAGGCTCGTGCACTATTGAAACTACTACCAAGGCGAGTGGTGCTTCGACAGCCGATAAAGCCCGCACTGGAAGGTATTCTTTGCGAATAGGAACGGAGCGCTGTAGCTGTAGCAGCGAAATGGTTCATGCTTTGAGTGGATTGGACGAAGTATATGGCTAATGAAATAATATAACGGGAAAAGCTGAGGCGCATATGTTCGTTTATAGGATGACGGGAGAAAAGTACAGTAGTCGTCTGCTTCTTTACTACCAGGTAAACTACTGTAGATAGACACTCCGAGAAAAACTGTCTTGTTATTTGTTTGTGGTCGTCATCGTTGCTTGAAAAGCTTGCCGGACGAATAGGATGTGACAGAAAATGTGGCCGAGATTCATTCTTGTGTATTCGGAGGGACGGTTGCAGTCATCCTGGGCAATTATTAACACACCGCAGCTATTCAGGCCTACTAGCAGCTAGCTAGTAGTAGTCTAGTAGGCCTCATCACAACTCACTACGACAAGAGAACTATGCATTGGATTAAATAATAGTGCACGATCGAATTGTGTTCTCCGGTGACTAAAGTTATGATCATAGCTATTACTACTGGTAGATTGTTAGTAGAGAATTGATCAAGCTGGCCTGTCAACTTTTTTACGTATACACGCTTGTTACCAGAACAAGCCGAAAATGGAGAGAGAGAGAGAGAGAGAGAGAGCGAAGCCTCATCGGAACACGATGCATTTTTTTGGTTTCAGCGAAATTTTGGACTCGCAAAGGCACAGGCGAAAAAACACGCATTTGTTTGGGTGTGCTTACCTATGTTTTACAGTACCTTTTATGGATAATTGTAATAAATTGCAGATGTTTCCTGCTGTAGCCATGCTCAAAGTATAGACGTCGGAATGCAAAGCCGGAGGAGGGTGGGATTGGCTGGTTTGTGTTGGGACGATGCTACTAGTAGTCGATTGCTAGGATTAGATGGTATCATCAATATTTTGCGGAAGCAAGTTAGGTTCGGCGCCACAACCTACCACACTACTACTACGATCATAATAGTAGACAACCCATCATGTGGTGCTGTTCTTGTTCAGTTTGTTTTGGACTTTGAGTCACGCAAAAAGGGATCGTAAAAACATCATAATAAAAAGTTCAAAAATGTGCATATCGACGACTAAAGAAGTCGAAAACTTCACAAGAAAGCAACTGAAGACTGAAGCCACTACAGTGGCTACCAGGAACCGACAACAACAATATATCATAATAACAGCATTAACAACAACAATAAGAAGCAGAAACCACAAACACCATACCACATCGAAAACATCAATAATACCGACAGAACAGCATTAATCCATTCTACAAGGAATTGAGAATAGCCGAGTAGCCGAGTAGCCACGTCCCTGCTAAAATGAACGCATCAACTACACCACCGAAGAAGTACGTGAAGATTAGTGGTGTGACCAAACTTAATCCAGAATACAAGATTTGGAAAGAAAATCAAACTGGAAAGCCAGCTACAACTGTCGCCTATCCGGATCAGGCGCTCCCTGTCGTCTCCAACATGGAAGATCACGAAATGTTCAGCGCTGCCAGTGTCGCAGCTGGTGGCTCAGAGGTACCCCTTGCCGAATCTACTGCCGCCACTATTGAAATGATGCAAGAACCCGAAATCTGCCTCGAGGCTGGGATGCAAGCAGACGAAATGGTGGACCAGCTAGGAGCCATCTTGAACAAATATGAATGTCCCATTGGGTTAGCAAACAAACTCATGGCGCTGACGGAGTTCGAAACGCTAGAGTTTATGGTTGATGACAGCGGTTCCATGTCTCTTATATCTGATACCGTGGACACCCAGAAACGTCCGCAAACTCGGTGGCGCGAGGCGCAGAGTCGTTTGAAGTCCATGACAGAGATTTTGGCATACGTGCCCTTTAATCAGATCCAGGTCTGTTTTCTAAACCGCCAGGAACGATTGACGCTGTCACGGAACGGACGGGACCCCAAAACTTTTTTGAATGATGCGTGGCGTCAGATGGATCAAATTTTTTCTAGGGGACCCACTGGTAGTACACCTGTGCTTGAGCGAATGCGGGAATCATTTGCCAGAGGAACCGGAAAGAATGTCGCCAGATACTTGTTTTGCGACGGCTTGCCAAACGGCGGAAATTCTGCCAAAGCCGAGATTGTCAAGCTTCTCTTTAATCGTCAAAATCCAGAGGGGAATCCAATGACCTTTCTCAGTTGCAGCAATGAAGATGCTCAGGTGGAGTGGATGAAGGACGCGGAAGAAATGGTGTCCTATTGTGCAGAATTCGATGATTTCGACGATGAGGCCAAGGAAGTTTACCGTGACCAAGGTGCTGCTCTACCATTTTCGTTTGGCTTTTATCTTATCTGCTCCCTTGTTGCAGCGATGAATCCAGGTACATAGATCGTTTAGCTGCTGCTTTAATGACTGCCGTCTGTTGTGGCTTTTGTCGTGAGCATAGAAAACTCATTGTCATTTTTCTCGTCGTCTTTCCACTGTTGTGTACTACTATTTGGCAGATGATCTCGATGCTATGGATGAATCCGTTCCTTTTACAAAGACCACGCTGGACAATTTACTCGGAATTGAGCACAATGAAGAAAGCTACCGGCACTACTTTAATTGCTTCATTGAAGCTCAAAGGAATCGCACCGTGGAACTGGACGACTACGGCCGCCCAAAAAGGACAGATGAATTGAAAAAGAGCTTCAATTGGCAAGATCTTTATCAAGATTTTCTTAGAGCTCCATTGGCCAGTCAGATTCCAGCCGTTCAGCAGTTTAAGAACCAATTGAAACAATAAACACTTTTTTAAGAGCGAAGGATCGTTTCGTCAACGCGGGAGTCAACATCACTATCCAATCTATCGAAAAAAGAAAAAATGAAAGTTTGCACATGTTGGGGGTAACCTCAACCTCTTCAACACTACTGTAATCCGTGGGGGGAAAGAGAGGGAAAACCAGACACAACCCTCTGATGTATCTATGATTATAACAACGTACTCGGAGTACCAATTTTATGTAGCGGAGTAACAGCGATTCATACTGCCACTAATTTTGGTTCGTCGTATTCCGAGTAGCTATTAGTACTGTACCGTACAATAGTAGTAACTATATTATTATGTGTACTAGTATGTGGTAGCTACTACTCGCTAGCTACTACTAGTAGTAGCAGATGGCGACGTTCTGTTTGCGCTTTTTTGGGTAGTCTACTACCTGGTAAGTACCAGGTACCTGGTAGTAGTGGTACCTGGTACTCACAATGTTTCACGTTATATGTGTGGGTCCAAAGGCTCAACCAACCAACGGCTGGATGATTGGCACTGGTACCAGGTACCAGTGTAAAACAAAATTTGATACAGCAACGATTACAGATTAATGCTTGAATATTGAATCACCAGAACTTGCCCCGGTTGTAGTGTTAGCGACCCCTATCTTTCTCGAGACCATGGTTTTCACCCCACGCCGCCACAACAAAATATTAACCCATCGAGCATCAAGCCGAAGATCGGGAGGAGACACTGAGAACGATTCTTGTTTTGAGCGAGACAATGATGTGGATGAAGATGACACGCCTACAGGCGACAATAAGAAGAGAACTCTCCGATCATCCCCCCAGGGAGCACAGCAAAGTCCTGTGTCTTCTCCAGGCTCTGCTACGGGAATACCGTCACCTTCGTCGTCACTATTTCAGCCATCGTTCCAGATGAATGGTAAGATAAGCCATTACATGAGACGGCGTCAGAAGAAGCGAACCAATGCGACTGCTAGACGGAAAGAACTATCGATACTACTGCTGGGTTTGATGGCAGTGGGAGGATCTTCGCTGTGGTTCGTACGGCAGGCATCGTCTACGAAAGCGAATGCTGTCGCCGATTTTGGTTCAAGACGAGCTACTGTTTCTGCCGGTGATGACGACTCTATGTTTCAACTCTATTCAATGGATGCACCGGCATCCTGCAGTTCAACTCTTGACGAAGCAGATGTGGATTTTACGCTCGTGACACAAGTCAGCACCGACCGGATCTGGATGATGGAACACCATTGTCGTCGCTGGCAATTCGCTAATGAAACCTTTTATCCCATGTCCGTTGCTGTATTGACCAACGAAACGACCCAAGAAATCCAACGGCAACTGCAAGAAATGGGATGCGATGTCGAGAACATCGTAACGGTGCAGACCCTGCAGGCGTCTCTCTTTCCAGAAGATGATTATCCCATCAATAGGTTACGGAACATGGCGCTCTCGGCAGTCAAGACAAGTCACGTTGTCTACATTGATGTTGATTTCTGGATTAATCGAGATTTGTCCGCCATTCTGCAATTTCCAGAGGTACGGAGACAGTTAGCCGAGGATCCCAAGTCCACTTTGGTGATTCCTGCCTTTCAGCTAGCGCGTCAGTGCCCTGAGTGGAGAGAATGTCCCGACGAAAACATCCCAGAAATGCCTCAAAATCTGCTAGACATGAAACGTCAAATTTTGTCGCACCAGGTAACACGCTTTGACCCAACCAATCGCGGCGGACACGGTAGCACGAGATATAAGGACTGGTTCAAACAGAACAGAGTAGATGGAAAAGTTCTGATTGAAATTGACTGCTTCTTGTCCAATCGTTACGAACCATATCTCGTCTTTCGGTATTGTCGGGAGCTGCCTCCCTTCCAGGAACCCTTTTCGGGGTACGGAAAGAACAAAATGACGTGGGTTATGCAGCTCCGGCGCATGGGTTATCGATTTTGGCAGCTTGGCAAGGGTGCATTCGTCATTCATTATCCGCATTTGGATTCGCCCTCGCGGATGGCTTGGAACAACGCCCCTGACAAACGCAACGATCCTACTGTCAAGTGGCAAGCATACAAGAGAGGACAAATGGATCACCTTTTTGTACATTTTCGAAAGTGGTTACAAGAGAAAGTTCCAGACTTGACACGAACCTTTTTTTGCGAAGATAAGCTCAATGATGATGCTCGCTTGTGGTACGATCGAAAGGCCTTTAACAGGAGCATATCGTTGAGGTCATAAAGCTAAGTATCTTTCTATCTATGCTCGTCCACAAAACCGAGCAAAGCGCAATAAAATCTTCTTTGCAAGATGTAACTCGACGGACAGCCACCTGCCACCTCCTTTCGGTAGCTTAGCGCCGCCTTTCTGTGAATCATATTTGACCATCACGGTTTGAAGCCGTTCGCACTCTCGTCTACAAGCCATCAAGTCGAACCTACGATATACCTCGGATGCCACGCTTGCTTCACTGGGAGTGCATCCGGCATTTATCACGCAGCGCTGGTAAACAAAACGCGGCACTGGCTCAAAGTAGACGAGCGCAAGAGCTTGCATGCATAGATTGGAAATGAAATTATTAGTTAATACTACTTGCAGATGCAAATCCTTGTACTAACGTGCTGTTCAAATTGACCGGGCATGCAAAACGCTTTGTCCACCTTCGCCAGGAGCTGGTAAACGACTTTACTGCAGCGCTTACCCCCTACGTGTCTGTTTCGCCCAAAATATTTCCTCCCGACAAAAGGTTTCCATGCAAGGATAGTGGTACACAATGAATTTTCATTCTGTACGCAGGGGGTGCTTCTGAAAGATGACTCCGGAATGATGGACATGCTGACGGGGAAGGGGACAGGGGCTCGCAGGTTGTGCATTACCATCTTCTCCTTTCTGCGCTATTCGAAGTAAAGAACAGTGCATTTTCAATCAGGTTCCTCGAATTGCTCTCATCACGTGCCAGCAAGGTAAACAGCTACAGACTGTATTATTTGATGGAATAGTATCATATAATACTAGTACTAGCTAGCTTGCTTGCACGAAGGAGCTGTCTCGTGCGTTTTACCATAAGGAGACTTTTGCCCACGAACCAGACCCCTCTCTCGTTCGTTTTTTATTAACCATAAGCATTGGCCTCAGTCTGGCTTCACCAGAAAGAATTTTGCTTGTCTTTGCTAAAGTACGTTCTTGTTCCATGTTCGTACGTATTACTAGTACGAGTACTGCCTAGTTTGATTGTGGCCCACCTGGGCTGATTTTGGCAAAACGGCCTATTGTTGTTTGTTTCCGGCCTTACCTCTGGTTCACTCGATACTCAACACTACTAATATTATTATGAAAAAAGAATGCCGATCGACATCCGCTGGCTACGAAGTCCTGATGATGCCAAGCAGGTTTCTATTTGGCAGTCTTTGCGACGTCGGCCTACTAACAGTAGCTCGAGCAATGAGGGTAGCGGCGAAGGATGTTTTAGCTCGACCGCAGTTGCACCGATAGACGACGTCGACGTCGACATTTCTCACATTTCTGATGTGGATATAATAGTCGATAAATCGAAAAGTGCCTGCAAATGCAACGAAGTACAACATGTGATTCAAGTCGATCGGGATTTTCGTCTAGCTCAGAGAAAATTGGACACATATAAGAGTTTCTGTCGACAGGAGCGAAAAAGACTAGATCGTGAAAAGCTGCAAGCGTACCAACAAGAATGTGACGAACTCGCAACGATAGTAAAGGATTCATTGAACAAGATTGCGAATACGATTGATGAAATATTGTTATCAAATTTTTCTGGCATGGTGTCTCAAGCCACAAAGGCTTCCAAGGATGTTCCAGAAGTAGTAGTGACAAGCAAGACGACTGGAATTTTTCAGAGCTTCTACTACCGACGTTTGATTGAAGTAGGTGCATTAGATGTCATCGGAGATCTGACAGATTTGTCATCAGGCAAAAAAAGTAACACAAGACATCAGTCAAGTCTCTTATGCTGGACAGGATTAGGTCAAGATTGGGCCTGTGCGATATCTAACTGCCTGAACTCGCATTTTACAAATGGGACCCATCCGACAGAGCAACAACAACTACTTCAGCTCCCCCCCCAATTGCCACTGGAGCACGATATTCTACACGCATTGCTTGGTTGTAGCAAATCTGTACAAGGACAGTGTTGTATTTGTTCCAGTGTTTCAATGGATGTTTCCGCATCTGTAGCCCAGGCACCTTCATGGTTGGGCTTTCTTCGGATGAAGTTTGCAGATCAAACAGTCGGCGACAAGCAATTACCCAAATTCATATACTATTCTTGCCGCGAAAGAACTCAGGTTCGCGCTCTCGCTGCTGGAGAGGATACTGCTACTACTATGCCTTCTGTCATTGATCCTCGAGAAGAACATCGGCGAGAATCCTTTCCAGATGGAAGCACATTCAAATTCGAGGCAAGCTCTACTCAGCTGGATGTCCACCACATACTTGTATTGACACCCTCGACTTACTTTGATTCCAGATGTGTCCAGAAAAATTTGGCTGATAGATTGCTGTCTTTTTACCAGTCGCTGCTGCCAGCTCACGTTGTTACTGACAGTGCAATGGTTGGAAGAGTTGTTGTTCGGCAACGAGTAGTGTCGCCATTGGATCTGCTCTCTGCAGAAGCCAGCAGAATTTTGATTGAAGGATACCTTCTCAAGCAAAAAAAATCAGAAAGGAACAATGGTAGCGAAAATGGCAGTTGGATTGTTCTGGGTTATCTCTCCAACTTTTCCGACTACCCAACGCGAGCTTGTCGCATTAAGAACAATCAACAGCAATTTTGTCATGTTCTTCAGGGAGTTCTCTGCAGCCTTCCCGAAACGATGCGTTGGCTGACTTGTCACGGTATACGTCCTGCAAAGAATAGCGAAAACAATGAAGGCTGCTGGAATATTTTTCTATCCGATTTCTTGGCGCAGAATTTTCCTCGGCATTATCCCAATCCGCTCGTGCTACCGCAAGTTCGAGCCTTGGATAAGACGAAGCGTGGACGTGTACAAATTCGTACCCTTCGAACATTGCAAACGAATAAAATGTCGCCAATATGCAATTGCACTGACAGCAACGACGTATCGCTGCAGCCTCCTGTCGCAAAGAACAACGAGGAAAACAAACCAAGGAGAGCGGCTCGAATCGTACAGGTAGCGCCTTTGGTGAAGCTGACCGCTACGCAGATTCAGGGCGAAGCACTGTCATCGCCTCATGACTTTCTTTTTTAAATAGTGAGCTGATTTTTGATGAGAGATTCATCTAAACAATAGACTAGAACACTACAAAAATAGAAGTTGTTTTGTGTTTTGTACGTAGTACCGTGGTATGGCACGTAACCTGCGGGTTAAAATCTCCCGTAAATCCTATCGCTACTGTATCTAGACCAGTCGTAGTAACCTCATGTTTCGTCAAAGCTCTTTATCAACACCTTCATGGTAAAAGCAAGTTCAATTTTGTTTTTATCAAATTTAATAATACACAATACACAGTACAGCAGCTGAACAAACAATCTGAATTATATTCTGACCATGCCGTTCACCTCTAAACGGCCCTTCACCTCGAAGGATCTTTCCAGCAGCAACCGGTCCCTGAATGGTGAAGGACCGGATGCCAAAAAGGCCAAGAAAAGTCCATCGAGTCCTCCTAAACAGTCTAGTTTACACCATTATTTTAAACCGGCCAAACCAGCAGCTTCTAATGACAGCGACAAAAATAACGAGTCTGACGCGAACAAAAAATCTGCAGTGCCTCAGTCGACTCAACAAATATCGTTGGGTACAGTTGGAACTAACACTAACACTGACATTGGCAGCAACGACGTAGGTGGATACACAAGTAAGAATGGCAAGGACAAGATACCAGATCCGATCATTCCCAATAAGGTTTCTCCGGATCCAAGAGCGAGGTGGAAAGTTGTGAAAAATTGCATGTTGGTGCGCTGCATTTCCAAGGAAGAACCTCGCCAGAAAGCCGCGGCTTTTGATGTAGACGGGACTATCTTGACCTGGCGGATTGCAGGATGGCCATCACAGCTTGAGCATTACGAACTGTGGAATTCGACACTTATTTCCAAACTCCAGAAGTTGCACGACGAGCAAGCTATGAAGCTGGTGTTGTTTAGCAACCAGGGTGCAGTCCGGTCTGCCTTTGAGGGGAAAAAGGCAACTCATGTCAAGGCGCTTTTCGAATGGATAGCAAAGGTAATTGATCGACCAGTCCACGTTGTCTTGAGCACCAACAAGAAACTCGGATACCACAAACCAAATCCTGGTATGTGGGAGATCTGTGAGCATTACTGCAATCGTGGAAACCCCCTAGACGTGAACAGTTCCTTCTTTGTGGGAGATTCTGTCGGCGACGATGACCCTCAAGGAGGTGTTGACCAGAAGTTTGCGGCCAACGTTGGGAGTCAAAAAGGCGGTACCCTCAAATTTTATACCCCAAACGATTTTTTTGGTCCGAGTGATAGCAATCGTCGAAAATTGACAGGCATCTTGGCAGACTACGACGATCCGCCTAGTACAGCGTTGCAGTCTCGTCAACAATTGCTGGGAGGATACTTACAAGGTCCCTTAGTGCTGCTTCTCTCTGGGGTGCAGGGCTCGGGGAAATCGACACTGTGCGAGGAAATTTGCAGGGACGATAATTCCTGGGTGCACTACAGCCAGGATACCATAAACAAGGGAAAACCCGGCACGCGAGAAGCTGTCGAGGAAAGGACATACAAAGCTATTCGAGCGGGCCGATCTGTGATTGTCGACAGAACTCATTTAGACCCAAGTCAGCGAAGACATTTTGTGGACATTGCCAAGGAAATGAATGTACCTGTTCACGTACTCGTCCTTCAGCCTCCCAAGGAGATAATTGCGAAACGAGTTCGAGAACGCACCAATCATCCTGGGCGTGTGGAAGGAGAAGGTGGGGTTCGTCTGGCTATGGCAGCTCTCGCGAAAGCCATCCAACCAAAATACAGCGAGGAGTTCGATTTGATTACCTTTGTAAAACGTGATGACGGGATTCATCGTATGGCTCAAATCTATCGCAGGGTACTCCATGCAGACAACAATGATGTACTCCCTACCCTTGCAGGCGTCGTAGAGCGTAGGCTATTGCTGTCTTGTGGTACTATGTTACCTACGCTGACCCTCGGAACTATGTCCGTTAGTAGACGAGTGGCAAGTGGGGTTGTTCGCAGCGCTCTAGAATTTGGTTGGGAGGCAGTCGATACTGCTCCCACGTACAACAATGAACAAGCGGTTGGAGAGGGAGTTTCCGCTTGTGCGAACAAAGACATTTTTGTGGTTGCCAAAGTTCCAAAACGAGCCATGAATGATAAGCAGGTATTTGAAGAACTGAACACGAGTTTGGTCCATTTAAATCTCAAGAAAGCAGACCTCTTGTTGTTGCATTGGCCTAGCGACGTCATAGAAGCGGGTACTCTCGAGTCTGTTTGGAGAGCTATGGAGAAATGCGTTACAGACGAAAAAGTCCGTGCTTTAGGAGTTTGCAACTTTTCTGTGAATGCTTTGCGGCAGCTGCTGCCCCTTTGTAAAATTTTACCAGCGGTAAATCAAGTAGAGCGCCACCCTCTCCTTCCGCAACTGGAACTGCTGGAATTTTGCATGAATCAAGACATTTTTCTTCAAGCACACACCCCTCTTGGCCACGGAAAGTTACTATCCCACGATACGATTGTACAAGTGGCGAAAGACGTGAAAAAGAGTCCAGCGCAAGTTCTTTTGCAGTGGAATTTGATGCATGGCGTTGCGAATGTCTGCAAGTCCTCGACTTCGGTACACCAGCAGGAAATCGCTAGTATGTACAAGACGGAAAGATCGTTTCTTAGTGCCAGAAATATGCGCGAGTTGGATAGCATCAGCGAGACAAAGCGATTTGTCAACCCTCCGTTTATGAGGGCTCCAGGCAACCCGCTCTATACTTGGGAAGACTGACAGAGCGGCTTTTTTTTGCATGCGATGGCAACACTACTACTAGCAAGCTGAAAAAAGATGTTTCTGAATATTATTCTTTTCTGTCTTGACTACAGTTACTACAGTATTTACCAAGATACTGTCGCAATATATTGCTGGCTTATTTAGGTAAACAGACTCCGAATGATAGCGCTTGGCTTAAGCGTGGCCAAGTGGTGGTATTTTTGCCCTGTCCCTACAAACAAAATGGGAGCTCCAGTAATGTGTGTCATGGTCAAAGCAGCGCCAACTTTGTCAGAAACTGTATCAAATTTTGTGAGAATAACAGCATCGACCTGTCGATTTGCTGATTGCATAGCTCGATTGAACATATGCAATTGATCGACCTGATCATATGGGAGTAATAAGTAGGATTGAGTCAGGGACGAATGAAGAACTAAAGCGGGAGTAAAACTCTGATTGTGTCCCGACGCATCAGAAGGAAATAATAGGTAACTCTTCTTTCTAAACACGCAAAACATGATGTGACAGCGATAATTCACTCACCCCATCGTTTCCAACTAAAGCTTCGGCGACCAATAAGATTAGGTCAGGTTGGTTTTCTTTGACGAGTTTTCCCAGGGCGGCCATGAGGGGGGCATTATTCTGCATTCTCCCCGCTGTATCCACCAGAATAACATCCGGACGAGCTGCGGCATCTTCAGTGTTCACGACATGCGCAATTGCAGCCTTTGCCACTGCGGACGGGTCTTTCGCGTAACCCTATTACATGATTTTTTTTATGACAGTGTAACGGAAGCGAGAGAATTGTGAGGTTGTAGTTGAAAGTTGAAGTTGAAAATAGAAGGCACTTTACTTTCTTTGCGCGCAGAGCGCCCCAAGCGGACACCATGACAATACTGCAGACTGCAGACTCACTTGTTGAAACAATTCTATATCCAGACATTTGGCGTGGACGTTCAATTGCTCCACTGCGCCCGACCGAAACGTATCACCCGCCACCAACATGGGTTTCAGTTTATGGTTTTGAAAGTAATAAGCCAGCTTGGCCAGTGATGTGCTTTTTCCTACACCATTGATTCCAACATTGACTACTACGTAGGGTTTGCGATCTTTGGCTGATCCACTTCCCAACAAGAAAGAGTTGCCGCTATTTCTTTTGGCCATGGCGGCACGAATGATATCCAGATTACTGTCTTTGGACGTACGTCCTCGATTCAAAATTTTGGTAATGGAAGCTTCCAGTCCTTGCCGTACGGCCGTCTTGACACGGAAAAACGAGTTTAAACGTTTACCCACCAATTGAGCTTTTACTTCGTTGCAAACTTCTTGTGCCACGCCCTGTGCTACATTTTTAGTTGTCAGCAGCTTTTGCATTTCTTCCATGGGTTTCTCCAAGTCTGCCTCGGTCAGCACCTTGTTACCAGTCATTTGTTGGAAAACAGATCCTAGCGAAGTTCCCCAAGAATTTTCGTCCTTCAAATCAGGATCCATGTCCATGTCATCTTGCTCCTGCTCATTGCTATCATAGTTGGGCAGGTAGGTAGCTCTGGCTTCAGCGATGGCTTGCTCGGAAGGATCCATAGACAGAGCCGCCGAACCAGTGCTATTTTTCGTGTTGGAATCTTCCTTGGAAAAGTCGAGTTGGGCCATGGCATCCTTGGTGATTTTAGCCTCCTTGTCGTGCCACATACGTTTTTCCTTTCCCTTTTTGTTTCCCTGCTTATCATGATAATTGTTATTACTGATATGACTGTCTCGGGTACGAGCGTTGGTGCTTGAGTCACCTGGTGTCGTTTGCACGTCCCTCTTTTCCTTTTTAAACTGCTCCAAAAGGGCCTGGAAGACCCTGTCGAAAGGTTTGGGATCCGGTCGAAGCGGCAAAGAGGATAGATTGGTACTGTCTTTGCCAATGCTAGCATTCTCGTTGTCGTTGTTGTTGTTGTTGTTGTTGTTGTTGTTGTTGTTGTTGTCGTCGTTCCCCAATAAAACAGCTTCTTCGTAGAGATTGTACTCCTTCAAAGTCCTGTCCAAAAGTTTGTGAACCCATTCCTTTAAATAGGCTCTTGGTCCATCAAAAAAGATATCAGGATACAATGCCACGGCAATCTTGTCCTTCCTTTCGACAAACTCAGTCAGAACTGTCACCGAGGATTGTTGGGCAGTCTCCGAGGCTTCGTGTCTCTGCTCATTGGCGGTAACTTGTTTGCGACCCAAAACACTCTTTTGCATCCACGCATTGACGCGAGTTTCGGTGAAGGCAGCAGAATTGGCAGCTCCCTGTCCTGCTCCCAAGACCGATGGATCTGCACGGTACTGGTACAAGATCAAACCTCCCTTTCTAAAAATAGTAATGGATTCTAGCATGGTCCTCTTTTCTTTTCGTGGTGGTAGGTAGGGGTTTGGACTGTAGGTAGGTTGAGGATGGTAGGTATGCAGAAGGAGAGGAGGAGTATCTGTGGAGAAGGTAAGATGTGTTGGTTTCCTTTTGTTAGCCTATCTGACTGGATACAGTATCCCAAACTCTACTACGTACCATGACGTAGTGGGAACCTGCCTCCTACAACACTATGAAAAAAAAAGAATGCAACCGAACAACTCATAAAAAAATTGAAAAAAATTGTGCAATTCTTGGATTAAATTTTTTATTAGATCAACTGTTGGCATGTGTCTTGTACTGACCCAGTTGTCCTGCCTTGGTGTGTTTCTCAACCAGCTCGTGGATTGCATGGAGGCCGCCACTGTCAAAAACTGGAAATACAAGTCCTTCTTGGTTACTCTCAAGTCTCAAGCAGCCAGTGTGGTCAAGGAGCAAACGGGCTGGTGACTGGCTGCCCGCCGCTTATCTCTCATGTCCGGCATCACCAACCTTTGTCAGATGCTCATCCAAACCAACACCAAACAATGTATGATCTTTGACCGTGAGGACGCAAGAAAGCCACAAAACCTTGGCCACTGTTGCGATAGCTCACTCTATAGCCTGGGAGACTTGTTACCTTGGTGTTGCGCCTTATATTTCAATACAACAAACAAACTCAAACACTATCATGATCATACCTTCCTCTGTAAATACTATACAAAGGAACAATAACTTACTCTCTTTCACACTTACTCAACTCGATTCCTCTTCAAATATCAAGAGTAATACAACACAAACACCTTAAAATTAAACTAGATCAATATTGCCTTTTAAACTCTTCTTTGTTCTAAATATTGTGAGCTTGAAACTAAACTAAAACTAGGCTCCAAATCCTCGCAATCTCCTCAAAAGTATCCAAAAGATCCGTAGCCTTGCGCTTACATCACCCTCATGATGTTCTTCCGATTGCTTGCATCAGCATTGCTTGCATCATCACCTTGTTCACCAACGTCTAAGATTTGCATTACAGGCAATGGATCCTATCTGTTTAAAACCAAGTAGCAATTTTTTGAAATTTAAAGGTTATCTGATTGTATTTGGTAACTATTTGTGCTTATAGTTTCCTTATTTTTTTTATACAACTAAATAGTTGTCAACTTTACAAAAATCGGTGTAAAAAATTAGCATCGTATTTATTTGTACACTTCCAAACGTCTGAAGGAGGTATTAGCCGTAAGCATTTATGACTTCCATATTACAGCTAGTCAGGGGGGGTCTAGGCTGTAGCTTACGGCTATCAGTCTGTAATGTGCACTAGTTGTTGCAAAATACAATTCGTTAGCCGTAATGTCACTTATTAGGTGATTTTACAACAGATTTGGTTATTTATTTACAAATATAGCGCTATATTAGTAAAAGCAACAAAGCTGTAATGTTATCAACAAGCTTGTTCTTTTTTATTGTCTACTTTGCTTAAGAAGAAAAAAAGATGTTGTATTGTTTGCAAATAAATTGTTTAAAAAGAAACAAACAATGGCGCAGAAGTTTAGAAAGATCAATTTGAATTTATAACAGACATTTTTTAACAGTATAACCTAATAGTTTATCTCGCTTACGGCTCACGGGCTGAAAATTTTACGGCTAACAATCTTCACTTTACAGTTTTGTGTCGTTAACTAGCTCATACGGTTGGTTGTAAATAATTGCCGTATAAGTTGTTCTAACACAAGAAGATTTACAAAAATATGCAATTATAGTACTTATGTTATCAACACCACTAGGGTTGTTACTGTACCTGGTTTGATCCGTACTTGATAGTCACTGTGATGGTAATAGCAGCATGATCCTTTCTAAACTTCTTCCTCTTCGTAATGCTCATCATAATCCACATCATCGTTATCTTCAAGTCCAGTGTCGTCAAGATTAGCAAAAGATGCCATAGTATTATCACCAAGTGCTGGCATCTTTTGACTTCCGCTGTGCCCTTGCCACGACGGAGCTGTAGGAGAGGTTAAATTTCCATAGGTAATGGGTGGAAGACGGGCCGTATTTCCATTAGATGATCCCCCATTTGTAATTGCCGGAAGTCTAGCCGTACGCAAACGATTACGTACGGGTAAGCGGAGAGTAGTAAAGTCGTCATCAACTGGGGCTGGAGCATCAATTTTTTGTCTTTGAAGCCGTTCTTCGTAATGTGAGTTTGCCTTCTTACCATACTTCTTGCGTACTGCATTCAAACTTGCACGTTCTAAGACAGCACAGTTTGCATTTTGACGTCCTTGTACAGCAAGTTCACAAAGTTGGTTGTAACGTACCATACCTTGACGGTTCCAACCGCCATAACATGACTGTCCACAGTCTGACTGGGTGTACTTGCCTCTGGCTTTTTCACTGTAAATGCGGAGAACTGACGCACCATCTGTTTCGTCTATCTCATATTCCAGTTCCTGTGCGTCTTTAACTGGGTCGCCTGTTGGCTTACGGTTGCAAGGCATGTACTTGTATTTCTTTGCGTAGGTATTGTCCAGATCTTCGTGGTAGTATGTCCATTTGGTGAGATTATTTTCGTAGATGAGTACGGCGAATGCTTCTGTTTCGATCGTAATAGCCTTCTCGTTAGGGTCATTGGGATCAAGAGCTTCAGAGATGGTACTGTA
>Ga0210036_1002230_pt1 | contig 20817 bp, 16 predicted proteins | sample CryGeymeta201515_FD_185469 | JGI IMG/M metagenome (GOLD analysis project Ga0210036, IMG submission 185469) | Groundwater microbial communities from Crystal Geyser aquifers in Utah, USA - Crystal Geyser metaG 2015-15 (SPAdes) (version 2) | ecosystem: Environmental > Aquatic > Deep subsurface >...
GGTCCCAACTTAAGGTATGACTATACAAATTTTTAGTACTCTACTTCTAAAATAGTAAGCTAAATATTTATCAGTAACACACAAATAAAACTTTGATAGGCCACCCACTGGCTAGAGTGGTTGGCGATAAATGCTTGTACTGTACTCCGTAATTATTATTAGTAGTATTTGAAACAAGGACCAGGCACAAGGCTGCACACTTCCTCGACTCGGAGGAAAAGATTTTTTAATCCTTCTTTTGAAGAAGCTTAATACTTCTACTACCGTACAAGTAAAATACTCTAACGTAGCTAGCTACCTACTCTGGAGTAATAGAAGTGACACAGTAGGTACTAGTAGTACTTGATGTATGATGAGCCATGCTGTGAGCCTTGGACCATTGATTGAAGAAGTAGCCATTCCCTAAAGTCAAACATATCAATCTACTTTTTATCGAGGAATGTCGCAACAAAATATTAGTAACAACAATTTGACCTATGCTGCCATTGCTTGGGGCGGCATTTCGGTCACTACCTTTTTAGTGCGATGGGCCAAGCGTCGATCCATTCAAAAAAGAGAAGATAGCGTCGCCAAGGAAAATGGGTTAATGCCACAATGTGAAAATGCGGTTGATGCTTTGGCCTGGAGAGCTAGCATGACTCCTGAAAAATTGGCCTTGGAATCTTTCGATGGAACTGAACAATACAGTTGGAGCGAATATTACTCTCAAGTCCAACAATTTGCCAAATCTCTCTTGGAACTTTCGGGCGAGGTAGGGTCCAACAACGAACAACATGGTGTGGCAGTTCACGCCTTCAATGAGCCAAGATGGTTTGTTGCAGCTCTCGGTGCTTTGGCTGCAGAGTGGACCATTTCCGGCATTTATTTGACCAATACGTATGAGCAAGCCGCGCATGTCATCAAAACATCGGGGGTGCAAGTCTTGTTACTTGAATCTCAAAAGCTACTGGATACAACCTACAATCAAGTTATGAAAGATTTTCCTAACCTAACTGTGGTTTTGTTGCAAGGCGGAGACGCCAGTACGAATATTCGTGTTTTACCTTATGATGCATTCTTGAAACTCGGCAACGACAAGAACATCCAATTAAAGGACCCAAAAACGTTGGACCCTGAGACTCGCGTCTCGAATATTTTTACGAGCGGTACAACGGGTAACCCAAAGGCTGTGGAGTTAACCCACCGCAGTGTTCACACAGTCTGTGCTCAAATGCACGCTCGCATACCCTTGGACGAAAGCACCAAAGTCGTTTCCTATCTGCCTCTAAGTCACATTGCTGCCATGGGTATTGACATCTTTTCGAGCCTTTATTGCGGTGCTAGCGTTCATTTTGCAGACAACCAAACTCTAAAAGGAAGCCTCAAAGACACGTTGTTGCGCGTGCGACCAACTCTCTTTTTCGGTGTCCCCCGAGTCTGGGAAAAAATGGCCATGGCGATGCAAACGGCTGCCGCCAAGTCTTATTCCAAGCCAGTTACTGGGGTAATGTTGAAGTCGATTGGAACTGCCGCCAAGGCTATCGGCAAGGCATGGTGGAGTGCAGACACACCCGAATGGGTTAGATGTGGATTTTTGGTGATTCCATTTGGATTTTTTAAAATCTTGGCCTATCGCAAGGTTCGAAAAGGCTGTGGATTGGATAGTTGCCGATTGTTATTTACCGGCGCCGCTCCTTTGGCTGCCGATACGTTGTGGTATTTACGCTCCTTGGACATGCCACTGTTGGAGGTGTTTGGAATGTCCGAGTCGTGTGGCGCTATTGCTGTCTGTGGTCCCAACGATTTTGGACGACCCGATGGTGCTTGCGGAAAGGCGCTGCCTCTTGGAACGTTGGATATTGCCCCGGAAGACGATGAAGTCTTATGGAAGGGTGCCAATAACATGGCGGGGTACAAGGGACTGCCAGCGGCTACCAAGGCAGCCTTGAATCCCGAAACTAAGAATTTGCATACTGGTGATGTAGGACGCGTGGACGAATCAGGGTACCTCTATATTACCGGTCGCAAGAAGGACTTGATCATCACGGCTGGAGGTGAAAATGTCGCGCCTACTCCCATTGAGGAATCCTTTATATCGCTCTTGAATGGAGCGGCTGGTCATGCTGTCTTGATTGGAGACCAACGCAAGTTTCTTACCATACTGATTGCTCCAACCGAGGACGGCGTTATGCCTAGCCCAGAACAATTGGAAGCCGCGATGAAGGAATACAACAGCCAGTATGCTAAGTCCCGAGCCCAGCGTGTTCAAAAAGCGCACGTTTTGGAACATCACTTTGACGTTGCGACGGGAGAATTGACGCCGACCATGAAGGTGAAACGTGCATTTATTGTGTCTAAATTTGCCAAGGAAATCAATGCCATGTACGAGAATGGAATCAACAAGCTGGTCGGATACAGCAGCATGAACATTGGAAGCTTTTCGGATGCGATGTAATAGATGCCAGTTGTTGAGTTTTCTTGATGAGCTATGGGATAGGTTGGTGCAGTTTTGTAGTTACATTAAATGTCAGCGGAAGAAATGCTAACCTTCGCCGCGTTTATGTACCAAGGCAGGTTGCTTAGACTGCTTCTAATTGTATTGTTCATCATCACAGATGAGATTAACTGGTTAAATTAAAAGTCTTCACGCGGGTGTGGAGTGGGACATGACACGAACCTTCTGTCCGATCTATGTTCATGCGGACCCCTCCCGTAGGGATAAAAAGCGATAATATCTAAATAAATCGCTACCTGGAAGTAAAAGGACCAAGAAATAAAATCGACTCCAAAAATAAAGCGCTCATAGCTTTGATATTTTCAGTACTCAAAAGCGCAGTGAAAGAGGGTTAAGGATAGTCCGTGCCGAATGCTTAGGTTCCTATTGTGTAGATTTTCGTCTTCAACATGTCAGCACTTACAACAACAAACACTCAAGCTTGCATATGAACAACTACAATTCGCGTCTCGTTTCATGTCACAAGGAACTGATCTCATGCCCTTATCATGGCCTTAATACTCGCTGCAGAAGCTACGAAATAGACCCTTGTATGAAACGGGAAAACCAAACGCAATTGAACCAAGTACTTGAGCGTTCGGCGGTCATTGTGTAATCTGCTGCTTCTCAACAATTGATTCATTGCAGTTGGTGCCAATATTTCTCCTCGTTGCACTCATCGATGTGCGTCACAATGTAGACAGATGTCGCCGGGATTGGAAGAAGAAGCACCAAAACACGAATCACAAACCAACAGAAATCATCAGATTCTATTACTCGGTACATCTCCGCCGGTGGATATAGATGTTTCTGTGAATCCTGGTCGAGATAATGCGTAAGGCTAAATTGAAGAGAATCAGAAGGACCCTGACTTTTTGGAGATTGTTTCAAGTGTGTCTCAGGATGTTAGGATGAGCTGCTGAACAGGGGAATTGCTAAAGATGGCCATTTACAAGGAATCGCCAAAAAAGCTCCCGAACAAGACCACCTTTTCAGGGTCAGCCACTTGAAGTCATCCGCATCCTCTAATCAATCCCTAGCCTGACTCGCCGCGTCATTAGTGTGGTGCATATAGACTTGGATACGACTTTCTTATGCGAGCGCCTGACTTCCTGTCGGCTGCGTGAATAAGTGAAAAAGGACATGGGCATCCACCGCGTATCCCGTAACAGTCAAGAACGGTAGTTCGTGGTTGCTCGTACTGTTGTGAGAAAAAAATGCTCTGGAGTGATTTTTCCTTGCAGGTTGATGTTGGAGGAAACAAGGTTGACAGGAGGGTGTGCACAGCGTCATGGCAGACAGTGGGGAAAACATCCAAGACCCCAAACCCATTACGTCTTCGCACATCCGTCCAGTCATTCAGTCAGCCAGCCAGCCAGTCTTTCTTGGGTACAGCCTAACTTGCTGCATCATACATCGGTGGCGGACTTGCCGCCTGTATGTAGAACGCAGAGAAGACTGCTTAGGCTTTATGTTGTTCTGTTGTTCGCCATGGTTGTCAACCTACACTGTCCACTGATGCCAAGATAAGAAAGAATTGTTTCGCCAACTTCAATCTCGAGAGCGATTGGTCTGAAGGAAAAGCTCACGCCAACAATAAAGCAACAACCATATTTGACAATTACTATATTATCTGATTATCTCAATCCCATTCCTTTGAGTATCCAGCCATTAGCTTTCCCTTCATTCATCTTCAAAGGCAGGGCAGCAAGATTGAAAGATAACAAACAAAGTTGCCGCCAACCAGCCAGCGAGACCCGTCCTACATTGCAATTTCGTATGAAGTATGAATGAAGGAACCACAACAGGGCAGTAAAAGTTCCGCTCTGTGATCAAAAATTCTTTCATTTCGTGACTGATGACATTTATCTCGTACCCTTGCCGCAAATGAGGGTATTCATTAACTCTGGCCTGCTGCTGAACATCAAAAATAAATATTAATATTGACTAGACTAGTACAATATTTTTACTCTATCATCTGCTCCACGTACCTTACGAGAAGTAGATTCTTTTTCGATCGTATCCACTTCAGCAGCAGCAGCAGCAGCAAACCAGATGGAGGCTTGGCCGGCGCGACCCAACGAGAAGCCTGCGTGGTTCTTCATCATCAACGAAGCAGGTGGGCGAAAAACACACTGCGTTAAAGGTGCTGTGTACAGCGGTCCTATCGCTATTGCACAACTTATAAAAATAAACGCACTACACATCGTGAATGCGGTAAAAACAAAACTCTTTTCCAATTCTTGTCATCAGAGCAAAGGTTGACATTGCACCAAATCCATTAGCCCATTTAGCCCTTCCATCCACCACCTACCTACTACTCGAGTACCAAGTACAAGGTACCAGTACCATAGAAATAGCAAGTAGGAGAGACGTCCCCGGACAGTCCAAGAGAGATCAAGACAAAACATACTAACGCTCCACAACAACAAGTCTTGGTGCCTTAAACAGCCCAATATTCTTGGATCATTCATCAGTCATCTTGTATTGAGTGTGTGGTAAAGCGAATAGCGAATCCTTTTCCACTAACCCTGTACTCGTACTCGTTAGCCGTCGTCCCTTTCTTTTGAATTTTCGATGATGGAAGACCGCAAACGTCGTCGCAGACAGTCGACGGAACCTTCGAATGAAGTCAAACAAGAAGAAATAGAAGAAACAACTGGACAAGACGACGATGGTGGCAACCAGCAAGAGAATGCCAGTAGAGACGATGCGGAACAAGGACAAGACGATCAAGCGATCATGCCAGCTATCGCTCTAGCCACGGCAGAAGAAGTCGTGCAGCAACAGCAAGAACGGCTAGCGCGAGAAAATAGTGAGAGTCACGACCAAACCAAAAACAGTGGTACACGCCGAAGTCCTCTCGCTGTATCCGACGGTAATCTACCCAAAAACGATGAGGAGGAAGAAGCAAAGGAAGAAGATGGTGTAGACGAAACCACAAGACCCAATGCCAAGAAAAGAATGAGAACTGCGAATGATGCTGCGAAAGATGATGTTGATAATGATAATGACAGTGTTGTTCCGAAGGAGACGACAACGAAGAGGAACAAAAATGCGACCGACAATTACACCACCTCGGATTCCAACAACAACGTTACCAACAACACCAACAACACCGACACCACCAACAACACTAACAACAGCAGTGCCAAAGCATCCTCCGGTGCCAGCATGTCGACAGTTACAATAACTTCGCCACCATCACTTTCCACGAGCAATAACAACAACAACAGCAACAACAATCATAGCGTTTCGACTTTGACTCCAGCAGCAGCAGCTGCCGTAGCATCATCATCATCATCATATCGTGTGGGACACGAAGATCGTTGGATGAAAATGTATCATCGATTGTTGGCATACAAGGAAAAATATGGCAATTGTCGTGTTCCCAACAGATGTACGTATTGACTACCGTTGTCGTTATTGTCTTGATGCTGTTGTAATAACAGTATGAGTGTGTAGTTTGTAGTTTTTGATTTGAGTGGTTTGAAGTGGGTGGTCTTTGGTACACAGACGTCATTTGTTTGCACTCCTATTCTTACCCCTTTCTCATTCATTACCCTACTTATTTCACCTCGTTGTTTGACATGTACACAGATCCAGAAGATTCTCAGCTTGGCTTTTGGGGTACGTCTGATCTCTTTTTTTGTATGCGCGTTGGTGTGTGTATGTGTGTATTCTTTCTTCTTCTTGCAATTTGATGATCGACTTTCATTCTCAACATTTTGCGTTTTCTTTTTTATTGTTGTTCTCATTTCCTACCCATCCACCCACCCACCCACCCACCACAAGTCTCGGCTCAACGAAGACAATACAAGATTGGTATGTTTCATTGCACTTTTCCCCGTGTTGCCGTGTATATCCCCGCAAGAGTCCTTCTAACAGCATATGCGTCTTCTTCTTCTCTCTTTCTTTCATTCTCTCTGCTTTACATCATTATTATTTGTCATATTTGGTAGCCATTTCGAGTAATGATGCAGCAGGTGGTGCATCTGCCTTGACACCGGATCGAGCTAAAAAGTTGGAAGATATTGGATTTGAATGGGTATGTCATGTTGGCTGTGCAAGTGCAAATAATAATGATGTTTGCTGTGTGACATGGTGTGGACCTCGCGAGAAACTCCTTCTTTTGATTTTGTTTTTTGTGGAGTTCTAATATATTTCAATCCATCCCCATCTACATACCATTTTTCCAATACTTTTAGAGCACAACCAATCCTCATCATACTCCCTGGGAAACAAGATACGCAGAGTTGCGTGAATTTGTTGTACGTCGAGTTGTTCTTTGTGCTTGTGTCTTCGGCTTCAGCAGCAGAATTGTGTGAAAATAAGTTTCCAATGCGATTGACTCTCATCTGGGTTTTTCGTTCTCTCTCGTCTCTCTCACTCTCTCGTCTATCTTGTTGTTGTTATTGTTTTGTTTTGCAGAACAAATACGGACACGTAAGGAGTTTTTTGTATTATTGTTTGCTGGTGTTTTGCTTTGGTTTGAAAATAATGGTACACAGCTGACGCTGGTGTACAGTACGTATCTCCATGCAGCGTTCCTGACGCGATGCTTTCTTTTTATTATTATTTCGTACCTTTTTTTTTGGCTGCATTTGCAGTCCGAGGTTCCAATGTACGTGCCTACTATACGACTGATGAACTTGTTTTCTTGCCTGATTTGTTATGCTTTGCTTTTCTTGGTTTTGTTGCTCAAGTGTAACTGTACTAATATACTACATGACGTGACATGTGTTGACTCCTTTTGGATTGCTGATTGCAACTCGCATGATGTCTGCTGCATGCGGTCTTTCTACCTCTTGATGATGATTATTAATTTTGTTCACCGTTGTTTTTGAGGTAGGCGCTGGAAGGAAAACCCTGTAAGTAATAATTTGAGTTGCGAGCGCGATAAATTATCTGTACAGATTTGAGAAGGTTCCAGTCAAACGTGCACACTTACTGAGTCCACCCTTTCGCCCGTTAATTCAACTTTTTTTTATATTCGCTTCTCTCAGAAACTATCTCATTGGGTATCCAAGCAGCGACACGATTTTAAATTACGCAATCAAGGCAAATCGTCTCGTCTCAACAATACCAAATTGAAACTTCTTACTGATGTAGGATTCTTGTGGGAAGGATCTCGTCGAAGCCTCAAGGAAAAAATTGCCGCTGGTGGAACGTCGGGCGATGATGATGCGCAAGCCTCCGCGTCTGTGTCGGTTACTTCAACGGGTGGCGGCGAAAATGTTGATGCATCGGCATCCGCAGTTGGGCAAGGAAGTAATACAGCAGCCATCCAGGCGGCCATGAACATGTTCGGGGGATTACATTATCAACAACATGCAGTATCCAACCCAGTAACAGGAGTAGTTGGGTCCACGTTGGGTTCTGCTGGATCCGTGGAGGGTAATGAACAACCCGAGACTGTTAGCCAATTGCTCCAAGCTCTTGCTGCTTCCCAGCGGCAACAGCAAATGTTTGCGGCCGTCCCCATTTCTTCTTCGGCATCTTCTTTCTTTAATCTCGCTGCCGCTGCCAATCCGAATACTTCGGCAACGACGCAATCACAATTGAACATTGACCCAAACAACGTTGGGGCTATATTGGGTCTCCTTGGCAACCTGCTAGCTCCCTTCATTTCGCAACAGCAACAGCAAGCTCAGTTGGTGCAGCTACCTCTTCAACAACTGTTGCAAGCCTTACAGCAGCAGCAGCAGCAACAACAACAACAGCCATTTCAGTTCCTGCAAGTACCTGCTCCTGTCGCACAGCAGCAGCAACAACAGCAGCAAGTAGCGTTCTCCCCTGGAAATCAGCAGCTGCTGCAGCAGCAACCGTCGCAGCAGCAACCGTCGCAGCAGCAACCGTCGCAGCAACAACAGCAACAACTTTTGGCTAGTTTGCTTCAGCAGGCATTGACATCTGGGCAAGCTTTTCCTGTAATTGTTCCTCAGCCGCCGCCGCCTGTACTACAACAACCAACCAATGATTCCATTGCTCAGCAAGTACGACTATTACAATTAGCAGGATTACTTCCACAAACGGCTGCAGCCATGCCTCCTACTAATGTACCTGATGTTGCGACGACGGCGTCGCAAACATCCAACAGTGCTTTGCCTGCAACTGATTCTAATCCAGCAGCATCTCAGCCGCAGCAACAGCGAAAACAAAAACATCAATCAGAGCAGCAGCCACATAGCTCAGCAAGTAAACAAGAATAAATGCCGCTGCCAGAAGATATGCATAGGGAATGCATGCATTGTTTGAATGGTATCGTCGCTACAGCTACGAATTTAATGTGTTAAAAAAGAAAGTATTATTTGAAGAGGAAGTAGTCTCAATTAGCCGCAGAAAGTCTCTACTACTACCCAACTACACTTAGCTATACTTCGACAACTTGGGTGAATCCTTCTTCTTTTTCAGTCGCTGTCAATTTCGTCAATGCCGATCTAGTCCTTACTGCAGCTTCTGCCTCAAAATTACTTGCACTCCACAACCCTGGTCTTTCTTGTAACAATCCAAAAAGAATATTGTTCTGTGCAATGTCTTCGAGAGCTTGAGTATCAGCGTTTACTTGTGCCAATATATCGCAAAACTCAAGACAGTTTGTAGTCCTTCGCATCTTGGCACGTTCATATTGATTTAACAACGAGTAATAGGCCAGCTGCTGTCCCTGTGGACCATTGCGAGCCATGACATCTGGTAAATCAACCCATTCCAGTGTCGTATTGTCCTGCTGCATAATCTCTGCCATCAGAGACCGCTTCCATTCCATGTTCAAACTGGATTCGGCGCTGTACTTGACCAAATGTTTGTTGCGCCTCAGAGCTTTGGCTACAAGACGTATGTGCACTTGGTAGCCCGTCACCTTAATGGACTGTAGCGGCGAGTGCGTTAGAACGTCCACCATCAAGGTTGTCACATTCAGGTTGAGATTGGTGCCGTTGTGTAGAATAAATTCCTTCATGGATGTCAAGGATTGCAACTCATTCAAGAAACCTTGATACCACGGAATGTAAATGTTGCAATAGCTAATACTGAACTTTTCCACCTGGCACGTTTGTTTTCCGCTGTAAGGCGTCCAAGCTTCCTTCACATGAATATCTGTAAATGCCAACTTCCGAGGAGCAGCTCCGCTCAAAAAGTATCGGCCCAAGCGATCGCCATTAGTCAAGCTGAAATCACTAAGATTCAACTCCGCCAGATTTGGATTGGATTCAAGAGCATCCAGTACATCTGAAAAGTAGGAGTCATCAAGCATACCTTTTCGAATTTGGCTCCGAGTGCCCAGTAGCGTCAACTTTTGAATGTGTGTGTTTTCCCGCAATAAACGAATCAGTGCTTTCGCTACCTTGTGATCTGTCAGGATGGTACGACAGGGAACCCTGAGACACAAATCTACGACGGTCGTATTGACTCGTAGACAATCCATGACGTAAACAAGTTCCGGGGCGTTCCACTCGTCAATGAAGCTGTGAAAGTAGTCGAGTTCTGGCAACAACTTCATTAATACTCGGATACGTTCCATTGGAATACTATCGGGATAAAAGTCAGAATTGGAATCCCAAAATAATCCATAATCGTTCTCCTCTCGGGGCCACTGCTCCACGAAATATTCCAGAATGCGAATATCAAAGTCGAGCCTGAGAGCATAGTCGATGGGACTTAGTCCCCATCCAATCCGATCGTCGGCAATAATCGACTCGGGGTACAAATCCACCATTCGCTTGATGACTTCAAAAGAAGGACCTTCGGGAGACCTGCGCATGTAAATATTGATTGGCAGCGACCCATCAAAATCCTTCACGAACAAGCTAGGAGGAAATGCGTCCACTAGAAACGAAATGATCGAGTGATCGACGCCCGAATGGCAGGCTCCCATGAGAGGCGGATAGGTATCTTCTGGCCACGTCCTGCACACGGCTTCGGGAGACATTTCGTACACTTCCTGAATTTGCTCCAATGTAGCCATACCAGCAATCAAATATGACAATGGCGAAGTAGAATGACCACTGACCGATTCGGAAAAGGCCTCTCCCGCAAGGAAAGGTTTCCTACGCAATAATTGCAATACTTCCTCGTGATAGTTTTTGGCCAATGGCCATCCACGCTCTTCCAACAAATTTTGCAGCTGCTGTCTATACTTGGATCTCCTAGCCTCTTTCCTTTGTTTGCGTCGAGCTTTGATCGCTCTGTAGGGGTTGCCAATAAATTTGGCCTTTTTGAAGGCCGCACTTAATCGAATGGCAATACGGTCTGCGGAGTGGAACGTATGCGTCTTTACGTTTTGTTGGGGACATTGTTCTCGCTGTTGCTGTTCTGAATCTAAGACAGGTAGTCGAGAATGAATTCGAGGTGGATGTCGTGGTGGTGGTGGTGCTGCTGCTGTCTGAAGTGCTGGCATCTGTCAAGGCTCTTCCTGGTGGTTCAATGGCGCCAAAAACAAAAAATGAATGGGTACTAGAAATCAGAAGTATTGATTAGAAGGTATTTTTGATGTTCTTTGATTGCCAACTTGGTGGGATATTTCGTTTGCTTGTTCCCCTAAAAACCTTGGTTGGTAACTTGCCTCCAACAATGTATGGGCTGCCAAAAATAATCCAGTATGTGTGTCGGTGTCGGTGATGCTTTTTATGGGGGGAAATACGAAATAATAATGCAAAAAAGCACTTGACTTGTCCTTTGTCGAAGTGCACTAAAAGTTCGTAAACGAACATGAGTCATTTTAAAAGGTGGCGTTCCTTTGAAATAGTCATTGTTATAATAAGTAAGTAGTCATCGATCTCAGGTCAAATTCCGAATTGATCCTCGCCCACTCTATCACACTGTTTCACCGGAACTATTACGTACCAGTACTGGTACCCTTGGTAACTTTTAGTACTACTAGCTAGTAGTAGTAGTACACTTGCTTAGCTGTAGATTCAACAACAACATAAACGCATCGCAGCATCAATAAAAGTTTATATAATAATCACAAAAATAATTTCGTCATCTCCGCTCTTGCTAGTAGTAGCCTAGCAATATCTGGTTGAAATTCTTTGTAGGTTCTCGCGAAAACATAGGACTTTTTAGCAGGACATTATTTTTGTCTCGTCGGCTAAAATAATAAGGGAGGTGGCGAGATCTGAGAGCCCTCTGAATGCAAAAAAATTACAGGCGCGAATGACCAACGACTCTAGAAGATTAGGCATGACATTTTTTGGACCATTTCGGTTTTGTTATTTGACGCAGCTTCGCAACAAGTTTAGTGGCAGCTTCAAGGGTCGTTACCTGTAAAGACAGCATTCTCGTCTGCTTGACGGGAAGAGTTATTTGCCAACTTGACTGAAGATGGGAAAGGAGAAAGGATCGTGTGCTTGCTCTTTATAGCATCCTGAACAAACTACTGTATGCGCTTCGTTCTTTTGATAAGGTGCTTCTTGCTGAAGTGCTTTTTCAATACGTCCAGCATATTCAACTTTTAAAAAAATATTTGAATGGTAAGGTCCTCTTGTAGAAATACATTTTCAATCCCAACTTGCACCGGTCTCGGCTAATTACTGTTTGTTACACCAGCCGTTCAATGGATTCAAGAGAGCGTTCTCCGCGAGTAAACTGTACACGGTAGACCCTCAATTCTGCATTTTCAAAGAGCGGACTGTCGTCAAGTCCTAACAGTCCCCGTTCTAATTCTCGTAAATATCCCTTGTGGCTAACAATCAGAATGTGTCGATGCTCCATTTCCAGTAGCAAATCAAACAATTTGGACGCTCGTTCGCGAAGCATATCTTTGGATTCCCGTACCCTAACTTCATCGTTGACAGCAGCGCTTGATCGTTTTTCGATATTGTTCATGACAAATCGATCGTCGGTCTGTGTATACCTTAGCAAGTGCTTCCGAGGATGAGGTGTATCGGGCGGAAGCTGCGTTCGTCGTTCCTGTATTTCTTCCCGTATGTGCGCTTTTAACTTTGTCGTAGAAGACAGACTTGGACTACTTTCCAGAATGATCTGGCAGGTTTCCAAAGTCCGTCGTAGGGGTGACACCATGGCCTCTGTGGGAGGATGTGCTACTCGCTGATGTTGTACCAATTCCTGCAATCGCTGTCCGCATTGCCGCGCCTGTTCCCGTCCAAGATCTGTCAGAGGTGCATCTCGTAGGGAGGCATCTTCCAGAACAGCCTTTCGCGCCTGTTCCATGCGGGCTGCAGTTTCTTCCGCTGACAACTGAAGCCTTTGAGCTTCCTGCTGTGCTCGTTCCTGTGCCTGGCGTTCCAGAACATTGTGAATTGCCTCGCCGTGCCGTACGAGATAAAGTGTGCGACGTCGATGCAAACAACTGTCCGTTTGGTGTTCAAATATTTTCGGGTTCTTCGTTATCTCCATTTTCCTCTGTGATCTCGTTACTTTGGCAGATTTAAGATTTAAGTAAGTCAATGGAAAGGCTGGTTGGTCGTCTCTGAGGTCTAACGATATTATTATTTCGACAAGTCTTGGTGTACTGCATGCAGCAGACTAGCTAGTACCTGGTAGTCTGGTAGTACTTTGAATCTAGTGTAGACTTTTTCGTAGTTTGGATTCCAATTCCTCTGGAGAATGAAATCGATGCTTTGGCGATTCATCAAGCCTCAGTATCCTTTTAATTGGTCAATCGAAGCTTAATTTTATCCCTAAATTGAGTATTTGCTAGCTACCGTAGACCTAAAATACCATTGTTTATCACATAAAACATCATCTCAACGAGAAAGAAGTTTTAACACGGAAATTTCTGTAGGTGCCTCAATTGAAGCATTGGTTTACGCCCATTCTGCCCAGTATACTGGTATGTTAAAGCAAAATTCCAAATCCATAAAAGTACAATTGTACAATTATCAATCTGCTGAGAACCCAGTAAGCTTCCGTCACTTTTATCACGTTTGCAACCGTTGTGTACAACATTCAAACCAGTTTTTTTCTCGGCATAATCGCCCTTCGTTTCCAATTTACAATTATTATCGTATTGTAAAATCAATTGATCGGTCGATCGATCGTATTAGCGACGATCCAGGACGTGCATGGCTACAAGAACTGTCACTGCAGCTGCAGTATACCATTGAACAGGATGAAGACCCCAGATTTTGGGAACATTGTTCTCGACGACCACTGCTTGTTGTTGTTGCTGTTGTTGTAGTTGAGGATGTCCTTTGATGTGGAATTGTTCAAATAATCGTACCAAATTTCGTTCGAGCATAGCCACGGTAACTTTTCCTACCATGGGAACGTAGACAACACCTTTAATTTTTAACAACCCTTCTTCGTCAACATTTTTGAAAGATGCTACATTGATCACGGTCGTATTTTCTTGGACCCATTCCGTAGGAAGACGATAATTTTTGGTAGGAACTCCGGTCACGACAACACTGGACTGGAAAGATATACACACAAAGAGAGAAAGAAACAAAACAAAACAAAAAAGATGTGAGAAGCTTTGGTTTGGTTTTGATTTTTTTTTGAAAGCAAGCCATATACACCAACCAACAAGAAGAGTCATTTGCAGTTCGTAACAACAACAAAATACACGTACCTGTCTCACGCAATCTTCTGGAGTCATTCCTTCGGGACATTGGTGTAATTTTCCACCTTCGAACAGGTAGATGGAATTAATATCAATCGAATACACTTTGGCACCATCGTTGGCTAGCATGGCCGCCAATGGTCGTCCTACAATTTCGCTTCGATTGATGACCGATACAGTGTTGCCTTCCATACGCTTACCGATAGGTTTCTCGTAATCGTAACAGCTCGGACATTGTTCCAAAATTTTGGCCACACTCAACGCCGTGCAGGGTAGCAAACACTTTTGCTGATTCCGGGGATAATCCAAAAACCGAATATTCCGGTACAGGTTGGTCCGGTACAAATGACAAAGACCTTCGACGTCACATTTGTACGATACCGTATCACGCAGATAATCGTCCTGACTGGATCCACTGAAGGATTCTTCTTGTCCAAAAATGGGATAATACACAATAATGCCATGAACGCGCGGATCATCGTTGGCATCTAACAACGTGGCTTCTACATCAATGGGATTCTCAACAGTTCGTAATTCGTACCGGAGTCCATCCTTACGACACGCCTTTCCAGTCCATTCCGCGTACTGCTTGGCAGCAGGATCCTTGTTGGCCAAAATGCCTACCAGTAATGGAGCGTCCACACCTTCATTATTCCAGGCTTCAATTTTGTCCCGAATTTCTTGACGAAAGGGTTCAGCTACAACGGCAGCATCAATTTTGACACCACCTGATGTCGATGCTACAATCAAGGGAGTACTTTTAGTAGTAGCAGTCATCTTGGAGACGATGACAATTGAATATAATGGTTCTTGAAATAATTTGCTATTTGCTTTTTTATTACTACTGCTACTGTTAGCTAGAGCTCTACTAGCTAGTACTATTACTAGAGTGGACTACTACTACTACTAGAGGCTGGCTAGTAGTTCGGTTTTTGCAGACCAACAGTAGATAAGAATGACTGCATTAATTTATTTGAAGCGCAGAATTTTGAATGGCTAATGAAAGATTCATCTCCGGAAGACGCAGGTGTGCGCTGAAGTTAGTTATTTTGTTCATTTATTTTATCGCACACTTTCCTTCAAATTGAGGATCTGAATGGAGGAAATGAGAAGAAAAACAACACTTCTTGGAGTAAAAACACAAGTAACAGTACAGTCTACTACTACTACTACTGTACTAGCTAGCTAGACCCTCTAGTAGTAGAGAGTACAGTAGCTAAAAGAAACACTCTTAGACTACTACCTACGTAGTGGTCTACTAGCTAGTAGACTCCAGCAGGTCTAAAGTAGAACAGCGATCGATATCAAGATCATTAAAGTCAAGTTATTCCTACTGTAGCTAGTATATTGTACCTCTACATCACAATCCGTCCAGCTGGCTGCTACCTATAAAATCTTTGTTAATTGTCATTGTTAGTGTTATTGTTTGTGTTTGTGTTTGAGAACAGCAATTACAGCAATGCCTCCTGCACCACAAGATATGACGCCCGGATTCTTATCCATGGGCAAAGCGACCTTTCAAGTCTCACAAGAAGCCTTGTTTCAGCGCAATCGAAAAAATCTGTTGGAACAGCTCAAAGCCAAATTAAGGGATAGCGATGCTTCTGATACAAGCCAGGGCACCGTGTTCTTGATGGGTGGAACCAATCCAGAACGTAATGACAGTGATCATGAACCAATCTTTCGTCAAGAATCCTATTTTTGGTACCTGACGGGTGTTAAGGAACCAGATTGTGCCGTAATGATCGATATTGCCACCGGGAAGGTCACATTGTTTGTTCCTAACTTACCACCCGATTATGCTACTATTATGGGATACATTCGTACCAAAAACGAATGGAAACAACATTATCAAGTAGATGCCTGTGAATACATGGAAGATATTGAATCGATATTGCTCACAGCCGCTACAGAAACAGCACCACACAAGCTGTACCTGATGAATGGACAAAATTCAGATTCTGGTAACTGGTACTTACCGCCTGCTTTTATTTTGGAACGTACGACTCTTGCCAAAGTATCCAAAGATACCAACGTCCTTTTCCCGATTTTGGCAGAATGTCGTGTTATCAAGAGTCCTGCCGAACTCCAATTGCTACGACATGTCACTGAAGTTACATCGTTTGGTCATGCCTACGTGATGCGCAACATCCGACCGGGGAATATGGAATTTCAAGGTGAATCACTGTTTCGACATTATTGTTATTACAATTACGGTTGTCGTATGTTAGGATATACTGCCATTTGTGGTTGTGGACCCAATGCTGCCATTCTCCATTACGGACATGCGGGAGAACCCAACGATCGGATGTTGCGTGAATCGGATATTTGTTTGTTTGATTTGGGTGCCGAATATCAGTGTTACGGAAGTGACATTACCTGTTCCTTTCCGGTTTCGGGAAAGTTTAGTGAGCGTCAAAAACTCATTTACAATGGCGTCCTACAAGCACAAGTCGATGTGTACAATATGCTCAAACCAGGAGTCTCGTGGATGGATTGTCACAAGGCCGCCGAAGCGGCTATTTTGAGGCAGTTGACAAAGATGGGATTGGTAGTTCCAGGAGACAAAACGATTGAAGAGTTAGTGGAAATGAGATTGGGTGCTGTGTTTTTACCTTGTGGACTAGGTCATTTTATTGGTACGTTGTTGCTTTTTGTGTTGCCTTATTGATTACCAGCTCTTTCTTAGCGATGAAGTAATATTTTATTTCTTGATCGGAATATGATCTCACCCGATACACACTCCTAACTCTCTGTGTCTTAAACCACAGGAATTGACACGCACGATGTTGGTGGATACCTGTCCGGGCACCCGGAGCGAATTGACGCTCCCGGACTTCGAAAATTGCGAACAGCCCGCATCATTCAAGAGAATATGGTATTGACTGTAGAACCAGGAATTTATTTTATTGATCATCTGTTGGACGGTGCCTTGGCTAATGACTCGCCATTGAAACAATTTTTGAATGAGGATAAGCTCAATGAGTTTCGTGGATTTGGTGGCGTCCGTTTGGAAGATGTGTTGGTCATTACCAGCACTGGTTGTATCAATTACACTCTTTGCCCTAGGACAGTCGAGGAAGTAGAGCATGTCATGTCAGGCGGAAAATGGCCGCCAACCAAAGATGCGGCGCCAGAGCTGCGCCGGGAACGTCTCTTGGATCCTAATCCACTGCCATCGCCTCCTTCGTTGTAATTTCGTTTGCAACAAAGAATGGACAGATCAAAAGCTCTAATATGTGTTATCAGAAAGACACAACTTAACTTAAAAGACAAGAACCAAATAAAATTCACAAATTTTACGACTAAACCTACTGGTTGTCAGTGATATCGCTCAAGCGCGGACGACTAGTACGCGAAGTAGTGTTCTCCGTGCTGAGCTTGCGGTTGCTACTCGCGGGTCTATTCGCCAGTCGACTATTTTCTTTTTCTTCGATGCCTCCGTCAGAGATCTTGCAGCCTTCCAACGCCTCCAATAATTCGTCATTAAGGTAAATTTGCCCTTCAGCTTTCTCCTCGCCGTAATCTTCCTCATCTTTATCGTCTTCGTTCTCATCGCCTTCCTCGTCAGAATCTATGGACTCCTCCTCTTCAGCTTCTTCGACTTGTACATCGACCACCAGTTCGTTCAGAGGGGCAATGTACTTCAAACTGGTGGTGTCCGTCAGGAGCATCCCCAGTTCTTCCAGGCTTCCCTTCAGTGAAGCTAAGTTTTCAATATCCTCATCTTCAGGATCAAAATCGACTGTGCCCAAAAATTTGCAAAGCACGCGAGCCTCGGCATCCGTAAGGTTGTGGCTGTTTTTCGACAGAAAGTCAGCGACCTGCACACCCGCCAAGAGGGAAGTGCTATTCAACGCCACTGCTGCTACGTCGACCTCCTCGGCATTAGTGGACCCATCCATTTGCTCGTCCGCGTTGTTGCTTTCGCCTTCCCCCGCAGCGACAGTGGAATCGTCTTCCGAAGTCTTGCCGCTATCAATAACTGAGCAAACATATTGGAGCATCTTCAATGTAGGCCAGGTAACTCTCTTACGAGAATTCTTTCCTTTGCTGCTGGCGGATGGCTGCTTCGTGTACACTAATTCAAGCATGTGAAAAATGGATCCCATCATGGCATCTCGGCCCGTGCTCTCCGTCTGCATACAGATGGCAGGAAAGAACAGAGTCAAGAGTTGTTGCAAACGTATAGGACTTCCAACTTCTTTAAAGTCAGCGTCATTATCTTTGGCCATTTCTTCCATGCGTGGGTCAAAGAAAATGGTCAACAACTTGGCGAACCAATCACTGTCACAAACGCGGCCGGAAAACAGAAGTTTCGCTGCAACCTCTGCCGATATACAAACCGCCGCCGATCGACTGTCATCCATGAAGCGTCGAACAACTTGTGGAAAGCTTATCTCGGTGTCGTCCACAGTCGAAGGAGCTAAGCAATCAGAAAAGAGCATGGACCAATCCGCCAAGGCCAACAAAGCCTGCGCACGAATTTCCAATTTCTCCTCGTCGCAACTGGCCACTTGCAAAAGAATGGGTTTGAATTCAGTTGTAATGGTGTGCTCATCCGTAAAAAGTCCCAGTTTACCAAAGCAGCTGACGGCAGCCTCGCGAACAAATGAATCGGTATGAGATACGGAAGGCACGATGTACTGGGCAAACTCTTGAACCGCAGCATCGGAGGAAAGGCGACTAGTGGCGGTTTCCAATACAACAGTTAGAATAGACAAAATTCGGACAAGACAAACCGTTTCCATATCGGTAGTGTCATTTTCATCGTGCACTTCTTCCTTCTCATATTGAGCATTTTGGAGAGAGCCGATAACATCCCGGACAGAATCAATCATTTCCGTTTCACTGTCACATGCCTTTCTGAGCGCATTGAAACATCCTTCGACGATTTCATCGGGAGTTCCGACGAATGACAACATTTCTTTCATGACGAAGGCAAAATGACGACGGCTGCCTTCTTCGTGAAGATTCGAGAGCTCCGCCAATTTTAGAAGTTGCAAACAAATAAAACTCTGGACATCTTGAAGTTCTTCGTCACTGGCCTGCGCCGCGGCAATCAACTGTTGGGTGTGTTGCTCGAACACTTCACATAGTGTTGGAATTTCGGGAAGCAATTTGCTTGTTATGACATCTTTTTGCGCCGAGGACAAATTTGCGGATTCGAGAACATTGCTACAACGAACTCGCAAGAAAAAAAGATTCTCGATTTCAAATTGTTGACTCTCTTTCAGGCCTTGCAACGGAACGGCAGCAGTGTCAATTCTAGTACGATAAGCACGAATCTCTGGATCACTTAGTTCAGCCAATAGTTCTGAGTCACTTGCTCGTGCTTCTTCCATAATAGTTTCTAAAACCTGACTTGCTTCAGTCTCGTTGTCCATGACACCAATGAGTTTGAGCAAGACAACGGGATCGTAGGCGACACTTTTCATCCAACCGGCACAGACCATTTTGGAAGCTGCAGCCTTGGTTACACTACATCTATTGTGCATAATAAAGACAGGAATAATATAGAGTAATGTTGAGAGAATGCAAAAGAATAACCTGCGATATCATTTAATTGACTCTTACCGATTGGTCAATCCGGAACGAATCAGTTCCATCATTTGACTTTCGCTCATATCTTTGACATCTGCTTTGCTTCGTAGCACTTCCAGAGCTTCGACTCGAACCTTAGCTTTAATGTCTCGAACGCGGGCAATCAAGTAATCTAACGTTGTTTTGGTGTGAACAGGTAGGCTGTGAATGGCAGCTATTCGGTTGGAGACTGAGGGGTCGTGGGCCAAACTCCACAAGAGTACTTCGAGAGCTACTTTGTAAGTGTCAATGTCGTCCGACGTTGTAAAGAAATACCCAATAGCTTTAATAGCATGACAACGAACTGCTTGATTCTTATCTTGAAGAAGAGGAAAAAGTGCGTCAAGAATCTCCTTCAAAGAGTCTCTGGTTGTCGTGTTTTCTGTTTGAGGGACGCACTTCTTCTTGTTGTTTTTGCTTTCACTGGACTTCAAAGCCGCTACCATCTTTCCCAAAAAGACGCAGGCGTGAGCCCGCACGCGTTCCAACAAGGATTCGCTGAACTCCAAGGCTCGTGTGAGAACCATGGTTGTCACTTGGTTGGACTCGTACGAGACTGCCAATGACGCAATCAAGTTCAAGAAAGCATCCACCGTCTCGGCAAGATCTGCGGTCGCTTCTGCGTCAGTTGTGGCATTCAAAAATTTAAGCAAGGCATTTCCTAAAGATACTTCAAAAGGAGACGATAATTCCTCGTCGCCCTTTTCGTCGTCGCCCTTTTGCTGTTGATGGTGGAGATTCAAATCTTCCAAGCCGGATTGGGCTTCTAGTGTCGCTAGTTTCGTCTTTAATTGCGTTACACTGGCTTCTAGCGAGAGTTCGACGCTTCCCTCTTGGAGAGCCTCAAAATGAGGCAACAGAACTTTAATGATATCGTCTTGGAGCGACATCTTGATGGAGTTTAATGTTTAATACTAAAAAAGTGAGGGGGGAATCTGTGTTTTTGTCGAAAAAAATTCAAACTTAACTGTGTAGAATAACGGCTCTGTTATCACCATTCCCGGGATATGGAAAATTCCCGGGGCTGTGCACCAATTTCCCGGGATATCCAAATCCCGGGCTTGTTTGACGATTTAGTGATCACCAATTCCGGGATATTGAAAAATCACAGGATGTATTTTATGCTTATATTCGGAATGAATAGTTTAATGTTACATTGTATTTAGATGAATTAAATTAAAGTGGTTCAGCAGCTACCTGTTAAATGCTAGCTTAAAAGGGCTTGACCATTTTATTT
>Ga0210036_1002233_pt1 | contig 20795 bp, 17 predicted proteins | sample CryGeymeta201515_FD_185469 | JGI IMG/M metagenome (GOLD analysis project Ga0210036, IMG submission 185469) | Groundwater microbial communities from Crystal Geyser aquifers in Utah, USA - Crystal Geyser metaG 2015-15 (SPAdes) (version 2) | ecosystem: Environmental > Aquatic > Deep subsurface >...
AGTCAACACAGCAACAACAATTACAACTAGTACCAAACAACAAAACACAAGGAAATCTGTCAATCCTGTTCAAGAACAACAACAACAACAACAACAACAACAACAACAACAACAACAACAACAACAGCAGCAGCAACAGAAACCAAACTATCTTTCGACAAAGAATCGTCGACGCATGTACAAATTAAAGAATTTTAGGTCACAAAAAATGGCGCAACGACATGGTGAAGCATTAGGAGCACATGCTAGAGGAATGCACAATGTAGCCATTAGCAAATTACAACAATTAGCTGCCGATGTACCATCAGCACCACAAGTATATTCTAGTCTGGGTATGGTTTATCGTGATTTGTTTGCAACCGCACGAAACAAAATATTTAATGTTGACACCAATGACTTACAGCAGCAGCAAGCACAGCCACCACCACAACCACCACCACCACAAGACAATAATAATGACAATGACGATTCGACGGGAGCAGCTGTATTGAATGTACCACCACTGTATCAAGAGGCATTAGATTTGGCCAAACGAGCGTATGGATCATATCACGTTGCTGCTATTTTGTGCAAAAAGGATTATGAATTATGGATTCACGCAGCAGACATGGCCTGTGATATTGCTGAATTGTTGGGATATATTGGTGCCTACTTTACAACTACTACTACTACCACAATTACCACAAGTACTACTACAATGGCAAGTTCTACTGCTACCGATCATGATGACAACAAAGAAGACAACAACATCGACAGTGATCCTATGGACATTGAAAGTTACATTATGGAACAACAATTACAGTGCAAAAAGGAGCAGGAACAGTGGTTTAACGAAGCCAAGAATGATCTACAAACGGCGGACAATTTAAAACCACCAGGACTAGACGTGCCTATCAAATTGGCGTCCGTGTACATGGAATTGGGACATTTTAGCGAAGCACTGACACTGTGGACCGATTTGTTCCTGCGACGTTCGAAAATATTGGCGGAACAATTTCGACACACGGCGTGGCTTTTGTACGCTGAATGTATGCTACACATTGGTCACGAATGTCAGTTGTGGAACGACAATACTAGTAGTAACGAAAGAAAAAGCAACGATAATTACATGTTCCGAAGATGGCTGCGTAAGTGGTCCGATTCCTTTGATTGGCGTGAACGACGATTGCAAGCATTGGTACTGGCATTGGAAGCGGCAGCAGGATCAGAAGCTTGTCACGACGTCATGGAGTGGATGAAAGGTCGAGACGAGACACGTAAACAACAAGAACAACAATCATCATCATCATTATTAGAAGCAGCTACAGAAGAACATCAACCATCAAAACACGACCATTTACCAGAAACTTTGGAGCGTAGTAGTGGTGATGGTGGTAGCGGCGGCATGGATCCCACCGAGATTGATGAACTCTTGGACAGTGAACAAGAATCTCACAAGCACCTAGTGATGAATGTACAAGGCGATATAGATTTGGAACAAGAAAAGCAACTCTTACAGCAACAACAAGAATTGGAACTTGGTGCATTTGACCGTACTACCGATAATATGAAGAAAATTCTTGTCACTGACAAGACGGACTACCAGAAAGCTGACAAGAGCGAGGCGTTAAAAGAGCGCAGAATGGCAAGACGTAAGATAACGACACGCCACACTGTCCAAATTTCCAAACTGGAAGAAGAATACCAGCGAAAGAAGAGTTCAAAGAGTGTCTCGTCGGGCGATCATATTGATACGAAGAACACGGATCCATCGCCCGATTCTGTTAACGACGGCAACACCTTAGAAGCATCGGCCCACTTGAACGACAGAAAAATTCCTCTGGCGGCATCTTGCCGTGTTGTCTCCAGAATTGCAGCTGAATTAATCAAGCACATGTTGGAGATGAACCTTCCGAAAGGTGGCCGATTAGTAGGAGAAGCAGTGGCCCTCTACATGAAAAAACGAGCTTGGATTCAGGATGAGAAGATAAAGTCCCGCCAACAGAGAGAGCATCGTGATGGTTTTTCATTAACGCAGCCATCAACGTACGACGAGGCCAACGATACTGGAAGTGTCAGCGATGTAGAAGAGACGGGTGGTGCCTACCTATCCGACGACGAGCAGCTGGACTCGGAGGAAGACGGTCCAGTCCTGCTCGACTCGCTGCGACGTGGCGTTTTCCCTCCAGAAGTCAGCGTCTTGTACGCGCTTTGTCTGATACACGAAGGGGGTCGAAATTTTATCGCCAAAAAGTGCATGGAATCCATTCAATATCTGGATGAAGAGTCTAAAGATTGGGTGACCGAATCGGTCGTGTCCCCGAGTCTACTCAAGAGTCTATCCTGGTATCACTGCCGTGCTGCGGCCATGGATCCTATGGGCCAGACTGCGGCTTTTGCCTTCGTCGCGGATAATTTGAACACTGCAGGTAAAGACAATGAATGGGCAGATCATTTTGCACCACTTTTTGCCACTATGGTCAAAAGCATGCACGCGCGTGGATTAATTGATGCCCTTGTCGATTCATGCAGCGTTCAGACTCCTGCAGCCAAATTTCGGAGGAGTCAAATAGTTAAGAGCATTCACGCTTGGGCGCGAATGGAAGTCATCAAAGCAAGAAAGGTCTACTACAAGGCATCCTCGTTGAGAGATGAAGCCTTAGGCGCCAAAGAATCAATTGTTGATACTTTTATACGGCTCATGACATATTTTGATACCCCCTCTCTCCAGAGTCCACTGATCGCATCGGATGGATCAATATCCACGAACTTTTCTCAGCTCGTAAGTGTACTGCAGAAAGGTTATGATATTTTGGCAAAGGATGACGGTATGAATTTGAGTATCTCGAACTTGGAATCCTTGACGAGAGGTTGCGACGGAGTCCTCGCTTACTTGTGTAGAATCCACCCAGCTGACAATGTCACGACAGTCGTGAAGTCGGGTCTCTTTGACAGCAAATTGTTCGCGCAGCTTCCAGTCCCATCGTCATGGCAGAACCAAAAGTGCAAAGCAATTTCCTTGCGGTGTTACAATTTGTGCGTTTCTTTTAACGTATCTCAATTCTCCGGGTGGGAAGCTTATGAGTTCTCCTTGCGGGTTATGAAGAGTCGGGCACATTGCAACTACTTTGGTCTTGTTGTTCATAAAGACCGCGTTGCTGGCTTTGTTCCTTCTGTAATTGAAGAGGAATTGGCAAAGCAATGGGATATTCTTGGCGTCCAAGTGGTGGCAGCTAAAGAATTTAATTTCAGGGATCGTTTAGCTACCGTGAAAGAGCTGGACTGGTACAAAGAAGGTATTGATCGACACGAGGATGCTTTAGCCGAGAAGCTTGTTGGCTTGAATTCGGAGCAGGAGGGTCTCCAGGTTCTCTTGAGTCATTCACACGTCTGTTTGCAGCTGGCAGCCGAGAAGAAGGCAACAGAAAAAACCCGTCTCCTCATGACCTCATTGAGTGTCTTGCTACCCATAGTAAGTGTATCTTTGAAAACAAACGAAACAGCCGCCAAAGTCATTTTCGAATCGCTCACGTTGCCTTTCTTGTTTTGTGTAGACACAATTTTGTCTTGATTATCCTGTGTGGGATTCGGATCTCGGGAAAGCAGCTACCGGTGAAAGTTTGGAAGGTTGGAGGCAGGCTTCTCGAAAGTACATCTTAAGTCATCGTTCCGATAGCAAGTCGGAAGCGAAGGATAAATCCAGGCTGAAAACCACAAGCATTCTCATGACGAAGCCCGATAGTAGATTCGCTGGGAGACGAAGTCTGCCCAAGGAAGCTTCCCGCCCCTTTAATGAATGGTTCGCAGGCGAAGACAAGGAGAACCCGCTATCGAATGCAATTTCGATTCCCGTCCTCGAAATGAATCGGTTATGGTCTGGTGGAACAGTAACTTGCACCAAAGAGAATGATGTTTCTCCAGACGCGAAGGAAGCCATGGAAAAGGTTCACGTGGCTATGCAAAGATTAAGGGCATGCTACACAGAAACTGCCGTCGAAAAGTCTAGTATTGATGTCGCTGCGGCCATGCTGCATCTGCTGAGTATTCGTGGAGCATGTCAGAATCCGTTTCTATGCTTGCAACAAGCTGCAATTTTTGCTAGTCACGGCACCAAGCGGGGCAGCAGTGACAGTTTATTTCGTGGACGGCTCCCCAAACTTTTCGATTGCACACCGGACGAAGCATTGGTGATTCTGGGACGCGCTGATTGCTTCCACGCAGTCCACTTCCCTCACGAAGCGGCCTATCTTTGTAGCTATGTAGCTCGGCTTTGCGGCCTTCATCGCCAGTCGGGGTCAACGACGCCATTAGAGGAACCAAGCAACGAACGTGCCGGTGCCAATGACAAGCATACCAAGCTAGATCATCAGGTGGCGGGATGGAACAATCAGTGGTTGCTGCTGAGCGTTCTTTGCTACAACGTGAGCATTATGATCCGATCAACTGTCAAACAGGCGTTGGACGAATGTCAATTCACCAAAAAAGAAGAGTTTGATCCGTGGGATCAAGATGTGATCGACGAGCTCTTGTTGGGTCGCAAAGATGCTCTTGCATGGAAAGAGTCTTTGAATAAGAAAGAAGTTTTTCATGGAAGTTGTGCCGACAGCGAAACAGGGAATGTTGCATCAGTTTGCGAGTGTAGTTCGAACGAATAGGGCGTACACCCAAGTAACTACTACTACCGGTTGTCTTTTCCCCTGACCTCTAAGCAAGTAGTAGTAGACATTGAACAATACTGGTACACTACAGTACTCTACCACTTGCTTATTAGGAGAATGATACGGTGCATGACCAATACGGACGGAAATTATAGGAATTCAATATCAAATCGGACTTCCATATGGTAATATCAAAGTTCGATATGGCAATATCGAACGTTCGATATCAAATTGAAATTCGATATGGCAATATCGAACGTTCGATATCAAATTGAAATTCGATATGGCAATATCGAACGTTCGATATCAAATATCGAACTGATATCGGGCTTTCGAACTGATATCGGACTTCGATATCAAATATCGAACTGATATCGGACTTTCGAACTGATATCAGACTTCGATATCAAATATCGAACTGATACCGGACTTTCGAACTTATATGGAACTTCCATATCAAATATCGAACTGATATCGGACTTTCGAACTTATATGGAACTTCCATATCAAATATCGAACTGATAGGGAACTTCCATATCAAATATCGGACTTTTCAATCAAATATCGAACTTCGATATCATAGATTGCCTGCGAATATTTCAAGAGGTGACGTTTCCTTTTCCTTGACTGTAGCGTTAGACTTCATCACGCGTCAGCTTTCTTCAGAACGATTGGGCACCCCCACCCCACAGCGACAATCACATAATTCAAGGAAACGTTTTAAGAGAGCCATTCCTGCAGATTTCGTTCTCATTGCCATGTCCCATGTCCGGACGGATATTACACTATCGATTACCAGATTTTGACCAAATCCAGAGCAAATGCAGGTAGTGCTGTGGTGACTGCGACGGTTCTTGGCCAATGAAGAACCATGGAACTGTCTAGAGATACTGCAACAAGAAGTCAAGTCAATTGTCGAATCCAGCAACATTCGGGCCTCGAGGCCAATCCCGTTATTCCTCCCGTAGAGCCTTGCTTGGGACAATGATCAATATGCACCCATTTTGCATTGATCCACACGGATTAACGAGCAAGTGACGCGTGCGCTCTCTTGATTGCATTGGATGCAGCAACAAGCAACAAGGGAGAAATCGGTGACGATTTTACAGGGGGGGGGACCACCGAACACCGAACACCGAACCATACACGTCACATTCATCACTTTCGAACCCCATCAAGAAGGACATTCTACTACCAGTAGACTAGTAGTAGACTAGTGTTGCGAGATGATGCAAATCGACCCAAGGACAGTTAGTGAGCTCTCAACGAAGGCCACTATTTTGGCGGGATTTGAACAAATAATATTAATGGTGAAGCAATCAAATCCAAAGGTTATCGTCTCTTCCATTCAGTGGTGGGGACTTACGGGTAGTACTCTAGCTACTAGAGCTACTACGGTAGTAGTACAGAAGTAAATAACACTCGCGGCGTGGTTCTAACGTACCAGTAATAAACAAAAAATGGAACGTCACTAAAGGGACTCAGCTCAAACAAACGTCCCTTGGGAAACTTGAAGTTGCCACTGAAAATCGCATTTTTTTAGCTCCACGCGTCCCTACTCATCTTTCATCGTTCATCGTCTGCTGCTGGCAACAACGTACAGTGTACAGTACCTGGTACCTGGTAACGAACGTAACATCACAAACACACACTCTTCTGTTGTTGGTCTCTTGCCAATAGCAGTTTTTGGTTAGCCATACCGCCATACCATACTACTAGACTACAGTACTAGAGTGGACTACCAGGTATCATCTATCTACGACAAGTATTAGTAGGGTAACAGCAGTCGAAAACTCTCTCGTCTAGCTACTGCATATATTATCGTACCAGGTACCAGGTAGTAGATTAATAATAGTCATATCATCATCTGTTTCAGAGGTCTTTATCATGAACATTATTGTCTCGAAAACTGCCATGTTGGCCTTGCTAATCCAGTGGAGCTGTTTCATCGGCAGCTGCACAACATTTGCCTTTGTTCCCGCTCTGGCACCACCACAACAGCAACAACAGCAACAGCATCAGCAACAACGCCTGTCTAGTTCTTCTTTATTTCAATCTACATCGACGGATGCCGCTACTAATTTTGATTTGGAAAAGTACATTATGAAGAAAAATGGTCCCATTACGGAGGCTCTCCAAAATTCTGTCGTCAGTACGGAACCACAAACGAAAAAAATTTGCGATGCCATGTTGTACAGTTTAATGGCCGGTGGGAAGCGCATTCGACCGGTCTTGTGTTTGGCAGCGTGCGAAATGTTCTTGCAAGATCCGACGCGAGAAGGACTGGACAGCCCCGCCATGCCCGCTGCTGTGGCATGCGAAATGATTCACACGATGAGTCTCATCCACGACGATCTACCCAGCATGGACAACGATGATTTGAGACGGGGCAAACCTACCAATCATGTACGTTATTTTTTATATTTTATATTATTTGGCTTTATTTTGGCTTTACAATTACAAAAAAGACATACCTGTATGCAGTATATGCAGCAGCAATGTTGCTTTTTTGCTATAGAACTGCCTGATTTTTCTCATGTTTTTCTTCATCCCTACGCATTCTGCATTCTCCATCTGCCGGCGATTGCGTGCGTTGAAATCCAAATATATCATATGTCATGTCCACAATAAATGAAAACGCAAACAATCTGGAATATCTGATGTGTTTACTGACCATTCTATTTATTTATTTATTTATTTATTTATTTATTTTATACATAATAATGCTATGCACTGTGCACAGGTCGTTTACGGAGAAGATGTGGCCATTTTGGCGGGAGATGCTCTTCTCAGTGATTCCTTCAAGCACGTGGCACTCAATACCAAAGGTGTGAGTCCAGAACGAGTCCTCGATGTGATTGTACGATTGGGAGCATCGGTCGGGCCGAAAGGATTGGCGGGTGGACAAGTGATGGATCTAGAATGCGAAGGACGGGGCGACCAGTCTACAGTAACGCAGGAAGATCTGGCATGGATCCACACGCACAAAACGGCAGCATTGTTACAGGTAGCCGTTGCATCGGGAGCTATTTTGGGAGGTGCTACGCCAGAGGAAGTAGAAGCTTGTGAAAAATACGCTCTCAATATTGGTTTGGCATTTCAGGTAGCCGATGACATTTTGGACGTGACACAATCGACGGAAGAGCTTGGAAAGACGGCAGGCAAGGACGTTACAGCCGATAAGACGACCTACGTAAAATTGTTGGGATTGGATGGGGCCCGAGCCGAAGCAGAACGATTGACCAAGGAGGCCAAAGAAGCACTGACGCCCTTCGGTGACCGAGCAACGCCTCTTTTGGCTTTGGCCGATTACATTATTGCTCGCAAGAACTAGACTAATAATAGCAATAATATTCGCCTGGAGAGTCCGCCCTGCAAGAAGAGGAAATAAGAAAAACATAAACATATTTAATTTAAATCAATCCATCCATCCATCCATCCGTTCTTTCAAAGGTAAACTTGAAGTAATGTAATAATGTTAGACTTCGAATAGGATGGGACTACTGGACGCTTTTATCTTTTATTAGTAAAAGCAGGAGCATGTCGACTGCTGCTTGCACAACGTTTTTGCATCCAGTAAATGTGTCTTTATAATATCGTAGAAAAAATTGCCTGCTACTTCAGTACGTAGTTGTATTTTTTGTAGCTATTGTAGTTGTATTTTTCTGCGACTCCTGCACGAGTAAACACCATCCAACACTGCCAGCAGACTCCTGCTGGTAGTACACCTATTCGAGTGCTAGCTAGTAGTACTCACTACTACTAGCTTGAAGTCTACCTCCACTTGAAATCTGATCGCCCAAAGATCTCGTAGTAGGTTTGATGGCGTTGTTACGTTCAAGTTCTTGTTTTTTTTTAAATGCAGCAGTAGCTAGACACGAGTAGTAGTATCGTACAGTACTTGTACTGGTAATTATTATTATCCAAGATTGCTTGGGGAGAGAGGGGGTGGAAGAATTAATAATAGTACTACCAGGTAGTAGTAACAAGCAACTAAGCGCACAGTTGTACTGTGTGAACCAAGAATGAAATGAATTAAGAATGCAATTGGTATCCACCATTCATCATCATATCGCGGAACAAGGCTTCCCTGAAAAAATCTGTTTTCTTTTTATGCTGGGCTGATACCAGGTAGGTAACTTACTTGCTTCCGGAGAAGTTTTCGAAATGAGGTCGCTTATTGCTGTAACTGCGAGTCTAGTAGTACCAGGTAGTAGTAGCAGTAGCAGCTAATGTTATAATATTACCTGGTAGACTAGTGGATAAAAAATATTCAAAGACTAGGCTCTAGTCTACTTTTATTCAAAACAATACCTTCGCATAATTTATTTTGAAACAAAACCCACTACGTAGATATACACACAGTATTGTATATTGTATTCACCACCAGCCATTATTTTAAAGAAAATTCATCGGCAGCAGCAGCAGCAGCAGCAGCAGTATATCAAGAAGTATCATTCAGTATCATCATGTGTCGTTGGATCACCTTTATTTCTACTCAGGAAATGACCCTGTCGGACATTGTTCTGAAGCCAAGCAATTCGCTGGTCGAACAGAGCATCGATGCATCGTACCATCCTGGTTTTACGCAACGTTATAATCATACGATTAATGCGGATGGCTTTGGTGTTGGCTGGTATCATAAAAATGGTCCCAATCCAGCCTTGTTTCGAGACACGCAACCCGCCTGGTCCAATGTGAACCTTCGTGAAATTTGTACGTCCACAAAGTCTTCCTGTGTTATCGCACACGTCCGTGCGGCATCACCAGGAATGGGAGTTGATATGCCCAACGTCCATCCCTTCAAGGTGGGACGACTACTGTTTTGTCACAATGGTGCCATTCAACAATTTGCCAAAATTCGTCGAAAATTAATGGCACAATTTACGGACGAAGCATTTGCTCATGTCAAGGGTACCACCGACAGCGAATGTGCCTTTGCTTTGATTCTGACCAATCTCAGTCAAGATGGACGTGGACCTAACCATGGCTCCGTATCACCATTTAAACAAGAGGAACCATTTGGTCATGATCGTTTGTACGAGGCTGTCAAGCGAACCATTCGTCAATTGGAACACATGTTGCATTTGAGTGGCATTGCTGAGTCGACCGACGTTCCATCTCGGATGAATTTCGCCTTGACGGATGGAGAAACGGTAATTTGTTCGCGTTTTTGTGACAAGTATCCATTGGAAGCTCCACCATCTCTCTACTTTTGTTACGGTGAAGCAGAACAGCTGCAAAAGGAACTATGCGATGATGATTGTCTGAATGCTGTCACGGACAGCCATCACGGTAGTGACAATGGTACCGAAGACGATACCGATTTGGAAGAAGAAAATGCGGAATACCGTGATGCCATCGAAAAGGACTTATCACAGCAACACAGTTTGCCCGGAAAGTTGTTAAGTCAGGTGGATCCTGTGTCGTCCGCCTTTATCGTGTCGAGTGATCCCTTGACCAAAACATCATCAGAGCTTACGTGGCATCGTGTTGCTGCCAATAGCATTTTGTGTTACACTCGAGGATCCGTCCCTCGTTTGTACAAGCTCAACATCGGAGGTGCCAAACGACCGGAAGATTATGCCTTTTATTTGGTAGATTTCTGATTTTGGCAGGCACACACACACATATATAGTACACACACGTACTGTACACCAAAATGGAAACAACTGGAATGAACGCTTTTTTTGGTTGTTTTTGGTTGTTGTTTTTGTGCGACAATCCCGAAAAAGGGTTGACTACAAAAAACCAGTAATCTAATTCTTGTGATAGTGCAAAATTGTACAGAGAGCACACCATGGTTGGCTTCGCCTAATCTTTTTTCATTTATATAAATTTCAATTCGAAGATAATATAACTTGGACGTATAAACATCTTTTAATTCTGTGTTTTCTAACTTTTTGAAATACATATATATATATATATATATACGCTTTGAGAGGATCTCGACTTGTTTGTATGCAACCTCACTCGTAAACAGCCAAACTTTCTTACTGCCCCAAAACGAAAAGACAATTCTCGACAAATTTAGTGCTTTGCATACAAGCGCTGTAAAACCACTGTTGTAACATCATATATATTTATGGACACACTATTCGCATGGGACTTTTTGGTTGTTCTGGAACTGCATCAATACTCACAGCGAGTGTTCCGTCGTCTGTTTGCATCACTTGAATGGCAGCTTGTCGTAATTGACGTGCTTCTTGTTGGGTAGGTATTGGCAATGGTTTATCAAAACCAAGCAAAGGATCATATCGACTAGTATCCCACCACGTCGGACTGTAATTGTTGGGTGGTGTTTCTCCCGTTAGTGTAATGTACAAAACGTAGGCCTGCAACAATGTACCATGGTAACTGGGATGATATTCATCGTGATCGTAAAGTTTCTCCCACAAATTCATGTTGGAGCGACGCAACTGCTGATATGCCAATCCTATAGGTGCCACTCTAGAGGTCAAATTGGCGCTAGCATCCCTCGAATCACCCACGGATGTTTGCAACCAAAAATCCATCTGTTTCTTGTAATAATTAATGTATCCATCTGCTAACAGGTGAGTATAGTAATCAAAGTCTCCCAAATCTCCCGACCCTTCTATGCACGGCTTTTTGTAGGCCGGTGTCATTAAAAATATGGGAGTTATTTTGTTTTGTTTGAGCAAAGGCACGTACTCCAATTCCAGAGTCCGCAATGACTCGGCCCTAGAATCGGCACGAGCGGGCCATTGAGTGTTATCGTTAATGACCACAAAGTCCCATTTGGAGTCCGACAACAAGTCCTCTGGATAGTCAGCACCCCAATCGAGAGTATGCCGAAAAAACAGGAACACGTTGGTACCTTCCCACCACAATGATGAAATATCAGCTCCACTGCGCAGGCAAGAATCTTGTTCAAACACTCGTTGACAAGACGAGGAGGCACCAGCATTAGCAGCAGCAAACATTTGTTCCATTAAGCGAGGCGAATCGTTGGTGAACTGCATTGAATTACCCAAGAATGCAACGCGTAAAGGTTTTCTATCGTAGCAGTCGCTCATCAAAGTTGTAGTAGTGCCGACCGTAAGATCTCGGGTCATGTGACCACCTCTACTACTACTATTTCTGCTGCTGCTGCTGCTGCCAATACAAGCCCATGACAAAAAGGAAACAATACGAAGAACCAGGGAGGATAACAGCATCATGAAGGATTCCAATGGGTTGGGGAGAGTGCCGATAGATTTGGATAGCTTTATTAATGGCAAAGTAAACACAACAATTTATGGCGATGTAGCAAAAAACTTAGGAATCGTTCAATGCATTCCGAAAAGTACTGGCACAACTCTTAATTATGAACTGATCTTTTCCGTTGTGGATGCCTGATTTTGTGAATAATAAAAATAATAAGAAATAATAGTGTCAACAATATTGAGTCATTATTTTTTGTTTCCAGAGTACCGGGTACTAGTCTACTCTTTCTACTACTAGTAGTCTAGTAGTGATAATCCTAAAAATTGTAACTAAAACCTCGCCGGACTTTAAAGTACTAGAGTACTGGTACCAGGTACCAGTGTAGTGCTTCCTCAGCCTGCTGGTGAAAAATCTAAGAAGATCCATTGCATTTTTTAGTATTACTAACTACCATCCAGCCAGGAAGGTCCGCCAAACCCCTACTTTTAACCCTACTGACATCTTGAAATATGAATAAAAAATCTTGATTTCAACACATTTCAACACGTGTCAACAAATTTCAACACATATCAACACATTTCAACAAATTTCAACAAATTTCAACATGACTCAATTTCTACTGCTACTACTACTACTACTACTACTACTACTACTACTACTACTACTACTACTACTCCTACTACTATTACAACTACTACGACTACGACTACTACTACTACTAGCTACTACTAGTAGTTAGTGGTCCAGGGTTCGATTCCCGCGCATGACACATGAGTGGTCTGGGGTTCGATTCCTAGTAGTAGTGGTACTGCTTTCAACACATTTCAACACGTGTCAATAAATTTCAACAAATTTCAACAAATTTCAACAAATTTCAACAAATTTCAACAAATTTCAACAAATTTCAACAAATTTCAACAAATTTCAACAAATTTCAACATGACTCAAAGGCACGGGATTCATTGAGGTTATGAGCTCTAATTGGCGGACCTTCCAGGGTACAGCCAGTACAGCACCCGTTCTCAATTTTTTTATCCGAGAAAAAAGGACAATGGCAGACTCAGTACCACTTCCTACTGTGGTGTACCCTGGTAGTTCGCTTTAAATTCAGTGTACAGTAGTAGCAAGCAAACAATCTGGAAGTCATTCACGTCAGCACTCAAAAATGATGAAAGGTCCAATGATCCGTGCAACAGCCAGCGTAATACCTGGTACCAGGTACTAGAGTACGCTTTTTGGAAAGTGATTTGGCTTTAAAAACTGCTGAAGTGCATTCGGCGATAGCCCAAGGTTGTTGCCAAAAGATTTTTTCATCTTGTCATGAATCTGTCTTGGTGCGTGGTGGGAGCAAGTGAAAAAGTATGGGTTCATTTTTCCGAGCGGTCTTTCAATTATATGGGGACAATCCAGTCTAACCGCTACTAGTAGTTGCCCAATCCAAGAGTTTATATACTTCACGTGATATAAATAATGATAAAATTTGAATATGCATGTGCTGAGCATGAATTGGAGCTGTACACTGCAGGAGTGGTTGGCGAACTTTGTAGGCCGCCCACTGTGCTGGGTTGGTCGGCGATCTTTCTCCATCTAGTCGTCTACCAGGCACAATTCAAGGGTATTTGACGACCAACAGCGAGTCGTGTCTTCGGTATGTGTTGACGAAACGACGAGTTCCTCAGCTAATCTCGCGTTGGAACCATTCATCAAGCCATGCTGCTAGCGAGGCAACTAAAAAGAAGGTGCAGTGTGTGGCGTGTGACGTTAGCTAGTTTTGTTCGCGTTCGTCTATTTGGCTACTAGCTAGACTAGCTAGTAGGAGGAGGAGGAGAAACTGGTATTGAAATTGCTTAATCAATTTTCGTCACTCATTTTAATTGCTATTCCAATGGCTAAACTACAATTACCTCCGATTGGGCGTAATAGCTAGCAGTAAATACTACTCGTATGGTACCAGGTACTGGTACGTGAATCGCAACTTTGGAATCTTTGCACTGAATTTTTCGCTCAGAAAGTTTGTTTGGCAATGTCCATTTGCAAAATACTATTAGACAGTGTTCAGTTTGATTCTTCTGCATTCATGATAGCCAGAAAGAAGGAATTTTGAGCCATCGAAGGCGCCACGACGGCGCTCGGCCTCCTTGCACTTAGAACATCATCTACGCTAAAAACGGTGGGATCTATCCCGGTTGGGTCGTAGAATCGCTATTCCGACTACTGTAATGGAAGCGTCTGTTTGCGTAGCTTGTGGCTGTACTACGGTAGTAGACCAGTACTGCATGTCGTGGTAGTACCAGGTAGTAGTATTCGTTGACGTATAGCTAGTGGTCGCATTAGAGTAGCAGTGATAGTAGTACGATGACGAGTGGTACAAAACGATTCTGGTTCTTCCTACCGTAATGACTCAAAAGCTTCTATTTTTATTTAATTGTGCCTTTCCTCTTCACCGATGAGTGGACATTCATGACTTGCTTGATGGGGCAATTACTTTTCAATGAAACGAAGACCGAAATGGATTGATAGGTTTGTTCTCCATGTGAATGAATTACCAGTGCCAATACAAATTCGTCAGCACCTCATCATACATCATACGCTCATTTTATAAAAAAAGAAAAAAGAACTTCAATTGCATCATCGTTAACCACCAACAGACAAAATTCGACCATAACTTAAATTAGTGCACCTTTCCAAAAAATGCCACTCATCAAGCGAGTAAGATTTGAAGCGGAATCGACGATTCACATCCTGAAAGATCATATACGCAAGTCGGAAGCTGAAGCTGTCTGGTACACCAAGGCATACTTGGACTGGGCCAAAAGCGAAGACATAAACACTTTTTTGCACACCCGTGACTTTTTAGACATGTGCCCTCGCTTCCAAGATGACGCCGAAGACCACTTTGAATCGACAACGGTGACGGCCCGCGGATTGGAAAAGGTACTGGGCAATCGAGTTGAGGGACGACGCGAAAGGATGAACAAACATACGTCTTCCGTTGTCAGAAAGTGGAACAAGACCAAGAATGCCGAGACAGTGCGAAGCTATTCTAAATCTTCCTCCAAGTCTGACCGACTAAAGGCATTAAAGCTGGGAGAAGAAGACGAAGCCGAAGTGATGGGGAACCAACGACGGGGCAGCACGAGCAGTACTAGCAAAATTAGCAGTTCCGCGTTCGGCAAGTCCTTTCAGGGAAAATCACGCCTTTTGTTCCCTCGTTCGTCTCGGAACTTGATCGCCGAAGAATGGCTGATACAATAATTTAGATAGAATCCTTCACCTCGACTATTCTACTTGTCATATGATAGAATACTAGCTGTTAGCTAGCTGCTGTTCATACTGGGCGGCCTCCATTCGAATCATTCTTGCTTTTGTCCACGGACAACTAGTAAACTAGTTGCACGAAGTGAGACCCATCGGGAGGAGAAAAACCAAAATGATTAGTGGTACTGTACCTGCTATTAATCGGAACTGCTCCTGCTGCAGCATCGGGGGTGAGTTCATCATCGTTGCAGATACAGGTGAAGACGGGCTGCACATTCTAGTAACAAAAATAGCATAGCGCATAGCAACAAGTCTGCCTCTGCTGGCTACTAGACTACTGTGAACATACACGAGAATTCAATAAAAGCGAGAAGTCTACTAGCAGGGTACCTCTTAGTAACAGCCTCCTTACAACCGTCGATCTAACGGCATCTACTAGCTAGTAGTATTAACCCTATCAGAACATGCAACTCCAGTCAAATTAACGGCATTCTTCTTCAACGAACTGCTGCTCTCCTTCAATAGGAAATATCCTTATCTCTAAAGGTGTTTGTGGCTGAGTTGTTACCAGGTAGTACCTGGTATCTCACTCATCAGAAGGCAAACGCTTGGGCTGGTTGAAGGTCTGGCCACACCCCGAAAATCAGTCTGATGCCAAGCTAGGAAAGATGAGCATGACGGCGGTGGAGATGATAGTATGGAGCATTAAAGTTACTTTTTTGGCCTCTACGCTGTAGGTATACCATCATGCCTATGCAAGCTCGCACTGTTCACGGCTGTCAAAAATGTCATTGCGCACTTCTAGTCAGTCGCGGTGGTGTCACCTCTTCATCTGATGTTCAAACGAGTACTCTATCTCGCAGTGGAGCTAATCCATAGTCTCGGATGGAACCGAAGTATTTCTAATGATATTGGCTGATTGCTGAGAGCCGTCCGCTGATCTAGAGGCGAGGCATAGTACCGAAATTGCCAAACAATCATGAAAGTAGCAGAAGCGAATCCAACTTTATAGATGAAGCTAGCTAGTCTCCGATATCTTCAACGTACTGAAATTTAATAATAGCTCATCGATGTCAAAGTCTCGTCTGTATATGCTATTATATTGTTCTAGGACAACATATATTTTGACATAATCTGCCCCATGATGTCGTAGGCAATTTTCTCAATCCACTGCACAGCAGGTTCTTTCCGCTCATATCGATGGAAGTTTGTCTAATCTATAGGGCAGAGATTTTTCGGAGTGTAAGAGTCCGGCTAGGTCGATTGCATTTCTGGTCTATTGTGTTCGGATGCAAAAGCCTGATTAGTTCGACTGCATTCTTTGTCTATTGCAAGTTGCAAGAACGACTGGACAATGTTACCAAGTATTCCATTATTACGGTCTGAGTGGCGATCCTTACTTGTACCTTGTACCTTGTACCTTAAACGAATGAACCCTTGGTGGAAGAACATTTATTTATCGCTGAACATTTTAGGTAAATAAAATGATCAGCAAGACCAGAATTAGTAGAAATATCAACACGAAGAGACAAACTCTATGCGCGGAGTATTGCTCGTGTGGTGTTAGTTCCAGTTGCGTCTTTCCATGGTGAAATTCACACACATCCTTCTCCAAATCCGCTCGTGTGGTTGTTGTAATAGGAATGTCGGAAGTTTGTCCATTATTTGTAGGCTCGTTGCCTAGGCTCACCTCAAGATCGTCTTTTGATGCAAGATGCAACCATTTATTTGCTCTGTTTTCAAGAAAAATGAATGTGATTACATTTGTCTTCCTGTTTCACTCCCCTATCTTAAAAATTTATATAAAATTGGGCTGTCAACTGTCAACTCTGACAAGCTTTTGTGTATTGATCGAAGTGTTCGCTTTTATTCTTGTCGGCGAGATCGCAAACATCAAGGTAATAATAACCCGTAGTAATTAAACAAACCTGCTAGTAGCACGGTATGCTTTTCAACCAACAACAACATTTCCTTTCATTAGGGTCCAGGGACACTGATATTCTCTCCAGTTCGTTGGATGGAAACAAAGAAAAAATAATAATGGTCGCGGGTGTGGCTTTTCATTCAGCTTGCTTTTTCAGTCTTGTGCAGTATTCAAGCTACTTGGTACGCTCGAATACGAATCTAGAGTCGTACCTACTGAGTACTACTACTAGCTACGTAGTAGTAGTAGTACTCGGAGTAGTAGTGTATTTTGATGAAAAAACCGGACCCGGAAAATTCCGAGATCGTCACGACTGGAGCGCTACGAAAGGCAAGAAATTAAAATAAATAATGGTACATGTACCAACAAAGCAAATCGCAATCACTGAATTTTTTACTTCCCAATACTTTTTGGGGTATTTTCAATATGACAATTCTCAACGAGGCGGCAATGGTAGCTCCTCAACAATCAACAACAGAAATGTATACGACCACACCAGGAATGATTGCCGTAGAAACTCCAACAAACTCAACGGCGAAGGATGACAACAACAGTCATTCCATCGACAAACCTGCCGCGGATACGGAATTGGAATTCGTAACTGAATCAATTTCTTGCGATATTTTTTCGTCACATGGAGTTGCTTCCCAACGAATGGATCGTGATACTACTAATAAGGACTTTTGTTCAAAGGCCAAAGAGGATACTGTGCGTACAGAAGATTCCACTACAGAAGTCGGAAAAGACGGACCACCCATTCTGTTGTCTGAAAAATCCTCTACGAAACCACAGCAAAACTCCCGTGATGCTGACCACTCACCACATTTTTGGTTGTGTTGTTGTCTGTGTCCAATCCAAACACAATTTGGAGAAGAGCAAACTGGGTCCAATAATCGTTCTGGTCATCAAAATTCGTGCTATTGTTGCGATTGCCCCATTATTAGCTCTGACAACAACTGCGACTGGTGTGGTGGCAACAAGGATGGAAATGGTGGATGCTGCGAGGCTTGCAATGGTGAGGGTTGTGGAAATTTCTACTGTTGTGGTGAGGAGGCTGACTGTTGTTGCTCTGGGTGCGACTGTTGCTGTGCATGTCTGGCTGCAATACCATCTTTTTAGCCTCTTTGTCAGCACAACAAAAGAAAAACGCGGCATTGCATTAGGTTGACTCTCACTTCAGCAGTAAATTAGCGAAAAGTTTCTTAAACTTTGATTATCAAACTTGAGTAGCTGTTCTTTGAAATAGATATCTATTAAGTGAGGATGAAAACGCTTTTGTTTCTACGACGAAAGAAAAAATTGGCTCACCACGTTTAGCTAATGCTACCGCTCCGAATATGATCATTATTCATTCTACAGCTCTACCACTGACGGTGTTTTTCGGGGCTCCAATCGTTTCTGGGCCCAACGAAATCCGTCATTGGCTATAACTTTTGTCTTGTCGAACAGATGGTATTCTTCGTCAACCTTTTCCAGCTTTCCGCGCGTCCACTGAATTGTCTTGGACGCACCTGTTTTGATTTTTTCTGTCAAATAATGTTCGTTATCAAAGTGGCGTAATTTATCTCCTAATGTAGCTATTCCATCTCCTCCTTTGCGCGTCAAAGCACCAGCTCGAGACTTGGAAGATACGGCCAAAGCTGCCGTACCGGCACCCAGGGGGATCCCCAGACACGGTCCACAACCGAGGCATCCCGCCAGAGCTCCCGCGAACGTAGCTCCCACGAGTTGACGTTTCGTGTGCGGATTGGAGCCTGTAGTGGTGGTGCTTTCGTGAATAGAAATGATTCCATCTTTGGTGATTTCAATATCGGATGCACTTGTTGCAACGCTGTTGTTGTCGTACTTGCACGTCATGTTTGGCAAGCGAATTGCTTCAGCTATTTTGGTTTGGTTGGTTGTGTGCTGCAAATTTGGTTTTTTTTTTGCCTTTTGTTTTGTGAGAACATTCTGCCAAGAAAGAAGGCTGGACCAAAACCTCGCGACTCGTCGTCCGATGCCAGTCGTAAATACAGCTGTTTGCAAAAAAGAATGCAACAGGAAATCTCGCGCACGAAAAAAAAAAAAAAAAGTGTGTGTCTTTTTCAACAACAACAACAACAACCTTCACTCCTTGACAAAAGCTACTAGAACACAAGCTATAGACCACCAAATAACATCAACAGTAGCTTAAAATCTCTGTAACAACAGTAGCTAACAGCCTGTTGTAGTTAACTATCTATACTTGGAGAGATACAACAATAGAACGCTATTTTGTAAAAAAATCGCCAAAACACTAGATGACTGCCTGTTAAAGCCACAGGAGGGAAGACGACCATGGCAGCCACAGGAGCAACAAGAGACAGCTTGGAGCCACAGGAAGTGACAATACTAGATAGTACTTGAGCCATTGCCGGAGCCACAGGAGCCACAGGACGAGACGACGGATGATACTACTGGAGAGCCACGCACAACAGATACCGGAATCATGAACGACAGGAGATACCGGAGCCACAAGCAACAACCAATGGAGCCACAGGCGACAGATACTGGTGAAGCCATGAACGACAGGAGATACCGGAGGAGCCCCCACAGGAGCAACAGATACTGGAGCCACAAACGACAGGAGATATACTGAAGCCACGAACAACAGATACTGGCTGGAGACTGGAGCAACAACCACAGGAGCCACGAACGACAGATGATATTGGAGACACAAACGACAGATACTGGGGCCACGAACGACAAAGCCAATACTGGAGACTGGAGCAACAGATACTGGAGACTGGCAACAACAGAAGGAGATACCAGAGCCATGAACGACAGATACCGGCGCCACAAACGACAAAGCTGATACTGGAGCCTGGAGACACAGGACGACTGGAGCCACAGGACGACTGGAGCCACAGGAAGTGACAACAGATAGTACCATCATGACTGGAGCAACAGGAGCGACAGATACTAGAGACACCACAGGACGAGACGACAAATACTAGAGCCACGAACGACAGATACAGGACGAGACGACAGGAGATACTGGAGCCACCAGCGACAGATACTGGCGGAGCCATGAACAACAGGAGATACTGGAGACTGGTGGCTGGAGCCACAAGCGATCAACAGATACTGGAGACTGGAGCCATGGGCGACAGCCTGGAGCCACTACTTGAGATAGTGGTACTGACTGGAGCCACAAGCAATCAAACGACAACAGACACTGGAGCCACAAGCGATCAACAGATACTGGAGCCACAGGACGAGGACGACAGATACTGGAGCCACAAACGACAGGAGATACCGGAGCGACAGATACTGGAGCCACGAACAACAACAGATACTGGAGAGCCACATGCGATCAATAGATACTGGTGGAGCCATGAACGACAGGAGATACTGGAGCCACAGGTGGGACACCAGATACTGGAGCCACAAGCGACAACCAATGGAGCCACGAACAACGACAGATACTGGCTGGACGAGACTGGAGCAACAACCACTGGAGCCATGAACGACAGACGATACCGGAGATCTGTTGTTTGTGGCTCCAGCAGCAGTCTCCAGTATCTGTTGCTCCAGCCAGTGGCTCCAGTATCCTCCTTTGTCGTTCGTGGCTCCAGTCTCCAGTATCTGTCATCTTGTTGCTTGTGCAATACACCACTTTTACTACGGGTTAAAAGCCGTACAGCGAACAACTGTGCGTCCCCAAGCGGTCGGCATACAGCCGTCCACGTCAGCTAGCGTCAAGGGTTTTCCCCTACTAGGGTTTTCTCCCCAAACACGCCAGCCTCGATTCAGAACATCCAATAGTGTGTTTCGATCGTATCCGAAAT
>Ga0210036_1002234_pt1 | contig 20795 bp, 9 predicted proteins | sample CryGeymeta201515_FD_185469 | JGI IMG/M metagenome (GOLD analysis project Ga0210036, IMG submission 185469) | Groundwater microbial communities from Crystal Geyser aquifers in Utah, USA - Crystal Geyser metaG 2015-15 (SPAdes) (version 2) | ecosystem: Environmental > Aquatic > Deep subsurface >...
GTTGAAATTATCGTCAGGGACAGGGCCGGAAGGATCAGTAACCGTGTAGTTGGTCACCGTGTTGGTTCCGGCAGTGACCGCAGCGCAAATATCGACAGGGTTGCCGCTGAATGAGCCGCCAGTGATGGTCGGGGCCGGGCCGGGGGTGCAGGTGTTATCAATCGTCACATTGGTAATCTGTGCTGCGCTGACGACGGTGCCACAATCTGGATCGTTTCCGCTGACACTGATACTGACGCCACCATCAACGGCTGCCGTTCCGCAGGCTGCGGTATTCCAGCTATATTCCCAGCGGCTGCTGGTGGCGTTCCAGGTCATGGCGCCGTTGGTGACATTGCAACCGGTGCTACCGGTGATATTAACCTGCATACCAGTCAACCCGGCCGGTACGGTTTCGGTGCCGACCTGGGTCTGAATCGTCACCGTATTGCTGACCGTGCTGCTGCTGATCGGTGCGGTAGTGGTGAGGGTGGCCGGGTCGGTGTCGGTGCAGGCACTCGAACCAAAGGCAAAGTAAATTGTCCGCCGTGCGGTGGCATTGGCCGTAGTCCAGTTGAGGGTAAAGCCGTCGGCGTCGAGGGATTGCAGATCCGCCTCAGCCCTGAGTGTCACACCCGTTGCGTGGCGGATGGCGGCGCTGGTCACGGTCGATTCGTTGGCGTCGTTGGGATTCCACAGGTTGTCCTGGCCCCAGATCACCCCTTCTGCCGTGCCGGCGCTGGCAGCACCGATCATGAACGAAGCGCCGGGGTTGGTGGCGGTGGTGGTGTTCAGGTCGATGGTGCCGTTGGCACTGGCCGAGTTACTGCTGGTAAAGAGCAGACCGGTAGGTTGGAAGCCGACGCCGGTAATGGCGCTGGTGCCGGTGGAGGTGCGCTGGGTGAGCACGCCGGTTTTATACTGGCCCCCTTTAAGTGCCAGATAAAAAAGGTTACGTCCGGTATTGGCAGTGGAAACGTTGATGGTGAAACCGTCCGCGTTCATGGAGACATAGGAGGCGGTATAGTCAATACTATTACCGCGCATATTTGAAACTGCCACACTGCTGTTGATCACCGAACCAATATTACCGACGGCGGTTCGGCCGCCGCGCAGGCCAAAACCGGTTGAGCCCTGACTGGGGGTGGCGCCGCCGACCATAAAGCCGAGGTTGAGGCTGCCGCGGCTGTCGCTGGCCCAGGTGTTGAGGGTCAGGCTGCGGTTGTTGCTGGCGAAAAGCACCGCGTCAGGCTGGAAGCCGACGCCGGTGACCGCATTATTGCCAACTGTGGCCGGTGAGTAGGTGCCGACCTTGGCGTTGGTAATATCGGTACCACCCAGCGCCACGTAGTGGATAATGTCGGTAGCGCCGCCGTTCTTGTTCCAGTTGATGGTGAAACCGTCGGCGTTGAAGGAGACGATGCTCGCCTCGGCCTGGGTGGCGGTGGGGTTGGCAGCGTCGGCAATCATGACAATACAGCGGGTATTGGAATGATAACCTGTAGCGTCAGATGTTCCGCCCTGGGCATCTCCGGATTGCACGCCAATGGCGGCCTGACCATAGGCGGCGCCATCGTAGGCGGCGAAACCGTAGCCGGCGGCAATGTGGGCATTATACCCTTGGGCATTCTGCGCTGTCTGGAAGAAGATCACCGCCTTGGGCTGAAAGCCGACCCCGGTCACCGACTGGTTACCGGTGGCAGTGGTCTTGTTGAAGGTGCCCTTCTTGTAATCAAGGGCCGCCTGCACCTCTCCAACCAGGCCGGCCATGCCAAACACCAGCGCAAAAACGGCCACCAGGGCCAGGTGTGCAAACTTAAAGATTCCCGAATGACTGCGGAGTCCGTTCCTCATAGCCGTCTCAACCTCCTGCTGCGGGGGGCAGGTTAATTTCATACCTGCATTATTCAGTTGTGAATTTAAAGTTTTAAATTTTGATGACGACTTGAAAGTCATTACCTAAACTCCTTGGCCATAAAACTGGTGAACAGGCTTAATATAACCAATTCAATCCGTGAAATCGCGTTGGCAGCGTAAATCAAAACCCGCTCCAAGTGGGAACTTGGGCGGAGAAAGGATCGACGGCAGGCTTTTTTGCAAAAAGTAGTCCACAGTTGGACAACTGAAAAAATTACTGACCGTTTTCTGCCAGCAGCACGGGACAAGGCTGAACAAAACCTGTCTTTTTCGAGACATTTGTTCTGTTGAAAAAATTATTTACCGCTCAGAATAAATTAAAAATCAACTCACAGATTGCCAAGAGTTTAACGGGTACAGGCTATTTGGCAAAGATTATTTCTCCATATCACTAGATGAAGAGATGGCTGCATGGCACGAAGTTATTCCGCTAAGCGCAGCCTCGCCCTCAGGCAAAGAACCTTCATAGTGATGACGGGGATGAAGGCCCAAAATCCAGGCGTACAGAGAATTCAGGGGAGGGGAAATAGATCAAAACCACGGCGAGGCAAAGATAAAATTCATTGGACGAAGCACCCGACATCTGGTTAGGATCCAGATAGCAGGTTCTGGATCTCGCAAATGCACGGGTGATCCACCTGCGGGAAAAACAGCGGTTAAAAATTTCGCACTTGGCGCGAGAAAGCCGTGTCTTTTACGGCTGACGATGGTAAACTTTGCCGGCGTTTCGCACCACAGGGATCACGCAATCCACAAAAGCTCTCCATGGAGAAATGATGGCAACTTGCGTCCATGGGATCGCAGCTGTTCACTTAGGTCAAAAGAAGCAAACGGAGATGTGTCTGCCATTTTTTATCCTTCGCGAGGCTGCATGAAAATACCCAATATCCCGCTGATACCCTCGGTGAATGCGCATGTTATCTTTTGTCTTCTGATAATCCTGTTCTGCCTGCCCGGTTGTGACAATTCACAAAAAGTTGGCGTAACCGCAGATAGCAAGGCAACCCACCAGAAAAAAACCACCCCGGAAATCAAAACCGCAACGCTGCTGGTTGACTCTATAAACGTTACACTGGTGGAAACCGCAACGGCGGCATTACCGCTCTGGCGTGACCATGCTTCACACAAACCAGCCTTGATGCTGTTCAGCAATGACCCGTTTCTGACCCCGGTTCCCGAACCACTTCATGATGAGGTCATGGATCTTGTGCGTAGCGGCAAACCGGCACAGATCAAGGCCCGTGCGGTCGACATCTCTCCGAACCCCCTGCTGATGCATCCCATGGCGGTGGATGCCGCGCTCAAGGCCGGCTTTTTTTCTCAACTCATATGGATCCTGCCGCTCAAAGCAGACGAGCCTTTACCCGCAATGGATGTCTTGCGCCAAAAAATGCTCGACACCGGTTTGCTCAGTCAATCGGAGGCGAAATCATTCTCCGCAGAAGGTGAACACTATACGGCGGTTTTGCGCGGAATCCCGGTGACGATTGGCACCCTTGCACATATTCCCCGACCAAAGAACCCGGCTTGGATTCACTTCGACCTGAGCCTTTTCAAGCCTCTTTATAAAAATGAGGTCAGCACACCGCTTTACCCGCTGGTTTTAGATACCCTCAAAAAAATTCGCGCGGCCAGTATCAGCAGTGTCGGCGCAACCATCTCTCAATCGAACCTGGGGGGTGCGATCTCGCTCAAAGTTCGTTTTTTGGGCAAGGATCTCAGCCATCTGCTCGAATTCCCGGCCTCTATCGATGAGGATCTTCCCGAGCTGCAATTCCGACGGTCACAAAACCTTTATCTTGAACACTTCGTGAAGAAAGAGGAGATTCTTGAGAACTGTCTGCACATGGAGATTCTTGCGCCTGAAGACGCCTCGGTCAAGTTCGACCTTTATTACGCAAACCGCGAAATGCAAAGAGGAAAACAGGCTTTGAAGTTTTTGGAAAAAGCGGTCGTTCTGGATCCGATGTACGCTTACGAGTATGTCTATCTTGCTGAGACCGCCGTTGAAAAAAAACGGCCCGCTGCCGCTCTCGATATGCTGGAGAAAGCCCGTAAAACCTTTCCAGACAACCCGGTGATCCGCATCATGGAAGCCGATATCAATATTGGTCTTGGCCGGCGCGAAACCGCAGTGGATTTGCTTGACCAACTTCAGTCACTCCCCTGGTCTAAGGTCTATGATCAGGATGAGCCTGGACGCCTGGAAAATATGAAAAAAAGTGCAGAAAGTTTGCCTGCGGGCCATTAAAGGAAGGTCTCATGCGGAGACTATCAATTGTTAAAGAGTTACTCCTCTCTCTGGTTGAGCGCAAAAAGTTTTTTCTTGCCCCACTGGTGATTATCCTGGTTTTGATGATTGTCTTCATTCTGTTGGCTGAGATCCCGGCGCTCACTCCTTTCATCTACGCAATCTTTTAATTCTAAAACCCAAAGGGAAAAGGGTTCGATAATGACGAATAAACGTAAAAATGGCGGGTCAATCTTTCCGTGGGCCGCGTTGATTTTTCTGCTGTTGCTCGCTGCGGGTTGCGCCCCGGTTTCCAGGGTCGTCCCGGCAGACTATGTTGATCCGATCACCATGATGGAATTCGTCTTCGTCAAAGGCGGTAAATTCGAAATGGGCGATCGGACACAACAAACGCAGCGTGAGCTGCCGATTCACACCGTAGGTGTTCCGGATATGGCGGTGAGTCTGTACGAAGTCACCTTTTCCCAATATGACAGTTTCTGTGAAGAAACTGGGCGCGAAAAACCATCGGATGAAGGATGGGGTCGCGGCAATCGACCGGTGATGAATGTTTCCTGGCACGACGCCAACGCTTTCGCCCAATGGTTGCGCCGCGAGCTGAAGCTCAACTTCAACCTTCCCACTGAAGCCCAATGGGAATATTTTGCCCGCGCCGGCACGACAACCCGGTTCTGGACTGGCAACACCCTGCCCATAAATAACGCCAACTGTAGCGAATGCGGCAGCGAATTCGACAACCGGATGACGGCACCTGTCGGATCCTTCAAACCCAATCCCTGGGGGCTTTACGATACGGCGGGTAACCTTGCAGAATGGACTCTCGACGACTGGCAGCCCGGCTACAAAGATGTGCCGGATGATGGTTCAGCCTGGCTGAATGGCAGTACCGGCGAAAAAGTCTACCGGGGAGGGGCATGGGATTATCCTCTCAAAGGTCTGCAATCGGCCACCCGTGACTGGGCAAAATCAAGCGATGCCTATAGCACCATCGGGTTTCGTCTGGTCATCAATGGTTTTACCACACCACAAACCAAGTAGCAGCTCTGCCCATTCGCCAGGTGCTCAGTAAATCGGGAGGGGAAATAGCACCGGAGCAGAACCTTCGGTCAGAGCGGCATCAACCTGCACTCGTTCTCGCCACACGGCAAAACTCGGCAGCCCTCCACCCAGACGGAGATGACAGGGTGCACTGCCGGATCTAGTCAGATTCTGTCACCCGCAACAGATTGGCACGATAGTTAGAATTGTCTGGGGCCAGGGATAGCGCATGGCGAAAGGATTGCCTCGCCGCTACCTTCTCCCCGGACAAGGACTGGGCAATTCCCAGACTGTTCCAGACCGGCGCTGCTTCAGAATTTCGTTCCGATTCTGCCAGCAACACCTCGACCGCCTCCTGCGGACGCTGAAGCTGCAACAGCAGGTTGCCGAGCCGCAGGGGGACATCGGAGCCGTCCGGATATCCACCCATCCTGCGATAGGAATCGACCGCTGGTGCCAGTTGGCCCAGCCCTTCCAACGCCCTGCCGCGATATTCCCAGTAAATCGCGTAATTCTGAAACAGCGGCCGCGCGATCTCAAGCCAGCGAAGGGCTGCGGCATAATTGCCTTTCTGACAATAGGCTCGGGCAAGAACCATGGCATTATGCGGATTCCATCCGCTCGGCTCCGCCGCCAGCCTTAGTCCGTAGACAATTGCGGCGTCATAGCGCCCCTGATTGAGAAGAAACTCCGCATAATTGGCCAGCCCCTCGGGAAAATTCGGAGCAAGCTCCAGCATTGAGCGATAGGCTTCCTCCGCTTGCGCTATCTGATCCAGAGCTGCATAGGTATTGGCCAGAGACATCCAGGCCAGCACATTTTTCGCATCAATTTTGACATCGGCCTGCCAGAGATTACGCGGCGAGGAAAAAGCGGGGTTACGGGCCAGCGTTGCCGCCAGATAGATTGCCAGGATTGCCACTGCCACCCCAACAGACAGCCAACGCCACGGCACGCGATCACTCAGCCACAGCACCAAGCCTGCCAGCGCCGTACAGAACCAAACCGACGGCAGATAAGCCAGACGTTCGGCCATGGTGACACCAACCGCAAAGACAAGATTGGATGCCGGCAGAAATGCCAGCGCATAGGCCAACACGATCGTGCCGCCGGGTTGTGCACGACTCCAGGACCACACCGACCAGCTTAGCAGGCTCAATGTCGCGACAACTAACGCCATGCCCGTCAGAGAAGTAAGAAGAACCGGCTGAAAAAAAGTTTCGCCGGAATAAATCCCCTGTAAGTCGAAGGGGAACAGGAGTTTCCAGAGATACTGCCATTGAATAGCCAATGCACTTGCTACCCGATCGCCCACAGACAGGAATGACAGCGGGGTATAGATCAAATCCCTCGCATCCGGCGGCAAAAACCTGACGACTCCCCATTCTCGCCAGACCAGCCACAGACCAGAAATTGCCCCAAGCAACCCATAAAGAGGAACGACCTCACGCCACCGGCCCGCTTGCCAACGACCAGACACCCTGTCCAACAACATAAGTGTCGGCAGCAGCACGACGGCATGCTCCTTGGAGAGCAAGGCCAAAAGGTAGGCGCTTCCCGCGAGCAACCACGACCCGGCGCCCCTTTTCAAGCCGCAGCACCAGAGCGCGAAGAATACTCCCAGCGCCGCCAGCAGTTCGGCCCGGCCAACCGCTTCATTAACAACTTCGGTATGGATCGGGTGAACCGCAAAAAGTGCCGCGGCAAACCAGGCAATTTTAGCCACTACCGCCTGACGTCTGAGCATCAAATACAGCATGACCGTCACCAGGCCATGCAGCAGAACGTTGACAACATGAAAAGATGCCGGTGACGGGCCAAGCAGGAGTCGGTTGATAGTGAACGACAGAATCGTCAGCGGGCGGAACAGGCCGCTGTTGGCATCTCGGCCCCAATAATCGGAAGTGAAAATGGCCTTGAGATCAATTTTCGCAACCAGAGGATTATTTTTGACGATGCTGAGGTCGTCGCCAATGAAACTGCCGGGGAAACTGTTGCTGAACGCCAGAAGCGCCAGGGCAAACAGGCTGAAAAAAATCAACCACCGAGGAATCACCCTTTTTTTCACGTCAGTCACAAGCCCGTCGATACTCACGATTGTCTCTCATAGTTCTTTTCAGACTCCGCTGCAATGCGAGTCATCCAGTAACTGTCTGCTCCCTCGCGAAATCCGCGTTCAACAAATCGTTTTCCACATGCCCGTCCCAGCAAGGCGATCGGTGTCAGCACCAGCAGGTACATCAATGTCAGCAGAAACGAGGTCATGATGCGGGCCATAACCATCGCCAGTTTCATCCAGGCGACATAAAACGCGCGCATGCCCGGCCAATCACACCAGGAAGTCACGGCGATCATGCCACCTGCTGCAATCAAGACCATGCCGAACAGCCTCTCTTGCCAAACAAGCACACTGCCGATCAGAGTGAATAACACGCCAAATCCGGAACCAAATTGGCGCAGTTCTCGATGAGTAACGGTCGTTATCTTTATATCTTTCATCATTTCAATCCAGGGCCTTGGCGCCACGCGGATAACGCCGCAACAGCGCTTCAGGCTGCGTCTCTTTTTCCAGCAGGAACGAACCGATCGCCAGATAATCGATATCGGTCGACAAAAAGCAACGCAACGCCTCCCGCGGCGTGCAGACAATCGGCTCGCCACGGACGTTGAACGAGGTATTCACCAGAACCGGGCAACCGGTCAACTCCTCGAACCGGCTGAGCAGTCGATGCAACAAGGGGTTTGTGCTGGCAGAGACGGTCTGGATCCTGGCCGACCCGTCCACATGAGTCACTGCCGGAATCGTCGAGCGGGGAACATCGAGCTTGCCCAGACCCACCCTGCCCCACTCCTCATCAGACAATTGCCGCAATTGGTCGGCATGCACCTGCGCGACCAGCAGCATATAGGAGCTCGGCACCGGCAGGTCAAACCACGCGGCGGCCTTCTCTTCCAGCACAATCGGCGCAAAAGGGCGGAACCCTTCGCGAAACTTGATCTTCAGGTTGACCTGGCGCTGCATCTTTGGCGAGCGGGCATCGGCCAGGATCGAACGGTTGCCAAGGGCGCGGGGGCCAAATTCCATGCGGCCCTGAAACCAGCCAACCACCTGCTCTGCAGCCAGCAAGCTAGCGACCTCAGCTGTCAACGCAGACTCTCCGAGTTCACGATAGACCGCGCCTTCGGTCTCAAGGATCTGGCGGATCGAGCCCGAATCAAACTCAGGCCCGAGATAGGCCCCCTGCATGGCATCCTGCACACCATCGGCACTGCGTGGTTGTTCAAGATACTCATGCCAACCGAACAAGGCCGCGCCGAGCGCCGCGCCAGCATCACCGGAGGCCGGTTGGATCCAGATCGCGTCGAAGGGCCCTTCACGCAGGATACGGCCGTTGGCCACGCAGTTCAGGGCCACTCCCCCGGCCAGGCAGAGCTGCTTCATCCCCGTGGCGGCGTGCACATGCCGGACCATGCGCAGCATAATCTCCTCGGTCACCTCCTGCACCGAGCGGGCAAGATCCATCTCACGCTGAGCCAGGGGTGATTCAGGCCGGCGGGGCGGCCCGCCAAACAGACGATCGAACCGCCTGTTGGTCATGGTCAGACCGGTACAGTAATTGAAGTAATCGAGGTTGAGACGGAAGGAGCCGTCGTCCTTGAGATCGACCAGCTGATCGTAAATCAGGTCGACGTAGCGTGGCTCGCCGTAAGGTGCCAGCCCCATCAGCTTGTATTCACCGGAGTTGACTTTAAAGCCGCAAAAATAGGTGAAGGCCGAATAGAGTAGTCCCAGACTATGCGGAAAGCGAAGCTCACTCTGTAGTTCAATCTGGTTGTTTCGGCCGACCCCATAGCTGGTGGTCGCCCACTCACCGACCCCGTCGAGAGTCAAAAAAGCCGCTTCCGCATAAGGGGAGGCAAAAAAAGCCGAAGCAGCATGGGACTGATGGTGTTCGGGAAAAAGGATTGTGCCCTCAAATTCGAGCTCCCTGCGCAAGTGATCCTTGATCCAGAGCTTATCGCGCAACCACAGGGGGATCGACTGCAAAAACTGGCGAAGGCCACGCGGTGCAAAAGCCAGCGAGGTTTCCAACAGGCGTTCGAAACGCAGGAAAGGCTTCTCGTAGAAGACCACCACTTCAAGAGCGGCACGAGTGATGTTTGCCTCGTTCAAACAATATTCAACCGCCCGTGCCGGAAAAGCCGCATCGTGTTTCATGCGGCTGAAACGCTCTTCGTGTGCCGCCGCTACGATTTTACCGTCGCGCAACAGACACGCCGCACTGTCGTGGTACCAGGCTGAAATACCGAGAACGTAACGGGCCATCAGGGTTGCCTCTGCCATTGTTCGATCGGTACTGCAACTGCCCGGTTCGGTAGCTGTTCAAGATAACCACGGTAGGCGCTTTCAGCCGCAGCCGCATTTCCGGCGTCCTTGTATGCTTCGGCCAGGGCCAGCCGGTAAGCAGCGACTTGCGGTGCCGTCTCGACGGCCCGGCGATAATTTGTCGCGGCCTCTGCCGGGCGGTCAAGCAGCAGCAAAGTCTCCCCCATCAGATGGTAAACACCGGCGGCCTGATCGTTGTCAGGGAGGGTAAGCGTCTGCAACAGCGACAAGGCTTCATCAGAACGACCGACGCGATTCAAGGCCGCAGCCCGGGCTAATGCCACTTTCAAATCGCCCGGAGCAAGGCGTTCAGCGGCATTCAGGTAAAAGAGCGCCGCAGCGATATCCCCGCGCACTAACTCCAGTTCACCAAGCTGTCGGGCCATTTCTGCTTGATCCTTGATCGTCTGCCAAGCCTGGCGCAAAGCGACATAGGCTTCCGAATACTTGCCGGCCCAGAAAAAAAGCCGGCCAACGCTCCACAAGCCCTGAGCCTTATAATCCTCAGGAACAGCCGTCAGCCCCTGACGCAAGAACTCGCGAGCCTGCGGCATCACCTTTTGCCAGGTCGCCGCATCGAGAGGAAGCAGCCCCGCATCGGTCGCGGCATTCAAGATGATCCAGGCAACCAGTTGCTGCCCTTCAAGCGAAGGGTGAACGTGATCGACAAACAAATTCTCTCCCGGGATATTTCCAGGAGAGATTTTCAAAAAGGTTTTTTCAACATCCGCCAGCGCCACCTGCTCGGCGGCAGCAACACTGCGCAAAAGAGTGTTGAACTCGTTGAGCGCCCGCAGCGGCACAATATCCTCCTGACGGGCCCGATCGAAAGACAGGTAGGCCTGGTGCGCCTGGCCAAGCTGCCAATAGGCCTGGCCTTTGCGGTAATGAAGTTCAGCGTAGCCGGAATCGAGAGCGTCTGCTTCAGCAAAGGCGTTGAGCGCTTGTTGTGGTCGCTTGTCAGCCAAGGCAGCAAGACCGCTCTCAAATGCCGTTTGCCAAGCCATCAGCGCCGCGGAGTCAAGCCCGGCGGCGTGCTCTGATTTAAACGGCGCAATGCCCGACAGGTTGACCGGCAGGGTGGACAGAATCAGGGGAATCTCGCGTTTCTGACAGAAGCGAACCATCGCTGCAATCTCATGTTGATATTGGCGGATGACGCCTTGACGAAATGACGGATCACGGTGATAAAGTTCCGGGCCGCCGATCCGTTCCAGCGTCGCGTCGACCTTATCACCAAAGGTTGTCAGTCTGTCTCCAGGGCTCGCTACCTTACCCAGGATCCTGGCCAGGGACGAATAGAGCCGTGAGTGATGGGCAAAGCTGCGCAATTTTCGGATGACTTCCGGTTGTTCACGCAGTGCGGCAAAAGTACGTGCTTCGAGAAACTCGTTATGCCCGGTGTAAACAATGAACAGGTCCGGGTCATAGGCCGACATCTCAGTCATTAACCGCCGCACCCGATAACTGGCGTAGGAGATGCCGCCGGCGTTGATCACCTCGACATTGACATTGGCGGAATAGTGCTCGATCAAACGTTCCAGCCAGGCACCGAAGGATGTCTGATGCCGATAGGGGCGCCCGTAAGTTGTCGACCCCCCGAACACCACGATGCGAAAAACCCCGGCCGGCTTGGGCATTGAGAAGGATTGCGGGGTATTGAAATAGGCCGACTTGGCAGGGTTGACAATGAAGTTCCCCGAACTTTCTTCCACAAAAAGCGGCGAGGTTTCGCTAAAACCAACGAAGGGATCCTGCTCGGCCAAGGGCAATACCTGAAAAAGCGCCATGGCACATTCAATCAGAACAATCAGCAAGAGGCCAAAAAACAGGGCCACCAGGTTTCTATTGATGAATTTCAGTCGCATGGCGCCATTATGAGAGAAGATGACAAAACGCACAATCGCGAATCGCGTAAAAAAGGCCGGGCCGAGATTGCTCTCGGCCCGGCCTTTTTTGGCTAGCAGGGATGGACGTTACTGCTACCCACCACTTTCGGTTTTTGATAACGATTCACTTTTCATCCTTTCAAAATGCTCAGCAAACATCACTGAGGAGATCGACTCATTACCAGGGGGTGACCAGGTTCCAGCCGGCGCCAACACCAGCCGCATCAGCGCGGGTATCACTCGGATCGACTCCGCCGCGGCGGTGGCAGTTCTGGGCACTGGTCCAGTTTGACAGCGAACGGTTCAGATTGTTGCCCGACTTGGCATTGAGCTGATAGCCATTGTCCCAGGTATTGTGCTTGGTATCGAGACAGTTGGTAATCATCAACTTCGGCAGGCGCGAAGCATGCGGGTTGTGACACTTCGAGCAGCTGAACTTATGGTACTGACTCTGGGTTTGACCGCCGGTCTCGTCAACACCCCAGTTGTCGGTATTCATCATGCGCGGCCTGGTGTTACTGTTTGCCAGTAATGGCTGATAACGCGCCGCATTGCTGTTGGCAGAGCGGAAACCCCATTTGCCATTATCAGCGGGGTCAGTCATGCCCTGGAAGTGCTGATAGGGGTTGTTGTTGTAACCAGAAGCGCCCCCACGAGCATCATAGATGTTCGCCGCACCGGTACCGGTACCGCCGATGACCGCATTGGCATGGCCGTTTGTGCCGACCCACAGGCTCTCCCCGGTCTTCTGATCCATGCCGTTGACGTTGGTGCCGTGACAGAGGGTACAGAGGCCGGCCGAGGAGGACAGGGTCCAACCGGTGGTCGGGTTGCCGCTGTTCTGATCGATCCAGTAGCCTCCCATCTGCATGGTCGTGGCGTTGGAGCCACGCGGCACGGCACCCCATTTGTTGCTGTTGGTATAGGCGGTGCCAGATTGCGGAGCACCGTCCTCTTTGTAGGGGTTGCCCATCCAGGTGCCGCGCAGGTATGGCTGGCCGGTTAAGCTATCACCCGTCGCCCGATTAAGGTCGTGAACATCGTGACAATACGAGCAGCGGATATCACCAACGTTATTCGGCGATTCGGTTCGACCTCCCTGACCGTTGGTCGTGGTGTTGGCGTCGGTCACACTCGGATTCGCAGTGTGAGTCGACTGAATTGCACCCGACTTGTAACTGAAGGAGGCCGTCCCTGAAGTCCAGGTTGCGGTCGTCCAGTTAGACGTTGACAGAGTGCCATAATTATAAGACATGCTGCCGGTGTTGGCTTTGTTGTTCACACCGAATTCGCCATCTCCGGTAAAGGAGGCGCTGGTGGAGTGACAGTTCCAACAAATTTCGGCTTCGGTAGCGCCCGGTGCGGTGCCGGCAACACCCAGGGCAATGCCGGTTTCGCCATTGGCCGTGTAGTTGATGCCGACCATCGGGTTGTTGGGGATTTCAATGGTGCCGCCACCATGGCTACCGTGACAGTCTTCACAGTTCAAACCAGTGGACGACAAAGCATGGGCACTGGTGTTGCTGATGCTGGTTGCGGTTCCGGCAGCACCGCTGCCGTCGTGGCAACCGGTACAGGAACCGCTGCCGTATTCATGCAGCTGCACCGTCAGGCCGCTGTCCGAGAGCTGGTGGGCGCCATCGTTGGCGTGGCAAGCCTTGGCGCAACCCCAGGTGGTTTGGTCGTACTGGGCACTCTGGCTGTTATCTGGCGCCGAAATGCCGTTCATCTCGATGTTGCCGTCACGGTGGTAGCTGACCTGGTAGGCATCGCCGCCGTTGCCGGTGTTATCGGTAATACCATTGGCCTGGCTGTAACCATGACAAAGATTACACTCACTGTGCTTGCCGACAATATTGGCGGCACTGTGGTCAACCGGCGTCGCCCCAGAAGCATGCAGGGTGGTCGAGGTCGGCGGATAGCCGTGACACATGTCGCAGGAAGCCGGCGTGGCGGTATCCCAGACCTTGCTGATGTGGCAACTGAGGTTGCTACAGGTATTGGTGCCGTTGTTGTAGGTGGCGCTGGCGCCGGCCTGGGCGGTATCGAACCAGATATCGACTTGACCATTGACGTGATCCGGCGTGCCGAAGCCGAGGTCTTTATGGCAGGTGCTGCACGCCAGGCCGGCGTTGACCACGTGCTCAGGGTGCTTGCCAACCTGGCTGCCACTGGTGGCACCGGAGAGGTCGCCGTCGCCTGCTACGGTCGACGGCATACCGTTGGTATCACCGTGACAGCTACCACAAACGGCAGTACCCGCATCAGCCCAGGCCGGTGCGGCCGTACCGTGGCAATAAATCGCTGAACAGCTCAGACCATTGCCGGTGGTCACGCTGGTACCGGCAGCCCCATTGTAGCCGCCGCCGGTGCTGCGGCCATCATAAGTGCCAGTGGTATCGGTAGTGGAACCAAGTACGATATTGAAGCCCAGGTTAATGTTGCCGTTTTTGGGCATTTCGCCGGAGGCTTCCCAACCGGTGTGGCAGGTGTTGCAGCTATAGCCCTTGGTGTTGACATGGTAGTCGTGCTTGCCGGCGGTGGCGCTGCCAGTGCTGTTGGTCGGGTCGAGCGTGGCGGTCAGGTCAGCGGCCACCAGCGGCGGGTTGCCGTGACAGGTCGTACAATCGGCCTTGAAGCCGCTACTATGCTGATGGCACTTGATACAATCGCTGTTGTCGTAGTGACCGGCGGCCACCGACTGGTTGGCGGCGTGCTGTTTGACGCCGACGGTTTGTGAAGCGTCGTAAGTGTGGCAGACCTCGCAGACACGGTTCGAGCTGGAGCGCGGCGCGTTGCTGTCATCACCAAAGTCGCTGCTGCCATCTTCAACCGTCAGCAGGCTGACAACTGCGCTGGTTCCACCACCCGGCATGGTTGAGCCATCGGGGAAGCTTATAGTGGCTTTGATACGCTTGACGTTGCCGGTTTCTTTGCCATGGCAGGTCGCACAAACGATCGGCCCCTTGGCACCGGTATCGGTTCCCCAATCGCCGCTGTGCTTGATGGTGCCGGGAAAGCGGTTACTGTTGTGCAGCATGGGGTTGTCGGCCCAGGCGATAAGGTCAAGCTGGGTGGTCTGGGTGGTAGTGCCTGTGCCGGCAATAACACCGTCGATCGGATCATCGTAGATCACGCGGATGTCGTAGATCTCGCCAGCGATGAGGCCCGACAGGGTCGTCGTGTAGGTACCGTCGTTATCCGCGTCAGTCTGTGGCGAGCCGACTATCCAGGTTCCCGAAGACGCAAGCTTGTAGTCAACCCGGAAAGTGCCGGTACCATTGCGATCGCCGCAGTAGCTCATGGTCACCGTGATGGCCGTCATCCCGGCTTGGGCAGCACTGGCATCGTTCGATTCGAGGTAGTCGGTTCGCGTATCGACCGCAATCGTCGTCGGATTCGCGGGATCATAGATAAATCCACCGCAGGATCCCACCGCACGTGCGTAGAAATCCTGCGGGTAGTCCGCCTGAGTTCCCGGCGTGTAGAGCGCCCCACTCGCCTGCCAGGTGGTGCCGTCAAATGAGACCTGCGGTGCGCTGCCGCCGCTGCCGCCGAGAACAGCTGTGATGTTGGTCGATCCGGTGATCGGATTCGTTATGGCGCCCAGGGAAACCGTTGCCGACTCGGTACAGCTCGAAACGGTCGTGGACGCCGAAGCACTCAGTGAGACATTACCAGCAGCGTCTTTGGCCCAGGCATAGAGAGTGTAACTGGCCTGGGACGGAACGGTGAAACTGGTTGGTGCGCTAGGGGTCCAACCGGCAGCACCGGCGGTCGGAGCGGTCGCGGTCGTGGTAATCATGTAGCCGGTGACGGCCAGGTTATCGCTTGCGGTAAAGGTCGTGACCGGCACAACAAAGGGTGCGGTGGTGTCGATCACCGTGCCTGGAATGACAAACGAATCGACAACCGGCGCGGCCATGGTGTTGGTGGCAACATTCAACTGCGAACGGCTGATGGTGCCGCAGGTGCCGGTGCCGGTGGCGTAGAAGCTGACGACCGTGGTGTTGTCATCCGGCGCCGGTGCATATATCCAGCCGCTGTTATTGGTTGGCGTGGGGCTGGTGCCAACTTTGATGTTGCTGGCGGTGCCGCTGGCGGTGACGGTGATGTCGCCGGTGATCGGGTTGGTGATGGGGTTGAGGGTCAGGGTCGCGGTTTCGGTGCAGGCGCTCCAGGTAAAGGTGCCGCTTGCCGCTTGGCCGGTTGTCCCGCAGTTATCGGTGTAGGTGATATCGAGATTTTTGGTACCGGTAGTCCAGGCGGTGGTACTGACAGCATTACAGCTGGCACCCGTATACAACGGCGGGGGAACAAGCCCGGTGGTGACGAAATCATCGAAAACTGTCGTTGACAGGGTGCCTGCGAGGTGCGAAGTGTTGGCCAGACCGATATACACCGGGTCGGCCATGACGATGGTATTGGTGCCACTGACGGTCCAATTAGTGCCATCAGTCGAGAACTCACCGGTAAAGCTGTCACCCGTGCGGGTAATCCGCAGCCAAACGGGGGCCGTCGAGCTGCCTCCAAGATTTGTGCTGGGGTTCAACGCCGCGGCGTTGGTGGTGTCTCGATATTGCCAACGGGCGCCATTGCCGGGGGTGGTGACCATGTAGGCATCCTTGCTGCCTGTCGTAAGTTGCTCACGCACCATCAGACCGGCCTTGGCCCAGGCGTTGGTGTTTTCCTGCGATAAAACCTTGACCTGAATAGTGAAATCACCGGAGATTCCGGCTTGAGCTACGTAGGTAAATTCATCGGCAGCATTCCAGATGTCGGCCCCGCCTCCTTCCACAACCAGTTGTCCACCGGTTTCATTAACGGTGCCTGCATCAGGGCCGAAATCGGTCTTGACCCATTTGGTGTCGAGAAGATTGTCGTTGAAATTATCGTCAGGGACAGGGCCGGAAGGATCAGTAACCGTGTAGTTGGTCACCGTGTTGGTTCCGGCAGTGACCGCAGCGCAAATATCGACAGGGTTGCCGCTGAACGAGCCGCCAGTGATGGTTGGTGCGGGGCCGGGACTGCAGGCGCTCCAGGTGAAGCTCTGGGAGGTGCCCGGCGAGACGATCTGGGCGACGCTGTCACCGTAGTAGGCCACGCCGCACTCATTATCGAGGCCGCGAGCGTAGAGGTTGTAGCTGTTGCCGTCGGTCAGCACGCCGGAGGCCGCGATCGGGTCGGTGGTCCAGGGGATGACGGTGGTTTCACTGGCACGTTCAGGACCATAGACATGCAGATTATCTAAAGCATAATCGTAATGCCACGAGGTACCGCTATTTCCAGTGACCACCCGCAAACGCAGGCGAATATTGCCGGTATTGTAACCCAGGGCATCGAGATCAACGCTAGCCGGGCTCCAGGTATCAGCGTTATCGCCACAGAAAATCGCCGGGCTGTTGCCGTCGTTGGGGTCGCTCTGACCGCTGCCGGCGTCGGTGACGCTGTTATTCCAGGCACCATCCCAAACGTCGAGGTGCAGACAGCTGTCCGTTGAACCATTAAGGGTAAAGTTGTAGTCAAAATCAAAGGTCAGGGCATAGGTACCGGCATCGAGCAAGTTACTTTCTATCTGCGTGGTGTCGCCGAGAGCAAAACCGTTTTGACAGACATCGGTACTTGAATTGGAGGCTTCATGGTAAAGGTAGGGATCAGGGTTACCGGCAGACGGGCCAGGGCCATTGGAAGGCGTGGTGCCCTGTTGCACACACCAGCTCGCTCCTGCCGTCGGTGCCCAGTTAGTTGTCACAGATGATAGCAGCACATGATTGCCGTTCCCGAAGTCAGCATCGAGCTGATTAAAGTCGGGACCGGGAGCAGAACCTTGGGTGACCTGGTACTCCATGGTGTTGACGTCGGTCAGAGTAGCAAACGATGCACCGGAAAAATCACCGGCAGCCGTGCTGGTGCCATTCCAGATGATCGACGACGGGGTCGACTCGGTACAGGTGTTGTCAACCGTAACTGTGATCGAATCAGTCACATAACCGCCGCATTCATCTTCAATCGCGCGAACATCGACCGTGACGCCGGCCACTGGCGCGGAAGCACTGGCCGGATGGGTGACCAGGCTGTTCCAAAGGGTAAGGTCGGATGTCCAGGCGCCGCCGTCGATGCTGTATTCGACGGTGGCGGCGTTATTTAGAGTGGTGGTAATGCTGGTCGAACCGGAGACCGTAGCGCCGTTGGTCGGGGCGGTCAGGGTGACAGCGGAGCCGTTGGTATCGGAACAGGCAACGGATTCATCCACGACAAAAGCGGTGGAGGACAGTGCCGTATAAGGATATTGATCAATCCCGTTGGTGTCCCAGGTGGTGTTGTCATTGGTTTGTGCGACCAGGGCCAAGCCCCACGTATTACCGGCAGCGACCGTGCCGGTCAATCCGTCAAAATTGGTGTACTCGGTATCAGTGTTGGTCAGCGGCGTAGCAATTGGCTTGCTGGCCAGAACCTGAACCAGGGTTCCGCCCGAAGTATATTCGCGCAGTTCCGCCGTCACGTTGATCGCGGTCCCAGCGGTACGGTCGCGCATGGTCATGTAGCTGCCGGCCTGGGTCGTCACCGCAGTTGCAGACGCGAAGACGGTCGGCTTCACATAAACAACCGTGGTTAAAGTCGTGTTGTTGATCGGGATGCGCGCATCGTCGGCATTGGCACAGTTGGCCGGTGAACTGGTCAGATCAAGCAGCGTCCCCGCAGTCGCAACACGTGCACCGGCGCAACCCAAGTCGCTATCTGCCGTGTCAGGGTAATAGGTCGTTACCGCCGCATTGGCCGGAGCAAAGGCGCCAGCAACCACCAGCGCAAACACGGCCACCAGAGCCAGTCTGCCAACCATTGAAAACTTTCCGGACATCATTCCAAGGCCTCTTCGCATCATCATCTCCTGCTCTGTGGCTGCAACATCACGATTCATAGATTTCATAGGTATTACCTGCCTTAAATAAAAGCGTTATCAAAAGTTTACGCGATTGCTTCAAACAAACCTGCATCCTTACCGGCCCTCGTAACGACGCGCTTCGCGCCGGGGCCAGTGACGATAAATCTCTTCATTTCCGCTGTCGGCACGCCGGACAACCGACGGCTGCTCCTCATCACTGTACAGACACTGAACCATTTCCTGCGCCAGGGCCTCACCTCGACCGGTGGGATACACCGCCAGCACATGATGGTTGGCGGTGTCGGTCTGGGTGTGCAGAAGATTGCGCCCCTGGGGGACGGCAACGCCGCCTTTCCAGACCACGTAATGCGAAAGTGCCTTAACATTACGACTGACCGTGCCCTGGGGCATATCACAGCGCTCAACCAGTTCCGGCATGGTAATCCCGGGCTTTTCGATAACCGCCAGGAACAACACCAACTGCTGAACAGGCAATTCACGGTGAACCGATTTGCGAATCAGCTCGATGGCTTTGATGAAACGGGAAACGTCATTCACAATAACAAACCTTAGTGTCCTCGCAAGATACTCCGCCAAAAAACGAAAGACGAAGTTCTGTCACCCACGTTTGAGCAAAAATTATTCCAAATTGATTTTAAGCAGAAATGATTGACTTGAAAGATTTAAAATAATTTCGTGCCAATTATTAAACAGATTTTTTAGCACGTTTTTATGCAGGATTTTTTATGTCATGGAATAAATAACGGTGTGAAATTATGAACTATGAATTTTAAAATTTAACCTCTTTTCTACTTTTTATTTACGTTTTTATTGGATTCTATCTTGATATTTCTTATGTAACTTTTTGCACAGGGTTAAATTTAAAAAATGGCGGGTCAGGTGTTTCGCACCCGACGATTTCCGGCGCAATATACCGTTACCGCACCGCCATATGCCGCACAGGCTGAAAATCTGTGCATCGCCGAATTGAGAAGGGGAAAAACTTAAGGAAGGAAATGCAATGACTCACACGAAGCCGCGAAGTTCACGAAGAGAAACAAGGCTATTCAGCAGAGCACAGAATTCTTTTTATTTTACCTGATTCGTATCAATCTTCCGCTCTGATTCGGTGATGTTTAGGCGTCATGCCCGCGAAGGCGGGTATCCAGAGGTTTTGCCTCGATTTACTGGACTCCCGCCTTCGCGGGAGCGACGGGTTTTCGGTTCTGGCGGAAGATCGGTGCCAGTCAGCTTATTTTAACGCAGAGGCGCAGAGGATCGCAGAGGCGGAGAGAAAGGCTGAAAGCGGTTGGTATTGGAATGCCGTTTTTAGGATCAATCCTCTTCCCCATCCAGTTTTTTCAGCTCCGTAGGTCGGCCATTGGCCGACGCTTTCGCTAAAACGAAAAACCTAATTTGTCACCACAGAGACACAGCGGCACAGAGAAAAAAAGACGTCAATGCTTTTCTTGGTGCCTTGGTGGCTAAACGATTTTCACCCCCGCTTAGTTTAAGAGGGGGCCGGGGGGAGTTAGGGTTTTGGGTATTGTCGAGCAACTGGCAGTTCCTGCCAGGCGTAACCCCTCCCGGCCTCCCCTTAATCCAAGGGGAGGAGCAAGAGAAATCAATCCTCTTCCCCATCCAGTTTTTTCAGGCGTTTGTTCAAGGCGGGACGTGAAATACCCAGCATGCCGGCCATGATGGACTGATTGCCGCCAGCGCGGCGCGAGGCCTCGGCAATCAGCTGGCTGGTCAGTTCGCGGATACTGGGAAGTTGTACCGGAAATTCAACCGCCCGCGCACCCTGGGCTGCCTCGACACCGGCTTCGATCATCCCCAGCAGTTCGCGCCCGTCATCGCGCCCCATGGCACGCTTGAAGGCATCCATGGACAGCTTGCGGGTGTTATGCGTACTGACGGCATCGAACACCATGGCACGTAGCTCGCGCACGTTACCGGGGAAATGATAGGTGGAAAGTAGCAGATCAATCTCCGCCGGCGGGGTGGGCTTGTTTTTGTGAAATTCCTGAGCGGCGATGTCGAGGAAGTGATCGAGCAGCAGGGGAATATCTTCGGGGCGTTGGCGCAGGGCCGGCAAATGCACATGGTGGGTGCGCAAACGGTAATAAAGATCGCGCCGGAAGGCACCCGATTCCTGCAACTCGGCCAGGTTCTGATTGGTGGCGGCAACAATGCGTGCTGCGCAGCGCCGGGGGCGGTCAGCCCCCACCGGGCGGTATTCGTTGTCTTGCAACAGGCGCAGGAGCTTCAATTGCGACGCCTGACTGAGAGCGCCGATTTCGTCGAGAAACAGCACCCCGCCGGCGGCATCTTCCACCAGACCCTTGCGCGCCTGCTCGGCGCCGGTGAAGGCGCCCTTGACATGACCAAACAGGGTGTCGGCGAACATATCATCATCCAGCCCGGCGACGTCGACCGCAACCCAGGATC
>Ga0210036_1002249_pt1 | contig 20718 bp, 17 predicted proteins | sample CryGeymeta201515_FD_185469 | JGI IMG/M metagenome (GOLD analysis project Ga0210036, IMG submission 185469) | Groundwater microbial communities from Crystal Geyser aquifers in Utah, USA - Crystal Geyser metaG 2015-15 (SPAdes) (version 2) | ecosystem: Environmental > Aquatic > Deep subsurface >...
TACTAGTACTATTCTAATACTACTACTCGAGTACCTTGTACTATGCTAGCTAGCCTCGGAAAAGTGTGCTTCCTACAGGATTTTCTTCGCTTGATGACGAGGCAAACGCCGAAGAAAAAACCGTCTGCCTTTCAACCGCCACCTTTCTGCGATCCACCATGGCGCTGTCTTTTTATGGCACTTCAACGCAAAACACAACATTCACGCAACCGTAAAAAGCATGGCGTTTCGTCAATTGGTAAGTTGTCAACCTCGTTGTTCATTCTAGAGTAGGGATAGATAACTTCTAACGATATAAAGGTTTAACAATGGAGAGAATCGCAGTTGACCTCGAGTATCCTGATGCGAGGATGAGTATCCTACGTAGAAATCCTACCACGTCCTACACAACATTCTTCGTCTTTCATCATCATCTCACAGACTTCACCTCTCCTCTTTCCCGTTAATGCAGTTGCAAAAGAACCGGAAGATTGTCGCCGGTGCCGCGGCAACAACAGCAGCCCTTGCTCCTGGAGTCGCATTGACTTTCATGAGTGATGACGTTGTCCACGCGCCAGCTTATCCCTGGAGACACACTGGTTTGTTTTCTGGATTTGACTGTGCCGCCGTCCGTCGTGGATTCCAAGTATACAGAGAGGTCTGCGCTACTTGTCACTCTATTAACTTGATCCGTTGGCGTGAACTGGTGGGTGTTACCCACACAAAGGATGAAGTCACCGAGATGGCCAAGGAAGTTGAAGTATTGGACGGACCCAACGACGAAGGAGAAATGTTCGAACGTCCCAGCAAGCTTTTCGACAAACTTCCACAGCCCTATCCCAACAAAGAAGCTGGTCGTGCCGCGAACGGAGGAGCGTACCCACCCGACTTGAGTTTGATGGTCAAAGCCCGACACTCTGGTCACGATTACATTTTCGCCTTGTTGACTGGATACGTGGAGAAGCCAGCAGGTAAGGAAATGATGTCCACCCTCTACTACAACCCCTACTTCCCCGGTGGTGCTATCTCCATGCCCCCTCCTCTTCAAGATGGAGGCGTCGAATACGAAGATGGAACTGTTGCCACTGTCTCTCAGCAAGCCCGTGATGTTGCTCAATTTTTGGCCTGGACTGCGGAGCCGGAGATGGAAGAGCGAAAGAAGAACGGTGGAAAGTACCTAGCTGTCATGGCGTTCATGTGTGTGGCTACTGGTCTATACAAGCGTTGGAAGTGGGGACCATTGAAGACACGAATGATTTCTTATGTCAAGGAAAGTTAAATCAGACCCCCTCTTTTGTGGTGGCTGGTGGGAAACTTGTGTTAACTGACATGTTTGTCGTGCACATAGGTTATCTTCCTAGACCTGCGTCTTTTCGTTTAATTTTCAATACGATTTTAACTTCAGATAGCTGTTCAAACAAATTGCTGTTCCATTGCTGTAGTCGCATTTGTCAACTTCTCGAGTACGTAAAAAATAGAATGAACTCCTAAATTTCAAAAGTTGTTCGTTATGGCCTTTGCTTAATCTTTCAATTGCACACGTCTATTACTGCTTCTTTAGTTGCGAGCTGCAGCATTCTCTTGTTGCGCCTTGGCATAGCCTTTGTCTTTTTCCAGGTATTCTTGGAAGGAGACTTTCTGCCCCAGGGCTTCCATGATGAGTACGTCCTCGTTGGATCGATCTTGTGCAAAATTCTTATTCATTTCGTCCAACATGTGCTTCTTTTCTTCTCGAAAACACTTATCCAAATTGGTCTTGGCATCATCGCATCTCCAAAAGAAAACTTTGGAATTATTGGCATGGCACTTTTTCAAGGCTTGGACGACGTCTTGACATTCCGGGTGAGGTCGATCAAGGGGTGGATGCATTGTTTTCCTGTCGTAAATGGATCGATTTTCGTTTGGCTGATTCCTATTTGACAGATGGAATACCTTGTTCCTTTTACTTCTACAATATTTACTATTAACTATTAATATAAGTTTATGTATTCAATACCTGGAACGGTGTAGTGTGCTTTGTTGTAGAGTACCAGGTAAGCAAGTAGCAGCAGCAACTGAAAGCTTCTTTCTGTCGTGGTGACTGACGGTGTTAATTTTTTAAAGAGTCCTATCGAGAGAAGCTGGAAACGGAACAAATGTGCAACATTTCTCATTTTTTCGGACCATGATCCTTCAAAAGATGGCCCGGAGTATGATAGCAAAAGTGCGCTTCTTCAAAATAATAAAACATATTTTCCCTCCTTCGACAGGTCCAAAACATGCTATCGATTTTACATGCAAGAGATACAAAAATGGATCGTTTAAAAGGAGACGGAAGTACGGCTGCACCTGGAATTTTTTTGTATTCTTTAATGCGACAGTTCGAAAATGTATTCACTGCGTACTTTACTGTTGCTGGCTACTTCCTAATAAATGTTCTGCTACCGTACCTTCTCTTTCTAAACTCCTGCTACACTTGTGCAATATTCCTCAAATCATGACATGAGTGCAGATACAAGCCGAAATACACTCAAGCCCAACAATCCCATTTTCAATGGTTCCATTGTTCGAATATTGGCAACCAGCAACTGCAAGTCCCATGCTCCATCCTGATTTCTACCCATTTCCATGATTGTTCGTCCAATAAACATAATGGACATGGCATTGGTGAAACTAAAAACTTTACCAAACATGCTACCAGTTGATTGTGGTGGCATGGAGAAATCTGCATAATCATCATTATCGATGCCTCTGACACCCTGGGGCGGCAATTCTTCTGGAAGGGACGTACCGTATTCATTGCTGGCTGTAGCATCGTCAAATCCCAATTTATAATATTCCTCTAGGGTTGCCTTAGTGAGAGCTCGGTTGGGCATTGTGGATGATGATGATGATGAAGATGACGGATCAAATCCGGTCATACTACCACTTTTAGCTGCTGCCGCTGCCGCTGGGGGCATCATACTCTTGACAAAAAAGACCAACATAATGGCTGCCAGTGCTGTGGTTGCATACGGTTTATCAGCAATGTATTGTCCTCCCGGAAACTGTTCCCTGACCAGAGTTTGAAATCGGTTAGGAGCATTGCGAAGGACTGTAGTACGATCGGCTCCTGCTATGATATCGGGTCCAATCACCATCCCTAGTACCATGATCATGCTCAGTAACATCATGGTCCGCGAAATACCCAGCAGGTACACAATGACTAATACTAGAACCAATGCAGCCATACCAACGTGTTTCAGAGACACACCCGGAGGCAACCTCGATGAAACAGTGGTGAGCATTCGTCGGACCTGTTCATCATTCTGGATCTGTTCCAGTTGTGCCTTGGCCATTTCAAAATAATTCGCTTTCACGACATTGTCCGCTTTCATGGCCACGATTTGTTGACTGCTGGTAAGGTGTACCAAATACCGTCCCCGATCTGTAGCGTACTGGACCACAATGCCCAATTTGCCATTAATATCAGCTCGAGCTGTACCTTGAATTTTCACAACGGCCGATGGTGGATTGGTCACGAAACCCAAAGGATCTGCTGATGAGGAGGAACTGCTGTTGTTGGAGTCTGTCATGTCGTCGTAATTGTTATTATTACTTCTTGATTTGATTTATTTTATTTTAATAGTTACTGCGGAGGAGGAGTGTGAAATGAATAATTCTAATAATAATAAAGAGGACGGACCCTTTGTTGTTTTTGAATTCACGTCTTGTCGTTCCTCGAAGCACTGTTGTAGAGTTTTGCAAGCAAACGGCCGGAAACGGAATGTATTTTTTGATTTTGTTGTTGTTTTGTTTGGTTCTCCATCCTGGCTGCTGCATGCTTCGTCAACATTACTGTACCAGGTACCACTCCACCAGCCAGTAGTAGACTACTACTAGAGTAGCTAGAGTAGTAGTCTAGTCTACTGGCTCCTCTATGAATTATTTGTTTGATCATCAGTGCTCGTCGTCCTTCGTCTATAAAATTATTTTGATTTACGGGTTTAATCAGACGTTCCACCCGAGCAGAGTTCAGTATTCAATAATCAACACCGCAGCCACTCTCTGACCACACAAAAGATTTTGTTTCATGGTTAATTATTATTACTCGAGTATCATGAAGCAACAGGTAACAACTCACTCTAGTAGACTAGTAGAACCTACAGTACTAGTAGACTACTAACAATTTCAATTTTTATTAATGCCTACCATACCTCTAGTCTACGGTAATACTAGTAGTGTTTGTCTACCAGTACTTTTCAATCATCCTACCTAAAATAGAAGAGCAATATAGTCCTACCCCAAACAAAACAGAGTAAGTAAAAAAAAAAATAATAATGAGTGGAAGAGGAAGAGGTATCAGCAACAGACCTGCTTGGATGACCCGAGGCGATGGAGACAATAACAACAACAGCAGTCCTGGACCAGGAGGTCCTTTCGCTTTCGCTGATGATAGTAATAATAATAATAATAATAATGGCGGTGGTGGAGGTGGGGGTAGCGTTTTAGATCCCTTTCAACGTGGAGGTCCACCCCATCGAGGAGGTTACGAAGAACGTGGTAGCAGAGACAGAGGAGGCTACGATGAAATGGGACGAGGACCTCGACGAGACTTTCGCGACAATCGTGGACCTCCTCCTCCTCGTGGTGGTGGTGGTGATGGTGGTGGTGGTCGAGATTTTCACCATCGCAGCAATAGTCGAGACCATCATCGACGTGGTAGTCGTGACCGTGATGGGCCTCCTCCTTCTTCTTCTTCGAATAACGCGCAGCACAATGGTGCCATTCGCTTTCGTTCGTACGAAGAAGAACAAGAATGGGTCGAGGAACGGAGGCGTAAACGATTGGCACGCAAGTCCAAATTCGATATCAAGCCGACTCCCGAACAACTGGCGGCCGATGCTGCCATGGCAGCACTTTCCAATCCTGCCGCTACCGACTTTGCAGGGACCAATGCCGACCGGAACTTTAGTGCCGTGCCGCAGCAGACACGACACGCCAGGAGATTGTACATTGGTCAATTGCCACCCAATGTTACGGAACAAGAACTACACGTCTTTTTTCGAGATGCCATCGATCAGGCACTGGTTCCCAATTCTCCCATGACCAACAAGGAAACGGGCGTTGGATTGGCGGATGATCCCATTTTGAGCGTCTACATTAATCACGAACGGCGGTTCTGTTTTTTGGAATTCAAAACGGTCGAAATGACCAGCGCGTGCATGGCCCTCGATGGGATCGACATCAATCACAAGGGCAAGGTAAAAATTAAGCGCCCCAATGATTACAATGCCGCCATGGCACCCAAAGTGGCACCGCAGAACATTCCAAAATTGGACACGAGCAAACTGGGAATTATTCGACAAACCGTAGACGATGGACCCAACAAGATTTTTGTGGGCGGTTTGCATTATCACTTGACCGATGAGCAAGTTATGGAACTATTGAGTGCCTTTGGTAAGGTCAAGGCTTTTCATTTGGTCAAGAATGAACCCGATTCTCCAACATCCAAAGGTTATTGTTTCGTCGAGTATGCGGATCCTGCCGTTACACCGATTGCGACATTGGGATTGAACGGTATGGATCTGGGAGGTGGAAAAGTACTAACAGCACGAGGTAAGACGAGACCATTGATGGTGATGATGATGAGCTGCTGCATTTGTGTGTGTTATAGTACATGGCAGGATTTCTGCGTTTTTGCGACAACCTTGTCTTACTTACTTTTTTGAAAACGTCGGCGCGAAAGTTGCCGGAGACAGAGGCGGAGCCACGGCTATTCCTGCTGACATTTCCACTGTCGCGGCCATTACACCAGCTCCCAATGGTATCCCGCCCAATGCCAATATCGTTCATGGATATGATATTGAAGCATTGGTAGATGCCGCCATGGGACAAGGTACAATGCCTACGGCTCCCGTGTATTTGGATAGTTTTGGCATGCCCTTGACGCGTTTGGTTGCGGCTCCCCTGGCAGCTGCTGCAGCTAGCATGGGTGGTGCAGTGGCAGCACCAGCAGGTCCGGTGCCGTCGGCACTGGATATTGCCAATGCGGCACTGGCAGCAATTGGAGGTGGTGCAGCGACGCCACCAGCCACGCGAGTCTTGGTCTTGTCGAATATGGTCATGGTGGAGGATTTGGTATCTGATGCAGACTATCAGGGATTGCAAGAGGAAGTACGGGAAGAATGTGCCAAATTTGGACAGCTTCGTGGGATGCAAATTCCGCGTAGGGCAGAAGGAAATATACAACAGAGTGCTATTTTAAAGATTTTTCTCGAATATGCCAGCGTGCAAGATGCTCAAGCAGCGGAACGAGAATTGAAGGGACGAAGATTTGGAGATAATGTGGTGCAGACAAGCTTCTTTCCGGAGGCTGATTACAGTGCTGGCAAGTTGAGTTAAGACGACTTTCCTCATCTTTCTTTTTTCTTTGTATTCTTGGACCATGACTGGGCCGTGATAGCCAGCGAAGCCCAATGGGCAAAGACTGTTTGGGATCGAAGGAAGGATAGTAAAGGAATCTCGCTGGACTAATTGAGAATGCCAAAATACAGGATTGGATGTTTTGCAACGGAATTTTTTACTCTTGCTCCTCTCTACCTACCTACATCTTTCTGCTCCTTTTACTGTAATTCTTTTCGCGCGCCAACAGCAAGAAACTGACTTTATTGTGGCCTAGTTTCTCGCTTCAAACCCTAATCAGCGTTTTTCTGTGTTATTATTTCTACCCACGTTGAATTCATGGCATCGATCTTAGCTGATTGATATCCCCAACTCACTTGCGTTTGGGAGTGAACTTACAGCTCATTTGTTTCTCTTGTTATCTGATTGTTGCTACTTTCTTTGCGCTAATTTTGCTTTGCTACTTGCACCAATTGCAACGAGAAAATAAGAAAGTTTAGCTTCTCTAGCACACCCATGCTGATTCGAAAAGGCTGTCTTAAATTCAGTACTGTAGATCATCTCTTAAAATAATCATCTCTTTTAAGCAGCGAGACTACTCAAACGAATCTGTGGGTGATAGGGCTGTCGTGTTTTGGGGGTCTGGCATACCTATCAATTCAATGGCTGCTTCGCCAAATTCGTCCTCGGCAGCACGCACAAAGGATTCTAAATCATTGTCAGCCGGATTAGCTTGCTTTTTGCTTTTATCGGCGTCCTCAATGATTGCTCCTTCTCGGTCAATGGCTATCGTTCCGTTCTTGACAATGATGCCAGGAACAAAGTCAGAACCTGGCGGAGCATTAAGAATCAATCGAGTCTTTTCCAATTCTTCTTGGACAGCCTCCAATTCTTCTACTAGATTTGCGTAGGATTCCTTCGCACTTTCGGACTTTGAAGGGATGCGTTGAAGCGCTAACTTCTTCTGCTCGCGCTTTGCTCTTTTCTCTTCTTGTTGTGCTTCGAAAGTCTCGTCGGCAACCTCCTTCGTAAACCCTTCATCAGGCAGCATAAAGTCGTCTAGCTTGCCTGTCTTCATGCTTTCGTAAGAAATGGGGTACTCATCAAGACAATAGGTCCATCGCATGGATCCAGCGTTTGTTTCAGCAATAAGCGTATTGACGGCTAATGCATCTTGGCCTTTCCAAAAACTTTCGTTGTGAAATGGATCCAACAGCTGCTTGGCCAGATCAAAGAGTCCTCGATAGGAAGATGTTAACATGAGCGAGCCGCAAATCCCCAATTGAAAGGAAATATCCATGCCATTGCTAAATAGCATCAATGGATAGAGCGATAAAACAGCATCAGTGAGGACTTGCACCAAGTGTACATAAGCAAATGGCATTCTGCCGCGCAGTACTGATTCCATGGAATTTGATTGCGCTCGAATTTCTTGAATTTTGCTCATCATTTGTTGTTCGAAACCAAATCCACCATCAATATGCCCTGCTTTCCGTCCTTCAATGACGGTCCGTAATATCCACATGAGAACGGCATTGTGCCGCTGTGTGACCGGAACGGCTGCCATCTTAATCACTTGGCGTTCCTTATAGGTCATCAATCCTCTATTTTCCATGCGTCTCATTCCTTGCGGTGTCAATAAAGGTCGATGACTCCGAGCGAGTGCAGCATAGTACAATATATTGAACAATCGAATGTATCGGCCGACCAATCTCAAAATTTTGCGACTCGAGGTGGTGAATTCGGACGAATTGCTTTGATTGTTATTATTGCTGTAATTCGCAAACAATTTCTTATCCCAATCTTGCCGAGCTGCCGACCCCGCTAGTGCCATTCCCAAATCGTTGAGCCGACCCTGAAGTAACCGACACGTCGTTAAACATTTTCGCCAAACGTTGTACGATTCATTGACAAAAAAAGTCAACGTAAAGGTTGTAATGGTCAGCATCTGGGGATACAACAAGTTCAAGCCGGCAAAAACGCGTTTCAATTGAGGGTATTGGGAAAAGACTAAGTACACGAGGGTACACCAAAGAGCATGTCGGACCATGGCCTTCCAGGTTTCAACAAAAACAGTTCCCTTCCATTGCTTCCAGAGATATTTGCCGGATGGATTAAATTGTTTCATAATGGGACGTCTCGCTTGTGTCAACAAACATTCGTCCAATATCTTGTCAATCAACGCTTGCGTCGAGATTTTTTCCATGACCGATTCTTCCGGAGCAGTAAAGACCATGCGTCGTCGCGTTAACGGACGCTGTTTCAAAGGTGTTCCCGAGTATCGCGTTCTTATTATCCGAGAAGGAATTTGGAAGGATGTCACATTGGATATCAGGGACAAGCTAGTTACGCCTAGCAATAGCAAGGCTCTCATTCGTTGATAGGGGCTGCACATGACTACTTAAACGATATGGATAGAGTAGTTGGTTCATTCAATGGAATTTGTGGCTACTGTATGTTGGGTGCCGAAAAAAGGATGAAGATCATCATCAATTATCACACACAAGGAACTATTGTCGATATCAATGCTTATTACTCATATATATTGTCTCCTAGTATACTTGATTGCTAGAATATTGGTAATACATATTAGTACATACATGCAGTAGACTAGTACGACCACCACCAGCTAGCTACTACTCTACTGCTAGTACTAGAGTAGCTTAAATAAGCGTTGAAAAAAAAGGATCGGAACAGTTGAACTTCAAGAAGTGGTGCGCGTCTTTTTTGGTTTTACTTTATCCGGCACCCTACTGGAGTATCCTCCAAAATCTTCAACACCGCAAAGAAACAAAAACATTTGCAGTGAAAAGATGAGGCAACGATTAATTTTTTCACAAATACTTTTTCTATTAAAACCCAAAAATTAATCAGCCAACCGTACTACTTAAGCAATGAAGATCAAAGTATGGTGTCAAAAGTGCGTCCTCCTTCTGGTGTCTACACGTACCATGGTCCAAGCAAGGAACAAAGGTGAGCCTGGTAACAGCGACCAGCAAAAACATACATCAACCGAGACGAGGACAATTCAAGAACGTATTGTAAATGTAAAAATGGAATTGTGGTCTCGAGGCGCCTACTCGTTTCATGATGAGAATGTTATAGAAGAACAGGACGAATCTTATTTATCGAACCTGGAAACACAACTCCAAATGGCACCCCTTCAATTGGGACCGATTCGACAGGCGCGTCGAGATGTCTGGCGAAAGCAGCACCAGCAATCATCATCATCCAATTGGTGGAATCAATTTCGAGGTGGAGGAGACCACGTATATGATGAAAAAGCTCGTTTAGACACACTAAAGTCCGTGTTCGGACCGGAGTTTACAGCCGCATTGGAACAAAATCAACGCGAACATGCCATCGATTGTCAATTATCGTGTGAGTCCTTTTATTGTGCAACACCCGACACACCGCTGAAACCGCTAAACGAGCTTTTATCCAACAACGAAACGATTGTTCAGTCCTATTCCTTTGGTCCTGTCCCACCGGAAGGTTTTGGAGAAACGTTTGGATTTCCTCTGGATCTCATCAAGGTAACAAGAGGCAAGTCGCTCTTTTCAGCTGAAGAAGCTGCCCAAGTCATTGCCATGGCAGAAGCGGAAGGTGTCGAAAAGAATGAATACAAAAGTGGGAAATACAGGCTCGGTGGAGATTGGCTTGACAATTTACCCAGCACACGGAAATGGTTCAATGAAAAGCTCGAATCCACCTTTTTCCCGCTCTTGGCACACCTGTTTCCCGAAATCATTTCCTCTCCCGCCGCCCTGCGAGCTCATTCTGTGAGCTTGCTCAAATACAATGCCAGTCATCCAAGGACCGATGTTCATATTGACAATGGAATTCTGGCATTGACAGTTGCCATGTCACCTCAAGATCAGTATGAAGGTGGGGGGACCTTTTTTGAACACATGGGCCAAGATGACGTTGTGGAAATGGATGTTGGCTTTGCAACACTTCGACCGGGATCCGTACGTCATGGCGGGCATCCTGTAACGAATGGACATCGCTATATATTGGGTGGATTTTTGCTGTTAGAGGATCGTGTTGAACATGTACGACGACTCAAGAATCGTGGGACAGAGTTACGACATGCCAACGACTTGGTAAAAGCTGCGCAGCACTTTGAATGGGCCTTGGCGATTAATCCAAAATGTACAACCTGTTTAAAAGACTGGGCTGAAATACTGTACAGCCAAAAGCAGCTTGCCGCCGCCGAAGAAAAAATTCGAGCAGCACTGGATCTCCTGGAAAATATGGACTCTGATGCTCTTTTTACATTGGGCCTTATACTCTCAGAGCAGGGCAGGGACGAGGAGAGCATTGCTGCATACCAGCAAAGTATCAAACTAAATTCGGATGATGCCGAGTTGTGCTATAACTTGGGGATCAAGTTGGGGGCAAAAGGCAAAACCAACGAGGAAATGGACATGTACGCTCGTGCTGTGAAGGTGGATCCCTCGCTGGGAGGAGCATGGTTGAACTGGGGTACCGCGTTGGCTGAACAAGGCGAGTTGGATGACGCAGAACCAAATTTTTTAAAGGCCATCGAATGCGGGGATGAAGTCGCACCCAAGGGAATGATCAATTTAGGACTCTTGTATCACGCAAAGTCCAAAACACTCGCGCAAGGTAAAGACGCAATTTTGGATGCCTAGGTTTCGTATCATATCAGAAGTGCAACGGCTTACTTTCTTTCTTCCTTCCTTCCTTTCGCTTCATCAAGTCAACAATGATTTGAAAGGCGCACATGAATATGCCGTAAAGGCGTCCGAGTTGGTTGACGCAGCTACACCGTTTTTGCAAGAAATTGTGGACAGAGGTGACGGTGACGGCGACACTCGGCGATATTTGGAACAGATCGCACCACTCCGATTGAGATGTCATAGAATGGTCGGGCAACTACTAGCAGCACTTGGAGACTTACCAGGTTGCGAGGCAGAGTTTCGACTGGCGACCGAGAAATTTCCTACTGATCCAGGAGCTTGGCAAATGCTGGCTCGAATACTGGAGGTCCAAGGAAAGACTGATGAAACTCGGCAAATCAAGGAAAAGCTTCAAGCGATCATTGCTGCTGCTGCTGCTTCTGTCATACAATAATGTTATATTGCATGGCCACTTTCTGGACCTTCTCCTCGCTTTTTGCGACACGTCCCTAGTAGCTCTTGTTACCAGGTAGCTCTTTCTTGCTCTGCATCATATTTTTTGAAACTATTTAATCCTGCGTTGTGAACGACGGACAGAATGGTTTCGTTGGACTGGGCGAACAATTCAGTTTCCAATCGCGAATCATTGTAATAATAACACTGGTGAACGTGACGAATCTTCCAGGATCAAGAAGTTTAATAAAGTAGTATCTTGCTTTGTGCAAGAAAACGTGCTGCACAAGTTGAAGGTTGCGCAGCTCATTCGTCGACATGCTGGGGCATTTCAGATCAATTAACTTCTTGCCAGCCGTAGTAGCCACGCTATGGTTGATTTATTTACCCTATGCTAGCAGTAGTATCAATACAACGGTGAAGGTTTATGACAATGTTTTACCAGATTCGACGCGAACACTTTTGCTGGACGAAGTCAGTGCTTGGCAAAAAGAAGGTGTCATGTTCGAGTTCCCGCTGGAACATCCCCTAAACCACTCCATCATAGAGCAAATTCTTAACAACATAATGATCGAACTCTATCCAGAAGAATCAAAAGCGGCCAGTCCAAAATTCTATGTTGAGTACTGGAAGCGTCAAGAGTGGCACATCGTTCTAGCACACGCCGACATGGACGAGCACCATGGACGCGAAGTGGAAAAAAGTGCAAATGCTGGAAGCGACGTCAAATTCAAACATCCCGAAACTGGTCATGTGTTGTACCTGCGAATAGGCGAAAAGACGCAGGGTCCAACTGTGGTTTTCAACCGAACCTTTGGCGGGGACCTTGTCTCAGAGGAGAAGTCCGATATGATTGTGGTTCCCGCCGTTGAATCCAGGTTGTTACGATTCCAAGGACACTTGTTGCATGGCGTTCCAAGGCCTGCCGACCTATGGATGAACGTAGACCTCTACGAACCTCATCCGATCCACGATGCTGAACATGAACGCAGTGTATTATTGTTCAATACTTGGCCAGTCGACAAGCACAAGCTTCAAGGGAAAAAGCTGCAGAAACCACATAGTGACAGCACATTTACTGATACTGATTCGTACCAAGCTCACAGATTTGATCAATGGCAAGAAGTAAAAGTCGTCGATGCTTCCGTGGATTTGGTTGAATCCACGACAAAGATGCACGACATGCAGGTACCGCTAATGGGAGATACTTTGCGGAGGAAAACAAGCGAGCATGTAGCCTGGGTGGATACTCCCCTTCAATCACAAGAGGCCTTTCGACAGCCAAACACACCGACGAAATTATGGGTTCAACCGAAATCAAAGCCTTGGTTCAAGTTCTGGGGAATCGAATTTTGATACCTTAGGAACGTTTGGATATTTTTTAAATATTTTTTCACAGTTTGACGAGATATAGATCAAACTCTCAAATACTTATTGTATGTGTCTCTCATCTATAGATTTAGTTGTACGGTAAAGCCATCATTCCGCTCACTTCAGTCGGCGCACGAGACAAGTCGTGCTGCATCTGGGAAAAAGAGTCTGGCTTTTGTGCCTTCAAACAAACTTGGAGGTTGATTGCTACTTATTTCACATCCCTATACTGCCGCCAAAGGTACAATGCCGCAGCTTTTTGCAATTGAGGGCTTTGAGCACGTCAACCCAAGAACTTTCTTCCAAGTTTTTATGCACCTCTCTCCCTCAAATTAAATGGCTAAAATGCTTCAACGGAACAAGCGCGATCGGTTTTGTCCGTATGACTCGAACAAAAACTGTAAGCATAGACTAGTAGACTGTGACATTTTAACAGCATTTACCGCACGGCGAAAGTGCAAGCGCAACACGAAGTATTCAGATCCAAACATCTACTCCAAGCAATTGTATAAGATATTTCTTGCTAAATACTAAAGTTCAAGCAAACGACGCGTTCTTCTATTGGAGGGAAATATTGAATCGCGCGAGAATTAAATACAAATGCCGAATGCACATACATGGAGTGTTACGAAGACCAAGACAAGCTGCAACTTTTTTCACTCGCTTCTCTATAAATCTGCAATAGATCATAGAATGAATCAGCACTCCATTGTCGAAGAGGCTTCGATCGGAGGAATTGAAGCATCACTTGTAGATATCCCCGAGCAAATTAGGAGGCAGTGGACCACCATGCCGCCGCGACAGCTACCCCAACCACAGTCCAAGCCACTCTCCAACAAAGATCCGAACCGGGTCCCTGATTACTGTAAAACTTCGAATACTGCTTCTAACATTGTTCCCGTTGCGGCTACATGTGAAGATTCCGTTGACTTTGTCCAGGCTCTCAACACGGCATTATGCTACCTATGCTGGATAAATGCAGATGCCAGCGTTGTAGACGTCTTTCTTCGAAAGTACCCCGAATCGTTGATATTGGAAGGGACAAGCGAAGAAAGCAGCGCACGCAGCATTTTGGAGCAGTGCATGCGACGCTGTTTGTGTCAAGATCCAATGTGCAACAAAAATCGAAAGCAGATCCTCGCCAAACTGAATCGTTTTGGCCACTATCAAGAAATGCACATGAAGGATCTCTTATCTGGAACGACGTCTTCAGCGCCCCTCAATGAGTTGAAGTCGACGCGAGTATTTCCTCAGCTCATGTCATCTGGTCGGTATTTGCGAGCTTTGAGTGTCGAAGAAAGTGCAGTCCAAAGCCAAGCGTTGCAGCTCCACGTTGCCAAGACTACAGCCCAGAAAGATCTTGACGACGCAAAGATCCACGCCAGAAGGAGGAGTCCAAGAGCCCTGGCACGTTCGCTCCTTTCTTGCAAAGGCGAAGACAAGAATGCTCAGATGGAACGCCTCAAATTTGAGCTAGAAATGGCGGATCTGAAATATGAATCGGCTCTGAACGAGCACAGTCAGCTGGTGCAAGCAATTCGCCTAGGACATCAAAACCAATACAAGCTTTTACGAGATGCCTTTGGAACCTGCAGGAACCACGTTTGTACCTCCCTGGACAGAGAAGGTGCTCCGTCAGTGCATCCTGATTAGATGCACGAATGCGTAGACAGAATGTAAAGAAATTGGGGGGTGTTTACCTATGAGCGGCGGGGGCTGGTGTGACATTTGAGTTGCGAATAATAAGATCTAGTGGTGATATGAGAAATAGATGTAATAAGAGCTAGTAGGCAACAAACACTGATTCCATACACGGTAGCTGTGTAGTGCTCGCCTTGTTTACCCTTGTCTATGCAGGTTGTTGAGTGGATCGGATTTGTTTGGCACTGTCAACGAGATTCGCCTTGCTTTGAATCGCATCCAGCGGACAGTTGAATATTGATTGTGTACATGTGTGGGATAGACATGAGAGGGAAAATCAGTCACGAAGATCATCTCGTCATTCCTCAATTTGGTTCGTCAAGGGACTTGATGGGTTGGTCCCCTGGTAGTGGCAAATGTCTTGAAACATCCAATGTCCTGTACCATGAGGCTGGAATGATTGCCAGTTTTTCCCACTTATCGACATATGCTCGTTTCGTTAAGCAATCGTACCCATTTTCTTCGATTTTGTCAAGAATTCTACCATAGGCATCCAGGGAGCTCTGCACAGGCAGCCTACTTTCGGGTGCCAGCATGAAAACACCTCTACGTGCGCGTTCATAATACATGCGAGCTCGTTCAATCTGAAATTTCATGAAATCGATAAAATTTCCATCTACCCGTTGCTCAAATAGTTGTTCTTCCGTGACTCCAAATCGTTTCATGTCCTCTCTGGGAAGGTACACTCTACCTCTTTGAGTAGCATCTTCTCCGACATCGCGCAGAATATTTGTGATTTGAAAGGCGACGCCTAGGGAAAGCGCTGGTTCTCTGCAATGGCAAGGACAAACCCGATCTTTAGCAACTTAGCAGTGCCGACTACCATACGCAGCAGTCAGTGTTCAAATAAAACTTACCTTGCCCGTTCGTACGTAATTCCTGATGCTGTGCCGAAAACTGGCAGACTCATCAGGCCGACCGTTCCTGCCACACGGTAACAGTACAAATGCAGTTCATCAAAGGTTTCATATCTATCTTTTCCCAATTCAGGAACGTCCATCAGCATACCCCGAATCATGTCCACAAAGGGTGTAATGGACATTTCTGGATATTTGATGCGAACATCCAGCAGCGGTAGATCGTAGACATCCCGGACGACACCAGCGTCCCATAATTCTTCCAGTCGAACTTCCCAGGACGACAGGTCGCGAAGCATTTCCGAGTTGTCCTCCCGAGGAGCATCGACAATTTCATCGGTCCGGCGACACCAAACATAAATAGCCCAAATGGCTTCTCTGGCTTCTTCCGGCAAGAGCATGGTACCCATATAAAATGTCTTGGCAAAGGCACCGGTCACTTCGCCGGATTCTTCGTACGCTTTGCGCATAATTCTGTCAATCATGGTCTTTTCTTCTCCCGTGTACGCGGAGGGTGTGGAACTATCTTCCTGGGCATTCTTGAGCAACCCGGGAGGAGCGTTTGATCGCAGATACACGGCACACTTTTGAACCTGTTCGGGAGTTGCAAAGGTTGCCAAAGGATGACCGACTTCCGAAATAACATCTTCGTTAATGCCCAAAATGTCTCCGTTGGCTGTTACTGCACGGTGATCGCCCAGGGTTCGTCGCGCTTCTGCCAGTGCCTGCTCGGCCCGCGAGGGACCCTTGACGGCTTCAAAATCAATGACCTTCCCGCCTTCGAGAATTTTTCCACTAGAAAGCTCTGCCTTCATTTCGTCCGCTGATCGACCACCACCAGAAGACGCATTGTTGTTGCTGTTATGACTGCTGCTGCTGCTGCTGTTGGCTGCAATGGTACTGTCCTGATTGGGAAAGGTGGACGCTGACAGAAGATTACTAGCAGGTCTTCGCATGGATGATTGGGCGTGAGTCGGAGAGAAGGACAGGACAGGCTGAAAAAGGGCGGCAGCTGCCACGACGGCCACATTGGAGAATCTCATGGCGGAAAGTGTTTGTGTTCGTTGGATATCTTGCTCGGGCCAACAAAAAAGTTTTTTATTGTGTACTAGTAGTACTGTGTTCGAGATCAACGGAAAGTCACTGACGGATATGTGTCGTTCAAGGCGCTTCCTTGATGCTAATGAATTCTGAAGGAAGAAAAAAACAGAAGATCTCTGGGAAGTTAAGGTTGCCGGCAGAGATGACACTGTAAATTAGAGAAACCAGCTGGTTGGGTAAAAAATTGGCTGTTGCAGATGCGAGAACCTCTTTTTGATAGTCGAGCGTGGCTTGATCTTCTGCCCAGGTTGAGTGAAATGGAGCCATCTCTCACCATTTTTTTGCCACAGTTGAAGAAGACCTGGATGCGTTTGTCAAACCAATGGCATGCGTACGTTTGCTCGATTCTGATTGGATGACTCAGTCACCCATTATCAGATACTCACAAGTCCCGTTGAATTCCATTGGACGCTTGCCTGCTCCGTGTCGCTGAAACACTGCAACAATAATACCTGGTAAATCAGAAGAATTGATGAACTCATTCTTTCCCCCCTAAATTATTACCACCAGCAGTAGACTACTAGTACTCTATTAAATAAGAAGTTATTCTGAAGTCACTACAGTTCGTATCCGTCTCCTCTTTTGGTAACTGTTGACACAACCACACAACCCCACCTGAACTCTTTTGTAAGGTTGCAATGACGATCGACACAAAACCAAAACAGACAAAGCAGATCTCGTCGCCGTCGGGTGGCAGCACAACTAGCAGCTCAAATCAGTTGATGCACTACACTCTGGTTCTGCTTCGCGTTAGCGGTGGGCTTCTCGTTGTGGCATATGTCGTTTTTACTCTCCTTGTCAACAATCCATATTCTCCCAGCCATCACTCGGCTGTCAAGCGAAATTCTGGATACTACAGCAGTAAAAACAGTGATATTGCTTTGAAGTTGTCCAAGCTGCCCAATAATCGAACTACTAATAACGACAACAACCATCTTGTTCAACCACCACCACCACCACCACCACCATCAACTTCCGTTCAAACAAAGGCAGTCGCCAAGGTCAAGATCAACTATGAGAATATTGATTTAGTCTTACCCAAGTTCCCTACGCTGCAAAAGGCTCTGGATCGATCCGATGTAGTGGCGCTATATTTTGGAGCTTCTTGGTGCAAGCAGAGCAAGACGGTGACAGGCTTGATCGATGCAATACTTGGTCCCGTTATAGATACTAAGCAACAAAATGAACGTGCCTCACAGCGACAACAACAACAACAACAACAACAACAACAACGTCGTCGTCGTCCTTTGGAACTTGTTTATGTGTCGTCTGATGCCAATTCCAAACAGATGCAATCATTTTTAAAACGAAAGCACCACTCGTTATGGTCCAACGTTCCGTACCAGTCAACAGCATCCAAAGAGCGCCAGGGATTGAAGCGATACTTCAAAGTCTGTGCCAAACGAGAAATGGGACCACTCAAATTAGAACGAAAACACGATATTCCATTTTTGGTCATTTTGGATGGCAAAACTCACAAGATTGTGTCCCATACCGGCGTTCAAGATTTGAAACAACAAGGTATGGGAGTGTTGCAATACTGGACGAGTTTGTTGACTCCCACAACCCAATTGGATTCTACGACTACTACTACTACTACAGCTAGTGGTCAGAACAATGTTGTTGATTCCAACGAGATCCAAGCTAGAGAAAGTAAGTAATGGCGCATGATAGATCATAACATGTCTGACGGTCGCAATGCTAGCATTTTTGCATTTGATTTAAAGGAAGACAATTCTTAGCAATATCCACCTTTTACTATTACGCAGTGCAGTAGTATCTTGAAACGACGAAATTGCCAGATTTTATCTCATAGGCTTTATGGTGTTTGTGGTATTCGATTTTTTATGTGTGTTGATTTGCAATGCACAGAGATTACTGTACTACTGTATTAGGTACGACAACCAAACAAATAAGAAGTGAAAGTAGTATCTTGAGACGACGAAATTGCCAGATTTTATCTCTAGTAGTAGGCTTTATGTTGTTTGTCCTATCTGATTTTTTATGTGTGTTCTTTTGCAAATGCACAAAGATTATTACTGCTCTACTCTAGTAGAGTAGGTACCTGGTCGTACAAAAACCAAACAAGAAGTGAAAGAAGGTCCTGAAAACATTAGGATGATCGAGTCTTATCCGGAAATTGAAAAGGTATGAATCCCGAATTAGGCGTCACGAGCGGTTCGTCATATGATTTTTTGCACCCATCATCAACTTTCAATTTTCAATCCACCTCTTTTAATTCTATTTTTATTTTTTCTTCATTGGTAGAGTTTTCTGGTTTTCTTGAGCCTGATGACAATGGCAAAAATCGACAAGAGAGCTGCAAAGAAACTGCGCTTCTATAGGCTGTTGACATTACTTTGCTTATGCTTTACTGATGGAACTTGTAAGTTAATAGTCGATAAGTTAGAGTATGCATGTTGACACAATGTTTCGCGTTGGCATGATGTGCTGTTGATTCGTTCTAACTTCTAACTCATACATGCTCCTTCCACCTCTTTGGTTGCTTTCAGACACTGTCCTTCGGAGATATAGTCGAGGAATTCTCCATGAGTCATACAATGTAAATGAGGTGTGTTCCACGTTCATGAGTTTCTGGTTTCTGTTTGTGGATAACATAGCGTAGTAACGTACCTAATCAAACACATCTCCTTCTTCTCCCTCTTCACCTCCTCCTCTTCCACTCAAAGGTTCTTATGATGTCGGAAATATTGAAATTCGTCTTTTCCACTTACATGGTTGTTATTTCCAGTGACAACGAATCACGCTCACAGGATCATTGCCTGTCGTCTCAATTGATCGACCTAGTCTCAAAGTCCAAAAAAATGTTAGCATTAGCAGTGATTTACGGGATCGGAAACATTCTGTCATATTATGCATTGGCACGCGTCGGGGCCGGCACATTTGTTGTTTTTGCGCAAGGAAAAACCTTGACTACCGCACTCTTTTCGGCCATTATGTTGGGGCGTCAATACTCGTGGACCAAAATCCGTGCCCTGTTAACTTTGGTGGGAGGTGTGGTACTATTTGTTCTCCCGACCCTAGAATCCACAAGCGATACAACAACTGGCATTGCAAATGACACCTCAGCTGTCATCAAAGGCTGTCTCGCCCAAGGTCTTACCATTATCCTCTCAGGTTTTGCTTCCATTTACTTTGAAAGGGTCATTAAAAACGATTCGGATTCGGAATGTTTGGACATCTGGGCACGCAACTTTCAATTGGGACTTCATTCTATTGTCATATATACAATCTTGTTGGTAGGTAATCCCAGTTCCGATGTATCGAAGGATTTTCTGAAAAGCTGGACCCCCTTAGCGTTTGCCTTATCTGGCCTTGGTGCGTGTGGTGGCCTGCCATCAACAAAAGAAAACTCACGTATACACCAGTTACCTATGGAGCTACCGAAGGTGCAAAATCCGATTGAAAATGTATAGTACAGAAATACTACACCGACAACATACTGCTGAGTCAAAAGTAGGTCTACAGTAGATCTAGTTTTGTCTACCAGGGCCCCTGGCAGAGGGGGTACGCCAACCACTCCTTTTTTTAGTGTCAAGGATATCCACCTGAGGTCTGAGGTATGTGCTACAAATTTGGTATTTACATCCTCAAAGTAGAGGAGGTCCACAGACCTCATGGTAAGTCTGACTAAAGAAATCTTCAGTACTACCCACCTTTAAAATAGTAAGCTAAATATTATCACAGACGGAATTTGAGGTCTGAGCTTCCTCTGCTAGGCTTGACTATACAAACTTTCAGTACTCTACTTCCAAAATAGTAAGCTAAATATTTATCAGTAGCAGACAAATAAAACTTTCAAAGGCCACCCACTGTTAGAGTGGTTGGTGAAAAGAATATCAACTGCGTTTTGCTAACTAGTATTATTTTTTCACTAGTATGATTCTACAGGCACTGCATCCTTAACATTAGTGGAGAAAATATCGTGATAAAAATGACTAACTACAATAATAATAGATCATTTCCGAGTAGTAGCAAATCTGGTCCTGAGAAAACCAACCTTCAGGTAATTGGATAAAGGAAAACTCAGCCATTCAATGTTGTACCTATGCAAGCAAAGTCACTTCATAGGAGGCTCACCCAGCTCCTCACCATAGAGTAGCCCAACAGTGGGATATGCCTGTCTGTGTTAATGCATAAAAAGTCTTAACAATCTTTCCCTCACAGAATGAGGTTGGATCTTTGTGAGAATATCAGCAATATTGGAATCAGTTCTTTCATGCCTT
>Ga0210036_1002255_pt1 | contig 20682 bp, 4 predicted proteins | sample CryGeymeta201515_FD_185469 | JGI IMG/M metagenome (GOLD analysis project Ga0210036, IMG submission 185469) | Groundwater microbial communities from Crystal Geyser aquifers in Utah, USA - Crystal Geyser metaG 2015-15 (SPAdes) (version 2) | ecosystem: Environmental > Aquatic > Deep subsurface >...
CTAGAAGTTTTCTTTTAAAAAAAAAAAAAAATGTTTGGAGGTTTTGGATTTCATCGTAACAGCACTACTACTGCTACTACTACTACTACTGCTGCTAACAGCAACAGCAACAGCAATGACAAGTCCACAATCGAACAGCAGCAGCAGCAACAGCAGCAGCAGCAGCAGCAGCAGCAGCAGCAGCAGCACGAAGAAAAAGAAGAAGAAGAAGAAGACGAAGAAGAAGATGATTTCCAAAAGGGATTCGAAGAAATCAAAGATCTTTACAAGTCAGGAACATCCGTTTCTACTTTGGAGCAACTATTTCATGAGGCGATTGTCAAGCAAGCTGTGGAAGCTGTGCATCGTGATGTGCTTTTTGAAAGTGGTGACAGTGGTGACAGTGGTGACAGTGGTGACAGTGGTGGCAGTACTAATAAGAAGACGCATGATGATAATCACGATGACGACCATGATACAGATGACCATGATGACGGTTACTCAACGCCACCTTCTCCTCCTCCTAAACAGCAGCAGCAACAACAACAACAACAACAACAACAGCAAGAAGAAGAAAAAACAAGAGGAGTCATTAGCATTCCAAGTGACTGGATGAACAACGATGATAAAAATATTATCATTTCTCCACTTTCGGCTAAAAGTCACAATCCTTACAGTGATTTTAGTACTACTTGTAGTGATGGTAGTGGTACTGGTGGTGGTACTGGTGGTACTGGTAATGATGATGAGATACTAGAAGAAGAGTACGCGGACCCCCCATCACCACAATTACCACAATCACAACAATCACCACCATCGCAACAACCATTACAATCCAAGCCGTCTTCTGTCTTTGGAGTACTATTAGGTGGATTCTTTTCCAACAAAATCAAACACAACGACAACGACAACGACAACGACAATACTAATAATACTATGGATCATGACAATCAACAAACAAACGCTCAAACGGATGACAATGCAGATGACTTGCCACAATCTCCACAATCTCCACAAAATTCCAATCCATCGGATCATGATGATAATCATAATACAAATAATCATAATACAAATGATGATACCTATGAAATGGATACATCGGATACATCCACATCCGTTCGGTCATTTGAAAAAAGAATGGCTCGAAAAAAACGACTTTCCATGATTCAAGAAGAAGATGCATCAGAACGAAATTCATTGCAACGACAACAACGACAACGAAAGGAACCACTAATGACAACACAAGAAAATATTCATGATTTTTCGTCATCTTCTTCTTCTTCTTCTTCTTCTTCTTCTTTGGCAGATATGCAACGTGTACAAATTCAAGATCAAGAACAAGAACAAAATAATCCTAATGCAAAAGCAACTACAACTACAACTACAACAACAACTATTATTAATGACAATGATATTGACGAAACCAAAAACAAAGCCGAAACAAAAAACAAATCCACAGATTATCATCATCCTACTTGGTCCGAACCATACAAACACATTACAACACCTACGACATTCCTATCCAATCAAAAGAAAATACGCATCAAACCAGTACAAGAAGAAATTCTACAACTATATATGGCAGGAAAACCAAGATTTGTACTGGAAGCAATCTACGGTATTCAACAAGTTGCAGATGCTCTCAATGTCGTACCAACGACTTCTACTGCTGCTGCTACTCCTGCTACTCCTGCTGCTCCTGCTACTGCTAATACGATAACTAGTGCTGTCAGTGACGGCAAAAACAAAGCCGACGACGACAAAGACGACGACGACAGCACTATTAGCCGTAGTAGCCATAGTAGATACTCCAGTGTGGTCGATGGTTCTATTAGAAGTAGAAGAAGACGCAGTAGCAGAGGTTCGACCACCAATAGTTTCTCTAGTAGAGACTCTAGCATCGGTCACAGAGACAGAAGCAGCAGCAGCAGCAGCAGCAGCAGCAGCAGCAGCAGCAGCAGCAGCCATTCTAGTGCAGCCGATGGCTCTATCGCAAGGAGGAGGAGGAGTTTCAACAGCAGGAGTAGAAGCAGCAGGAGTAGAAGCAACAGGCGTTCAAACAGTGCCAGTACTTCCGGAAGGCATTCGAACAGTAAGAGGCAGAGCTCATTTACTTCCAGCAATTCAAGCCGCAGAAGCAGCTACTCCAGTTATACTGATAATTCTAGAGGCAGCAGAAGCAGTCGGAGAAGTTTTGAAAGCTCCATTGGCTCCAATACTGGTGACAGCTATGGTCAAAACAGTAGAGTCTCAAGCGAAGTCGATAGCTCGACCGGGACAAGCAATCAGAGTACTACAATGAACTATGCCGAATCGTTGGAACCATCGGTTGTCGCTGAATCGATGACGTGTACAAGTATCAAACAGTCCTCAGAGGACGCAAACAGATCGCAATCATCCAATCCTTCGTCAAGAGCATTTTTTGACAGTCTTGCAGAGACTACGCTTGCAAGTACGGACGATGTCACTCGAACGCTTCCAAGTCCATCGTCATTCGTAAAGCAATTCCAAGAGAACGTCGCGGAAGCTCCAACGAGCATACAAAACGACGTCACGACAACGTCTGGAAATTTTAGCAACAGAATTTCGGGCAGCCAAGCTGCCCCAGGAGCAAAATCTAGTACCAATGCAGCAAGCACGACGATGACGCAAGACCTCGGAATTGAACTTTCGCGTTTCCAAGAATTGATCACTTCGCTAGAACTACGAAATAGAAGCCTCGAAAAAGACCTGCAAAGTACAACGAGTCAACTGGACGAAGAGCACAATAAAAATGCGATTTGCATGGAATCCTTAAAGATCGCAAAAATTGAGAGCCACAAAAAAGCCTGTGAGCTCGAAGAAGCTGAAAATATGATTCAGATACTACAGACCGACAAAGATGAGCTTCACGACCAAGTAAGAATTCTGCAAGAAGCGGAAAATCATGCCGAGATGACGGAGAAGAAGCTTGCTGATGTCGAACGCTTGTTGGAAAAGCAGGTAGAGTCGTTAACGGAAACCTCTCAGGAGAACTCTTTACTGCGGCAAACTCTTGCTAAGACCGAAGCAAACGTAAAAGAGCAAGCCAGCAAAATGGGTTTAGCGCAGAACACACTAGATAGTCTTCTCAAGGAACAGGAAGATGCACAAGCCATGCGAGCTGATCTGGAAACAAGGCTTCAGAGATCCGAGAAAAAGGCCGAGGAGTTGCGTCAGTCAAAAATGCATTCGGAAGCCGATATCAAGTCTCTTCAACAAGAAATGAATGAACTGAAGCGGTCTAACAATGATCTGCAACAGAAGGCTGCACATTTTCAATTGCTATTTGTATCACAAGAAGATGACAGGAAGACAGAGCTTAAAGAATTTGACGAACAGCTTTCTAATCTGAAAGCGGACCATACTGTTGAAATGGCAACAGCCCAGGAAATTCTTCAGCAAACACAAAAGAAGATGGCAGCATTGGAATCTGAGCAGAATGGTTTACTAATTGATCTTAAAGAGTCCAAAATTGCTCTTCATGATGCTGACCAAAAGGTAATAGAACTAGAATCAAAAAATTCGGAAATTCAAGCCACACTTGAGTTGTCTATGAGGCAGCTTGATGCTTCTAAGAATGCGTTAAAGGTGGCAGAGGAAGAAAATGAAGCACTACAATCTTCAATTTTGGAGCTTCAAAGAACAAATGCAGCAGCAGAGGAACGGATCAAGGTAGTAACATCCAAATATTCCAGCCTGAAAGCACACGCAGATGATCTCTCTACAGCCAAATCTGTCATAGAGCAGCATTTGCAGAAGGCCAAGGAAAAGATACAAGAGTCTGAGTCTGCAAATGCAAATCTTGCGGCTGATAAAGAATCTACGTTGTCAAATCTAGCCGATTTGGAGGCTGTGCACTTTGCCGTACAAGAAGCCAACAGCAAGGCAATCAAAGCATTGACATGTGAAGTGGAGGAAGCTACTGTTAAGATTACTGCATTAGAGGCAAGCCTAAAAGATGTCCAAGCCAATGCCACCTCCCTTTCACAAGCAAAGACTATGATTTGTTCCCAAGATGAACCTGCCACAAAGAGGCAGCCAAGTATGAAGGAAATGGAGGAAGTTTTAAAGGGCAACGCCAATCAAACGCAACATGATGCTTTGTTTGGACCTTTAGAGAGTGCTGCAATCTTGAATGAAAAAAGAGCCCGAGGAAGCAGGAAAAAGTTTGTTACAAAAGACCAGAGAATAAAAACGCTTGAAGCAAGTGTCCATGAGCAGGATGTCCAGCTTCAGTCCACATTGGCTGAAATGGAACTATTGAATACCGAGAAGAAGGCTCTGGAAAAGAAACTTACCCTCCAAGATGATGAGCTTCGAAATATCTGGCAGCAGTTAGAGGCCCAAAGTCTAGGTATACCAGCAATGACATCTATTGGATTCCAACACCCGTCAGAAGTGACTTCCGAGGCTATAGCTCCTCCACAGAAAGCCAGCTTGTCTGGCTGTAATCAACAAGGCACAGCATTGCCACACCAAGTGCATAGCTACAAAGCTCAAGATATAGAGCAACCTGATATTAAATGCCTTCTTGTTACTTCTGAAAAGGAGCTTGCCGCGAAAGAAGATGAGCTTGCAGAGGGAAAGAGAAGAATACATGATTTGGAGTTTCAAAATGCCAGTATTATTGACGCATTGGAAGCTAGCAAGACAGCATTGGGGGAGGCCAACAAGCAGATTTCTCGCACAGAAAAGGAATTAGCTGTTTCCAAAGCCAAAACCCAGTCCATGATTGAAGAGCACTCCAACTTCATGGCACTTCTTGCAACTTCTGAAAAGCTCCAGGCAACCAAAGATGCGGATCTCACAGCTGCTAAGGCCCAGCTCAACGATCTGGAGTTGGAAAAAGCCAGTGTTATTGCTACTTTACAAGCTACCAAAGCAGCATTGGAGGTGTCTGAAATGGCAGCATCAACAATGAAGCAGTCAGCAGATGAAATTGTTGCTGATCTGGACGACCTAGAATTTTATATTGTTACAAGGGAGAAATCAAATAGAGAACTGGCTACTGCTGATGCCCTTCAAACCACTATCGAGAGCCTCCAAGGGAGGATGACAAAACTGGATGAAGAAAGACTGCATCAAGATCAAGAGATCCTGAATTTTGAACAATCAAAAGATGCAGCCTTGTCAGAATTAAGTGAGAAGACAAAGATCATGGAAGCAAAAGATGATGAGTTATCTGCAGCCAAAATCCAACTTGCTGAGCTCATATCCAAGTCATCTCATGCGCAACTGAAAGAAGCAGATGAAAACCTGACAGCAAAGGGCTCTCATTTGCAAGACAAAGAGCTTGAATTTAATGAAACAAAGAAGCAGCTAATTTGTCAACAGTCTGAGAACTCTGCTTTGCAGGCATCCCTGACAGACACTATAAGAAAGTTGGCAGTTTCAGAAGATGAATTGACAGCAACTAGATTACAACTCTCTATCCAAAGGGAAGAACTTGATGCAGTTAAGGCCCAAGTTAAGTCACTTTGCTCTGGCAATTCTGCTTTGCAAGAGGAGCTGGATGCCAAGGTGAGTAGCCTTTCAAACACTAAAGCACAAATTGCTGGCCTAGAGTTGCAGGTTTCCAAGGCCCAAGATGCTTTGACAACAGCCTTTGAACAATTAGCAATTATGAATGATGAGCGTTCTCATCTTATTAGCAAATTTCAGATGCTTCAGTCTGCATCCCAGATTGATCTCGCCAGAGAAAGCGCCAGAGCGGATGCTCTTGAGCTGCAATTGCCAGGTATGCAGGCAGCTTTGGCACTCAAAGAGGCTGACATAATTTCATTAGAGGAACAACTTCAAGCAACGAAAACAGCTGAGTCTAGTTCACAAATATTGCTGGCAAACATGCAGGAGAAGTTGGCTTCAAAGGAGGCCCAATTAAAAAATCTGATGGAAGATCTCTCATTCAAAGAAAAGGAATTGTCTTCCGCCGAAGCCAAGTTTCGGTCTTCTATAATTGCATCTGAAGCCAGCACTAATACCATCATTGCAAATTTGGAAGAGAAAGTTGCTTTCAAGGAAGATGAGTTGGCCAAAGCCATGATCCAAGTCGGCACTCTTGACACACAAAATGCAAGAATAAGTGCTAAGTTGGAAGCTACAAAGGTAGAACTTGACAATGCCAATCAAACAATATCTGCCATGTTGCTGTCAGCTGATAATATTGTCATTGCCTTGAATGATCTCGAAAGTGATGTTATGGTTAAGGAAGAAACAAACAGAGACCTGGCAAAAGCTCTCGCATCAGAAAAGGGAAATTGCGAGATGCAGCAAAGAGCCCATGCGAAAAACCTCAAAGATATTACGACGGAAAATGACCAGCTGAGAGAAGAAGTAAAATTGCTCCAGGATGCTCTAGAATCGAACCCCCCAAATATTAGGTCCTTTGAGGATTCTATCAAATCCAGCGAATCTCAAGCCATTGCATCTAAAAAAGTTGCCCGACCCATGCCATCAATTCCCAATGACTTGCAACTCAACGACGCGATTGATTTGCCAAAAGGTGAGGCGGACTTTAAATCAGCAAGGGTCAAGGGTCTCGCGGATCACAACACGGAACTTTCATACGAATTCTGCGTGGTAAACACAAGTAAAAATGCTCTAGATGCTGAGCATATCCACGACTTATTGAAACAGACAGAGAACTCACCAGCAACGCAAACACGGCCAGGTGACGTGGAACCTGGAACGACCGTAACGCGACAGGATGTAGCTATCAGGAGAGCCTATCTTGCAGAACATGAAAATAGGAGCATTGGCTTCATTGACGATGTGACAAAGTTGCAATCTAAGGTTGTCGAGGCCAAGGCAAAGGTCGAAGCGATGATTCCGGATTTAGCCTCGAAAGCTACCATAGTCAAATACCAAGATTTGGTATCTTCGTTAGATGCCGAATTAAGCGACATGGGCGTGTGTTTTGAAAATTTCAAAAATCATGCGACGCTGCTCGAGGCCTCCCTGAAGGGACGGCTACGAGAATCGGAAAGATTGCGCCGTCAAGAAGAGGATGCTCAACAAAGAATACAAAATGAGCTGGCAACAGTCACAGAGGAACTGGATCGGACGGTTCGTTCAAGAGAGAACTTGGTAATCGACTTTTCCCAGGCGGAAGCGGATCTGAAACAAATGTCGACACAGCTGTCTTTGTCAGAAGGGAGGAACGAAACTTCGGTTTGCAAGATAAAAGACTTAAATGCTCGTATTCAACGTCTTTCAGTGACTTTAGACGATGCCAATGAAAAGTTTGAGCAGACCGAAAAGGAGCTCGAATCTACTATGGCGACGTTGTCAAAAGAACGGGAAGAGAATGTTTTTTTACGAAAACAATTGGCATCACTAGAAGGATCCCAAGAAGACCACATCATTGCTTTAGCTTCGCGCGACAATTTTGGGCTTGCGACAAAAAACATGGAAGAAAAGCAGTCCGCACTAGCAAAGGAAGTCGCCAATATTAAGAAGGAATTGAAAGTTAGTCTGGCAAATAATGCTACTGAGGCTGCGGTTTCGGAATTGAAACAGAAGGTGCAGTCACTGGAGAACAAAAATAGTGAAAATAAATCTTTGCTCAAGCGTGCACAGCGCAAAGTTGACAAAATGAAGTCGGAATGCAAAAAACGCCAAGATGAATTGGAGCATCAGTACTTGGAGGTTCAAGCCGCAAATATCGCCAAAGAATCGGTCGAGGATAAATACAATACCAGCGAGTTAATGGTGAAAAAGTTGCACAAGGAGATAGAGTTGTTGGTGGAAACAAATGGGAAAGAGATCGACACGATTAAAACAAAATTAGCGACAGTCGAAAAACAGGGAGCTGATGCCCAAAAGAAGATTAAAAAAAACGAAAAAGAAGCCCAGAAAGCCACCGAGGATCTGTTGAGAAAAGAAGAGGAAATTGAATCATTGAAGTCCAGCATTTCGTTACTAGAGGGTCGATGCACTGGTTTGCAAGAGGCATACTCCGACGTTACGGCGCGCAACGACTCGCTTGAAAAGCAGTTGAAGCAAGCAGAGACCGAGATCGTCCAAGTGTCGATGAAATCCATAGCCACCGTTTTGACCGAGGGTAACTGCCCTGCTTCAGAATTAAAACCGGAACTAGATGATGTGTTCGCTGAGCTTGAGAGTACACGTGTTGACCTTAACGATGCGCGTACCAGACTTTCGCAACTCAAGAAATCTCTAGAACTGGCCGTTTCGAAGCTGACAACGGTACGCCAAGTGCTGCAAACTACTATGAAAAATGCGTCGAATTACTCCAGTCATGGCAAAGGACGTCTGTCCAACACTCTCATTGGCAATGGCGACGTGATTGATCTTGCCAACCAGGTCAAGAATGTAAATGAAGCTTTATTTGAAGCAAGAAACCAGGCCAGCCAGGAGTTACGAGAAGCAACAGTGTATTGTTATACCTTGCGGAAGTCAGTGCACGAAAAGACAAGTGAAATGATTGAGCTGCGCAAGGCTTTTATGGAGGAAAAGAAGAAGTTAATGGCGGAAATGATTGATCTCGACGAAATGGTTGGGCAGATGAGAGACGAGAACAAATGCCTTGTACAACAGCAGCAATTGGAGTTGGACCGTTCCAATGCTCTGATAGATCATCTGAGAGGCGAATTGGCTCATTCCAAATTGCAGCCTTCCGGCAATGGAAAAGGCACAGAGCTACGGACTGTTAACGCTTGTCGTGGTGGTGATGATCCAACTACTGCTCGTGATAACGAAGCCAAGGAAATGAACCCAACAGCTACTCAGGAAGACAATGCTAATGAAACAGATCCAGTACATGCCGATGACGAAGATGATGACAATGGCAGTACTGATACGGGAACTGACATGGCGAATGCCTTAAATAGTAAGAAACAACTTGCCCAGAGCGAAACGAATACCTCGCTTCGGACGTCGCTAGTGGGGGCCTTGGCGGCACTAGACGTTTTGAAAAAGAAGACAAAATGTCATAAGAAGGAACAGAAGGCGCAGCGTAAGTCTACCGAGGGGAAAATGAAGATGCTCACCACTCAACGCGAAGCCCTCGTAAAGAGTCTAGAATCAGCCATCTTGGAGCGTGATGAAGCCTTGGAGTCCAATGCTGCCCTATCCAAAGCTCTACAGCAGGCCAAGGTAGCTTTTGCAACGCTCAAGAAAGATGTGGACCGAGTTGAGTTTAGCAGTGCTAAAGAAAGGAAAATCAATACAGTCCGTGGCACTTCCGGGGAGACGTCGGGACTGCAAGCTGACCCACCTTCTAGCTCCCTTAGAAAATATCTTGACGCACCTGCGGACGCCACAGACAAGGTGATTTTCGTCGTTAGTGAGGAAGGTTCTGATAATACACATTCCGATAGAGTGATGAGTGATCTTGTTCGTTTCGCCAGTGCTTCATCAAAAAATAGTTCTTTGGAATCTCCCTCCTCCGTCATCCCGAAACGACCAGACTATCCATTGGGAGCACCAAGTCTATCCGAAACATTGGCCTCGATGTACTCCGACGAGATGCCTTCTTCGAGACTAGGCTGCACCAGCTCCCAATATGAACACCCGACTATGCCCTCCTCTGTCTCCGCTGTAGGGGGGGCATCAAGGCCTTTTCGCTTCCTCGATGAACTACCTTCTTCCATGCCACAATCACAGTTCCCCCGATCGCCTTTTCCTTGTCGCCGTGGAAAGCTCCCCATGTATGACTACGAGTACGAGTACAAGAACGAGTGGAATGAAAACATTACTTCCAAAAGGATGAAAAGTAATAGTCGCAACCGTAGTCATGACCCCAATCCAATCACCGAGGCTCTGGAACGTATTTGTCTCTTCAACAACGACGGCGGTGACGACGATACTAGTGATGTTCCTGCTGCTTCCGACAAGAACAATAATACGAGTATTTGTATTCCAAGACTGCGACTCAACAGTGAGAATATTTTTGGAGAACCAGGTAGGGGTGCAAATGATGCCCAATCTCGCCTTGATCGTGTTCGATGGGGCTGAACATGTTTTTTTTTCTTTTGAGCACAACCCATATTATTATTGTACAGTGGTAGCATTGACTTCATGCGGCAGTGTACGACTTGGTAGCTACTTGTGGTATGACTAGTAGTAGTACCTACTAGACAAGTACCAGCGTCTTAAAATAATAGACTCTACTACTAGACAGTGTGTTTGATGATGAATACCAGAAGTTGTTATAATCGTTTTTACTGAGGACTCGCGAGTCGCGAGTGCAGTAGACTAGGTACTGTACTTCCCCTGGCGCGCTCCCATATTCAAATCAAGTCACGGATTCGGACGAGTATCTGAAAATGACTTGATGAATGACCTGAGCTGTTGGCAGTGCGGTGCACCGTCGTACGAGGTACTCAGTACCTGGTACCATTATTTGTTACCATTACCTACTACTGTACCAGGTACAGTAGCTAGCTATCCTATCGCAAGCTACTACCTGGTATCTTAACCAAAACAGTAACGAGAACCACCACAGAGAAGTAATGAAAGAGCGACTAATCACAACATCTATTATTAGTAGTACGCAGTAGTAGACTAGCTAGAGTATACAGTATTACTCGTAGTGTATATTAGTAGCATACATCAAGAATCAAGATCCCAAAGACCAGCAAACAGGAGGACAAAGATCCACATCTTGCTACGATTCGACCGCTATTACCAGCCCTGTCGCAAGTCGCAAGTGAGTGTGCTTTTGTGTTTTTGTAGTAGTTCTTTTGGGCTTTCACTCCACCCGCAGCAGCAGCAGCAGCAGCAGCAGCAGCACGCATTTCCATCATTAGTGTCTTTCAATCACAAGTTGCACATCTAGACCCGCCATCACAGCCATCACAACGCTCAGCCTCCAGTGCAATCCTTACAAGCCAACGTCAACAGCCGTACGAGCCCCCTCCTCTCTTTTTAAAGGCACACCAAAGGGTAAGGGGGGCTGAGGCCCCTCTTGCAGAGGATTCAGATACAACAGACACAACGGACACTGACACTGATTCTGACAGCACAATCAGTGATTCTACTTTTACAAACACCACCACAGCCACATTACTAGGTAGCTGTACAGAAAGCATATCTTGTACTTGTACAACTACTAGCAGCAGCAGCAGCAGCAACAACCAAAGCAACAACAAAAGCAGCACTAACACTATAGTCACCATGAATTGGTTCAAGAACCTTCAAAAGGCGGAAGAAAAGCGCAAAGAACAGGAAGGAAAGCGCATCAAGGAGCAAGTAAAGAAGAAGAGCATGGAAGCCGAAATCAGGCACTTGTGGGAGGCCAAAACGTCTAGAGCCAACTTGGAAATGATGTTTTCTCCCGAAGACGTGGCACGCGTTATATTACAAATTGATAAAGAAAAAGCCATTTTGCAAATGTTGGAAACGGAAGCCGCAGCTGCAGCCTCAGCGCATCAGCCACAGGCGGAACAATCTGCCAAATTGGAGGAAATTGTTCAACTGTACCAGGCTGGGACATCTCAAGAGGTACTGGAACAAATGTACGTACCTGGAGATGTTCAAAAAGCCATACAACGTGCAAAGACGTCCGAGGAAACAGCAACAACAGAAGAAGAACCAGATACGACCACCACGGAAGTCGATGTGACCTCTATTGCATCTTCCAGTCGCAACAACTACAACACCAACAACCAAGACGATCAAGATCCATCTTCGTCCAGTCAACCCGAACACACTAAAATGAGTGCTCAAGAACAGGCAACTCTTGTTACAGAAATTCAACAAATGCTGCTTGCTCAAACGGAAATGGTTACAATGGAATCCTTGTACGATAGGCATCTTATTCAAATGGCACAAGGGCAGCTGCAACAGATTCAACGAGAAGAACAGTTTAAAAAAATGAACGAGACAGTGCAAAAAATGAAACCGCATTCCAAATTAGTATTGCAATTGGGGTTAAGAATTGGCAGCAGCACTAGCAGTGTACAAGAAATGTTTAAAAACCCAATTTTTCACGTTTCCAGTCAAACGAAAGAGGGAATCTGGAAATTGGTCTTCAAATCTAATCTCCTCGTTGATTATCAACAGCTGCAACAGCAACAGCAACAGCAGCAACAACAGACTGACAATTGGTCTGAGACACGAATTTCATTGAATAAACTGCTTAATTGGCAAAACAATTTATTGGGGGAGAATATTGAAACACCCTTGCGAATTGAATTGCTACAAGAGAGCAATAACAACGAGAAGTACGTTCCAGTAGGACACGCCGATACGACGTTGCCAGAACTTATGAAACAAGCTATTCGTAGTAACAATACCAAGATCAATACCAACAACAACAATGTAAATGATGATGATCCTCTGGAGGGATTGGAAATTTTGGATCGCAAACAGCGTCCGACACAAGCCACGTTACGGGTTCAGAAAGCCGAGATTGTGACACGACAAGAAACACCGGAAGAACGTACCGCCAAGACCAAAATTTCCAAGATTATTGCCAAACTAGAACCAGAATCAAAAGTGACTCTCACATTGAAAGCGACTGGAATGGAAGAAGAAGCTCACGATTGTCAACCCTTTGTGCGTATTGAAACGGTCCTCTCTAATTACGAAAATAATTATAGCGACGACTATAGTGTCGATGACAACGACGATTATGGCAAAGAACAAGTCATTTATACCTCCGAACCACTTCCACCACTCGGAGAAAGTAAAGATTCTTTGCAAATCTTGGAATGGAAGCCCATTCCATTCTCGTGCAGCAAACTTCTAACCGATAATGATGCCAACGGCCTGCCCCGACTGCGCATTTCCATGCTGGATTGGAATCATGGAAAAATTCCAAAAGCAATGGGATCCTTCGTGGCAACTCTGGAGGATCTGTTATGGAAGGCAGAATCCAACAAGGTGTCATTCAAGCTACTGGACGAAGAAGATCGAACCTTTCCTTGTATCGATGAAACCTACGATGAAGAATATGGTTCTATCATTGTTCGGGATGCCAGCATTCAGAAAATGTCGTCGGAGGAAAAGTCGGCACGGGCAGATATTGCCGAACTATTGCAAAATCGCAGCGAGAATGCCAGGCTAATGATAGATCTTCGAGGAACAGATATTCAAACCAAGGAGGCGGTAGGATTGCTCTTTGAAGTACGGGTTTATTCGAGCAGCACTGCTACCAGCGGTGATTGGGTCACAATCTATACCTCCGAAACTATCAAGAACAATCTGAGACCCAGTTGGAGAAAATGCAAGTTACCGTTGGATAAGCTTTTGCCGCAAGGGGGAGGAGACATCTCGTCCTTCAAGTTGCAATTATCATTGCATGAATGGGACGACAAGGGGAAGAGAAAAGCCGTTGGGTCCGCCGAAGCGACAGTTGATGAACTTTTATTACGATCTGAAACATCCATCGCCGCTCGTGCCATGGCGAATGAGTTGCCCTTTTCGTGCTGTGATGACCTGGGACATACCTTCGGATCGCTTATCGTTGTCGATGCCGATATTGAAGAAGAAACAGAAGAAGAAAAAAAGGCCCGGTTGGCTCTAACTTCCTCCCTCGAACAGATTGATCAGTATTCGACATTAACACTGTCGCTAAAAGGAACCAGTTTGGCCAATATGGACGGAATGTTTGGCGTTTCGGATCCTTTTTATTTTGTTTTGACACCCGGTGAATCGGAGGAAGATTGGAATCAGGTATATCGTAGCGAACACGTGGATGATAATGCTAACCCTCAATGGAAAACAGCTCGAATTCCTCTTAATAAATTAATTGTCGACAAGGACTTGACCCGCAAGGTTCGAATTGCAATGTATGACTGGGAAGCCAGTGGTTCGCATCAAAATATGGGTTACTTTGATACGTCTGTCAAGGAGTTGCTCTGGCGATCAAAATCGAATGCCGCAGCAAAGGCTGTAGGAGAAGATTCGCCCTTTTTGTGCCGAGATGATAGCGGCGCCGAATATGGTTCGATTGTCGTAATATCGTCTAGCATCCATACGGACACACCCGAAGAAAGGATAGCACGGGCAAAGCTCGTCGACGATCTACAAACAAAATCGGGCAATCCAAGGCTCTGCTTATACTTAGAGGGGGGCAATATGGTCAATATGGACGGTATATTTGGCGCTTCTGATCCATTCTTTGAATTACAACGTAAGTCTACTAACGGCGAGTGGCTAACCGTCTACAAGAGTGAACACATTGATGATAATCACGCACCAAAGTGGAGAAAGGCTATAGTCCCACTGATTGACTTGGTGACTGATCCTGTGAGTGAAACGATTCGAATTGCGCTATCCGATTGGGAAGAAGGAGGGATACATCAACCTATGGGGTACACAGAAGTGACGTTGATGGATTTACTTTGGAATGCTAGGACAAACAGCGCAGCTGTATCACTGGGCAAAAACCGGTCTTTTCCTTGCCGAGACTCACTGGGGAAAGAGTACGGCGTCCTTTTAGTTTCTGACGCATCGATTGCGATTGATACGGAAGAAGAGATAGCTGCACGGGCAGCCATGCAAGAATGCATCGAGAAAGCCCCAACAAAGTCCAATATAATTTTCAAGTTCAAGGGCAAAGATCTGGCGAATGTCGAAGGGTTCCTTGGTTGCTCTGATGTAAGTTACATTATGTGCTGCAGTTGACTCCGATACTGCCTCTCTCTCACGTGCATCTATTCCTCCCCATTCGACTTCTAGCCATTCTTTGAGATTGTCGGATGGACAGAGACCGAAGAATGGAAAGAAATTTATAGGAGTGAGCATATTGAAAACAATTTGAACCCTGTTTGGCTTCCTGCCGCAATTCCCCTCACAGCACTTCTGGCAGGTGACATTGACCGAAGGCTCAAAGTTTTAATATTTGATTGGGAAGAAGACGACAACCACAACGCAATGGGCTACTTCGAGACCACTTTACTTGATCTTATGTGGAGATCACTCGATAACAAGGAATCCTCCGCGAGCGAGAAAGACCGAGCGTACATTGCTAGAGCCCACGATGAAACGGATTTTGGTGAGATCTACGTCGATTCTGCATCTATCGAAACTCTGACAACTATTGCCTCGAAAATGAAGAAGAGGGATTCTGTGTGGGTCAATCCTGTCATTTCTTTACCCAAATCAGAGCTCACGTCGTCGATTGGTTTTGTACCACCAGGGTCGAAGATGCTGCTTTCTTTGAAGGGTATCAATCTCGCAAACGTAGAGCAGAGATTTGGAAGTAGTGATCCATTTTTCGAAGTTTCTGTCTTGGCAGACGAACTTGCTGTCGAAGAAGAATGGAGACCCGTGTTCAAATCAAGTTATCTAGATAACTGCCTGAACCCTGAGTGGCCGTTGGCAGAAATATCAATGGATGAGCTTTTGAAGGGCGGAGATATTTATCGAGATGTCCTTATCTCTGTCTTTGACTGGGAAGAAGACGACGAGCACAACCAAATGGGCTTTTTCCGGACCACTGTTGAGGAGCTGCTTGATCACGCAAAGGCTTACTCAAATGAAAAGTCCGAGGTATCTGAATCACTTTTCACACTGAAAGACGACGAAGGAAACGAATATGGAACTATTGTGGTTGCTGGAGCATCAATCAAGAAAAGTGGAAGTTCTAGGTCTCTTTTGACATCTCCGTACGCATCTCCACTCGTTTCACCGGCCGCGCTACCAAAGCTTCCGGTACCATCAACTTCTCCCGTCGCTCGCATTCCAAATATCATTGACGAGAATAGGGCAGTCAGCGATAGCAAAGAAAAGGATTCTGATGTCCTCAGTGATGATGGCACGGGCGATGATGGCGCTGGAAGCGACGAAGGTAGCTTGCAGCGGAGCGATGGGAGCGCAGATGATCCGAGTCGAGAAATAAGTGGCGACGAAGCCGTAAGTAATGGAAACGAGTCTATTGATGGCGACAACAGCCAGGGTGGAGGAGACGACGAAAGTCAAAGCAGTGTTGCTTCAATACCTGCATCGTTGCAAAATCTCCAAGAAGGCTCGAAGTTCACCCTATCTCTTATGGGTGCAGACCTCGCTAATGTCGAGGGCTGGTTTGGATGTAGCGACCCCTTTTTTGAGTTATCCACATTGGTAGAGGGCGACGAAGAAAACTGGGCTGCAAAGTACACGAGTGAGCACGTTGACAACAATCTATCACCTATCTGGAAACCAGCAACTCTATCTGTTGACAATCTTTTGGACGGCGACTTGCAATATGTTGATCTTCCAATATTGATTTCTATCTTCGATTGGGAAGAGAGTGGAGAGCACCGCCCCATTGGCGATTTCGAAACTACAATGGAGGAACTTGTTCGTCGAGTAGAAGAACGCCGTGGTACCGGCGAAGAAGTGACCTTCAAGCTGGAAGATTATGATGGCAATTCTCAAGGCAAAATCCTTGTGGTTGGGGCAATTATTACACCACCAAGTTCCGCAAAGTCAGATCGTACGTTGCGGATGACTCTCGAAGGAACGGAGCTGGCCAATGTAGAGGGATGGTTTGGTACGTCGTTTGGAGGAGTGTTTCTAAAGTTCCGTTTTATTTCTACTAGTAGTTTCTGTCAATCAATAATTGAACTCAATTTTTCGCTTTTAAAATTGAACAGGTTGCAGCGATCCATTTTACCGAGCGCAGACACGAGACGGAGATGCCTGGGTTACAGTCTACCAAAGCGAGCATATCGAGAACTCGTTGGAACCAAAATGGAAGAAGGCGGAAATTAGCATTGACCTCTTGTGCCGTGGGGACCTGGAGAGACCTCTTAGATTATCCATTTTCGACTGGGATCCCAGCGGCAAATTTACCCCCATGGGATTTTACCAGACTACGGCAAAGAACCTTTTGGAGATGGGTAAGAGCGATTTGACCAAACAATTTCCTGTCAAAGACGAAAACGGAGAATTACTAGGAAAAATTTCAATTCAAGAAATTAGCTTGGACTCCGATACCGACGATGAAGATTCATTAGAACAATTGGCAGACGAGACTCCCACGGCTTTCATGAACGACACCCAGCTCGAAGGTTCTGAGTCTTCGAACTACGTACAAGATGACCAGTCGATTGAAAACTCTCACCGTTCGACTGATGTCGTCTCTGTTGAAGGAGCCATCAATAAAAAGGAAGATGTCCGAAGGGCTGATGACTTGGAGGAATCGGGCGTTTCCAACCAAAAGCGAGAGGGTATTGACGAAGGCCCCCATGCATCAGCCGGTGCCAGCCTTGACGGGTCTGAACAGAGAATTGATCATGGCAAACCTAACGCTGATTCCATTGGAAGCCAAGGTGATTTTGCCCAACTTTCCGATGTTGATTCAGCTCCGAGTTCAGCTGAGGTATCTTCCGGCTCGCAAAAAGCCGATGCCGCTTGTTCGAATAATGCAGAAAAGGATGACGATGCTGCCATTAAAGTGGAATCTGATGAATCCCGAGAAGGTCTACAATTTTCCGCCCATGACGACTATGACAAAGAAGCTGACGAATCGCAGAATTCACAGCAAGTGTCAGTCCATAGTTATTCTCAACAGCCAGAGCAAGGAGAGTCGACTTGCCAATCTGAGGGCGCAAGCATGGAAGAATCGGATGTACTACTTGGGGATGTTTCTTCCGTTGGTTCAGTGGACGAGCACGGCAAAATGAATCAGTCCCCGGGGACTGATTTGGACGCGTCTCAGCAATCAAACATAGGGGACACTGCAAATGCCGCGATGAATGATTCCGCCTTGAGTGCCGATCGTACTAATGGTACCGGTAGCCGAGATCAGGCAGACCATTCTGGCCATTCAGATATTGGTAGTATCGATGCGAGCGTGAGTGAGTCTCGCCAGTCGGATATTGTCAGTACTCCCGACCACTCCCAAAAGTCGGACAGTCTTCGCAGTAAATCCTTTGACTCTTGCGAAGACGATCGCAATAAAGACTTGAGCGTGTCTCGGCAATCGAACCGTTCTCGTGGATCCATAGTCTCCGTCGCCAGTGGCGGCCGAGACGAAAATGATCGAGAAAAGAGCTATAGCGGATCGAGCTATTCGGACGACCGAAGCAATAGCTACGGGAGGGGCTCAGAACGTGATGGTACCAGTCTCAATGACCAGGATACGTCTCGTCGTAGTATCGACAGCCGTTCACGCTCGGGCAGTATCTCTGCTGAACGATCACCAAGCGAACGATTGGAGCAAGGGTCTCGACACAGCAGTTTCTCATCACAAAGATCTGCCTCACCTCCCTACAGTGTCCGTGAATCTGACGAGGCCAGCGTTGTTTCGGGACTTGAAGCAGAGCCCGACAGCCATCACAGCAAAGACAGTCGCAATTCAACAAGTGACAAATCTGAACCGAGCAGCGACGAATGTTCTTCTGGAAGAAGAGTCTCAGCTAGCGGGTCGCAAGCGGACGATGCGAGTCGAACAAGATCGAGCAGGGGCGACGATATTGCTCCAATCGTTGCTAAGGATGATCGTCAACCAGGACCTGGACATCAGGAAGCAAGCGCAGATGGAGATAATGCCGGGGATAATTCTGAGAAGCAATTACTCATGACTGAAATTCGACAACTCTTTGAAGTTGGGACACAAGTCGAAGTGCTGGAACAAATGTTTGATCCACTTATTGTGGCAGAAGCTGTTGCTTCAGCTGAAATCGTATCCGAAGCTTCAAAAGAGGAACCGGAAGGAATCGCTGATGGTACAGACGGCAGTATACCCAGCCCTCCAGCCGAAGGAGAAGTTGAAGCGGCAGCAGCACCAGTGCTAGGAAATGAAGAAGCTGCAGCAGACAAATACGAAATGGTGATGCCCGAGAAGGTCTCGGAGGGCAGCGAGGAAGTTGTTCAGGGTTACGGCCCAAAAGAAATTAGTGCCAATCAAGATGCTGCTTCTGAAATTGACTTGCAAAAGTTCAAGGCCATGGAACAGCGCCTTCGAGAACTCGAGGACAAAAACGCAAGACTTCAAGATCTGAATATCGACTTGGAAAAGGCACAAGTAGAACTGCAAGCAGCTTTTGGTGAGCTAGAACAGGAAGTTGGATCGATGCAAGAAGAGAATGACTCTTTGCACGAGAAGAACGCCTCGTTGCAGTCACAGCTCGACCAAGCGCAAGAGGAGAAGAAAACGTTACAATCAGCTTGCAACGAACTGGAAGATCAAAATTCGTCGCTTAAGTCTATTTGCGAGGTCCTGCAAAAGGATTTGAAAGAATCCGAAAAGAAAAACCAGGGCCTATCTTCGGCTATTGACGAGCTCAAAGAATCGTTGGGCGATTACCGGAAGAAAACGAGTATGTTGGAAGCCAATTGCGAAGAGCTGCAAGAAGAAAAGGTCCAGCTTCAAGCACGAAACGAAACTCTTGTGAAGAAGGTCTCTACTGTGGAGGCATCATACGATAGCATTAAGCAAGAAAAAGAAGAACTTCAGGAGTCTCTTGATGACCTCGAAGACCGGCAGGCAGAAGCAGACGAAAAGTTGTCCTCTGCCAATGCCAATTACGATGCTGCTGTGAAAGAATTAGAGGACTTTAAAGCTTCGGCTATTATGAAAGAAAATCGTTTTTTAAAGAGCCTGGAAGCAATGACGGCCAAAAAGGTATCGTTAGAAGCAGAACTTATTGAAGCTCGCAAGGAGGCCGATAGTGGTGGAGCTCCTGGTAGAGATCTTCAACAAGAGAACGAGCAACTCAAGACGAAGGTATCTGAATTGGAAGGTATCATTGAAGAGAACGAAAGTAGAATGGCCACCGCTAAGAATTTGGTGGACAGTCTCGGTGAGGCTCGTAAGGAAATAACAACCCTTACGGATCAGAACAAGAACTTGCAATCCAAGATAGAACTTTTATCCATTGCCGGTTCCGGTGGTACGGGCGACAAGGAAGCCGATGCTGCTGCTAAATTTATGGCCAAGGTGGAATCGAAGCGTCATCGCGACCGCGATCGCGACAGGGAGAAACGTGACCGCGATCGTGATCGCGACCGCGAAAAGCGAGGAGACAAGATGGGTGATGCTTCTCACAAAACCTCTGGAACTCGTCGCAGCCACGATCATCGCAGCAGCGATAAGGATCGAGATCGAGATCGCGATCGTGATCGTCGGCATCGCGACCGTGACAAGGATAAAGACAGGGATAAAGACAGGGATAAAGACAGGGGTAAAGACAGGGATCGTCGTCGTTTGAAGCGCAGCACAACATCGGACTCGCAAAGTCGTAGTCGATTGCCTCCTTCAGAGCACAGCAGTAACAACAAAGATGCGAGAGATGTTGACGGCAACAACAGTCAACCCAAAATCAAGCGTTCCGAAACGGAGCGTCCGCCATCGTCGTATTCGAAGGATCGAGAACGACGTCATCGTTCTTCTGTTGTTGATCGCGACAAAGACCGCGACAAAGACCGGAAGGATCGCACGTCTCGTAGCAGTGGAGGAGAAAAGGACAAAGACAAGGTCCGTTCCCGAAGATCTTCTACAATTGAAAAGGACAAGGACATAGCACCCGCCTAAGCAAATACTGTAAATAGTGCATTCTGTGTGTCTGTGTCGTTTGTCGTTTGTAATCGTCCTCCAGTGTCATGGCGTTGGTTAATTAAAGGATATCAATCCTTAACCAGTGGGCCATGGACACCTAGGAACCATGCTAAGTAAGAGCTATCTAGACTATCCTCCGTTTTGGAGGAATAGGGCTGACAGCCCCCCTGGACTGCCCCAAACCACCCTACACCAGCGCTGTTCTCTACCATTTCCATTGGTCCTTC
>Ga0210036_1002257_pt1 | contig 20661 bp, 14 predicted proteins | sample CryGeymeta201515_FD_185469 | JGI IMG/M metagenome (GOLD analysis project Ga0210036, IMG submission 185469) | Groundwater microbial communities from Crystal Geyser aquifers in Utah, USA - Crystal Geyser metaG 2015-15 (SPAdes) (version 2) | ecosystem: Environmental > Aquatic > Deep subsurface >...
TGAAGAAAAAAAAAATCCTCCGTTGACCAACATTACAACCACGAGAGAGTATCATAATCTATCTTATTTACAGAGTAGTAGTAATAATATGATGTCCTTTGCTACTTCTCAAACTCTGCCGCCCCAACAGCAAAAGCAAATGCTTCAAGTGGGTGGTGGTGGTGGTGATGATGGTGGAGACAATCACAATCTCAACAACAGTAGCAACTATTACAACACAAACGCCGCACACGGTGCAACCGTCATGGAGTCGATGCATATGGATTACATTCATCATATTGCCTTTGATGTGTACGGTCGTCGAATGGCAACCTGTAGTGGCGATCGCTTCGTCCGAGTTTGGGATTTAACCGATCGCGGTGATTGGAATTTGGTTGGTACGTACGTTCTAAAAGCGTCTTGTGTTCTTGTTGCGTTGTTCTTTTTGTAGTTGTTGTAGTTGTTGTAGTTGTAAGCTGCTGAAGGAATGAATGTGTCATATATGTAATGGAACTTGTAGTCGGCTTTATTTTTTGTTGAACATGATGGATTTTACCTGACACCATCATCTGTTGATGAAATGTTGATTCAGGCGAATGGCAAGCCCACCGCGGCAGTGTCACCAAATTGAGTTGGGCTCATCCAGAATTTGGTTCTGTCTTGGCAACATGTGGTAGTGACAGCGATGCCAAGATTTGGGAAGAACGGACCCACGCACAGACCGTAACAGCTGCTACGGCTACCAGTGGTGCTGGAACACCAACTGTTGGAGGCAGTAGTGGGAGCATCATGGACATGGCTTCTGCATCCGCGACTACCGGTGCTGCCGCCAATTCCTCCTTGGCATCTCGGTGGACCATCAAAACACAGTTAACGGAAGCTCGCAAAGCAGTCAGCTGTTTGGAATTCGCGCCTCGTCATTGGGGATTGAAGCTAGCCACAGGAAGTGCTGATGGGAGTGTCCGCATTTACGAAGCAGTAGATATTACCAACCTCAGTCAGTGGCCACTCGCAGCGACGCTCCAGGCCTTTGATGATGACGACCACCAAGACAATGCGACTGCCAGGAGTAGTCCACAAAATTTAGGTGTGCTCTGCTTGAGTTGGTGCACGGGTCGCTTTGAACCGCCCACACTTGTGGTGGGAGGAAATCGATTGAAGATTTTTCGGTACATGGAATCGTCGCGATCCTGGCAGCCTCTTTTGCAATTGCCTTCCAGTTCGTCGCAGATTCTGGACGTTGCCTGGGCACCCAACGTCGGACGTCGCTTCCATTACATTGCCTCGGCGGAGGATTCCATTTTGCGCGTGCATAAATTGACTCGCACCTATCCGGACAGCCCCGCGGAGGACAAGAGCGGCCAGTCCAAGTTGAATAAAGCGACATCCGCGACCGCCGGCATCAATAGCAACAAATTGGAAGTCAAGTCGTCACAAGAAATTGAAACCAATGCTTGGAGATGCCAGTGGAATGTCACGGGAACTGTATTGGCAAGTGCTGGGGATGCTGGTGCAGTGCAAATGTGGAAGTCTGATAGTGACGGAACCTTTCAATGTGTAGCAGTCGCCAATCCTGGTGAATAAATAGTACAAGTACACTTGAGCTGTTACAACAAACCAACCAAAAATAGATGACGTCGTCTTCTTTATTATGAATTGTAATTGAAACAGCACAAACGAGTGTACTCCTCATCAGGAGTAGGAATTACCCACCGCTAATGTGGACGAAAGAACCTTCTTTGAATAAGCATGTAGAAACGATACACATTGACTGCTTAAAAAAAGAAGTTATAAGGTTGGAACTGCGGTAGTTTGTCGTTATCGCAATGTGAATTATCCCGTGGCAAAATTGTAAATCACAGCTATAAAGCCAATCATCAAAACAATGCACATGATGTCAACGCAGAGTTTGTCACTCGATCGTCCAACTTCTTCCAAAGTATCCTTCATCTTGGTATTGACCCCGACCATACGTTCGTTGGCAGCGTCCATTTTGGTGTGCAATTTGTCGAGCATTTGCGTTTGGTGGGCCACTTCCTCGCCTTGCATTTCCGCAATCTCAGCCAAATCCTGAATACCTTCGCCAATCTCGTCAAGCTGACGGTCAAAGTCAGCATCTCGTTCTTCAATTTGCAGCATCTGCTGTTGTTGGCCGTCCGTCAATGCAACACCTCCACCTGTTCCTTTCCAACTCGGGCCTCCCTTTTTGTTGGCTGTATGTTTGTTGCGAAAATTGAAACAAAATAATAGTATTAGAAACAGCAAAATTCTACAGTACGTCACTAGACGAACCAAAGCACCACATTGGAGGAAAAATTTACCACTATCCATAAAGAGAGACTTTGTGGGGATTCCCGGAGTTGCTTCTCCTTTGCCACGAGCATATCCCTTCATTTGTGCCTCCTTGACCTTTTCAATCTCGGCGTACAATCGCTGCACAAGTTCAGCCTGGACTTCCAATTCCTCCGGTGTAAATTTGGATCGCTTCTTACGGGCTTCCTTTTTATAGATTTCGTCCAATTCTTTCCAATCGTCGGTGGCTTGTCGCAGAGACTCGCGGACTTCGGCTTGCATTTTGATAATCTCCTTGGCATTGTCACCACCGAATCCAGCACCCTCCTTTTCTTTAATGTCCTTTAGCATCTGATGAATGCTCTTTAATCGGTCGACAATATCTCCTTTCAGCTGCAAAAATTTCGACGCCTTTTCTTGCGCCTTCTTTCCTTGACCCATGGTAACGACGCTCTCAGCTCGAGATTTCTTTTCTTCCTCGCTAGACTTGGGTTTGGCACCAATGTCTTCCTGAATGCCATAAAGCTTGGCCAGGAGATCTGTGAGCTCGTCGTCCGTTTTACCGACCATTTTTCTATCAGCGTGTTCGGTCTAGGCTCTTTATTGAGTGTCTTTACACAACTTAAGGCGCTATGCGACGTTTTCTTGACTAGAACAGATACCAACAAGTAATACTACTTGATGTTTGTTGTTTGTTAATCTTGCGTTGTTGGGAAGTTGTTAATAAAATTGGTTGCGGTAGCAGCAGCACATGAAAGGGGGCGGGCGCTGGAAAAGACCTCCCCGTTAGTGTTGAATTGGATACCCGGGTGGAATTTGAGGGATTCCTTTTAGTAGTATGAGGTGGTAATTATTATTACTGTACAACCAAAGGAGACTAGCTACCTCTGCCTACCAGTAGCTAGCTGGTGGCAGCAGCAAAAAAAAAACTGAAGCAAACATTATACCAAATCTTCTTTCATACTGACCGTCTTCACGCTGTAGTCTGCTTTCTGGGTACATTCGACTTGTTGCTAGACGAGGCAATGGCGTTGCCTGGCCAAAGAGAAGTCCCGTCGTGCCCGGCCAAAGTGGTCGGTCATGTCACTGATGAAGCAGTCAAAAAGGATCCTGTCGCATTTATCGAAGTGGTTCTCGCAATCTTAGTCTAATACTTGTAAAGAGTCTAGCCTCTACCAAGTTCGGACAGGCCAAGGTCTGTCATTGTCACAATCGGCTGTTTGTTACACAATATTTTTCGTCATTGGCCCTACTACATATTTTTATATATATATATATATATCACATGCTACTAGTAGAAAGTAATGTTGAGAAGTGGGTAGTTGGGAGGGAGTTGCATTAATATAGAGACTTCTTATTTCTTATCACTATTTGTAAGCCATATTTACATTTCTATAAGGATGAAGCTGCTATTGATGAGCAAAGAGCAAAGGGCGCACTGTAAAATGGTCAAATGTGTGTTCTTTCTCGGCACAATAGTGATATGTGATATTATGTTCAATGTAAATGGATAGATAAAATCGAAAGCAAGATTGTGGGCATGCGCCCAACAAACCAATATAGTCTTAGCACAATGTAGTCCTGATTGCTGAGGTATGTGCCGTTCAGGTCTCAAAAGTCCACGTCATCCAATATATTCAAGACATCTTGGATAACATGATGGATAGTTCGAACCGGACGGTGGATAAAACAAGTATCTGGTGGATTATTGCTGTCATTGAAATTGCTCGAGTGAATTCTCGACAGGGATAGATTTACCAGTGGCATGCTCCGTTCTCCTGCGCCAGATATGGATATAATATCTGATCGTTCGACCTCGTAGGGGTTGTTGTTGCCATCCCTGTTGCCATCGCTCGGCTGCTGCTGCTGGATATTTCCAGTGCAAACATTCCCGCCAAATGAAAGCTGAGTTTCAGGGCTAGTCGGAGTCCTCATATTTCTAAGCGAATTCAAGGCAAATTTATCCGTGGTAATAATATTTTTGTTGAAAAAAAAAATACGAAAAAATAACTGAAAGTGTCCTTTCAGAAAGGTTTACGAGTAGGTTTACCAATCGGAGTATTTTTTCTTTATTTTTCCGTGTCGTCGTACTACCAGGTAGCTAGTAGAGTACGTGGTGGCAGGTTTTGTTGCATGGCCAGTGGCACTTTTTTCTATTCACTATATACTTTTCTGTACAAACAAATGACGTTATTCTCTGGATCATTCTAAAAATATGCTCAGGAGCTTTAACCTCCTGAAAATACCTGGTAGTTCATCATCAGACAGCCAATCATTTCAATTCCATTCGTCGATTAGTCTACCTACGCCTCCACCTTCGGTGCTTTTGAGATTCAATTGACGAGATTATTACGAGTTGTTTTCCTGGTACTACCATACTGGTCGTAGCTAAAGTACTACTGTACTACTCTAGAGGAGTACTACAAGTAGTATTACTACTACTAGTACTATGCGCTGGAGCCGCGGAAATATCCTGAGGCCTGACTCGTGCTTTTGAACTACTTACTCATTGTTAATAGAAATAACCGATACTTTTGCTTCATGTGCGTCCACTGCTGATTGCGGAGAACTGCAACGAAACCTGCACATTCAGAAACAAATATATCATTATTATTTTTTCTTTATTTCTGCTATTTTATATTGTTTTGATTTATGATCTTCACAGCACCAATTTTTGTTTGGTGCGTTTTCCAGCACAGATTTGCGGCAAACGCATTGAATAGTTTCACTTTTTGGAGGAAAGTGCCAGACCGCAGCTACCAAAGCCGAAACAGAATGTCTCTAGATCTCGAGCCCCCCAAACGGCGCATTGAGTGGAAGGTTCGACCAGCCACTCCAGCTGATGCCGAAGCTGTGGACAATCTCTTGCGGGATTCTTACGAGAACCTATTAAAGGCAAATTACAATGAAGATATCTTGAAACTCGCTCTACCTAAAATTACCAAAGCCCGCGAAGAACTCCTGACGTGCGGAACTTGGTACGTTGTAGAAGATCCCGAGGATGGCTCGCTAGCAGGATGTGGCGGTTGGTCACTTCAATCACCTGCACAAGCTGAGGATAAAGTCTTTGCTCATCTTCGGCATTTTGGGACTCGCAGTGATATGACAAGAAAAGGTATTGGTCAAGCAATCTGGAAACAGTCATGGGAGGACATCACGAAATTGTCTAGAGATGGAACCAAGACAACGTTAGAAGTCTTGAGCAGTCTCACTGCTGAACCGTTTTATGCGTCTTGTGGCTTTCAAAAAATAAAAGAATGCACTTTGCCGTTATCGCCGGAGTGCAAATTTCCTTGTGTTTTGATGCGCCGCGATCCCTGTCAGTTAGAGGAGAGAAAAGACCCCGAGTAGTATGGACTGAGTAAACCAATTGTGTCTCGTTTACCTCACAATGCTACCGAGCGTTTCTTCGATTTACGTTCTCCCTTGAAGGACCTCCATGGATCTCAGTCTCCTTTTCTGAAAAAATATCGCTCTGAAATCTAGGCCCAGCATTCAATCGACCTTCATCATGCGAGCAGCCTTAAATCCATCAAAATTATAATAATGCTCTACCCTACAACAACAAATCAACTCTTCTACTTAACCTTGAAGTTCTTTATGATTAATTTACACTATTTGAGTTATGCTTTCAAACCAATTTCAATTCTGTTTATTAGACAGAACTCATCTGCAACGACAACAGCTGGCACTCTTGTTCCAACTGGGAGTGGCAACTGATTCCCGCTGACAAAGCAATTTCCGCGGCTGAGAGACCATCGCATTCTCCTAACAAGCATGGCTTGACAAGAGGGCAGTGGCGAACGAGAGGTTGCAAGCAACGGGCGGCCTCACAGGCATCATGTGGTCGCTGGTCGGCAGCCCGTAACTCTCCTACCAAAGCCATGAGGAGACTAGGAGAACAGAGCTGGGTCTCAGTGGATTTAAGAACAGTGCCTAAATCTCCTTCCTTCTCGAGTGTGGACAAACAATTGGCCAACACCGACATAGCCAACCGATGCATACTAGCACAGTGCTTCTCTTCCAATTCTCCCTTATCTTCTTGCAGAGCGGAAGCACAAATGGTCCAAGATTCAATGAGGGATACAATTGTTTCCAGCAATGGCCCTGTCAAAATAGCCTTGGCAACATGACAGTCGCACTTGGTCATCTTTGACAAGTGTGTCAAGGATTCCATGGCCAACAAGTGCGCATCAAAGCGGTCATTCTTCTTGAGAAGACCAGTAGCGAGTTCCAATCCTTGCTCCAAAGATTCCTTCTCTTCTTCAGAAGTAGTCTTTGGGATCGAAACAGGAATGGCTCTGACAATGGTATCAGAAGCAAAAGCTGACTTCCGTGGCGGCGCCATTCCCTTGGCAGCCCGCAAGACACACTTCGCTGTTTGTTGAAAGAGGTAGCAACAACCCGACTGGCGTTGCAATTCAACCACAGTCTTGTCTTCAGATCCCCGGAAGAGACGGATGCTGAAGAAGACACCGTCGTGGGTTTCTGCTTCCACCAGGCCCTGAAAGTTAACAGCGTCAAAGTAGAAGTTGCAAAGAGAATGCGTTAGATATTTTTCATAAAGCAACAGTCATTTAAGCCGATTTGTCGGCTCAGTTCACAAAAATCAATCAATCAATCAATCAATCATTTATTCAGTTTTACTATACAATACGCTGTGTTAGTTTACTCACCTCTTCGGTATGGAAAGTGGCTGAGACAGATTCATCTCGCAAACAAGACACAATTCGGTTAGCAATGTCCGTGCACGAAACATCGCCAATCTTGAGATGCGTTCGCTCTAGGCGATAATAACTTGGAATGGGTCGCAGTTGTTGAAGTGAGTCAATCTTCCAGGGACTACTATAAGATGCAAATGGTTTGGTGGTGGAAGGAGCACTCTTGACGGATCCAACCGCTGCTGTCCGTCCACCAAACGGTTGCATCATCGGAGGAACACCCAGTGGAGTAGTAGTAGGAGCCGACTGTATCCGTACAGATCTCATTTGAGGAACATCTTCAACGATGCGACGGTGTTGTTGGCTGTTAGTGTTAGTAGACATGATGTGAATTGATAGACTGTAGAAAGGTGAGTGTGATTTGTAAAATAGAAGGTTTGCATGTGAGGCTTGATTCTTGTTGAGAGCTTTTGTATGGTACCGGTAGGTAGGTGTTTTTTTTATTAATCGTTGTTTGTGCCTTAAACAAGAGGGAGCGAAAGCCTTTGGCCGATACTCTCAAGTCGTGGACGTCTTGCCGTCTGGTCGGCATTTTGGGATCAATTTTTTACTTTTGTTGAAATTTAGGAGTAAAATTGAAATTAATGTATTTATATTAAAAAGAGGCATCTATATCATATACTTTATCGAATACTCGATCGCGGAAGCCCAACGATTAACCCATACGTCATCCCAGCTGCAAAGGTTGAATTTAGTTCTTTTCAGTTAAAAGATTCAGCCTGAAAAGCACACAGAAAAAGACTAAACCAATCTTACGGGAAAATGCCAGTCACAATAGATCGCGAATCAAACTGGGAGCTAATCTATCAATGCAAAATGAGAAGAGCTACCGTGGTACTTCATCAGAACGTTCACATTCTTGATTACGATCTATTTAGCTCGAGCCATGTTTTTGTACTTTAGAGGACTGTTTCCCAGATGGAAGCTGTCAGCGTCTCTAGTACCATGGTAACGTTTATTTATTCTACTGCTTCTTAATAGACTATTCATCACGTGGCTGCTGGCGTTGTGTGCTGCCACATGTGCCTATGAAGCAGGTACTGTAGTAAACAGTCCCCTCGTTCAAGAGTTATGCAACACATTGCTACTGCAAGCTGGCTCACTTCAGGTGCAGTACCGTAGGCTACAAGATTATCCCTCCAGCGCGTATGCAATGCCTGGCTCGAAGCTAGTACCCCCAAGAGAGCGAGGGGATGGAGATTTCTCCACGGGCAGGTAGCCGTGAGCCGTGAGGCTGCTCTTCCCGCCGCCGTGAACGTATCATCGGACTGGGTTGCAAATATTGGGTACGCCAGCTTGGGTATTCAATTGTCTTGTCCAGTGCTTTTTCTCGGCACGCAAGAACAACGAAAACTAACACATCAAGTGAAGCGAACTGTAAGGCAAGTATGTGAGTGAACATTTCTCTCGAGTTGCATTGAACCTAGAGATGATTTTGTAATACACTGCTTAGTTCATTGGTATGTACTGCTCGTCGTATCGTATCTTTCAAGTTTTTGCTTCTCCAAAGAAAGTAGACGTTTCTTTCCCCGCGTAGAAACAACTATGTCTTATCTGCCGATTCTAGTGTAGCGCTTTGCATCAGTTTTCCGGCCCTCATGAATGTTACCAGAGGACAAATTAGGTATCTAAATTGTTCTAACATGAGTCATCATTGGACGATCTATGAGTATCTTGCTATGAACGAGATTACGCCAGTTAGCTGTTGCGTGCTCGATTCATTCGCATGCATTGGTTCTTTTTGTGTACATGTTTTTTTACAACAAAATTGACAGCCCTGGAAGCGGCAATAAAAAAGAAGAAGAAAAGTGATTGTGGTGGATTGGGCAGCAGCAAAGAGTTTTTGGTGTAGCGTGCAGGTAGGCATGCAATGCAATGGTGAAACACTGAGTATCTGAATTAAATCCAAAGCTCTTCAATAGCACCAATAACTGCAAGGCGACTGCCGAAAGAAAACTTCCAAGAGAACGTAAATAAATGCAGCACAGAAAGGCGAATTCTCTGCTATAGTGATAAGTCGTCGTTGCCTTCCTTGAAAATACCCAATAATTGCTTGTAAAGAGAAAGCACATCAATTCCCCATTTAGGTGCACACCGAAGTATAGGATAATCCAATTTTGGTTTGTTGTTCTAGTTGCCAATGGTTTTAAAAAATTACTCAAGGAACTTAATGGCTGGCTATGGACTTTTTCAAGCTTTTTACTCCGCTTTCCAGGCCTCATCAATGCTGGATCCACCTCGTTCCGCTGCTGCTTGTGATCCCAAATCCAAGCTGACCCAGAGTTCGTGACGAGGATCCCATAATTCTGCTTGATACCCCACCAAAGGTCGTTCAGGATCTGGCATTTGGACATGGTGAGCCCATGCCATGGCATCAGGTTTGAGCGAAGGAATGTTGAGACACAAGGCATACATCCAAATCATTTTGGCATCCGAAATGTCTCCTTCTGTAGGAGTATCGTCATCAGCACATTGCTTGGCAAGACCTTCTCTTAGTGTCATTTTCAATTTGTGTGCACCAGCAGCCGCTTGGAGCCATTCCAGTCGTCCCAGTTCCAATGTCTTCCATATTCCTGGTACATCACTCCCAACGGCTTGAGCTTTCTGTAACACAGCCTCAACGAGTGCTTCCCATCCTTCGCTAGCACGAGCAGCTGTGATGGTAGTAACAAATCCATCAGTCTTGCGACACGATTCTGCCACTCTTGCATTCGTAACAATATCGCGTTGGACTGGATCGTATTGTCGTGGACATAAATCGTGAGCCAAACCCAAGTACAGACCATCCCGTACGAAGCTGAGCTCCTCTTTATCTTTGCACGTGGCAAATCCTGCTAACAGTTTACGCTGGTTGTTAAAAGCATTTGTAAATTCAATTTCGTCTCCTGTTAACTGCTGCTGCTGCTGCTGCTGATCTTGTAACTGTGGTTGTTGTTGTTTTGTCATGCCGCGTCTGCCCTTTTTTATTTGACGTTTGCTATGTGCACTGTTATATTAAGACGAGGAGAATGCGTTGAGGTTTCGTATTGCTGAGTACTCTAATCTAGGCAAGTACTAACAACATTACTCTTGGAATTATGATATTGAAACAGTTTGGAGTAGACTACTAGACTGTAGTTTGTAGTTGAAGCCAGAAGGAGCCGTGGTTTTTTGGAAAATTACTAGTTGTAGAAGTCTATGTAAGTGAAGCTAGCTACTAGTAGTAGGTCTCTAGTAGTAGTACTCTAGTAGAGTACTCCTACTAGTAGTAGTTTTTAGTTTGCCAAAAACTTGTCGACAACTTTTTGTTTTGACGCACATTTGTGCATTTATAGAAATCCTTTCTGCTACCATAATATGGTTGTCTTGTTTGCTTGTTCTACGGTACTATTCAATTACTTGCATTAGATTCTAGACTATTACTATTCGTTGAATATTCTTCGAATATTCCCATGTTTGTTTGGTCACCCTGCTGTCATTCCATCCCGAATGACTTCATCTTTATGTTTGCAAACTCAAACTACTCTGAACCTCATAAAAATGAACACACGACAAGCAACAACAGGAGGAGAACGACGACGACGACGACGAGTACACAGGAAAACGTCCTCTACGGGAACGGGTTTAGATGACTACGCTCCGTCTGGAACATCTCGATTTATTGCGAGTTATGATAAAAATAATACTAATACTACTAATGTTGGTACCGACACACCATCCAACCGACGACGACAACAACAGAAACATGTCGTCACACAACGACGTGACGTCGTTTTAACTCCGTCCGAATTGGGATACGAAACGATGGATGATATTGGAGTATCGGGAATCAAACCTCGTGTCCGTGCCGTCCGAGACGACGATAATAATAATAATAATAATGATGAGAATAATGAAATACTGGACTCCAGTGGCAAGTCAACAATATTGAGAGGAGGGGGCAGACGACGGGTAAGTTACAAGAAGTTTGTATGCCCTATGGACGGACACGCTTTTTCGCCAGACACTTCTGATACTCATAAACTGCGCTGCATTGCTGCATACTGTACTGTACGACACATTAATCATGCAGATGTCGTTGGTAGCTGCTGGATCTGTGGCACGACGGGGAATCCAAGAGAAAATTAGAGCAGCCGAAGAGGTCGCTAGTATTGCAAAGCTAAAAACGGCAGATATTGTTGGGAACTTTGGGAACTCTGTCCAGAAAGAGGTACCTCTCAAGCGGCGTTCCGCTTGGAAGACTCGTGTCACCTCCGAAACCGTTCTTGTTGCAATTCGTGTACAGTGTCGCAATTTAAGCAGTCGAACCATGCGCCAAGGAAACAACGCATTTTGTGTTTTGTGGCAAATCCCGAGTGGTTACACGGCCTTTCCAGATGATTTGGGACGACCCTGTCGTCATCCGCGATTACAGGAACGCGAAGTTGGAAGAACCGAGGTAATCCACAATTCCAACTGTCCCATCTTTTCCGAAAGCATTTTTGTGGAATTCAAATTTGAAGTCGATCAGTGGCTCATTCTTCGAATTTACGACCAGGACTTGCAGTTCTCGCATGATTTGATAGAACATGACTACATTGGAGGCTATCTATTTCAACTGGGTGATTTGTTGAGTCGACCAGCGCACAGACAAATTCATAAATTGGACCCAGAAACGGATGCTCTGGTAGTAGTGAAAGGTCGAGAGCTGGACACGTCTAAAAAGTTTCTCGATTTTCGAATTGCTGCTCACAATCTGAAAACAATTGACCGAGTCATGAGTTTGACCGACCCCTACTATATGCTCGAAAGATGGAACGAGGCGGAAGGAAAATGGCTCCCCGTCTGGAAGTCAGAGGTGGTTTTGCACGAAAAGAATCCGGCGTGGGATGCAGCATCCCTATCTCTGACGCTCTTGTGCGGAGATGATATAAATGAAACTATGCGGGTTACATTTTGGGAGAGTTACACTCGCATTGAAGACGCATTTCTAGGTTATACAGAAATTTCTATTCGAGATTTCATCAATACACCGGAAGATGGACAGAGAGTACCGATTTTGAACAGGAGAAAGGTGCTTTTTGGTGCCGCTACCAAACTGGAACAGCGTGGAACTATGCAAGTTATGCGAGCGTATGTCAAAGAGAAGACGACTTTTCTTCAGTACATAGAGGGAGGATGTGAACTTGGATTAATCTTTGCCATCGATTGTGGCGCCACGGTCGATCACATGAATGAGAAGAAGGCAGTGAATTTTATTCACGGAAAAATGGAGTAACAATTATCAGGTTATGCTGGAAAAAATTGCAGCCATTATTGAGCCATACTCTCGAAGTCACCCCTTCAAGATGTTTGGCTTCAATGCCGACGCCACCTCCGATGACGATGTTGACGCGTCTACGGACGACAAGATGGAGCAAAATAAAAAAAGGTTCTTTAAAATGACGGACGGCATCAAGGGAAAGACGGGACTCATGAAAGCCTATGACAAACTTCGACGTAAACGTAAAATTCAATGTCGTAACGACGATACTGTCCTTAGTCCTCTCATTTCCGAGGTCATGTTTGAAGCCATACGAGCAACGAGATCAAGCAATTGTTACACCGTGCTCTGTGTGTTAGCTTCCGGTCACGTCTCAGATTTGAAAGCCACTTGTGATGCCTTAATTCAAGCTGAGACCGATGCGTCTCTTTCAGTTGTTTTTATCGGTTGCGAGAGCAACGGCGTTGAAGAATTGAAAAACGCTTATGAACACTCCAAACTTCAGAGCTCTATGAATGGCAACCGGGTTTTTTGCGAGACAATGTTACCTTTACTTCGTTTGCGGAGCACGGGGGCGATCCTGACAAAGTAGCCTCGGCTGCAGTCAAGGATATACCTGAACAATTGGTCGAGTTCTTCTACCAAGAAGGATTGAAGCCACATACAGCACCATGGGTTGATCCTAGCGAGTTCAAAAACATTCACAAAGAATACGACGACGCGAAGAAAAAGAAAGACCATGGTAGCCAGAAAGGGCAACAATGCAAGAGCAAAAGTAAGAGCCCGCGTCAGAGGGGGCGTCCAAAACCCCACAGCAAAAGTCCGGAAAGGGGAGGTCAGCCCCGAAATTACTATTCTTAACTTTCGGTAAGCAATGCTGCATTTCTTATTTGTGCCTTACTAGAATGTTTCGTTGTTAAATTTATCCAAAAACACGACGAACAGCTTCGTCGTAGTCATCTTCGGAGGTCAGCATTTTTCCACCGTCCAACTTGTCGAGCGTCGCCTTGACTTGCCGGGAAAGATCGTAGCCCCAATAGCCCCATCCTGCCATGAAGCGACAGAAATCACAAAAGGCCAATTCCATGGATTCCTCCAACTGTTGTCTCGTGGGAAGAGGCAGCGTCGAAGAAGTTTTCGGCTGCTGCTTCAAGTAATTGGTCAAATCCTGATGGTAAATATCTAACAAAGCCTCTTGCTCCTTAGAATCTTCTACGTGACTAGAACAAAAGTAGTAGCTCAAATCTCGACTGGGAGGTCCTCGTCCCGTGTACTGAAAATCACAAAATGCCAGTTTGTTCTGACTGTACAAAATATTGGCATCTTTGGTATCGCCGTGTACCCAACATTGGAGTGGATCTCTCTCGAGTCGAGCGTCAATGGCACGGGCAGCCTTTTTTAAGCGTCCCTCCCAACCGTGCCGTGGCATATCTTCCCATTCGCTGCGACGCGTTTTGAGATACCAGTACGAACCGATGGCTTGGACTGAATGTTTTGAATGGTCATTATTTTCTTGTTCATCTTTGCCAGAGGGAGACCAATTCCATGTGGCAGCATGAAATTTTGCCAACCATTTGACAACATTTGTGTGTACATTTACTTCATCATCATCATCATCATCATCATCTGCTTGATCTTTACTCGGACGGCTGGATAATTCTCCCATACAAATGATGATTTTCGGATTTCTAATGTCCTCCAGATGCCGCTCGACGTACAAGGGAGGCGGTAACGGAACTCGGTGATAGTGCAACAAGTCGTTAGCAAAGTGCTCGTAAAAGTTTGCTTCTACCAAGTAACTGTCCAATTTGCGCTGATCGCCAACAGATAGTTCGCCAGACGGGGGAAGACGGGGGTGCACGTACTTGACCATGATCTTCTTGTTGGATGGAGCGCAGCGGACTTCGTATATACTACCCATACCAGCCCAGAGCCTTGCACGAGACTGCATGGAAACTTTGCTGATATTGTCACTGGGAAAACAATTTTTCGCCAATCCAAGAGCACTGTTGTTGTCCATTGTGGACGATGTTCTTGTTCATTATAGTATTAATATTATTTCTCAATGAAGGATGCTGTGGTAGCGGAAACGACGATGTTGTTGTCGCCGTGTTGGTTTGCTTTGGGGCATTCAATGTGACAGGATCAAGTCACAGAAATGACGCCACTATTTAAGACTGGCGCATTAGAAACCGGGGGCTTTTTTCTGTCATGCGTCCGGAGAAACCAAAAACCTCGTTTTGAGAAAAACATATTTAAAGATGACAATGACACTTTTCCGGCTGTATCTCTATGAAGACAACATCAAACTAACTATTAAGCATACGAAAGGACTAACTAATGTATACGCTAATAGATTTGCAAAAGAAACTGGGGGTTTTAATTTAGTTTTCATTAAACGACAGCACTTTCGCTCTCAGTGTCTTCCACGATGAGACTTGCTGCAGCAGGGGGGGCATCAACAGCTGCAGTGCTTGTCCTGCTTCTTTCGGTCCTCAGCCTCTTGGATTCGTTTGTATTAGATGCAACAGTAGAACGTCTCTTCTTTCCAGGGTCTTCCATGAAGAACTTCCAGTCTTTGTGCTTGGAAGGGGGGACGAGAGGCCTCCATTTGTCATAGAGTTCCTTCCACTTGATGTCTTGCATTCCAGGTTCTTTGATTTTGTTTGGTTGTGCAAAGTTGATTGCACCCCAGTCCTTGTCCTCGTATTCGTCCAACACCAGCTTCTGTATCATCTCTGGTTCTCCATGTGTTGTTTGGCAGAATATTTGAGTGATTTTTGGATCGCGATCGCAATCCACCGTGAAGACATGTTGCTTCTTCACATCCTTTGGTACTTTCATGAATCGATTTTCCATGGCATCCCAGTCAAAGAAACCCCATGGCTTGGAAATTCGAATGCTCTCATGGTTGCCAAGGATCTCAAAAAGGTCTTTGGGTGTGTGAATATCTGCCTTCCTGTATTCTTTTTTCAAAAGATTGAACATCCTATCACAACTATTCTTGGTGTGGCCTCGCACAAGAAAGATTGCCCTTGCCACTCTGCATAATTTTCTCTTCACCATGTACACAAGCAACCGGAAGACCATTCTATTCTTGTTTTGTCCACCACAGTTGTCAAACACCAAGTTGATCTCTGGTACCGGCACATGATTATCAAACACAATGCCTGTATCAAGATCGAACAGTGGAAGCAATCCCTGTGTGCCAAACTCTTGCCACAACATGGAGCACACATTATTCCCTCCCTTCTTACCTTCATCCTCCAAGTACACATAGGCAGTCATCACTGATGGGACCCATGCATTGTTGACAACACCAAAACAATAGGCATTTACCGGTGAGTAATAGTATGTCTCCCCCGGCTGTTCGCCTGCAAAGTTTGGGACATACATGTTTTGTGCATAGTCTGCAGTGAAACACCATCGTCGTTCGTGTGGTAGTATCTGAAGATTGTTCTTGTCATCTTGAGCTTCCAGTATCTTTTGGTTGACATACTCTCTTTGTTGTTGTGCAGCTTTTACATGAATTGCAGCTTTGAGGATCAGCTCTTCGCTTGCAATGGCAGACTGCAATACTCCATCGACATCATCCTCAAAGCCAGGATGCACAGATTCGTCATCACCAAACGAAGAGTCATCATCTGATGTCGCCTTTAGTTGTTGATTGATCCGGAACTTTGTTTGGTTGGCAAAGATGAAGCAGTCTCCACATATGTCTTCCCTTGGCTTTGGTATCACAAGCTTCTCATGGTTTGCCTTCCAGTATCGCAAGAAGGTACGATATGAAGGCGGGGTTGACAGCTTCACCGCGTTGTTGTCGTCATCGTTGTTGTTGCTGGTAATAGTGATTCTCCCAACAGCATCTGAAGAGTAGATGTAGCCATTGTCGCCTAAAAACTTCTTGTAGAGTCCTCGTTTTGATAGGTATGTAGGCAACTCAATCAAGTCATCATCATCATCTCGCAGCTCGCTTGTGTTCTCTCCTGTCGTTGAAAGAGCTCTCACAAGACGAGTGGCTCGTGGGGCGGCAAGAGTTTCCACAAACTTGAAGAATATTTTCAATGCATCCATTGTTGACTCGTCCTTACAAGATCTGTTGCTTCCACCACGACCGTGGTGTCCATGCAATGGAAGTGGTACCCCATCCTTCAAACACTTCCAGATTGAGTTCCACCGAATCCTGCTGAAACCAATTACTTTGGCAATGGCATTCTTGCATACCATGGTGTGATTTGATGAGCCTGGAAACAAATACAACTTCGTTCCTCGGATGAATCGCTTCACATTCATTGCATGTTTCATCCATTCCATGGCAATATGTCTTTGTCCATTCCAGTCCAGGATCGCGAATGAATGCAGGTGCCCAGCCATCAATTGTCGTTCAACAAGCGTCACAGTGCCATTCAAGTCAGCAAGGCATGTGCATCTTGTCTCTCGCAGTGGCTTATCCAGGTCGAAGCAGCGGGAACTTGTCTGGAAGAGATGGAAAAGGTACTCTTCTATCCACTCTTTCCGGGTGAAAATATCAATTTCCTCTCGCTTCTTCTCACTCAAACTATACCATTCTTGATGGATGGCTTTGAGAGGACTTGTTTGCAGCAAGTTAGGTGGATTATCTGCCATATTGGTGCCGTTCGCAGCCGTGGAATGCGCCATTGTCAATTCAAAAATATTTGAAATTCTATCGAACTTCACTCGGGACTCTTTTTTTTTCAGTCACTGAAGACACCTGGCAGTTTGAAACGTCTTGTAATACACTAAAACTAGTTCGAATCATTAAACCAACTACATGGCTGGATAGAGCATAAAATAAACTATCAGATAGCATCTCTAACTAATTTTCAAGTTTTTCGGTATTTTGACGGGCGAGAACAGACTAGCCCCCGGTTTCTAATGCGCCAGTCTTATTTGTTCACTGTTGTTGGTTTTTGTGCCCATTCATCATCACATCATCAGTCATTCAGCATCATGCCCCGAACCGGAACCCATAAAAATAATAATAATAAATAAATAGATCTCCAAACAGCACACCGAGTATCCAGGTGAGTGTTAGATCAATGTTACTACGTAGAATACAGAATAACAGTAGAATTTATTTTATTAAATATATTGAAACAAAGTAATCAGAAGCCCAGCTTTTCCACTTTCAGCTTGTTTCATTCCTCATTTTTATCCCAAGGCGCACGTATAAATCTGGATGTGCATCCACCTCCTCCAGCATATTATTGAGGATTCGTTCAATCATACAAACAATGACACTGCGATTCTTCAATTTTAAATAACCCGGAACGCGGCTCCGACCAAGAAGGCAAATGTCACCACCCCGGGAGTCATTTTGCTGGCGCTGCTGCTCCCACCCTCACCACCACCACCACCGCCATCACAACTGAGCTCGGGACAAACGGTCTGAAGCACCGGCAGTGTACAGGAAAACAATTCGTCAAATTCCGCACTGCAGCCGGGACAACAATTATTGGCTTCGGATAAACCATCACAGGCAGAAGTTTCAATAAAAGCACAATCAAAGGTGGATGTGATCGACGCGTCATTTCCTTCGCGTGTTAATTTTTTTCATTCCAATCAACAAATGCATTCATATTATTTGAAAGTTCAGCCACACATATTTCATAGGGAAAAAAGACAGAATATTAGCCATGGGATTTTTTTTCAAAATCGAGTAAATATTTATGAAACTCACCACTGAGTTGCTCTTCGCACTGGGAACACTTGTCAGTGACGCATTGCTCCATCGCCTTGGTTTCTGGTTCACAAAAGATATTCCCAACAGAGTCTTCCGTGGCAAAAGGAAGGTCATTAGTCTCATCGTTTCCACCAACCAAATCACCATCGGTAGTGGGGCTACCATTTAACGTAGATGTGCCGGTGCCTTCGGTGGAGCCTTCATCTCCGGTTCCCGTATCTCCTTCATTGCTGGGAACTGTCGAACTGCTGTCTTCACCATCGTCTTCTGCGGTTCCGTCTGCATCATTCGTCTTGGGGGTTGTCGAGCCTTCTTCAGAAGCAGTGGTAGTGCTGGTGCCAGAGGAGCCACTAGTACCATCACAAGAGGCTTCCGGACATAAGAGGGCGGCAGTGGACTGGACTGTACAGTCTCGCATTGCTATGATTTCAGATTCGCATGCTGGGCAACAGGTAACATCAAATGCGTCACAAAGGGACTGTACAAAGAGGCCGCAGCTCTCTGCTCCGGTGAAATCCAGATCTGGTGCGTACAAAATTTCAAAAAGTCTGTTGTGAGTCACGTGACTTTTCAGTGTTAAGTCACCGAAAATGGCAATGTCTGCCAGTATGTATTAAAATATTCATTTGTAATTGCCTCACATTTTGGTGCACAAAGATGTTGATTGAGAACATTAACATGTACACAGAACAAAATGGTGGACAAACTACGTAAGATTTGAGAGACTGAATGTCGTGATGAAGAGCACATAAGAGAATAAGTATAGAATAATAAGCTTAATAAGAGCTCACTTTTCCAGAATATTGGAGTCTTCTAGCATACTTCGAAGTATTGTAGAAGAAGACCAATTTGAAGGATCTGTGCCAAGGAACTGTGTTTCTTGTAGAGAAGTTGTAAAGAAGAAAATAAAGTTGTTGATACAAGGATCAATCTAGTATAAAGCCTAGGTTTCCTGAAAGTCAAGTTAACTAAGAGTTAAGAAGCATACAAGGAGCAAGAGTGGAGAGTGCAGTACTGGTGGTATCAAGTTGATCTCCAGGCTCTCCTGTCAAGTGTTGTGATCCTGCAAACTGGACCACAAGTTCAATAATAATTGAAAGAGTGAACAAAGGAATTGAAGCTGGAACACGAAATACAGTCGTAATACCAGATTTGTGATTTTGAAGAAGGAAAGCACCGAAATAAAGGAAGCAATACCATATACTACAACAAGAAAGCAAAATGTCAAGTGAATTGAAGACTGTCAAGTTACCCACCTTTGATGGGAAAAGAGAATCATTCCACATGTGGTGGACACGATTCTGTAGCTATGCAATGATGTATAAATTTTCACCGTGCCTCAAACCGATTGAAGAAGTTGATCTACCAGCTGATGAAGAAGAGTTGGCAACAGATACTGATGAAGAAAAGGCAGCAAGAAAGAGAAATGCATTGGCAATGTACAACTTTATGTTGGCATTCAGTACCGAAGGGCTGATGGGTATTATATTCAAAGCAAGGACAACGCTGTACCCCAATGGCAAAGCATATAAAGTGGTGGAGATGTTGTTTGCAAAATACAAACCATCTGATACAATAAGTCGTGTGGAAATGAGAACAAAGTTGGCCCAAGTATCGATGAAGAAGAATGAGGACCCAACGGCAATGTTTGAAAGAATCAGTCTCATTGAGAATCAATACAATGACCCTGTGAGTGGAAGGATTATTGACCCAGAGGATTTAATTGCAACAGTATTGTCAGCAGCACCCGATGAGTACAAGTCCTTGTTGACATCAGAGCAAAGAATGCAAAAGGCAGCATTGAAGATGGAGCATCTTGAGGAAGCAATGTATGCATACTACAGATCCACAGTTGGTAGTCAAGTAATGGCAGCAGCAGCAAAGCCTCCCACCAGTGGTGGAAAGGAATTCATGTTTGGAACTATTACTTGCTACAAATGTGGAAAAGATGGCCATATTGCAAAGAATTGTCATGAGAAAGCAACAGGAAGCCCTTCCGCTGGTGCAAATTCCAAAGGAGGAAAACCAAAGCCCAAATGTACTTCATGCGGTCGCATTGGACATACTGATGACACATGTTGGGAAAATGAAGCAAATGCGGAGAAACGACCAGCATGGTGGAAAGATCGGAACAAGAACAAACCACATGACAACAACAATGAAGTGGCTGGAGTACATCATGAAGTATTATTTTGTACCGTCACTGAACAACAACAACAACAACAATTCCCAAACTCCATGAAACTATTGAGTGATCCCAATATTTGGATCATTGATTCAGGAGCTACAGCCGATATGACAAGTAGTGCCACTGGCATGATCAATGTTAGGAATGCAACAACAAATGAGTCAGCCAGATGCGCCAATGGGCAAATTGCTGTTGCCACTAAACAAGTCGGCAAGATACCAACAATTTATTGTGATAAGAACGGTACAGCACTTATGCCCATCACAATGCAAGAAGTTACTGTTACTCCGGATTGTCCATTTAATATTATTAGTGCAACCAACAAATTGAAAAATGGATGGAAAATATATGGTGACAACAATGGTATGACATTGACCAAGAATGATATCAACATTGTCTTTGATATCCATATCAACACACCCAAAGGAGTATTGTATGCTGCATATTTCAAAAGAGTACATCAAGTACATCCTGTCACCGAGATTGGAATGCCAGCAATGGACGACAATCATGATGGATGGACATTGGTAAAGAATACAAAAGGAAAGAAGTGGTC